>Ga0182010_10000243_pt1 | contig 31471 bp, 23 predicted proteins | sample 611E1MmetaG_FD_120488 | JGI IMG/M metagenome (GOLD analysis project Ga0182010, IMG submission 120488) | Permafrost microbial communities from Stordalen Mire, Sweden - 611E1M metaG | ecosystem: Environmental > Terrestrial > Soil > Wetlands > Permafrost | place: Sweden: Stordalen | collected... | reverse complement strand
TCGGGAGTAAACTTCGAGCAATCTCCAAAAATTGGGACAATTATAGTTCCTACTCTATTTAGCTTGATATTTTCTTCTAGGTAGGCAAAGGATTCAAGGTTTATTTCAATTCCTGTAATTTTTTTAGGCCTAGAATGGACAGCCATGGGAATTGAAAAATACCCTATTCCTGCGAACATATCTACTACGATTTCTCCTTTTCCCATCCTACTCATCCTTTTCCTCTCTTCAAGGTTGCCTTTGGAATACATCACTTTTGTTACGTCCTGCTTGAAGAAACAGCCATGTTCTTTATGCACTGTTTCCGTCCTGCTTCCGAGAAGAAGTTCCCTTTTCGGCAGGCGAAACTGCCCTTCAATTCCAAAGTCTCTTACGACGCTTTTGCAACTTGGACACTTAGCAAGCAGAGCTTCAGCTATCCTCAATTTATTGTCTTCAAGTATTTCTGGTATTCTGACTATTATTATGTCTCCGAGAATCTGCCAGCCTGATGGGACATACGCAAGTTCGGATTCAGAAAAGTGGTTTTCGAGGAATTCTTTCCAGATGCATGCCTTCCCAAAAAATTCGGGATTTTCCTGCTCAATGACTGGAAAGTCTTCTACGGTTTCATCTGCAGAATTTGTAAGAGGGATTTCCAGAAAATTGCCTTCATCAGTTTTGATTTTTCGGATTTTTCTGGCAGTATCGAGAAATTTTCCAGCTACTGCTTTTTTCCTTATTTCGTCTCCTTTTTCTGGAGGAATCCGGATTATCCTGTACATTAGAAATAAATGATAGAATGCATAAGATTAATTCTTTCTGTTCTAATTGTTCATGAAGAATTGATTATGAAATTAAAATGAAATTTTTCTAAAAAAGCACGAATAAATGAAAGTACTTTTCATTTCACCATTTTTTGACTATTGAGGATTTCGATAAACATCTGGTTTTTACGAGCTATTTATGTATCACTTATAAGCATATGACTAATTTTAGGAGTTTATCGAAATAATTTATTGATTTCATGATTACCTTTAGCAGAAAGTTTGTATTAATCCCAATTTTTAAAAACTGTATAATACTAATATGTGAATTTTCATTTAAGGCTTAAATATAACCTTGATCAAGCGCATCAAATTGCTTTTGAGGTAACTGCATTGCCCAAATAGATTTGAGGATCTAAATTGTCAAAAATAGTAACTAAATTTTGTTGTTTAGACATTCACACACATTTTTTCATTGCTGTTATCCCTCAGTATTAACACACCAGAACACAGATAAGATAGATCTTGAAATCACTACGCAATTTGCATTGAATGAAATAATCCATTCATCAAGTGTTTCCCAAAAATATCATATAGAATTTGGTTCATATTTTAGGCTTCGCCACGAATTTGTACAAAAAAGAAAAGATACAAAAAATAAAGCCCATGATACTCTTTCCTTTGAAATGTGTCATGTAAGTAATGTGTTGGCAGATATGTCTGCAAAAAATGGGCTAAAACCTTGAATACGATTTTATCTAGGCCATTTAATTCCGGCGAGCAGAAAGCGTAAAAATTATTGTAAGTTTTTCTGCATTTTTTCCAGGCTGAAGGTCTTCTTAATCCATTTATACATTTTAACATTTGTTTCGCTTTTTCTGTACCCATTTTTAAACAATTTCCTTAACAATTTTCCCTAAAATCTCGTTTAAGCTCCTGATTTTTTTGACTTTGGACCTTTATTTGGCCTGAAAGCCCGTTCTGGGCACTTCTTAGAATCGGTTTTATCACGTACTTCAAAGCCTAGGCTAAAACATTCGTCCTTTTGCTCATCAACAGATACATAAAAGTTACAGTCTTGGCATGCAGGCATTCGGATTATTGCCTCCAGATATGTGAAGGTTTTCTTATCATTATTCCAAAATATTTGTTGGATACCACATCTAAGTGAGAAATTGTGTCTCTGTATGCACATAAATACGAAGACATGTCTATTAAATAATACCCGTTTGTAAATAAAACATTTTTGGTGGACATTAAGATCAGCAGACTACCTTTAGTATGGACTAACTTTTCTAAAATTTAGGGTCTAACTATTATTTAGTTGATTTTATTACTTTGAGAGCGCGGAAGATCACGAATATCTGTCTTCTGGGTCTGGGATGAGGTGGACTTTATTATTTTTTTGTATCAATCTACCCCTCCAATTCATCACTTCTTGTAAAATAAGTTTATTTTTGTCACCATTTTCAGAGGTGATCCCCCATACCTATAACCTATATTTGAGGCGCATTGGGAATTAAACAGCTTTAACAATAGCTATAGTCTGATTATCTATCAAATAGTGTTGGTGCTCAAGTATCGCTAAAATAGATTCTACAAATAAGCGAATTCAAAAAAATTGATTGGCTATTTTTACTAATGTTTTCATGGAGAAATGCTACTAGCTTCATCCTTAAATGAAAAAGATTTCTTAATGGGAGTCTATGGTCAAGTAGCAAGTTTTATCGATCCATTGAGACTATATAAATATTATTAATAGTTCTAAATAAATACTTATTTCAAACTGCTGTTAACATCTATTCACAAAGTATTCCCTGAAGCAAAAAGAAGAATTTTGACATAAAAGTGATTTAACTTAATACGAATTATGCTCTAGATTAATAGTTAAAACTCTCGATAGTTATGATGTGATGCAAATATATCAAGAGAACAAAACAAGTCTAGCTTCATAAATCTCTACACTACCAAACACAACCATAATTTTATGCTCTATTAATTGTGAAAGCTGCTCAATAATATGGATGCTTGGAAGGCTTTTTGTTTGAAAATTCTCCTGTCATTTTGATGTAGCGATCCCTGTATTGTTCTATTTTCTCCCTGCTCTGGCCCTTCCATTTGCCAAATAGGTAAAATTTTTCCTGATAATCCGTCACATATCTAGAAGTAAGATATCTGACCCTGAATTAAGCTTATAGTGGTATTTACAAGCTTACAAATTTAGAAACGATTTTGAGTGAGCTTCTTAAGGTATGGTGAAAAATCTAGATATTCGAGCTTTCCACCTTTGTATAATTCTTCATGGATAAGAGCCATAGATATTACTCTATCCTGACTTTCCCTAAAAACATCTATGATTTTTGGACTCGTCACTCCAATTTGATTTTTAAATTTATCAGCCTGAAGGTCAAGAAGTGAAGATATTACCTGTAAATTATTCTTAATTCTGTGGTGAATTTCCTTTTTAAGAGCAATTTCGATATTTGCGATTACTTCTTTTTTTGTGCTCAATAGAATATTGGATAGAACGTTTCAATAATCTACCGTCTATTTGCCCTTTGATTAAATCGTCCTGAGCACCTTTCTTTACAGCATAAATCCCAATTTTTTCACTATTTGACGCAATAAAGATTATGATCGGAATTCGTGAATTTCTTTCATGAACCTCAAGAAAAGTGCCGATACCCTCACTATCCTGAAAGCTTAGATCTGTCAACATTACATCAAATGGACATTCTTTAAGAAGACTCAAACCTCCGTTCAGTGTTTTAACGTTTATAAGTTCATATGGGAAGTCAGCGAATTTTTCCAGCATCTCTTCAATCAAACTTGCGTCTCTAGGATTGTCCTCAAAAAGAAAGATTTCAACTTTTTCACCCATAGTTAAATCATTTTTTATTGGAATCACATTGATTTAATTTCTATGGTAACTTTACAAGTTCAAGCCAAAAAAATTATGTTCCCCTTATGATATTTCTTTGATAGATGAATTTCAATAAAAAATTAAAAGTTTTTTTCCTTATGTATTAAAATTTAGTTTTTGAAATTCTACAGGATTAATTGTTAAAGTGAAATAAAAAGTCGAACCTTTTCCTAGTCCCTATTTTACTCATATACCCCTACCATGCCTTTCTATAATTCTTTTACAAATTGCAAGCCCTACCACATCCAGAATAATAGAAAGTAAGAAGTAAAATATGCTGTGCTATTCCTTTCTCCTGATTTATGATCTCACGTTACAATATATTTCCTTGTTTTCGAAGATTGATGGAAGAATTCTCCAGATGAATCAAGTGAGTCTACATGTACAACTGCATTCGAGAGGTAACTTAGAGCAGGTATCATTCTCTGTCGTACCTCCACGGCAATTGAATGCCCTTCTTCAACAAAAAAACGTGGGTCTACTGCAATATTCACTTTCGTGTGAAGCCTGTGCCCAAGCCAGCGTACTCGTATCTCAGGCACATCCCTTATGTTTTCTACCTTGCTAACGACCTGATGGATCTCGTCAACAATTTAGGGTTCCACACCATCAAGCATACGGTAGAATACTGATTTACCTGCTTCCCAGACTATTCGCAAGATTACAATTGTAATAAGAAGTCCTATTAAAGGATCAGCAAGTGGATAACCTAACCAGATACAAAACGCCCCGAAAAGCACGGCAAGGTTAGAAAAAACGTCTGCCTACGCATGGTAACCATCTACAACAAGAGCAGCGCTCCCAATTTCCTTCCCTACCCTAATCCTGAACTTTGCAACTAATTCGTTTCCCAGAAAACCAACAATAGAAGCTACAACTACAGCTCCAAGAAATTCTATGGGTTTTGGTGGAAAAAACCTGGAAATTGATTCATAGACTGCAGCAGCGGCGCTAAAGAGGATTAAGAAAGCAATTCGCAGACCTGCAAGGTCTTCTAATCTACCGTAGCCGTAAGTGAAGCGTTTGTTTGGCTTTTTTCGAGATAGAATAAAGGCAAAACCCAGAGGAATTACAGTTGCAGCATTTCCAAAATTATGGATTGTATCGGTAAGAAGAGCTGTGCTTCCCGAAATAGAGAAAACAAGGATTTGAAAAAAAGCTGTTATCATTAGCCCTATAAAAGACCACTTGATTGCACAAAAACCTCTATCCATGGAGAGAAACTCAGGATCTACAATTCCGTGGGTATATTCTTCTTGAGAAAATAGTTCTGTTTTTGGCATTTTCAAACTCTTTGCCTATGTATAATTTATATAGGACTCTCGCATTTGAACTGAAAAAAGATAGCATTAAACCATTGTCGTGTTTTTGAGTTGTTAAAAATAGGAAACATAAGATTTTTCCTACATTTTCTCCAAAATAAAAAATATACTTGTTTTTCAGAGTTGATCAATACCATCATATCATCCTATGTAAAAGGGTACTGCCCCGGTCTTCGATGTGTGAAATAATGAGACTCTAGCAGCATGAATTTTCTTCTTATTAACTTTTTAAGAATTGTGGCTTTACCGAAAATTATGCACGCTGCCTAAATTTGTCATACTATTTTTCCTTTGAGCCCATCTTTATATATTTTATTTTTGCCATACTATAGTGGGTACATACCTTAAAATTCTTCCTTCAATGCTAGCAGTCTCCTTCCTTATAGTGCATTCTCTTTTATTTTCGAGTACTTGAATTATGTGACAGTAACTTTGCTCAATCTCCATCGTACAATAAGAAACATTATTCCCATAAAAATCACAAGAGCTAGGAATGAAACAAGAACTTCTCCCTGAGTATAAGTGTAATGGATTCCTATTGATGAAAAATCGCTTCCTATTGTAAAATACCTAATTCCAATGATGAGATAATTGAGTGGATTGACTGCGGACAGAGCTCTAAGTATAGGAGGAAAAGAGTTCACAGGGAAAAGTGCATTGCTTGCGAAAAAGAAAGGTATGATGAGCAGGGTTATTACCGCTCGCATGCCTTCCAGATTTTCCATAGTTATTGCGATCGCAACTGAAAGGAAAAGAAATCCAAGAGAAAATATCCCTATAAAAAGCATAATTCCAAACAATGAAGCAAGAACCTGTAGCTGAGTATAACCTTCAAAAAATCGGACTCCCAGCAGAAGTCCGAAAACCATGATAATAGCTGACTGGATAAAAGACTTGATCATGCTTGAACGTCCGATTTCTAGAATGATATAGTTCCTTGGCATAGGACTTGCAAGAGTCTCTCGCATAAGCCCCCAGTTTTTATCGAAGAGCAATACAGTTCCCCCTAAGAGGCTCGTAAAAAGCGTGTTCATGGCAATAACGCCTACACCTATGAAGGTTCAGGTAGCCTACAGTCCTGACGTCTGGGATCGCTGGCAATGTTACTGTCAGCCTATCAAAGTTATTAGACATTGCAATTCCGAAAAAAGCTAGCCAGAGGACAGGCTGGATAAGTGTGGTGAACAGGAGGGCTCTAAATCGGACAAATCTTAGCATGCCCCGCCAATATATAGTTAACCCTCCCGTATGCATATTTTATTGTCCTTTTGCCTTCAAAGATACCTCATAATCCTTTTCTGTTTCTACATCTCTTAATTCTCTCCCTGTATGATGGATAAAGGCATCATCTATTGACTGTTTTTTGAGGTTAACGGCCTTTATGGCAATCCCACCAATTCGAAGCTTATCCATGATCTCAGGCAGCAAATATGTTCCATCTACATTGACTCTAACAACTATTCCCTTCTTTTTTTCCTTAATCCCTTTTACACTGCCTAGCTTCTTCAGCATCTTTCCAGCCTCTGAGTTGTCGCTAGTTTCCAGGTATATGAAATTTCTTTACACGCACATTTTTTAACTCCCAGGACTTGCCTGAGACAATTACCTGCCCATGATCTATAATGCTTATCCTATCGCTGAAGCTGGTCAGCTTCATCCATATAATGAGCTGTCAGAAAAATAGTTGTTCCCTGTTGGTTTATATCTTTACATAATTTCATATTCTCATCTTGTCTGAAGGTCGAATCAGAGTGGAGGCTCGTCCATAAAAAGCACTGTACGGCCAGATAAACATTAAGGACGAGAAGATCGAAAAGCTAAATAAGAATATGCACAAAAAGGCTGTGAATATTCAAAGTTTAATCCAGAAAAACAGCAGGTTAAACATTAAGCTGCTGCTGGAGAAGGTAGAAAAGAAGCAAAGAAAAAAGAAATATTAGGGCTTTGAAAATTCATACTAAGAAACTTAATTTTATCAATTATTACATCAATTCTTTTGTATATTTCCCACTAACAAAAACACAATTATTTAATGTTCCCTTATCGCTGATGGTAATTTTGTAGATTTGGCCGTAGATCTCGATGGCTGGAACCCTGACGACATGATCAATGATGTCACCGTCAACATGGATTTCCCGCCCTATACTTCCCAGGTTTCAGGCTTAGGCCGACGGCTGCGAGTCCTGGTGATAACACCCTTGACAAGGCTGTCACCCTCACCGCCCTAGGTTTCGATGCCATTGTGGACGATCAAGCGACTAAGAGAACGGCTTATCTGAATACCGACGGCAGCATCAGCATACGTCTTAATCCGATCAAACTCGGTAACGTTGATAATTACTGCATAGATGTTAAAACCATGTGCTCCGAGGCCAAACGTCTCCACTGGCGCGGTGATGATGAGCTAGTCGATGAATCCCAAGTTAACGACCCCAATCCCAATAGGATCGTAGGACGTAATCGGGGCGGTAACTTCCAGCGGTCTAAGGTACCCCAGTTGTCCAGCACCATGTCGTTAACACCATAAATGGTCAACAGATCGGTGTTAGTAACGTCGTTCACCTGTGCACCGTATACGACGAAGACGGCGCCTGTGATCTGCACTACCGTTCTCGCGGCTATGCCCCAGGTCCGAAAAAGAAGACCGGGCCAGTATGCAGACTGGAGGCTTCCAAACAGCCGCTCATGTTACCACAACCTGAGATAAAGATCCCACTATCTCGAACTGGTCATCCTTACTGCCTGCTGACGGACCCGTGAGGTCGGCTATAATGAGAAAAGTCGCGTTAGCGTTCTGATTTTTCCATCTCGTGACCGTGCCTTGTAGTACCTCTACTCCGTAGCCCTGTGACACGGTTGTAGCTATCTTGTGTCAGCTTGCTCTATATATAGACGAGTATTCATGATTATGTGTCCTGAGCGCACAGCATATCGCGCTAGTATCTGCACCTGCCAGACCGCTGTCAGCCCTGCGAGTTCCAAAGTTCCTAGGTCCATTTACAGTGGTGTCGTTGAACAGAGCTCATGCGGTCGGAGATGCCTGTAGTCGCAGTGCAGTTACGTGATTGTCACTCGTGAGTCGCCTCCGTCAGCACCCCTCGGTGAACACCAAACCAGTGCAGTCGTCAGCGCCTATCAGGCTGCACCCGGCTGACAGTCGAAGAGTAGGCACTTGATTAAGCATTCCCTGTGCTACAATGTTACCGGTCTGCTCGTCGGCGAGGGCTTGTTGAAGCCGTTCGGTTGAGTTTACTGTCGTAGTAATGCATTTCATGATTTCCCTTTCTAACCAATTGAAAATGTGACATCTGATATCATAAAAGAGTATATTCCGAAACGGTAGAGTAAGCCGAAAGAGGAAACTAATCATCTATTAAACCAACTAACTTAGTCACGTCAGATGAAAGTGACTTGGAGTATAGGATTAAGAAATATAACAATTTAGAGTCAAGTGTGTTGCTGGAAAAATAACGGATGGAACAGCTCTCTACACTTTGCAAGGTAAAGTTCGATGACTTGTTTGCTAGCTGCAGAATAATTCTCATCAGATCAGAGCTTGGTAGAACCCTCCTTTTTCCAGAACCCTTACTGGGAGGGAGAAAAGTTCTGAGAGATTGGCATCTGTTAGGATATCACCTTTTTTTCCATCTCTGAAGATTTTTCCCTCTCTTATGAGAACCACACGATTTATTTCGGGAATAATATCCTGAAGATTGTGAGTGACCAGGATCACGCTTTTTCCTGAACTTGCGATTTTCCTAATGCACTCGCGGAAGCTATAAAGAGCCTTTAGGTCAAGGCTGTTTGATGGTTCATCTAAAACAAGGGCATAGGGATCATGCACAAGGGCTCTTCCGATCAGTATTCGTCTGGCTTCTCCGGTGGAGAGTTCGCATATTAACCTGTTTTCCAGATGTAAAATTTCAAGGAATTCTAAAATTTCTCTGGCTCTGTTTTCCATTTCAGGAGTAACGTCATGATTATAATAAATTCCTATACTGCTGAAAAATCCAGAGAGTATTACATCCAAAACGTTAATCTGACGGCAATATGTCTGCTGAATATCTCCAGAGACTATTCCCAATAATTTTCTGAGCTCAAAAACATTCCAGATATCTTTGCCCATTATCTTTAGAATAAACTCGTCTGTTGATGCAAGAGGATGGTATTCCTTTGTAAAAGTTTTGATAAGAGAGGATTTTCCAGAGCCATTTGGCCCTATAATTGCAACATGCTCTCCCTCTTCAATAGAGATTGATACTGAATCGAGGATCTTTTTCCCACACCTGACAACAGTTACGTTTTTTAATTCAAGTAGGAAAGGAGAATTGTTCCTCCTTGAGTAGTGCATTTTCTGAACCATTTTTATCATCTATTCTAGAAGCTAGTCTAAGGTGATTCCAGTTTTTCAAAAGATTTAGTTGATGTATAATTGCCAGTCATTTTATAAGCTTTTCTAGAGTCATAGCAATTAAATTCAGTACTTCACTAAAATCTTATAACTATCTGAATTTTTGAGGTGATATAGCTCGTTTTCAGAATATATAACAGGTATGGCTAAAAAGAAATACTATGCTACCATAGATACTTTGATAATTTTGTAATACATCATGGGCGTTAAAATGATATATATGACCACTAAATAGGGTGAAAAAAATTTAAATTAAGGGAGATATCTATGAGTTCCAAAGATGATCTTAAAGCTGCATTTACTGGCGAATCAATGGCAAACAGGACATACTTGGCCTTTGCGAAAAGAGCCGATGAAGAAGGGTATCATCAGATAGCTAAACTATTTAGAGCTGCTGCTGCTGCGGAAACTGTCCACGCTTTCAATCATTTTCAGCGTATGGGTGGGATTGGAACTACAATGGACAACTTGAAAGATGCCATTAACGGCGAAACATACGAATTTACAAAAATGTACCCCAAATTTATAGATGCGGCAAAGGAAGAAGGGGATAACAGGGCTCTCTGGAGCTTTGAGGTGGCAAATAAAGTAGAAAAGATCCATGCTGGATTATACGAAAAAGCCCTGGATGAAATTCGAAAGAATGAAGAAGTTGATTACTACGTCTGCAGTATCTGCGGATATACTAAGGAAGGTGAACCTCATGGGAAATGTCCAATTTGTGGGGCACCTGCACCAAAATTCGAAAAAATTGACTGAAAACCGTGCTAAGACAACAATATTTCTGACTTTCAGCAAAATATTTGAGAGCTAGCAGATGAAGAAAAGTTCTCCATTTACTTTTTCTCTATTATATTTTTTATAGAACTATTATTTATTTTCTATATTCAAACAATTTAAATTGAGATTAAGTTGTCTGCATATATTCTATAGTCTTCGTATCACAAGTCTGTTTTATGATATTTCATTCTTAGGGCAGAGCTATTCTAAAAAAGAAAGTAATATTATTACTGTCAGCTCCATTTCTCCCTTTTTGATACTCGTGAAAATCTTAATGTTATTCATCTTCATCAGGTTTTTCCGCAGAATTGCGTTTAGGATCATTATAACTCAATGTGCCACATTATAAAATATTGTCTGGATCAGAGTAACGTAGAGTCAGATATTTTATTACAAAGATAATCCATGTGCTAGGGTTGCTAATCCAGGCCAAAGCGATAGTTTCAGATCCTACTGTCGTAAAAATTTATGTATTTGAATTATATCCCTTATACCAATGTTTTAACTCAAGCCTTCCCCCCATTTCTACTAACGGAGTTTTTGCCTTCATACATGGAGACAACCAAAATATTTTAACTTCAATTCTTTCCTCATGTCTATAAATTTTTTTGTAAATATTTTCCTAGAGTCTTTTATTTACTATATAGATCTCTAATGAGTGCCCAGCCAATTAATCTCACTTTTGGTGTTTTGCTTCATATGATGTAAATTCCTCTTAGAAAAACCCATTTCCACAAGAGAATGCGAATTTCATGGAAATAGACCCTAGAAACTCCATGATTCAATTTGTCCACAACCTTTTGATTGTGGAAAGGAAGTTACAAAAAAATAAGATGGGAAGTAATTTTGTTTGTTTAAGCCTGTAATCCGAAGAATTTGGTGTTTATTTAGGTAGTCTTAAAAAATGTAAAGATATTTATCAAAATCCTCTAAGAAATCACATCATTTTAGTGAATATATTTAGATTATAGCAATATGAGAACTAATATAGTATTAAAAATATATAATAATAGGAAATTGATATTGAAATATGATTATAAATAGAATAGCAATAATATTTAGGTTAATATCTAGCGAAAAATTAGATGATATATTAATGAATACCAAATGATAAAGTAACTAATCCAGAAAACAGCATTATGGGGTTAAATATATCCCATCCAAAGTCTGTGAAATTTATTAATTTATGCCCCCAGTATGCAGGCCTCTGCACCTATTCCAAAAGTTTTCCCTGCAAACCTAAGCCTTCAATAATGTATTTTATCTGCACATACCACTTGCCACATTTCCTTACGAGAAAAAATGGGGAATAGGCAGGACATTCGTGAAAAGGAAATGCAAGGGATTAAATAGGTGAAATTTTTTGAAACTTCTAAATAAATATTCATTAAGGTCACAAAATAATGCGAAAGGATAAAAATGCATTCGAAAAAGCATTTACTTTCCCGAAAAAAATGAATGACAAACAATTTTTTTGACGTTGGCCGGATGACCTAAATGACCGGAAAGAAAGTTCCCTCAGACCTCTTGATCGTTATTGTGCTCGTGCTTCTCACAGATATCTTCGTGCTCACGCCCGAATTAAGTGAAACTGTAATTAGAAATATACTTGGCGTACCACTCGTGCTTTTCCTACCAGGTTATTCTCTTATCGCAGCAGTCTTTCCCGTAAATTGCGACATTGACGGAATCGAGAGGATAGCTCTTTCATTTGGGCTGAGCATTGCAGTAGTACCCCTGATAGGGCTTGGCCTTAATTTCACCCCCTGGGGAATAAGGCTCCTACCAATCCTCATAAGCCTTTCAGTTTTCACCTTTGTCATGTGCGAGATTGCATACCTGCGGCGGGCAAAACTTTCGGAAAGCGACGCTTTTAAAGTACCCTTTAGGAAAATGGTACTTTCTCTTAGAGCCGAGATCCTGGAAAAGCCAAAACTAGATAAAGCACTTACAGTTTTTATGATCATCTCAATTCTCCTATCTGTCACAACTCTTGTATATATAATTCTAATCCCAAAGGAAGGAGAACATTTCACCGAGTTCTATATTCTCGGGCCTGAAGGAAAAGCCGACAACTACACCACAAAGTATGTTGTCGGGGAAAAAGGTACTGTGATAGTTGGAATAATAAACCATGAGTATAGGCCTATGAACTATACAATGGAGATAAAACTTAAAAATAAATCTCTACCCCTTCCGAAAAATCAGAAAAAAATCAGTCTTGCTAATAATGAGATATGGAAAGAACCAGTTACGTTTACACCTTCCGAGGGAAAGAATATGAAGCTTGAGTTCCTGCTTTTCAACGAAACCGACCGAATTATGCCCTACAGAGATTTGCATCTCTGGATAGATGTAGACACAAAAAAGGCAAATGAGGATTTAGATATTCAGAAATCTAAATGAAAAAAATTATCGAAATTTTTGACAAACCCCAATTTTTGGCTTGCTATTTACAAATTCTGAATAAGCAATTTATTGGAAATCTAAGGTTTATCAAATTTTTATTATGGCTAACTTTCAGCTGGTTTGAATTAATATGATTACAAAGCTGGATTTTCCTGAAGTTTGCATATTTCTTTGTTTGAAATTACCTTAATTTCCAGACTTATCTGAAATTTTTGCTATAAGACCCACTTTAGACTTGCACTGATAGATTATCACACACACTTAGTCGAAGTACTCTCTCTCAAAGCTTTAACTTCAGACAGGTGTTCTATGCAAAAAGCTCTACTACAGTATCCAAATGAGTTATATTCAAAGTAAAGGTTGTCAATTGCATTTATAGCCGAATTTTAACAATTGAGTAAAAAGAAATTTTTTTGTTTCTATTAATTTGGTTCAATGAGTACAAACACAAAATAGAAACATTCCCTACAATTCCCAACAAAATATATGCGTTCCTATCTAATCTATTCTTGATATTCAATTTTTTCATGAAAATTTTAATTTTGTGAAATTTTTAGCAAGCATAAAGAAAGGTTTTTGGATCTCAATAAATTATTGTTTGATTTGGTGAGATATGAGCTCATTGATAATCTTAGCATAAAGGAAACTGGCCGATGGTTAAATCAGGAAGAAATTATCAACATCTTAAACCTTGAAAGATTGTACGAAAGAGTCCATTCTCTAACTCTTGAAATATTTTGTAGTAACAAGGAATAAATCTCTCTGATATCCTTAGCAGTCTACTTATGGGTGTAATTTTGAAAATCCTGATCTAAATTTGGACTGGAAAATGCAGTTCTTCATAGCACTAGATATGTCTTGATAAGCATATCTATAATAAAGATCATAGACATGATAAGTTATGGATAACAATTGGAGTTAGTTAATCCAAGAAATCCCTAAATACAACTATTGGAGTTACAGTGAATAGAGGCAGCTTTTTTGATTTGTAACGTTTTTCTGACACTTGTAATCAGGTAAAAAATAACATGAGGAAGGCTCTCTCATTGTTTTTGACAAAGAAGCTCGTACATCAAACTGTATTCGACTTTTACAAAAAGAGAAAATGAAGTAACCAACTCCATGAAATTGAATGCCATTGATAATAAAATTATCATAAAATTTAACAAGGAAAAAACTGGACATTATAAATCTCGAAAAGTTATTATATTTGATAAAAATCGTCAAACTAATTAGCATCCGACATTTCGTAGATGTATAAAGCTGCATGATTTGCTTGCCTATTTGGCTACAATAACAGATATTCCGCAGATATATACATATATGAAATTTGTTTCCCGCTTAGCCACTATTATTCATCGAAAGTTAGATTAATTTTTAAACTATGTTATTTTGAGAAAATTTATAACGTTTTTGTTTGCATCTATGAAAAGTGGGATTCAAAGATATATGTTATGTTTTTAAGTGGGAAGTGTAAATTATGATATTGAGCTCAGAGAAAGTGTAAATTTCAGCTTTGAATTCGGTTTTTTTTCAAGATCAAATGTTTATTTTGACAATTTATCTCTATTTTGCATATCCCTTTTTTATCTTCAGCTTCTTTACTTCAAGCTTTTATTTTCGAATCTTTTTGTTTTCTGCCTTCTAGGTTCTTTTTTATGGCTGCAGCTGCGGTTTTAGGAGATTCAGTTTCCCAGAGTTTTCTGACCTTTGCACTCTTAAGGGCTGGTATTAAGGCATCTATTTTTGCCTGCACGGCTGCAAGTATCTCTTCGTTAATGCTTGGGTATTCTATACCCATAAATTTCTGGCCTTTAAGTATATAGATTTTCCGGAATACTGATCTATCCACTCCTTTTCGAACTCCTGTTTTAAGGGACTCAATTGCATCTCTCCACTGGGTAGCCCAGGGAGTATCCGGAATATCTGTGTGGTGAACATCGGATCTGTCCACTTTGATAGCTGTCAGATGGCAGGCTTTTACGCAAGCTCCACAGTAAGTACAAAAATCTTCAACAAAAGCAATTTTTCGCAGATCTTCTGGGTCCTTTGGCACGTACCAGAGTTTAGAGGGACAGACATTAAAGCAGCCATGACAACCCTGGGGGTCACATTCATCCAAGTTAACAGATATAAGGTTCAGTGTTCCTTCCATAGGTTTTTGTAGCTCTACTGCATCATAAGGGCATACAACCTTGCACCGACCACATTGTGTACACTTAACCTTGTCCACCTTAATTTTTCCTTCAACTTTAGGAGCCTCAACGGAACGCTCACCTTTGACTTTTATAGCTTCTTCCGGACAAATGTCCTGGCAGAGTACACAGTAGTCGCATTTATCCTCATCCACAAGGATCTGTTCGAAAGGCAAAGGGTTCTCAGGCGTAGGTTCGCGCTCTAGCATGATAACAGCATCGCAGAAACGGGCACATATTCCGCAGAAATTGCATTTATCAGTGTTAATTACTATCTCTCCTTTTGCCCCTTCTTTAAAAGACGCAATTTCTTCTTTTTTCGGGAAGGTAAACTCGACTTCGATTGCATCCTGAGGACAAGCCCCTTCACAGAGAGCGCATGGAAGGCATTTTTCGTTTATATTAACGTATGCATCGTACTTTGGATACTGTTTCTCATCCGGAACCTCTCCTACAGCATCAAAGGTGATGGCATGCACAGGGCAGAGATTTGCGCACATCCTGCAGAAGGTGCACTTCTCAAGGTCCATAATAACCGGAGGAGCGTCAAGCCCGGTTGCAATTTCATGCACTGGTCCGAGTTCAAGGGCTTTTGTTGGGCACACTTCTACGCAGATTCCACAGCCGTTGCATCGCTTGTAATCGTAATCCAAAGTCTTTATGGACTTTTCTGTTACCTGGTTATAGCAAAAATGTGTACCCTGTAGGTCCATGCTATTTGTAACAGTAATTTGTTCCTGATGTCCACCCTCATTGTTTTCGGGCACTACATATTCCAATCCCTCAGATTCAAGCTCCTTTGCTTCAACTTCTTCGGGTTTGTAGCCCCAAGCTTCAGATTTTTCATTTTCATTTTTTCCTTTTTTGGACTCTTCAGTTTCGATTTTTCTGGGTCCGCAGCATCCATCACGTTTGTGAACCTTTTGTTCGTCGTATTCTTCGTTCACTGTGCCACTTCCTCAGATGTAGATATTGATTCTTCCTTCTGGAGTTCAGTCCCTATTGACCCAATTTCTTTGAGTTCTTCTACAAACTCGATTATAGTGCTTGCGAAACGTTCCCCCTCTGCAGCTGAGATCCAGAGGGTTCTGAGCCTTCTAGGATCAAGCCCTATTTCTGTTAGAATTTCTTTCAGGACGTCCAAACGATGCTTTGCATCAAAATTACCGTAGATGTAATGACATTCATCCAACCTGCAACCTGCAACAAGTACCCCATCCGCTCCGCCTTTGAAAGCTTCAAGCACAAATTCCGGGCTTACCCTTGCGGAACACATTGTTCGGATTATTCTGATATTTGTTGGATAACTGAGCCTGGACATCCCGGCAAGGTCTGCACAAGCATAACTGCACCAGTTGCATAGAAATGCCACAATAAAAGGGCTCTGGGACTTATTCGCAGTTGCTTCCCGAACCTGGGCTAGAATCTGTTCGTTTTCGAAGTTTTTCATCTGAATTGCCCCTACAGGACAAGCGGCACTGCAATCTCCGCAACCATGACATGAGATCTCGTCTACTATAGCTTTTTTGTCTTCAATGCTAATTTTTCCGAACTTGCAAACTTCTAAACAGGTTTTGCAGCCGATACATTTCTCTGAATCAACATGAGCTCCCATTGGATCTGCTTCAAGTTCGCCTGTTCCAAGCAACTGCATAACTTTGGAAGCGCATGCACTGCCTTGAGCAATCGAAACCTGAATTTCCTTGGGTCCAGATGCGCAGCCTGCCAAGAAAACCCCACTAACAGGCGCATCAACAGGACGCATTTTAGGATGTGCGCTTGCAAAGAATCTATCCTGACGCCGTGAAAGGTTTAACATTCTTCCTATGCCTTCTGCGGATTTGCTTGGTTCATAACCTGTTGAAAGTACAACAAGATCATAGGCTTCTTCCTCGGGCCGGCATTCCAGGGTATTTTCATAACGGATTACAGGCTTACCATCTTCTCCTACGTAAATTTCGGCAACCTTCCCGCGGATGAAGTCCACGCCCATTTCTTGAGTCCTTACATAATATTCTTCATACATTTCCCCAGCAGCCCTGATATCTATATAATGAATTGTGATATCCGTATCATGGTAGCGTTCCTTGATCATTTGGGCGTTCTTGAGTGCTGCCATGCAGCAGACCCTTGAACAATATTCGTTTCCAACGGTTTTGTCCCTAGATCCCACACACTGAATGAATGCCACTCTTTTTGGAGGCTTGCAAGTCGAAGGCACGAGCACTCTTCCACCTGTAGGTCCTGAAGAGTTCAGCATGCGCTCAAGCTGCATATTTGTTATAACATCCGGGTACTTCCCGAACCCGTATTCCTTTTTCCTGGACGCATCAAAGAGTTGATACCCAGTTGCAACAATGACAGCTCCGACTTCTAACTCAATGTCTTCGGCTTTTTGCTCATAATCAACAGCATCTGCAGGACAAGCCTGCGAACAGAGTCCACAGCCCACACAATGATCAGGGTCAATAAGCACTACCTGAGGAACGGCTTGAAGAATTGGCATATATATTGCTTTGGTCTTTCCTACCCCGTAGTCCATAGGATTTTCGATTTCCACAGGACAGACAGTTGAACAGAGATCTACACAACCTTTACATTTTTTTTCGAGCACGAACCTAGGTTTGCGTTTAATTTTCACGTGGAATTTTCCAACAGACCCTGAAATGTCGGTTATTTCGGAATATGTATAAAGAGTGAGGTTCGGATGATTTTGAACTTCGGTCATTTTAGGGGCAAGTACGCAGATTGAACAATCGTTTGTGGGAAATACTTCATTCATAAGGGCCATTTTACCCCCAATTGTAGAATCCTTTTCCACCATGATTACAGGAAAACCAGCCTCTGCGAGGTTCAGAGCGGCCTCAATTCCGGCAACACCTCCACCTATAATAAGGACATTTCTGCTGACTTTAGAGCTTGTAGCACTCAGTTCCTTCAGGAACCTTGCCTTTGCAACTCCCATTCTAATTAGATCAAAAGCTTTTTGAGTTGCCATCTGTGGATCCCCGGCGTGCACCCAGGAACACTGTTCCCTTATGTTCACCATTTCCATAAGATAAGGGTTCAAACCTGCCTTTTTCATTACATTCCTGAAGGTCTTTTCGTGTAGCCTGGGGGAACAGGCGGCTATTACCACCCTATCGATTTTATTTTCCTTTATATCCTTGATGATACCTTCCTGTCCAGAATCGGAACATAAAAATTGAATTTCCCGAGCAATCACTACATCTTCCAATTTAGTTGCCATTTCCTGCAAGGCCACAACGTCTATAACTCCCGCAACATTCAGTCCGCAGTGGCAAATATATACTCCGATCCGCATATTAGTTACTCCATATACCTATGTGTAATGTTAACAACAATCAAATAATGTAATTTAGATGTGTTTACCATATAAATTGCAAATCCTAAATTGTAAATTGTGAATTGAAAATTATAATTCTTATACTATTATTTAGAAAGTGTATTTCCAAAAATCTATACTATACAAAAAAGTGAAGTTCAGTGAATATTACTAAATAAAGATCTTTCCAAACTGGAATTCATTTATCCAGAATTTGAAATAAACATATACATCTTAATGTATAAAAATAAGCTCCAAACTTCTGTTTTCTTCTTATAGTTCAAAGTTATATCTTGCATTTTTTATTCCTGATCTTTTTTATTTTTTCTAAAATATTGTACCGATAAAATGCGTCTTTCGTAATAAAATTCTATATAGATTCGCATAGTCTATCAAAAGTAGGTTACATCGTTATTCCAGATCTATGAATTATTAACTCCATATTTATCTGCACTTTCCTCCTGAATTGAATAATGAAACAAATGTTTTGCACAAAATCAAATATTTATTTCATAAAGGTTTCAAGATAATTATTTAAATATGATTTTGATAATAAGGAGTGAGTATATTTTCTTATATAATTATATATATCCTATAGATTGATAAAATAAAATTTGTGAATCAAGATCATTTGAATTAATATATTAATAACATTAAGATTATATAATATATCTTATATTTCTGCACATATTAACTTTCTGATCAGCTTAATTGGCCAGTTTAAAACTTTAGAGCATATCAAAAGACTATTATATCACTCTTGGAACAAAATTTTCTTTTATCGTTCGTGAAATAACTATCTGGCTAACCTGAGACATCAGTCTTCCTCTGAGAATTACTTTATAAAGATCATTACAAAAAAATAAAAAATACTTTATCAACTATGTAGTTTTTATGAATAATAGCATTAACTCAATTCGATCTCACAAGGAGGGACTTAAACGACAAGCAAAGTCTATTTCACAGATTTTAGGGCAAGAAGTCCTCAGGAAAATACAATAAGCAAAATTCAAAAGCTCTTTGAGAAAGCGGGTTTTGTCGAGCTTCTGGGAGTAGACGACCTAACTGCGATCAAGATCCATTTTGGGGAGTATGGAAATGATGGATACCTTAATCCTGTTTTTGTCAGGCAGATCGTAGAAATGATTCGGGCAGCTGGATCAAAGCCATTTATCACAGATACGAATACCTTGTACTCCGGAAGCCGGCATAATGCAGTTGATCACCTGACAACAGCGATAGAACATGGTTTTGATTATTCCGTTGTCAGGGCTCCGCTTATTATCTCGGATGGTTTGAAGAGCCAGAACATATCCGAAATTGAGATCGGACAAAAAAATTTTAAGTCCGTAAAGATAGGGGCTGACATTGCTGCAGCAGATTCCATGATTGTAATGTCCCACTTCAAAGGTCACATTGTAGCTGGCTTTGGAGGAGCTATCAAGAATCTGGCAATGGGCTGTGCCCCTGCAGCCGGCAAGAAGGACCAGCACTTCAGTACAAGCCCACATGTTGTTGAAGAAAAATGTATAGCCTGTGGCAAATGCATCGAGGTATGTTCTGTGGGAGCTGCTTCCCTTTTAGGGGATGTTTCGAGGATCGAACCTAATATATGTATCAGCTGTGGACAATGCATGGAAACCTGTCCTGTAAACGCCATTGATATAGACTGGGAACACGATATCCCTCAATTCCTTGAATGCCTTACAGAGTATGCATATGGTGCCGTAATAGGGAAAAAAGACAGAGTAGGTTATATCAACTTCCTTCTTAGGATTACTCCTGACTGTGACTGTGTTCCCTGGAGTGATGCCCCTATTGTTCCAGATGTAGGGATCCTTGCCTCGAAAGACCCAATTGCCCTCGATCAGGCGAGCTACGATCTTGTGAATAAGCAAAAAGGACTTGTCAATTCCTCTCTACATTCAAACCATGAAAAAGGGGCAGACAAGTTTAGGGGCGTTTGGCCTATGGTAGATGGGACTCACCAGCTTAAGTATGGGGAAAAAATAGGGCTTGGAAGCCGAGATTATGAATTAGTTGAAATTTAAGTTAATTCAAACGAATTAACTCTTCACAACATTTTTCTGTTTTTATTCATACGAACTGCAAGAAATCATTGCATTTGTGGATTAGTACCAAAATCAATTTCATTTGATTTAATCACAAATATATTTTTGAAAAAGATTAATTTAGCAGATATCTTAAGTTAATATATGAGATAAGGTTCTCCAACTTTACTGGAGATGAATAAATGTGACCCTTCAGGAATAATGACATCGAGAAAATGTGATTTATTGAATAGTCAAAAACAAAAAAAATCCTAATAACCTCGGTTTTGATGGATGGGAACACATCAATTTTGTGAGTAAAATAGATGAAAATGGCATGATTACAGTTGATTTTGGAATCCAGTCATTATGCTATACACTATTTCATTTAGTCCTTTTAGCCTTGATTTTATACCTCTAATGCATGAGTCCTAATATTTTTAAAAAGTTCTGTTTTTTCTGCTGATGTGTTTGAAAACGTGGACGTTCCATAGTTTATAGGAATATCAAGTATTTGACCGATTACATGCTAGTAAATGCAAAAAAGTACTGAGAAACATATATAGCTAAATTTCATCAATTCTCTTTATGTCGGTTTTTAATTTAAATTAATTTGAGAAAATTATTTTATTTGGTGGGAAACATTTCATTTATCAGCTGGATAGGATATATCTAAATAAATATTATAAAACCAAGATTCGTACATGAATAGATCTGACTTAAAAACTGAAATGGGAAATCGTGTAAGTGAAATCGTAAAACCATTTATTGGATAGTGAACTTGGTAGTCATAAACTGAGTTATTAATGGTACTTTTTTTGCTCATTTACCTATAGGGCAAGAAAAATCAAGATATGGAGCCAGAGATGAAAGAGTCTCTACTCTTCGCAGAAGAGCAGCTGTTCCCCTACGAAGATACCCAGATTGAACCTCGTGTTTAAAATAAATGGCTTTCTCACTAATTTCTCTTTGCCTGGATTCATTCAGATGTGGAATAATAATTTAGAAGGCCTGTACCTTCATGCCTTTGTCTTTAAGATTGAAAGCTAACTCAAGTGCTTGTTCTAGAATTTCTTCTTTTCTTTGCTCATCCATATATGGAACAAGGAGAGAAAAAGACTCTATTCTTTGATATTCAGATATAAGCCCGGATACTAGCTCAAGGGCTTTTTCCATAATAGCTTCCTTTTTTGATCCGTAAAGATTCGGAACAAGCAAAGAAAGAATCTGGAATTTTGCATCTCCATATTGTATGTGGGAAGAAAAGTCAAAAATATGTTCAATAAGTTCTTCGTTGTCGTGTCCTCCAAGACAACAGCCAAGTGAAGAAAGAACAAGGGCTCTTTAGTTTTCATCTTGAATATTGGAGGAAGAATAAATGGCATTTTCTATAAATTCTACTTTTTTTGCCCCTCCTGAATCGGAACAAGTAGTGCAAGAGTCTGGGCCTTAAATCTCCATATTGAATATTGCAAGTAAAGTCAAGGGTTTTTTCTATAAATTCTTCTTTTCCTGATCCCTTCAGTTGAGAGACGGTGGTAACTCTCTGATCAAGTTGGTTATACGTATACTGTCCTTGTGGCTTTCCGGTGTAGGCACCACTTTCTGCAGTAACTATGTTGTTGAAAGAAATTTTTCCAGTTTCAGTGATTTCAAAATGCTCTAAATCCTGAACATTATTACTTTTTTCTATGAAATCCTCAAACAACTTATTGAATTCTTCAAGTACCCTATATCTATCACTTGAGTTTTGCTTTATATCAAAAGAACGAACGTCGACCATAAATGTCTCACTTCTATATAAAAATTTTAGAATTAATTCTCTCTTACTTTATTTTCATAAATTCGGATTCGGACTTTTAGATCCCTACTTTTAGATCAATATTCTAAAACTAGAAAATTTTGATTTTAAGTATATATAATAATAATAATAATAATAATATCATTCGATATAGATTATGGTAGAACAATATGTTATATTGACATATTCCAACCAAACATAAATTATAATTATAAACAATTATGAATACCGACTCAGTTTCATAATATAATCCCATAACAAAAGCATGAAGCAATTTATAAATTCTAAAATGTTTTCTTCTATCAAATTTGGGTTGAATTGAACGGAGGAAGAAAAACTTTCATTAAGTATTCAGTAGTCCAGTTTCGGACAGCTCAAATGAAAATATAATTCTGTTGACATGTTTTTACATTAATTAGAAAATAGCCGCCTCAATTAAATAAAATATTGATAACTATTGGAAATAGCCCTGAGGGAAATCTATCGATAATGCAAAGCTGACGTTCTCTGCAAGGAGCTTATTCTTTATTTTAGTTTGAAAAATATTTATTATTTAATCTGCTCAAATAAAGCGTAAACAATATTTCGCTGGCTTACAAAGTGTTTTCTAAATCTCAAAAACATTTCTGCACTGTCATCCGAAGGTAAACGTTCGCTCATTTCGATCCATTTTCTGACGATTTCGGACTTTTCATCAAAAAAAGTCAATTTTTCAGGCAAAAATTTCTCGATTAGGTTTCGGGCAGATGCAGCCCAAGTTATATATCTTCTAAATAGTTCATCTTGCTCAAGAAACTGGTCGTTAGTCAATTTAAACCATCTATAATGGAGAGGGATTGGCTCTCCCTCATAAGAGTTGGTATTGACTTCAAGGTCGTAACCCCATATTTTAGGCAGGTCAGATATGCTAAAGGGCCCAATGCTAAGAAAAGGGTCATACTGAATGGGTACTAAATAAAAAAATTTACGTAAAGACTCCATCAGGATATAGGATTCGGAAATCAAGTCTTCAATTTGCTTTTTAGTTTCCTGAGACACTGCTATACACCTCTAAAAAAATCAAGATTCTTATTCTTTTGCAGATTTGCCAGCGATCTTATTTTGCAGCAGGTTACTTTAATTGCAAAAATAGTTTGTAGAGGGCATTTATATTTTAAAATATGTAATGAACCCTGATGAAACTTTTGTATCACATATTCAAAGCCGATCTGAAGAAGCTGTTTTTAGGTCTTTACTCATGATTACTTAAAAATAATGATATTGATGACTCTAAAAAGTAGTCACAAAAGAAATTTATCCCACTTTCCGCAGATGTCCTTTCAATTTTGCGCCTTCATTGAAAACTTCTAACCTCTATTTCCGGAAGCTTCAGTTGAGATAATAATTGCAAATTATTGAGCAAATCTCCAAAAATGATCGCAAAAAAAGGTTATTTTCTTGAAGAAATCTGCAGAAGGTAGACTACACACGCTTCTCTTGTATTTATCACCAGAAGCCATGTACAAAGGCCAAGGCTATTGCTTGGGATAAGGATAGGTATTAAGGACGCCAGGCGTGTTAAATGAAAAATATGAAACTGACTTGTACCAGATTACATATCCCATGTAGTGGGTAAGTTTGCAAAAAGTTACGATACTCTCTTACAAGATGGGGGGGTAGCGGCTGAAGAGTATTACTGCCACTATTTTTATTTTTCTAACATCAGGAAAAAATGGTTTGCCGTTTATAGAGGGCATTCGTGCGACGCTCAAGGAAGCGAAGATAAATATCCTTATAGTCACAAGATCAGTTTAATAAAATCAACTTTGTTGTCATTATGATATTATTATCTAAAAAACTTGTAATGATTAAAGTTTGTAAGAATGCTGATGCCAGTAAAGAAGCAAGTTTTAATCCCATTTCATAACATGTCTCACAATTGCCGCATACATCTTTTACTTTTTTAATTATTCGAAAGCGAATTTTCTTGTATAAATTTATAGCATAAAGATTTTTTACTTTTACATATAAGAGAATCGAGGTTAGCCCATTTAACCTCATTTCTTTAATGCTTTCTCTTAACAACTTCTCACCAAAACTCTTACTTTTAAAATTCCTGTCTATTGCAATTGAATAGATTCTGGATTTTGTCTTAAAACGTCTGAGGGAAAGAATAGGTTTTATATAATAAATGCAGTGCTCACAATCTTATCCTGGCTATTTATAACCTAAAATATTTTTTCCAATTTCTTTGAATATCTTATCAGTATACTCGAACTATTATTCTCAAATCCGTTTTTTTTGAATTTTAAGATTTTCAGGAATCATGAAACTCTAGACAGCACAAAGTTTTATTTATCTGCCTGTTTCCATTTTGTTAGGAATAGAATTCCACTAGTACCATACCAATCTCCTAAAACTCGTTAAAAAAGAGATAATTTAAGATGAACTTTTGCAAATTTTATACCATTCACCTTCCTTGTAAGCAAAGGCGTCCGCGAAGAATGAAGATAATAAACTGATTTAACTAACTTAGAGGAAAATCAGAAGTATGTGAAATAAATAATGAAAATCACTGGCTATGGAATTGTGTCTTCATAATCTTTGTTTATAAAATTTGGTAATTAAGATCTAATTTCATAAAAAAAATGCAAACGACTTTATTTGATAATACAGATGTCTTTACATAAAAAAAGTCGATTTTTAATATTTCACCTAAACCAGTTCTTCTCCAATTTCTCCTCCTTTTCTCCATGCATGCTTACATATACAACATAGTCCCCACTCTTCGTATTGAAAACGAACCTGTAAATCGTTTTGAAATAAGCCCAGTATTTGACCTACGGGTTTCTCGCATCGCTCAGCACGACAGTTACCAAACCATTTTTTTCCGAAACGTTGTAAGCAGGATAATCGATGTCCTGAGGAACAGTCGTAATGTAGAGTTCTCCGGCTCTTTCAGCGTAGGCGGAGCCATCTGGGACATTGCCGGTTACGTTAATCTTTTCGATAAATTCATTTCTTGCGATCCCTGACCAGTAGCTGATTTCCATAATCTTGTAGTGTGTGGAGTTATATGGATATGCGGCAAGGAACTTTCCGAGAAAGGAAGGATAGGTGTTCTGATAGCTGATTTTTGCTCCTTAAACACTATACATATCTTCCATAAGAAACATTTTTGCAACCGGCAGCACTGTAAGCCAGACCAGAAGCACAATTACAAGTGAGGTATAGAATCTGCTCCGGTTATTAGTAACAAAAGTACATAAGTTGTTGAATTTTCCGTTTCACTTTCCCCGGCTTTTCATGTATGCAACAAGTACGATAAAGAGGGAGAGTAGGGGGAGTAGGTTTGCCAGGGGGTCGAAAAAGTAAACGGCTCCCATAATGAATGCATCCACACTGAAAGGATAGAAGGGACGCATTTTCCAGCTGGTAGCGTAATCAAGGTAGACATGGGAGAAAATGGCCGCAAATCCGGCAGCTGTAAAAAGGCGGTCTTTAGTTTTAATCCAAATAAAAAACGTGACAAGTAGGATGAAAAGAATGGAGTGCATGAACTCCCGGTGGCCTAGCAGATAAAAAAACTGGTTTCGCATATCATGGCTCAAGCTACCGCTGAAGAGGACAAACAGGATGTATGGGATGAAGTCCAGGGCAGATAGGATTGACATGAATACCAGAATATTTCGCTTTTTTTCTTTGAATCCGAGGGCAAAGGCAATCAGAAGCCCGATTCCCATATGGGAAATTGTATTAACCATTTATTTTATCCCTTAATTCAGGGAGAGAACAATGTATATATCTTTAATTGAAAGGACATAGATGCAAATAAAAAACGGAAAAATGTGTAATATCAATCCTCGATCTACAACACTAATTTTTGTCAATTATTTTCATTTCCAAATCTTTATTAAGAAGAGTACCTAATGACTATTTTTTGGGTGATAGTTATGAAGATATTGAAAGGTCTATTGACTTATTTACAAAAGGAATCGTAAAGGTGGAGGATATGAAGATTAGTACATCAATTCTAAAATATGTCATAAACTAAATATTTGAATTTAGATCAAGGAAGGATTAGTGTACCTACGCTCTTTAACTAATCTCAAAAGAGTATATGAACTGTGAAAAACGCGGAAAACGTGGAATTAAAAGAGTATTGGCACTTGGAATAGAAGCATCAGTGTCGCCTCAACCAATAAATAACATATGAAATAGATTATAATCATTCATAATTATTCAATACTTGACGATTGACGAAACACTATTCTTGAGCATCTTGTAGATTCAATGATTGTTTCACAAATCTCAGTCATGAGTTAAGAATCCATATATAATAGTTAAGCAGCATTGCAAAGCTGACCCAGATGATATAAGGGAGCAACAGGTAAGAAGTTGATTTTGAGATTTTTCTAAACTGAATTATTGTCAGAAAGATAGAAAGCCAGAGAAACATGATATCAACAAAAGCATAGTAAGAGGACTTTAGCCCGAAAAATAAACAGGACCAGAGAAAGTTAAGACCTAACTGTATTCCAAAAATAAGCAAACCTATTTTTACTTCCCGCTGTTGCAGTCCCTTTTCCCAAACAATGTAGAAGGAGATCCACATAAACGTATAGAGAGCAACCCATCTCGAAAAAAAGATCCATGACGGAGGGCTAAAAGCTGGCTTTTCAAGCAAAAAAAACCAGTTTTCAAGAGATGAAGTCGTAAATGCTGAACCGATAGCTCCAGCAAGCTGGCAAAGCAACACTGCGGCAAGAAGCTAAAAGGAATTTACTTTCTGGGACATATAAGATGCCTAAAATATTTTGTTCTCTAATAATATTAATTTTGAGTTTAAAAGATTTCGATAAGCTTCAATTTTCGACTGGCTGTTTATAAAAGTATGTGTAAGCAAGTTGTTGAAATCAGAGGTTTATCTGAATTTTTTTGACTATAATTCCTCTTAAGTGATGCATCAATTGCCTGTTGTCCCAATTTCCAGTAAATCTTTACCTTCAGCTCCTCAAGGTGGAAAGATCCATTCCAAGCAATTTTAATGCTCTTCTAACAATTTAGGTTATGGAAAGCTTTGTAATTTGTAATATCTCCATCATAAAATATGAAGCTTCTTTCTTCATGTTCATAGTCTTGAATCCCATCATGATACAGGCAAGTTTACTTTTCCTGCATCTCTTGTACAGATTATGCGTTGGACTTCCTCCTACTATCTCAAGGTTTAACTCCATGAAAAATTACTTCCCATAATGACTCAATTTTAGGTTTTTAAAAGATAGAATACATGATATGTCTAGCAAATTTTAGTTTTTGCACTGCAGTAAATTCCTACAGCGCTGGAGATCCTGTACAGTATTCACGTTTATTGCTAACTTGGGATTCTCAAGTATAAAATTAAAGTCTTCCTGTTCGTTTCTGATTTGAGAACTGTCCAGAATATTAATCCCGGTAGGTACAATTAGTTTACCATCCTTGTTGAAAACCGTTTCAGGCCTGATTCCAGCTCCCTTGCAGATATTTATTGGGACATATACTGAAAGTGCTGGTTTTTCTGCTTCCCAGTATTTCTCAATTATCGAATCTATAAGCTCTGAATCTATCAGGGGAATATCTGACATAATAATCATTACTGAAACAGTTGTTTGCGAAATTTCTACTGCATAAATCATATCCCCTACGTAGTTCCCTCCAAAGGTCCTGATTACTTGAATCTCTCCTTTATAATATTCCCGAATCATAATTTCGGTCTTAGGGGTTGCAGGAGATACTGCTACATAGACACGATCTATATTCTTTGTGGTTATGAGGGTATCTATCACATAGCTTATGAGTGGTTTTCCAAGTAATTCAACACACGGCTTTTCCCCCATTCCAAGCCGTTGTCCAATTCCTCCTGCCATTACAATAGCATCCATTCCAAATCTCTCATGTATCCATTTAATGAAATTTCAGGATAACTGCGATAATACTTAGGGCAGTCACCCTTCCGATTTCGTTAGCAACACCTATCCCGTCTCCATTTAACCCGCCAAAATGTGCATAGCTCCTGTTAAGAATTACCAGAGCAGAGACGCATGCTCCCAGATAGGGTAATAGCCCTATCCACCCAAAAGGCAGAGAACATAAAATAGCTCCTAACACAAATCCTATAAGGAAATTCTGTTTGGTTGCTCCATTTATAGTCATTGTTCCAAGGCTAGGATAAGCCTGTTTTCCCTGGAGAGGTATAGGCTTTCCAAAAGCAGCTATTGTAAGCATGGATTGCTTTGCACTAACCTCTGCGATAAACATTGATGCGAACATCAACATTGGAAGGTAATATCCAACAACTGAGCCTTCTTCTTGTACCGCTCTTATCGAACCGTACAAAATAAGTAACAGCAGAATGCAGAAGGAGACTCCTCCTGTTCCGAGGTTCGTGTCCTTCAGAGCCTGTATTTTTTTTTCAAGTGATCCGTGAGCCATAAAACCATCCCCTATATCAGTGACTCCGTCAAGATGATTAAAACCCGTTATATAATATATGAATCCCATGATAAGGGCTGTAAGAACAGCTTCCGGAATAATTATCTGTCCTATGTATGCTACTGTCCCTATGATAATACCTAGCACGGCTCCTGCAATTGGGTATAAGTATATTTTCCCCATAAGCTCGTTAATCCCTTCCATGCTGATTCCCACAGGGATCGTGGAAAGGAACCCCAAACTGGATTTAAAAGCAAGTAAAAATGAATTCATAGAATCTCGCCTGTTTTCCAATCTTTTGTTTCGAATTCTGCCAGACCTCTTGAATACATACTGGAGGATACTCCCCCTATAAGCCCCCCTATCACATCATCAATAAATGGTCCCAGGTTTGAAAGGATTCCTGGCTTTTGTTTGTCATACCTTACAAACTCGAATGCTCCTTTGGAGCCACTGATATAAGTTGCAATACTTGTGCCAAGAACCTCGTCTGCAATTATGAAACTCATGTCTTTTTCATAGGAACTTTTGCTAATGTTCGGAAGATTTCCTGCCCTACCTTCCCTCTCAAGCAGAATCCCGGAATAAATCAAAATGCATAGGTTTGGGTCCGAAAGAGCGTATTTGAGTTCTCTTTTAAACAAATATTCGGCTTTTTTCCTTGTCTCAAGCCCAGGATGTGGGATATACATTTCGAAAGCTGTATCTACAAGATCCTGAATACTGATGCCCTCTTCAGAAAGGACATCGAGTATGTCAATGGTAGCTCTACCCTCTACTTTTTCAGGTTTCCCTTTTTTCAGGTTCCTTTCATCAATATTTGATAACTTCATGAGATCACGTTATGATTTTTATCCTGGCTAGGTCAACTTTAGTAAGTTATTGATTCTATAAATAGAGTTTAACTTCATACTGGTTTATCCTACATTCTGTATATTGTACACAGATATATAATTTGTTTGCCTATTTGACCACCATATATTCATTGAAAGTTAGATTAATTTTTAAGCTATTGTCACATTGAGAAAATGGATGGCACTCTTGTGTACATCTATAGTAAGTGGATTTCTTTTTTATAGCTGGATTTTACTGCTTCTGGTAGAGTAGCATTCTTCGGCTTGTTCCGCTTTTCTCAAAGTTTTATTTTAGAATAAAATCCTTATTGTGACAATACTAGGTTCTGACAAATAAGGAATGGATCATAGGCACAAATGAATTCCTACTATCTGGATTACTGCCATAAAGGCAGCAAGTGAGAATCCTGAAGCAATTGCTATTAATTGGGATACTCTTTTTATATCCTTTATTTCAGTAGGGGGGTATAATGCTCCCAAAACGTAATAATCAGGCTTTTCGAGTTTGACTCCGAGAGCTCCTGCAGTCGCAGCCATAGGATAGCCGGAATTCGGAGATAGAGTCTTCATGCCATCTTCCAGTACACTCTTGATACTATTAAAAGGGTTTATTTTTCCTTGTTTTTCCGGGATCATAGCTACTATAAGAGCCGCTGCAAGAATAAATATGACAGATATTCGAGCTGGGATCCAGTTCAATGCATCATCGGATTTCGCAGAGAAATATCCTAGTTCCTGATACTGTTTGGTAGTATACCCAACCATGGAATCTAGGGTACTTATAGCTTTGAATGCATATGCAGCGACAAGCCCGAATTTCCCAAATAGAACATAATATAAAATGGGGCTCAAGATGCAGTCTACGTAATTCTCGGATACTGATTCAATAACTGCAGAAGACATCTGGGTTTTTGTCAGTTTGGAAGTGTTCCGGCTTACATATATAGGAAGCAATTCTCTGACTTTTTCAAGCCTGTTTTCTTCAAGGTACTTGTAAATCTCCCTTGCCGGACTCAGGAGACATTTAATAGCAAATGTAGCTTTCAGGAAATAAGCTTCTATAAGGAGTGCAAGAATACTTGGCATTCCAGGAAGAGCTGCAATGTATAGAACGAAATAACCAAGTGAAGCTGCGAAGAAAACACAGCAGAGGACCATTATAAATCCATAAAATTTTCGATGGATTTTAGGAGCTATATTTTTCAGAAAATTAATTAATTTTCCCATCCATACAACCGGATGCACAGCAGCTGGCGGCTCCCCAAAAATGAGGTCTATAGTTATTGCCAGCAAAAGTACCATAGCCAGGTGATCGCTATCTGGCATGATCATAGACTCGGCTCCACCACTTTTTTCCAGGCTATTTTCACAAGTTCATCAGCATCTCCTTTCTGCATGAGGGTGTCAAGGATTTTTCGGGCTATTTCCTTATTGTGAACAATATGGCAGTCGATACAACTCCATACTTTGCTGCCCCCTGAGCTCGTTATCCATTTTCCCTTTGTGCATTCGTTCTCACATGGATAAAAAGGACAGAAGCAGAAGGTACAATTTTGACCTTCAAAATGACAGGGATAGTATTCACAGGTATTCCGACCTTCGATTCCTATTTCAGAGGCTTTTTCAATTACATTCTGTAGTTCATTTTTTGCCTGTTCTTTGCCCCATTGAGAAATAACATCTCCTATTGCAGCAACAAGCTTGTCATTTTCTTCTGCGTTCCGGACTGCAACTCTTATGTATTCTTTCTCAAGGCCACGGAAAGAGACACAGTCCCGGATAAGAACTCCACGAGCTGCGAGGCATGCGCTCAATTCGCTGGAATTAAGAATGAATTTGCTGATATCAACTAAAATAAAATTTACATTTACTTCCCCTGCTTTGAATCCCCTAATTTTGTCGAGTTTAGCTTTGAGCTTTTCTCCTTCTTCTCTGATTAAAGCTCTTGCTTTTCCAAGATACGGATTGTTTATACCGTCTTCGATGTTAAGAAGTGCAGTTCCTATAACATTTGCCACGGTACCAAGGTTCCAGGAGAGCCTGGAGGCATTAAGGATTTCAGTCATTACAGGGGTAGCTACCCCGAAGCCCATTCTTATTCCTGGCATTGCAAAATCCTTCGTAAGGGAGCGAAGGACAAAAACGTAGTTATTTATTGCTGCTAGATCTGCAACACTCTGGGA
>Ga0182010_10000242_pt1 | contig 31498 bp, 20 predicted proteins | sample 611E1MmetaG_FD_120488 | JGI IMG/M metagenome (GOLD analysis project Ga0182010, IMG submission 120488) | Permafrost microbial communities from Stordalen Mire, Sweden - 611E1M metaG | ecosystem: Environmental > Terrestrial > Soil > Wetlands > Permafrost | place: Sweden: Stordalen | collected... | reverse complement strand
AGTGCTAGGATCTGTTTTCAATATTACATTTCCAAAATCTCCAAATCTCATTGCACATGCGGTACTTACCAACATCAAAACCAGAACTATTGAAACTAAGGCTATTTTATACAATTTATGTTTACTTATCATGTATTTACCCCCTTTTAGATATACTTTACCTCTCGCTTGAATCCATTATTCATAATAAATACAAAGGAAAAAGAGGAAAAGATTAGTAGAGGTATTATATTTATAAATATATATATACAATAGTATCTTTTTTCCGTAATATAAATATATGAGAAAATTAGGGCGAGATTTTTAATAATTCTTTCTTTTGGAACTTATAATTTAATTTATATGGAATTTTTCAAATTTAAGTCTCTCGACTTTTTCCATACAAAAAATACATAAAAAAGGATGCTGAACCAAAAATTAAAGAGAATCAGCTCATTAAAATTGTCAATTGGATCTAGATAAAGATTCTTATTGATATTGTTTTACCCTGGATGAATCGTTAAAAATACTGTTTTTATGGATTAAACTTTGAATATGGATAATTTTCTTATGCATAGATTTTATAACAAAATTTCTGCATCAATGAAACAATAAATACTGTTTTTTGTGGTGGAGACAAAGAGTATATGAGTCGATCAAATTTTACAGAACTTTCAGTACACTATCCTTTTGTTTATAGACTACTAAATAAAGATTAGTACACATATTTACCTATATATTATATTATTTGATATTAAATCGACTAAGATCACTATTTGATAACAGATATTTGAATATATGATAAAACTTTTGAATTCATAAATGTGAATATCTTTTAAAACTCTAGCTAAATTCCCAAATTTGATAATTGTATTTATGTAGTTCATCTATCATTGGCAAGCGAATTAAAATATCAACAATCGTAAGATTGTATTCGCTAACAATTTAACCATTTTTACAAATATTTAACTGCATACAAGTTTGGAGTGGGTCTTTAAATGGGAAAACAAGTATTCAACAGAACAAAAAGAGCACTGAGCATTTTATTGGTAGTCTTTTTTTATAGTATCCTTGACGGCTACAGTAATTACAGCTGATTGCTGGAATGAAAAAAGGAGCCTTAATCAAGGTAGTTTCAACGGGAACTGTAATGGAAATGAAAATCTTGGTTCCTTTAATGGGAACAATAATCAGGTTTTGGAAACGGGAACAATAACGGCAACTTAAACGTCGGCAACCAAATATATGGATGTGGAGACAAAAACTTTAGATATGGATTCTTAATGTATGGATATGGATGCCCAACATGTAGATGTAAAGTCGCAACCTGTGGATGTGGAAACCAAAACTGTTGATAGGGAATAACATTGGTGACCAACCAGATAACTCAATCAGTGGATTTTTTACAATTCCCATGTACAATGATGGAATATTCCACCAAGCATGTGGACACTTATTGATGCCGCAAGTGACAAAATTAATGCTTTAAAGTTAGAAATAACCGAATTAAGTAAGCAGAGACTATTTGGAATGGATATACAAAACATATCGAAAAACTATAAAGTGAAGTAGACTGAAGAAGAAATAGTTTGTTTAAAATCAAATGAGCCTGCGTTTCTATTATACTTTTAAGCTTGTGAATAAAGGGTTAATAGTGCAAAATAAGTAAGGATTATCAAACGTAAAAAGTAATGAATGTTGTATTTAAATAATCTTCGCAGAATTAGCAGAGAGTCTGTTTTTACGATCGGTTCATCTGTCTTTTTGGCGTCAACGTCATCCTCTTTAAGTAATACTTTTGAATCTGAGTTTATAATACTATATATATCCGTATACTTCAAAATATTTAATGTAATTTTGTTTATAGTAATTACCTATAAAATATAGGTTGATTGCAACATAGAAGTACGAATGTATTTCTTAATTTACATATAGAGTTTAAATATTAGATTTAAAATAAGGTCACAAATATCTGGAAATTTTAATTATGCCTAGTATTATATCTATGATGTCTATGAGATTTAATTCATCTACAAACACTATACATTCGTTTTTAGTGTGTCATTTCTATTTATTAGTAAACAAAATATTTTGCCCAAATTTTTTACTCGTCCATTAATACACGATTGATGTTTTCATGCAACAACCTCCAAAGTGACTTGCTTACGTTTCTATGTTAATATAATACGCTTGCGCCACTAGCGTCCAAATATGAGAAAAATAGCTGGAAACTGTTTGTATCAATACTAATAAACAGTACCCTATAAGATCATAGCTAATGAATTTGTATCATTTGGTTTAGTGATTTTTTGAGATTTATTATTTTACAAAACTTTTGCAACATTGCTCTTTTAGATAGTGTGCCAAAAAATTTTGTAAAATATAACTGGTTCTTTATTCTGTAATTTACACAGCCACAATAAGATTACAGCTACCGTATCTGTTTTTCTCATTTAATAGGAATATATGCCTTAAGAGTCCCCCCAATATTCTTTTTATATCCTATTTTTATTTATGTTTCCATAAATTTTATATATTTTTGTAGCATGTTTGTTCATATGTATGTGGAGACGTTTAGTTTAAATAAAAACAAGTTTATTATATTTTGTGCTCTTTCGTTTATTTTAGCCTGGTTCTGGGTTTTTTACATATGTTCAAGTTCGTTATGGATGAGTTTTTTTTTGGTGTGGCCTACGTTCTTATTGCTAGCTTACTTTTTTTCAGATTTTTTTGAAATAAGTCCCATGATATCTATTGGAAGTTGAATATTGCAGGAAGATAACGCAACAACATATCTAAAATATTTAACTACCCCTTATGAAAATTTATTTACATGGAATTCCAGAAATAAATGAATGTGATCTTCTACAACTACCACTGAATAAATTTTAAAGCCCTGCTAAATGCAAATAGTGAAAAAGATTGGATGCTTAATTCTGTTCAAATTACACATGATAGGATACAAAAAATCAGTACTATAAGCACCAACACTGAGTGATAGATGATTGGGCATAGCTATTGACAGAGCTACTTAATTCAATGCATATCACATCTCGATCATATGGAGGGGATATCGCCTCTGACCATGGTTCCAAAAAAACTCATTTTAAAAAGAAGAGACGACTTATAGGGTTAAACAAAAACAAAGAGATAAGAAGGTTCACATCTTAACTACCGAAAAAACAGGAAATTATTGATCCTCCACAAACCAGACGTAAAAAAGCTCCTCAATACTCTTTAGCATCTACCTTGATTATGTTTTCCCAAATTTAAAATGTTCATTTTTCGGATGCTATAATAAATATCTTTTCTTTACTGCTTCACTTACCTTTTCGTTTGTAACCGTTGAAATGATACTGTATTTTTCAAGCTATGCTATATTGATCCGCAGGATTTTTGCCTGTTGAATACCTCAAGTCTCCAAAAATCCAGTTCATGTATTAGTCAATTCATTACTGCATTCAGTAAATGCTATTGTTAATAGCATTTCATGCATTGACCCCAAAACTCGAAATTACTTTTCTGAATCACGAATTTTGAGTAATCAATCGAGTTCATGATCATAAAAATAATTCTGGAAATCCTATTTAAAGATAAAATTTGTGTTGTGATGAGCTCTATCACGAAAAATATAATACAGTTCATAATATTTTAACATTAATTTTGAAGATCTGTTCATTACCTGTCTCTTCTTCCCAAGATCTCTTGTATATTCCCCTTATCTGCTGGCTACCTCTACCCACTGTTTTAATCTCCCACGAATGGAACCCTATAGCACCAACAGCAAACCTTCCATCTTTTTTGGAATAATCAGGAGAATAATATTTGTCCATTAGCAGACTAAGTCCCCTGCTCAGGGAGAGTTGCCAAGAATAGCCGGTGCTCGGATTTTCTTTAAGCCTAATGTAAAAAATGTCCCCATTTTTAAGATATATGGTCTTTCCTGTGTCATCTTCGGTTATTACAGTCTGTTGACTTACTGCATTAATCTTAGCGCATAAAGCCATTGGAATTATTGCTAAAGTTAGATATATTATTAAAACTGTTATCACAGGTATAATTCTTGACATATTATCACCTGTCAGTTCTGAGAAATCCTAACTATTTTCTTCACTGTGTTACTCCCTGCTGTACTAGTTACATTTAAAATAACAGTGTATTGCCCAGCTTTATTATAAACATGAACAGGATTCTGGATTGTTGAGTATGTTCTATCTCCAAAGTCCCAGTACCATGAAGTTGATGATCCTGTACTTTTATCAGTGAACACAACATGTAGTGGTACATTTCCGGAGGTAGGGGTTGCAAAAAAATCAGCAACATTTGATATATTCCCAGGGTCTGTGAAAGCCTTTATGCACACATTTGTATTTGAATGATCTGGATCTGTCGTTATATCGGTCCAAGTATTTCCATCAGGACTAATAAAACTCTCACCAGCATTTGCTTTTGCCTTACTACTGTAACCAGAGATAGGCGCTTCTACTGCAACCGGATAATTGTATCCAGAGTTTATGATCTTCAGAACTACCGAGAACTTTTTACCCTCGCTGAGCTGAACTCCAGAATTCAAATGAACAGTGTGATAGCCTGAAGTAGAGATTATCCCACTTTGGATCAGAACCGGACCAGTATGATTAATTGGGTTGGATCCCAAATTAGTGTAAATATACAGTTCATATTTGCAATTTCGATCTGTTGTGTAGAAACTTACCGCTTTGAGGACTTCGTTAGATCTTGCAGTAAAGATGTTTGCACACCAACTAGTGAGGTTGCCATATCCATAGTTATCAGTCCATCCTAGGGGATCGTACTGGTAGATGTACTTATAATTATCAGTATTTTCAGCTGTGAAAACCGCATTGGAGGTTCCTATATCTGAGTCATAGTAGGAAACATAGAAATACCCTTTTTCACCAAAGCCCTTACCCCAACAATTTTTTACGATAAATGCTCCATTTCCTGGAGGAAGGGGGGAAAATTTATTTCTGTCAAAAGAATCGTTCCAGCCCACAATATCCACAGCATGGTTACTATCTAAAATCCCGTTATAGTAGTAACTATATGTGGTAGCGGAATAAAATGCGGGATCATAATTTATAGTGGTATATACTACCCCATAGTTCATAACTGCAGATTTTATTTCATTATTGTCCATAGGTCCATTTCTATCCGGATAGAAAAACACATTTTGTACATGCTTTTGTATTGGCAAATTTTTAGGGGACATACTCAAATAGGGATTATAAGGATCATCTCTTCCTTTCATTGGTCCATTCCAGCGAGCCAGATAGGCAGTTGACATAAACATGTTCCCCCCTTCAGCATAATCAAACCCTTCAGGATAAGCAGAAGAGAGTAAATTTTTCAAATGATTTTCTGAAAAGTCCCAGTTTTCTCTCGGCATTAAAAATGATTCAAGAGATTCATAAGTTGCAAATGCCCAACACGTTCCTAAAGTACCCTGGTCTTTAATAGATTGACTTATCTTTTTGAGGGGCCGTAGATCATAGTAAGCCGGAGCAGATATATTTGCTAAGGAACTATTGTTGGAATGGAAATGATAGCTGTAATTAAGACGATTGCTGTGTTGATGATGGTCACTAAGATGACGGAGGTCCACAGGGGCAGGTAAAAGGCCTGTTTTAAATCTACCAAGTGGTGATGTTACAGGTGCGGGTACAAAGCTTTCTGATTTTAGTGAAAAACCACCAGTTTCATCACTCACTACATTATCACCAAATATATTTCCACCCATTAACCCCCGCGAGATTCCTGAATTAAAAATCATGTTCTTCTGGTATTTAATAAATTCAGGGTTTTTTGGTGCGGATTCAATCTTTGGAGAAAACTCTGTATGGCTTAAGATATTTTTCTTAATATCAAATGATTTGTTTTCTTCCAAGAATCCTGTATATGCAATTGCTATCGATGAGCCTATGACTAAAAACAAAACCAATGCCCCACCTAATATAAACTTACTTGAATTTAAACCTATTAATTTTCTTATTTTAAAATATATTCCCATTTTTATTCCCCTACTTCTGAGATTTTAGTCTTATAAGCTAATTATAAATCTAATTTCAAAAAATAGCACAAAGCAAATGCATAAAAAATTAAACTAAAATTATTTACTTACTTGATTAAATAAATTTCCCACTGCTCTATAAACTTTCCACAACTTACGTAAATCATAATGCCCAGATACTTCAATAAATAGTAATATATTCCTATAGATATGATATATATTTGTTTAAGAATGCTTGTCAAGTAATAATTACTCCAATATAAATTAATACTCACATACTAGGATATCTACAACAATTTTTGCTTATTAATATTAGTATCTAACTATATTTAGACTTGTATGTCACTCCATTATGCGTAAATGATCTATGTAAGTTCAAATAACCTAAATATTTAAGTATTAGAATTAATGTTCTGATTAAATGAGACCTACATGATTAAACTGGTAAAATAGCACTCAACTGAAGACTAAGTGGCTTCTTGGTTAATTTTGTTCTTTTTTGAGAATAGTCCCAATCACATCCCCCACATTCCAAGGACGTCAAATTCCAATTAGATTTTGATCAATGATAGATAATTTTTTGATGTTAATTACAGAATTAATACCGCTATCATGTTTTGTTTTGCGATCAGGACATTTCCATTCTCTATATTTTAGTGTTAGCTCAGAGTTACGGTAGCCACAAAAATGACAGATCTTAGAGGATGAGTCAAATTTACCTATCACAAAAATGGTTTTTCCTGACCATTTTGATTTGTATTCTAATTTTATTGCAAAATTATTCCACACAGAATCGCCTATAGACTATGCTAAATGATGATTCGTAATCGTGCCTTTAACATTCAGAGCTTAAAAAGCTATTTTTTGGTTATAGTAACAAGTTTAAAAGAAAGTTTAGGTTGAAGATACGTTCTCTGATTTGTTATTTTATCATGAAGTACCGGAAGTTTTTATTTGGGTTCCTCTTTTTTTAGAACCTTTTTTTTCCGACTAACTGTTTTTCGGAGTACTTTAAGTCTCTTCAAAAAGTTTTACTTAGGATTTTCAACCTTTTCTTCAGTTGAAATAACAGCAAAATTTGTTATCCCAACGTCTACACCAATGGTCGTAGATTCAGAAAATGCTTTTTTAACTAGAACTTCTTTTCCATATTCCCCTAAAATGCTGATCTAGTACTTTCCTGGACAAGACTTCGAAAAACTAGTGGTTTTTAATTCCTCTTCAAATGTCTTGTGAAGAAGTACTTCAATTTCTCCAATCTTAGGAAACTTAATAGTATTGTTTTCAAAATCCACATTGTAGTGTTATGATGTTGGAAATGACTGAATTAGATTTTTCTTTGATTTGAATTTAGGAAAAACATTTTTTCGCGAAAGAATTTAGTGAATGCAGATTCTACCTGTTTAGTCATACCCTGAAGTGATTGGGAAGTGACTTTTCCTAATCACGGATTTTGCTTTTTTAGAATTGGAATTAGTTTGTTTAAGTCAAACCTAGAAATTGATTTCCTGATTTGCTCATATTTTATTACTTTCTGATCAAGCGTCCAGTTATAGACAAACCTACAACTACCAATATGTTGATTAAGTTGGTTAGATTGGTCAATTGTTGGATATAGCCTAAAACTGAATATTTTCATCATAAAATACTTAATAAGCTTTAACAATTTATTTATTTTTTATAAATATGAGATATAAGCATAAGAATCATAGCAAATTTTAGTCAATATATCACATTATCTTTGTGCGCAAGTATTTAAAACAGATACTAGAACCAATTGACTAAGAACTCAAACATATAATTCATGACATTGAAAAAAAGGGCGCTTTTAAAATACTAGAAATGGAAACGAACAAAGACCATATCTATCCACTCTTTAAGAGCGAGCCAAAAGTAAGCAATCTTGCTATCATTAGAAAACTGGAACGAGAGACAACAATTAAACTATGGAAAACTCAAAAAGAGTATTTGAACAAATATTATTGGAAAGAACATACACTATGAAGCAATAGATATTTCGCATCTTCTATTGGCAATGTTAGCAAAGAGACACCGGAAATTACCTACGGAACCAGGGGTGAAGTTGACGCTTAAATCCATTGAACTGAAGATCCAGTGATTTTACACTTTGTCCTATAAACATTACTTAATAGGCTTCCTTGATCAATCATTATCATAAAAAGTAGAATAATTAGGAGTTATTTGGTGCCCTACAGGAGCACAAAAATTCACCATTAATTCCACTTCCAATTGGCTGCAATCAATTAAATGCAAAAAAAATTATAAAAAGTATCGCAATCATATTTTATATTGGCCATTCCAATTCCCCAATTAACATAGTCTTGATTAGCTTCAATAACCTGGAAAAGTGGAAAAAATACATTCCAAAATAATTAATTAATTTAATTACAAAATTCACATAGTTGATCAGAAATAAATATATACAGTTAGCTAAATCAAAATCATTTGCGAAGAATTGAATGAAAATATTCTGTGAACGAATAAAAAGTGTGATTAATTGCTGAATTGATTACAATTTAAAAATTTCAATTTGATAAAGTTAAGAGTCTTACTCTTACCTTGATAAGGTATCGTTAGTGTTATATAAATTTAATCATAGAGCATAACCGCTTGTATAGATTCCCATTAGTATAAAATGGTAGATCAAAATTTATTTAGGTGATCAATAATTAAATTTTTTAGGCACTAGCGATTTTTTTGTATAATCAAGCATAGTATTAAACATAATTAGTAAGACTCTTATCTATACTTTTACATAAAATTTCCATTTTTTTTACAGTTTTTATCTTTATCTTTCATAATTACATCTATTTTTTGTTACCTGTGGTGGTAACCGTGATGGCCACCATAGCCCCAGCCGCCGTGCCAGCCGCCATAACCCAATCCAGGGTATAGACCGACTCCAGCATCATATCCAAAACCAGTTACGAGAGGTGTTGCCAAAATACCAGGCTCCGAAGCCACTACCAGAGGTGAGACCGCTACAGTTGAGGTAGTTACAGCAGGTAACGCTGCGGTAGTCACAGAAGGTACTACAGCGTCAGCGATCACAACAGGTGACGCGAGACCAACACCAACAGACGCTACAGAGGGGTAGTAACCATAAGGATATGCAAAACCGCCTCCATATCCATAGTGATGATTATAGAATGCACTGGCTGAAGCTGCTGTCAAAGACACTACAAAAAGGACTGCCAGCAAAACAGGCAGTACCTTTTTTATTCGACTAACCGATTGTTTCAACATTCGTTTGAACTCCTTTACATTTAATAGTATTTACACAATTTGATGACTGTTGTTATTACAATCTACTTCTCATCAACAGACACACTGCATAAACATTAGCTTGCCAATTGTTTACAGAGAATTTGTTATAAACGGCTTAAGTATTTATTTAATTAGATAGTCAGTGATTAGGTAGATTAATGTGTTGTTTAATAGACGCATTAGATAATAGTTATTTAGGTGATATAATATATACCGAAACATTAATTACTATAACTTAATCTGATATATGTTAAGACTAGTTTCTCTAAATTTAGACACTCAGTACTAAATTAAATCCTATGTTCCACCAAACAAAATAAGAGCAAAAAACTGAAGAGTATTTGAAAAACAAGAGTCTAAAGCCCATTAACATTTTTTTATAATAGTAAAACTTATGCACTTACAATATACAAATACTTCAGATATTGATATCAAATCAATTTTTTTAACAATCAAATATTTAACCTTATTGATTTCTCAGCCCAACCACATAAATCCTATGATAAAAGTCTTCCTAAATTAGAATAGGTGAACTATCAATCAGCTGAAGACTAAGTGACTTCTTGTGTCACTCCTTTCTTTTTTGAGAACAAGTCCCCAAGCCCATCCCACGCATTCCAATGATGTTAGATTCCAATGCAATTTTGATCAATAAGAGAGAATTTTTTGATGTTAATTGCAGCATTAATATCTTTATCATGCTTTGTCTTGCAATCAACACATTTCCATTCTCTATCTTTCTAGTGTTAGATCAGAGTTATGGTATCCACAAACAGAACAACTCTTAGCTGATGGGACAAATTTACCTATCAAAAGAATGATTTTTCCTGATCATTCTGATTTATATTCTAATTTTGTTACAAAACTACCCCACACCTAATCCACTATAGCCTGTGCTAAATGGTGATTTTTTATCATGCCTTTAACATACAGAATTTCAAAGCTATTTCTTGGTTCTCGCTAACAAGTTTAAAAGAGAGTTTGTATTTTCATTTCTAGTATTTTAAAAGCGCCCTTTTTTTCAATGTCATGAATTATATGTTTGAGTTCTTAGTCAAACAAAAAGGTTCTAAAAACCGAGAAAAAGCAAACAAAAACTTGCTTTACTTCATGATAAAATAACAAATCAGAGAAATGATTTTCAACGGACAAATACCACATTCTTCTACTCGTTAAGAGCGAGCCAAAAGTCAGCATTCTTGCGATCATTCGAAAACTTAAACAAACGACAACAATCAATCTATGAAAAACTCATTAAAAACATTTGGAAAAAATACTAATTTCAATAACATACACTATGGATTGAGGGATATTTCGCATATTCTATCGACAATTTTAGCAAAGAAGCAGCCGAAAATAGCATATAGAACCAGGGTTGAATTTGACACTTGCATCCACTAAACTTAAGACGCAATGGTTTTTCGCTTTGGCATATAAAAAAATAACTATTTAGCCTACCCAAAATTAGATGAAGATATCTATTTTGATGCAATAGACACTTCTGATTAATAGCTGATTGGGAAATCAAAACATTATCATCAGCCTACAGTTAAATAAAATCAACCAACTTAAACTTGCTCAGTTAATCTTAGCAAAATGATTATTGATTGTGTTCTTCCCATATTTAAGATTCACATATAACCATTTTATTGGAAATTATTCCTTTACACCCATAGCAGGGATGCCAGCATATACCATTACTTGCAGCAGGATGCAGCACCGAAATTTTGATTGATAGAAGATCCACTCATTTATTCAAAGCTTATTACTATTAAGAACCTGATATTCTAGATGTTTTATATTATGTAGCAATATATTTGTATTTGTACTTTATAGCAATAAAATAAGCTACTCTCAAAACAAAAATAAGTAACTAAATGATTCCAAACAATAATTGCTATGAAGGAATAATTATTGGGGGTTGATGAAAAGTTTTATTCGCAAATTACATGCAATATAATATTAAAAAATTCACATTTTCTAACATATAAAAAAATAGAGTAAGACACTGGAGGTAAATATAATGATGGACTACTTCGGGCCTGCATACTTTTTAGGTGGTTATGGTGGCTATGCCGGCTGGGGTTGCTGTGGCTGCTGCGGCGGCTGGGGCTGGCTTTAATATTAGGGTTCCACTATCAGAGTGTAGTTGACCCACTTAAAAAATTCACATTTTCTAACATGCAAAAAGAATATGAAAACTCATTGGAGGTAAATATAATGTTTGGATACTACGGTCCTGGATTTCTTTATGGTGCCTGGAGCCCATGCTGTGACGACTTAGGTGGCTGTGGACCTTGGGGCTGGTTCTAATATTAGGGTTCCACTATTAGGTTGTTGTTGATATCAATAACTATCCAACAACTCACCTGGAACAGCAAAATTGATCTTAAAAAAACAGCTTCAGAACCATCTTCTAAAACGAAAAATGTCATAGCCATCTTTTCGCGACATTGAGAAGAAGTCCTGATAAACTGTCTTGAATTGATGACTATGAATCGAAAATTTTTTAATATTTTCAGATATTAGACTACTATTTAGCTCTCTTAGCAATTAATAAACAAGATAAACGAAAAAGAATTCAGATAAACTTCTATAATTTATACATCTGAAAATTTAAATTCTTTAGTATTAATTTACTCATGAAAACTCATACTAATTTTAGTCGTGAAATATCCCTACCTTTAGGGTTGATACCCTCCAAGGAAAGGGCTTCCTTAGAGTTAGTCTTATAATTTGAATTCTGAAACGAATTCTATACTGCCAAAAACTTAAAAAGCACAATACATAAATTTAAATTAACTGAGACATATAGCTTATAAACACATTATAAAATGTCTGTTTCTGTCAAATTTATGGTAGAAGTGTAGAATCATGCAAAAAAGGGGATTCTAAAATTACTATTCTCGACAAAAAATTCATAACCAATGTTTTGATGCTTGAATGTTTCTTAAGGGAGAAAAGTACTTTAACTTGAAAAATTCCTGTTGAATTGACGATGATATAGAATTTAATTTATAAATAATTGATCGAATAAATATTGTTTGCAAAATGAATTTATCTAAAACTTATTTATTCAGAAGAATTGGTAGAAGAAATAAAACCAGCAAATATTGAATCGCAGAAAAAGTTCCAGAGAACTGAAAGCAAAAAGATAACTCTCGATTTAGTAAACACGGAGAATTTGCACACATTATTACTTCCATAAATATTTTAATACAATTTAGTATTGCTAAAATTCATCATTCAGTTTACTGGTAATTGACTGCGATCAATTAAAAATTAAAAGAATAATAATAGATCTTTAGTTTAATCAATTGTCACCAACACAAACTAAAATTTCATATTGATAGTGTATGGCATTACCTCTAAGATTAAATTAATTTGTGGATGAGTTCATGAATCTAAAAAAATCGCAGCAAAATTAATAAAATTATATTCCGATTGATTTGAATACCTTTTTATCATTCGCGAGAGAGATATAAATAGAAGTTATATAAAATGATTACTTTATTTTTGTATAAATTATATTACTGATGGTATACCCCCTCCCCCCTTTATGCACATGCTCACATGCTCCATTTAACTTTAAATTATAAGCTTTTGCTTTTTATAATAAAAAGCCATGTTGTAGAGTTATCGAATTAATTCTATAAGTAATTATCTAAAGTGATAAAAACATTTCAGATGATATAACTACTTCTTATGACAAAGAAAACTAACTATATTCATTTTATTGCACAACTCATGCTGACTAATATAATTCAACCATCAAGAGTTTTACTAAAAGCTCATAGAGAATTTCGTTCATACATTTGGCTTTGCCACAAATTTGTACAAAAAACATATATCTAAAATAAATCTAATCCGATTCTTTTCTCTGAAATGTTTCACATAATTTACGTGTTAACAGTTCTTTTTGGCAACAACTGAAAATTAATTCTATCTGGAATTTCTTCCACCAGCCCATTAACTAAATTATAGAAAAAGTGCTCAGATAAGAGAGATTCTTGACAGGGAAATATCTTAAAGTGCTGCAGTAAAGCTTCAGACTTATCTGAATTTTATAAAAGATCTTGCTGATGAAATCGAAATTTTAGAGAATTAATTATAAATGATGGTTCTAGTTGTTTGTGAAATTGTTGCAGCAGCTCTAATTGGTAAAATAACCAATTTCAAGTATTATTTCTTCAGGAAATAAGTGTTCTTCATGGCTTTTAGTAGTTCCAAAAATGTACCAATTTGCGGATAAAGTCTAAAGCTTATGAATTACAGAGTCTTGAAGGTAGTAAGGTGGCTTAGAATGCTGATTGCTCAGGAAGTGGAAAAAATATCAAGTTTAAATATTTTTATCATTGGAAGAAGAAATCAATTTGATGCTCAAAGACAATTATTGCTCTAGCAAGGAAAATTGACAAAAATGGCATGTTATTGAAAATTAAGAGATACATTAAGATGAAAAAGGATCTCAGAAGGGAGAAATTCGAAAGAAAAAAAATTATGAGACTACCATTGTTTTGGTTGATAAGCGTACATATTAATAAAATTTAAAAAAATAAAATTGAGGTCTACTCATTTGATTAGTGTATGAATGAAATGTAAAAAATGTATTTTGAAAAGAATCCATATATTATTTGGTATAAAGTTCCGTAGATGTAAACAGGTGTAGAATTTGTTTGCCTATTTGCTCAATATTATTTATTGAAGTTCGATTAAATTTTAAGCTACTGACAGATTGAGAAAATGAATAACATTCTCATGTTAATCTATTGAAAGTATTTTTATGGAGATTATTCATGATTTTTACTTCCGAACGATATAATATTTAATTTTCGAGAACCTATCCAAAAAATTGGATTAATATGTATGATGAAATTTTGGTCTTGCCATTGAGTTATTGAGCAAGCAGAATAAAACGAACATTTCTTTTATTATTTGGAAAATGTGGCGAAAATCATTTGGTTACGCTTCTCGAAAACTCGTCTACTATTTTTATTTTTTGTGTGAGTTATTGAAGTTACATTGTAAAATAATTAGTATATTTATTCGTAGTTATAATAAATAGAACTACTTATAGATATCAGGGTAAAAGTTTGATTCATTTATTCATGTGAGCATGTGCATAGATGGGGGGGGGTCGCTTAATTTTGAAAAAGATCAAATATAACATGTGCGTAATAGGGTAGGATGTGCAAGATACTATATTATGTGCAAAGAGGCACCTTTTATGACCACTCTTGAGGATTCTATTGATACTTCTATATTTGATGAGTCTGAAACAAGAATAATTATACGTGGTGATGTTCTAACTACTGAATATATCCCTAAAAGATTGATAGGAAGAGATGAACAGATAAAAGAAGTTGCTGGATTAATGAGACAACTGTTTAGACATGGATTTCCAAATAATGGTTTGATATTTGGGGTAAGTGGTTCAGGTAAAACAGTAGTCTCAAAATTTGTTTTAAGAAGTTTGATGGCTAAATTAGAACAAAATCCAATTGGGATTAATGTTGATTGGATTTATATTCATTGCAAAAAAGTGTATACACAGAATTCGATATTGTACACACTTATCAAATATCTTGATCAGACAACTAAAGTAAAAAAAACAGGGTATTCAATGGATTATTATTATGATTCTCTTTTTCATCTAATGAATACTAAAAATACAGCTCTTATAGTTATTCTTGATGAAATTGATTTCCTTAGATCTGAGGACGTGCTTTATAATTTTAGTAGGGCTGTTGCAAATGAAGAACTTAATGATGGGAGATTTATCAGAGTTATTGGATTATCTAATAGTTCTAAATACGAAGCTCGACTTGACAATAGAATTATCTCTTCAATGGGTGCTGAAAAAATAAATTTTCCCGCATACAATACAGATGATCTTTTTCATATTCTAAAAGATAGAGTAGATCTTGCATTTGCTCCTGGTTCAATCGATGAGGATATGATTATAAAATGTGCTGCTGACACCGCTCAATTTTCTGGTGATGTTAGAAAGGCACTGAGGGTACTTCATACGGCCGCTACGATTGCGGAAAATGAAAAATCGCATGTAATTTCAATTGATCATATTCAGGTAGCAGAGAACAAAGTACAGAAAGATCAAATAATAGAATCGGTAGTAAAACTCCCAGTTCACCATAAAATAGTTCTTTTAAGTATCGTAAAACTAATGACAAATAATAAATCCGTTACTACAGGAAGTGTAACTGCGATGTATGACGCTCTCTGTAAACAGATAGCTAGAGAACCTATTCATAGAACTGGTGTTTCGAGGTGCATAGGGTCTCTTGAGATGCAATCTTTCGTTAATACGGTTCTAGTAAACAAGGGGGCAAACGGTGGTATAACTAGATATATCTCAATACCTACTGAAGATATATCACAGCTAAAATTGGGAATATATGCGGACGACGAACTAGAAGAACTCCGAGAATGTTTCCCGATGATTAATGGAGGGAAATAATGTATTTCAATCCATCTACTACGATTCAAACATTTTTAGTACCCAATCAAAAGATTTTATTTACTTGTATAATGAAGGTCAAGAGGTATCAAAAAAAGAGGAAGACACAGGTAAATCCAACTGATGTTTTTGAAGTTTATATGGATATATGTCAGAAATATGAAATTGCTTCAGTTTATGAAGGTAGATTTCGAGAAGCTTTAAAAATGTTAGAAGAATGTGGATTAATTAAGATAAATAAAGGATTCAAAATAACAGAGGTACTTTTAGGTGATTATACACTTGATGAATGGGAAAATGCAATGTATTTGTTTCCAGAATGTACTAAATTGAAAGATTATATTCCTGTTTTTAAAAGAAACATAGGTACAAATGCTTAATCATTAAAAAAATGAGACTTTTTATTTTCAGTTGAATACCCAGCAGCTTGCGGCGTGGATGGAAATTTTATGCAGTGCACAAAATGGTAGTGGAGTGCATATTTGAATTATTCCTTTGATCAAGATTATATTTCATAGTTATTTAACTATATGTGGGACTATAACTATTGTATATCTTTATCTTAAAAAGAGTGGGAAGTTAACGGCTTTCTATCCCTCACAAATCTGGATGGTCCCGGTGAAGTAAGAAAACTTCTCGCCTTAGAGTTAAAGGATACTGGTGATTGAGTGAGCTGAGCATTAAATATTATATTTGCGTTGGGAGAAGTCAAAAATCGAGAAATGTACACTTGAGGAGTAAAACAAAGCATGATCAGATCTGTCACAAATCTGTAATCGAGGCCTACTATAAATTGAGAGACTTTGGTTTTTATGTGATTGGTTTCATAGTTCAAGTTCTAAGGTACTCAAAAAATGCTGACACGAGTGCTAGAAGGTTTTAATATACATTTCAAAAAAGCATGGAACTCCAAGCATACATATATTATGATTTTCTAAAAAATACAGAGGAAAATTTATGGGATTATTCAAAAGGATGGAAACTGTAATCGAATCAAAAATTAATAAAGTGTTTAATAGGATGGAAGACCCACGTGAAACTCTTGATTATTCCTATGAAAAGCAGCTAGAACTTCTTCAAAATGTAAAAAGGGGAGTTGCGGAGGTTACAAGCTCGAAAAAGCGTTTATAATTCCAGCGTGCAAAATTGATGCTGAGCATAGACAAGCTTGAAGGGCAGGCAAAATATTCAATTGTCGCTAACCGTGAAGATCTTGCAAGACTGGCGCTTGAAAGGAAAAATGCTCTTGTTCAGCAGGTAGATGGGATTGACAAAGAAGTTGCAGAACTCGAAAAACAGGAGGAAAAACTGATAGCCTCGGAAAAGCGTCTTTCAATCAAAGTTGAAATCTTCAGGACAAGAAAAGAGTCCATCAAGGTTGAATATTCAGCAGCTGAAGCTCAAGTAAAAATAAATGAGTCTGTTACTGGGATCAGCGAGGAAATGGCAGATGTGGGCCTCGTCCTTGATAAGGCTGAAAATAAGAAAGAAGAGATGAAGGGAAGGACTGAGGCAATTGACGAGCTTGTGGAAGTTGGCATATTGGAGGATTTTACAGTTGGAAGTAAGGACGATATCGACCGTGAACTTTCAAAGATCAGTAAGAAAAGCAATGTAAAATCTAAACTCTCGATGCTTAAAGCTGAAGTGATTAAGGGGCAGACAAAAACAGGGGATAAGAAAACAGATACAGAAGAATTAAAGGAGTTATGAAAGTGATTATTAGAATTATGGGGGAGGGTCAGTACCATGTGCCTGAGGTACTATGCGATCAATTGAAAGAGGTCGATAATAGGATCGTAGCTCTTGTTGAGAAAGGAAATGAGAAGGAATTCAAAGAAGAGCTTTCGAAACTGATATCTGAAATAAGGGAAAAAGGGAAAGTAGTTGAAGAGGAAGAAATTCTGGTATCCGATATTATTGTGCCCCCTGAAAATATGAGTTTCAAGGAAGTAAAAGATATATTTAAGGAATCTGAAATTTTAGAAAATTGAAAAAATATGTTGTGTCCGTTAGTCTGATTGAAGCTGGAAAACTAGATTCGAATCATTTTTTGGAAAATGTAGATAAATTAATTTAAGGTAGTGATTTTCAATAAGTAACGATCACTATCGGATATCCTTTTAGAAATCGTTCTCATCATCAGTTAATATATTGTTCCATGTTGATTGGTTTCATGAATTACATTAGTTCTATAAATTACATAAGTTCCATAAATCACATCAATTCTATGAGTCTATAAAGTTTAATGGTAAATTTATGAAGCAATTTAGGGGTTTATCTTAATTTGTCATGGTCATCAAATTTTTGACCAGTTTTTTATGATTATATTTGACATATAATTCTCTATTCCTTGATCGTTATTTTTAAAAATTTAATCGAATTTTTGATATTTAACTCTAAGGTGGGAAATTTTCTTACTCGACTGGGATCAGCAGACGGGTGTAGGCTGGAAAATATCAATTTTCCTCTCTTTTTAATATAAAGAGATCTATTTTTATAGTTCCAAATTTATTTTAGAACTAAGAAGTATAATCCATAACTTAAAGTTTTTATATCTATGCACTCCACTATCATCTTGTGTAATGATTTGATTACTTTTGAAGATCTTAATGGTAAAGGAATGGCTGATACATCTTGGCGCAAGTTAATAACCATCATGATTTATAAGGCAGAATGGGCTTGTAAACGTTTAGAACTTGTTAATCCAAGAAATACGTCTCAAATGTGCTCAGATTGCGGTCTAATTGTTAAAAAAAATTATCGGAAAGAACACATAGTTGTCCTTTATGTGGTCTTGTTCTTGATAGCGGTCATAATGCTGCTATAAAATTTCCAGATTGGGATTACGATCTGTTCGTAAAACCGATAGATTCCCCTCACTTTAGTGAGGGGAGTAGTCACGTTATGGGTTAAAGACTGATAAATCGGAGACAATTTGTATAAAATTTTTGGAGGTTGTTGAACGGTTGTTTGACGAAAAAAATTTATTATAAATGAAATTTGCATGTCAAATTAAGTTTATAGACTTAAAATATGTGAATTATATTTATATTAATTTCAACTTCTAAATTAAATTACTGACCTAATTTTCTGCAATTGATATATAGCGTTGACGCGAATATCCAAGCTGATACAATTTAAAATAACTTTAATAAATATGTTAATCAACATACTTGATTTAAATTGATTGATACTGAAATACGATAAATAATTGTATCTACCAAACCAGTTTGGGGTGATTATATGGGGAAACAAATATCTAAAAATATACCACGTATTCTAGCATTATTTGTTGTGGCAATATTAATATCGAGTTTAGGAGTAGCTTCTAAGAGTTCAGATGATTGGAATTCAGGTGATTCGCATTCGAATAATCCGCAGGTGGATATGCGTATGGATTCTGATGGCCCAGAATCTCTTGGGGACGGCGATTGGATGGGGTTCCTTAAAGATTTCCATCCAGAAAATGTGACGCACGAGAACAAAACCTCTGACAGAGATAACAATTATGATGGACATGGCTGTAACGGACCTAGCTGTGGCGGACCTGGCTATGGTGGTTATGGCGGTGCTGTAGTCCCTATACCTATGTATGGAGGTCCTATGGGAGGTCCTATGGGAGGTCCTATGGGAGGTCCTATGTATGGCAGTGAACCTTCCATGTTAGGCAGTGAACCTTCTACAATAGCAACAGCAGTACCATTGGAACCTACTGTCTGCAAGAGTAAGGTTTCTTCGTCTAAATGTCACAAAGATAAATGTGCTTTGAGTAAGCATAAACATAAACATAAACACCACGATAAAAATAAACACCACGATAAACATAAACACCACGATAAAAAGCACAAAGCAAAAAAACATTGCTAAGTGTGAATTAGATCAAAAATAGTCGGATTTCCATTTTAATCAAATGGAAATTCTTGTATTCTTTTAGTAATTATTTAGCATCAGAAAAACAATATCAATAGCTAGCTTTACTAATATTCACTGAGCAAATTTAAATGGGCTTGTTTCCCAAACTGTCGGCTGTTGATAAAATTTTTTCATTTTTCCATCAGTTAGTAATCAGAAGTATTTATTGCGACAAAATTGGTGTTCGTCAATTTTTCTGGATAGAATAAACAGCCAATTATTGTCAATAAAATAAATATTCAGTGATTAGTTTCTGGAGGTAAAGGATTCAGAAAAGCAGAAATATGGAAGCTCTCTCTGAGAATACTCAGGTACCTAGATTGCTTTTTTTAAGTTGCTCCTACTCTGTAAACACATCCAAAAATTTGGTGAATACATAACTAATGTGAAATATATTCATGTTGTGTGCATTGCTACTGATTTAATGTGAATTCAAAGCTAAATTTTTGAATACTATTCCTTAAAGTTCTATTGTGTCTTTCTAATTCTTCAGACCTGGAGCGCAACTAGGCTACTTCCAATGTATTCTAAATTTTTGTAGTCTGGATACATTTGCATTATTTTATACTCAGCTTGAATCCATGTTTATTTATTTGTGTGTTATTTATTATGAAAACTTATTAAGTGGGTCAACTATTTTTAATGTAGCTGATAGATAAATTTGATGTATTGTATACTATATAATTTATTGTAGCTGAGTTAATTAAAAAAAGCACACTGTTGGGTGCAAAGAGTAAATCCAAGAATTTAATCTAAAGCAATTTAATGTGTTGTAAGGAATGTTAGATTCAATAATCATGAAACAAACTGAAAGAAATCCACCTTCTCTACGCCCTCAAAAACGAAGGAAACTATATGCAAATCCGGAAAAAAAGCAAGGAATCTACTTGATAGGTTTGTACAATATAAAGATAAGATCATATGATTCCCTTACATATCTGAGGGTTCAATTTGAAGATAGCAAGGCAGAAAAGGCTATTAAAATTATGAAATTACAGCAAAAAATATCAGAAACTTTCAAGACCACGCACAGCGAGGTAGCTTCCTACAGAATTAAAGTCTACGTTTCTACAATCCGAAAGAATGGTTTGTTGGTTATGGATTTTATTATAGCGGTGCTTAAGGGTGAGAAGCTAACGATTCTCTGAATAAGAGCGAGAAAATTTGTATGAGTTTAATTTCTAAGGTCACATGTCCCTTTAAGGTGTAGAAGGCTAATCGCCATCATTTCATTGGCTGGATACGGCCGTCAACTTCTGCCTCATTCTATTTTTTTAATAAATAGTTTAACTTTGTATTTGTCAACTAGTTTTCTTGCAGCATATACATTTCTATTTGGTTGTATTTTTCAGTCAACTATCTCTTTTTTTATATTTGCATCTAGCAAATGATAATAATCTAAACTCATAGTATATCTTAGATAGAATAAAATATCTATTATATATATATATATATATCTAATTATATAAATCTGTATTGCATTAAGGAAAATATTATGATGAAAGCGTATTGCTATAGGCTCTATCCAACAAAAGCTGAAAAAACAATATTGAATAACTTACTAGAGCTTTGTAGATGAATATATAACGAAACACTATTGTTAAGAAAGAATGTTTTGGAATCATAATAGAAGATCGTTAAATATTATGATTCTAAGAAAAGGATTCCTATATGGAAGTATTATAAACCATAGCTCAAAAACGTTAACTCTCAGGTTTTACAAGGAGTAGTAAAAAGAGTAGACCTTGAGTTTCAAATTTTCTTCAGAAAAGTAAAAGCAGGTGAGAACCTGGTTATCCTAGATTTAAAGGATATGGAAGATATGACAGTATCAGGTATAATCAATCTGGTTTTGAATTAAATGAGATTAAACTACATCGAGATATTGATGGAGAAATACAGAGAATTAGCGCCAGGAGAAAACCAACTGGTAAATGTTTCGCTTCTTTTCTGGTTAAATTAGAATTAACGTCTGACATACCAAAAACAGGATTATTAGTTGGTGTAGATGTTGGCATCAAAAGTTTCTTAACGCTTTCTAGTGGTCAATATGTACCAAATCCTAGGTTTTTTGTTATCGATGAAAAAGTGCTGGTCAAAGCTCAAATGAAGTTGGCAAAGTCTCCAAAAGGAGTGGTAATAAGAGCGAAGGCACTCAAGATAGTTGAACACATCCACGAAAGAATATCTAACAAACGTGAAGATTTTGTTCAAAAAGTAAGTTTGAATTTAGTGAGAACTTATGATTTGATTACCTTTGAAGATCTTAATGTTAAAGAAATGACCAAAAATCATTGTCTTGCGAAGCATATATCTGATGCATCTTGGCGCGAGTTAATAGCCGTCATGATTTATAAGGCAGAATGGGCTTGTAAACGTTTAGAACTTGTTAATCCAAGAAATAAGTCTCAAATATGCTCAGGTTGCGGTCGAATTGTTAAAAAGAATTATCTGAAAGGACACATAGTTGTCTGTTTTGTGGTTTTGATCGAGGTCATAATGCTGCTATTAACATTCTCAGATTGGGATAACAATCTGTTTGTAAAACCGATAAATATCATCCACTTTAGTGATGGGAGTAGTCACGACCACGATCCATCAAAAGAATGAATGTTTGGGAAATTGAAGATTCTTAAATCAATACAATGATCTGAGAATGATTGAAAGAGTAGGTGGATTGATATATTTTACGTAATTTTTTGTTGGAAACTTGATTTTTTTTTTCCTGATAAGTATGTAATTTTATAGGAAAAATTTGTGACACTAAAAATAAGGGAATTATTGATTTAGGCTAAAATATAATTTAAAATTTCATATGTTATAATATATAAAAGAAACTTCAAGCATCTTTTTTCTTCATACAATTCAAAATTCGATCTAGAAGCTTTGATTTTGACGTTTTTCATGTTTTCAAAAAATTCACTGCAGATGAAATGTTTTTTAGTAAAAAAATTAAATAGTAAATGACTTGCTTAATAAAATAATCTAGAAATTGTTTTTTCGATATACTTTTTAAAATATAGTAACTAATGTTTAGTTATATTTTATATTACGTGAAGTTAAATTAACTAGCTACACGTTTTAAAGCAGATTAATTTTATTTATACCCAAATATACTAAAAAATAACAATGATGGATTTTAAAAAAACAGCCTTGGTTATCATTTGACAAATGTTGTATGAAGTGTTTTAGCCGACGGAACGTGGATTATAGAGTAATTCGCTAAACCACCAAATTTCGTATGTACTTATATATTAGCATATAAGTGACTCGTGTAAATCAAAGGTTTATTGAAATTCTTTATAAAGAATTTCGGATTAATTTGAACGTATGAAGGCATGAAATAATTAAGATTTACACGTCTAGAAGATAAATAAAGCATTGTAGGCCTGTAAAATATGTTCTAATTCAGATTGTATGAAGCCCAAAGATGCTTGTTTCCAGCTTCAAATATTTTAATTTGAGTTATTCAAAGGAGTGATATGTGTGTTGAAGCAATCAGTTAATAGAGTGCAAAAGAAAATGCTTATTTTGTTTGCAGTTCTTCTTGTATTATCAGTGATAGTTACGGTTTCAGCGGCTGTAAATTTTCTTGATAGCGACAAACATGGTAATGGGCACTGTGACCAAGGGTACTGTGAATATGGTAACAGGCACTGTGATCAGGGGGGTCAATGTGATCAAGGGCATAGTGGTTATGGACATGGAATGTCAGCTTTGCTACCAAAGTAATTCATAACAAGAACAAATCGAAATTTTTTTTGTGCATCCAGTTGCATGTAACAGGGTATTTCGTATCCTCATTTTAGGTAGGCAATAATTATTCAACCGTAAATATTTTTATATGTTAATATAATTCTTTTTTGCTATGATTCTCCTGATTTGCGGCATAGTGTCAGAATAAAATCGAGAGTAATGCACCATCTAATATTCCCAACATAACATACGTAACCAAATAGCTCATTACTTAATAACTATCATGAAAATATTTTGGTTCAGCACCTATAAAAAGGTATATCTGATATGCATTAGTACGTATTGCATCAAACTCGAAACAGTATTTTTCTACCAATTTAAAAGTTAATGGCTTTCAAAATAATTAATTATGTCATTTTTGTAAAGAATTTTTTGATACTCCATACACAAAAAAAACAAAGGAGAAAGGTACAGGTTAAAAGAAAGAGATCTTGTACAAAAAATGCGAATCTTTATCACCAATTTTGAGAAATTAACCCACAGTTGGCAAAAATTTGACCAAAGATCGTGGAAAGTTGGCCCAACATAGCTAATTAATTGAACTGTCATTTCTCTGCTTGAATATATTTTAAGGGCAACAATAATTTTTTGTTCCAAAGGGTTGCTACAATGGCTGATTTTTCCCTCTCAATTAATTTCCATACTCCACATCCCTGTGGTTCTTTATTGCAGTTGAATGAGTTACTTTTGTATAGTTTACAGTATGATAAACGATGACATTTTTTGTTCAGTTATCTTACCCTCATTAGCTAATAATTCAATTTAGTGAGACATATTGTGAACTAAAGATATAGCTGTCAATTCAAGGTAATTTATTAGGAATTTATTCCAATTTCTTAAGAAACGATTTTGATGCTGCTTTGCTCCATCGTCAGTGGTTCTTAGGCTTAGTGACTGTTATTAGTAAAGGCACAATTAGTAGCTTTGGCTTCAGTTGTTGTGGTGCATTCAAATCGACATTGTATATGCTTCCCTGATTCACGTTATTACTGTATTCTTTTTTAAGGGAAATTATTTCTTGACCTTAGTTGATAGTTGTTTTTCCACTCGTTATTTTTAACATATATAATAAAGAAACCTCATTCAGTTTTGTATGCTCCTATTTATTCTAATTACCCTGTTGGTTCTTCGGTGATGGGCACATAGAATATATATAAAAATAAATATAAGAGTATTTATAAATGTAAATGGGAATTAATAGAGTGTTATTTTCATAAATAAACTTTATTAGACTTTTTTTTTAAGAAAAAATCTTTAATAACTGGATTAATACTTTTCATGCCTATTATAACTTTAGTTTAGTAAAGATAATTTATTTGGAGATTTCATAAAAGTATAGGTTTATAAAGTTGGAATAGCTGCTCGAATAACATGAACAAAAAAGCATTGAATTGGAACTAAACTAATTGAATCGACATAGATATATGATTCAAACAATAGTAGGTTATGATGGTTGTTTTTCTAAAAGTTTTCTAATATTACAACAAATTCGAGTTGTCGACAGTTTCACAATATTCAGAGGTCTTGGAGAAAACCTGTTATGAAAAGTACCAAAGCTAAGAGAAACATACAAGTCTTTCGGGAAAATATACAAGAAATGCCAAGAAATCCCACAGAAAAAGAAAGATGATTATCGAAACAATTGAATTGATACTGATTCACAAAGTTACTAAATAGCTACTAAATACATATAAAAAATAAATCTTAATCGTGTGCTTCCTAAAGTTTCTAGTGACTAAGCCGTTTGAAGCATTATCGAACCGAAAAATTGCTTTGATCCTCGCTTCACTCCAGGTTCTGAACGACAATGGAGCACCATGGAAAAATATATCACCAAATATCAACCTTTTCATTGTTTCGTATAATTAAGTTCTTGATGATCAGAACCTGTATTTTGAGCAAGCCTGTATATTAATGCATTGAGTAACAGTATTAGGAGTAACTGGCAAGTTTGTAGATACCATACCTTTGAGCTAACACCAAGAGATAGAGAATGTAAATGTCCTGATTGCAAAACAAAACATAATAGAGATATTAATGCTGCAATCAACATTAAAAAATTCTCTCTCATTGAACAAAATCTAATTGGAATCTGAAACCCTTGGAATGTGGGGGATGGGCTCTGTGACTTGTTCTAAAGAGAAAAGAATGAAACAAGAGGTTACTTAGTCTTCAGTTGAGTGATAGTTCCCGACTCTAATCTGAGTTTCAAAATCCGAACAAGATCTGTTCGAGACAGAATTCCTACAAGCAATTCATTATCAACAACCATAACCCTCCCAATATTCTTGGACACAATAAGTTTCATGACGTCATTCGCCTGTGCATTTGAAGGGACGGATATTACATTTGTTGTCATAATATCCGAAACTAGGGTAATAGAACGCTCAAGATAAGGAACCTGCTCAATATCTGTAAAAGTTACAATTCCTTTCAAGCTACCCCTCTCCATTACAGGATATCCCATATGTTTTTTCTCAAATATAAACTGAACCAGATCTTCCACTGTCATGGAAGGATTAACAAAGATCACATTCTTTGTCATAATATCCTTGACTAGAATGTTTCCGAGAGCTACATCTGCCTGAGTGGATTGTTCCTCTTCAGATGCGCCAACATAAATAAATAGAGCTATTAGAGGAAACCAAAGATTTCCAACAAAAATTCCAAAAATTGCCATGAGAATAGCAAAAAACTTCCCAACAGAAACTGCTCTATGAGTAGCCTTCACATAAGACATTTTCCTGGAATAAAGCGAACGAAGGACCCGCCCCCCATCCATAGGAAAAGCAGGTAGTAGGTTGAAAATTCCAAGTACTAAGTTCATGGATCCAAGGATCCAAAAGACAAAATATACTGGATTTAGAGACAGCGTTGGGTTCTGGGAGATTAGGTATATGTGTATAGAAACGCAGATAGAGCCTATAATAATGCTTGTTAAAGGCCCTGCAAAAGCCATCTTTGCTTCTTGTCCGGGTTTTTTGGGTATTTCTTCCATAGCAGATACGCCTCCAAAGAGAAAAAGAGTGATGCTATCAATTTTAACCCCATAGCGCTTTGCAAGATAGGAGTGTGCTAGTTCATGTAAAAGAACTGATGCAAAGAGCAAGATGGAAGCCATAGCAGAAAGAGCATATCTCATTGTTGGCGGCTCAACTCCAGCAAAACCAAACGGCTGTGGATTGACTGAAAAGATATATGCAAACATTGGGAGTACTAGAACGAAAGTAATGTGTAGTTTAATGGGTATACCCATCACACTGCCTATTTTCAATGACGACTTCATAAATGAAAATCCCCGTCTTGTTCCTGTAACATTAAACATATATATTACTAAACTTGAGTTCCAAAGGATTTCTAAAGCTTATATCTTTACAAAGCAATTATTTTTAAATCATTCGAAAAAAGTAGTAGTATAATATCTCTAGATTTAAATGTTTTACCTAGTTATATAAATATATGTATATATGTATATATCATTCAGGAGGAATTAAAGCCCACCCTTTTTTAAAAACTTTCCCATCAGAACAAAAAATGGAATTGAAAATTATAAAGATAATTTAAATAGCTTCGAATAAAAAACATAAATTTTGTTTAATATGTTTTATTGATTTATATTCCCTGACGATAGGTTCATATGCATGTTTCGCTATATAATATATTGGTAGAATAATAATACTTAGATGATATAATATAAGTTCACTTCTTGAGATAAATAATGTCATTAGTTAATATAACAGTTTATTAACCGTTTAAAACTAAAGTTAGATTATTAATTGGTAAGTTCTATTTACTTCATTATTCACCGATAGGAAGTGGATTGAAAAATTAACAAATTTAATATTGTATCATATTGAGCAAAAATTTGGAGAGTGTAGGTAAATGTGAAAACAAACTTATGACAGAATAAAAAAGATATTTGTTATTTTGCTAGCTGTCTTTCTCATAGTAACAATGCCAGTTGGGTGAGAAAATGTCTATTGTACAGCAATTAAAAAAAGTCCACCAAAAGTGGCTATGGAGAACATGGATACTGTTGGATCAATTGTTGCTTCAGCGACAGTTGCTATAACGCTCACAATAATAACTGCTGTAACTAAACAGCTGGTACGGCAACAATAAAGCTCTATGAGCTTTGTAGAAATCTACTTGCATAACGAAATATCTTAAAGGATGAATATTCATAGATGAGACTTTTTAATATTTTCTGGTATTATTAAAATTACGTATTCAATTCACTGATAGTTGGCTACTCTCAATAACAAAAACTAGAACATAATAAAAAGTCTCCCATCGATTTTAACGAATACCTATACATTTTCACTCATTTTCAGCTACTGAAGTTTTTTTAGATATGTTATCTCCCGAGTCTTAAGTATATACATTGTTGTACAAAATCAGTTTTTCAGGGTGAGTATGAAAAACTATAGCTAACAAATACAAGGATGTAGTTATTATTAGATTATCGAGAATTTCGATAAATTCCGATGCATTTGAGTATTGGAAGTTCAAATCCCTTAACAACAATTTTTACTTATGAAAATTTTTATATATTTTTGCTTTTCAAGAAGAATACAAGTGTCTTCAGTCAGTTGGAGACAAACTTTTCAAAATCTAGTCTTTTAATTGATTGGAAACCTTTTCGTATAATTTTTGACTCCATATATTTTAACAAAACAGTTTTCAGAGGTAGATCTGAAGATGATATAAGCGTCATTTTTAAAATGCTTGTTTCACAACAAAAGAATGGCTTTTCAAACATTGAAATTGAGAAACAATCTATTGATTGAATTTCTTTCAGGGAGTTTCTTGATTTTCCTGAGTACTTAACAGATAGTATCACAGTCTGATCATTCAGAAAAAGAATTATTGACAACTGCAAAAAAAGAAATATGGTAACAGTTTTTAAACTCAATTTTATTGCCTTGGTTTCAAAATAAAACAGAGAATGATTCAGAGCACTACTTTTATACAATCAGATCCTAAACATGCAAAAACTGATAAACCTCGAGAAAATGAAGGAAAAACAAAAGAAGCAGATAGGAACCTAAATAGAAAAAAGTATAAAGTCATATTTTGGATATAAATTTCATAGCATAAGGGATTATGAGTTGGTCAGAAGATTCAAAATAATAACCTCCTAACGTCATGATTCTCAGGTAGATTTCTCAGAAAAATGAAGTTGTTTGTAGAGACAGGGGAAACTTTGGAGCGAAATCAAAAAGTTATGATGTAACAATGAAAAGAGCAGGAAAAGAGCATTCCTTATTGATGAATTATATATTAAGAAACAAGAGGATCAGCTCAAAAAAAGGCTCATTGGAATTATTTTATTAAGTAATTAAAAGGATATTCAAAGCAGTAAAAATTCCTGCACCACTGTTCAATGAGTAAATCTAAAGAAGTTGTGTACCGTTTTTGTTATAATCTCTATCAATTAATGACATTAAAAATAGAAAGAGTATTGGAAGGATAGGGAAAGCTATCCTTAAAATAAATGAATAATGAATGCGAAAAGAAAAAAAGAAGTCCAGTCCAGAAATCAGCAAGAAAGATGTGGACAGAATTTCCGCAAAGAAAAAAAATTAAAGATAAATCGGAATCCTATAAGTATGATATATTAAGAATCGAAGATTTCTGGATTTTCAACATAAAAAATTGGAGGCCTGAAGAATACCTTCCTCACAAATAAAGATATTCAATCTCAATTCAGTTAACTGATATCGAAAATTAATAGGAAACCTCCGTTTTTGGGGCAAATGGTGAAGAATATGTTTACTCTATTTTTTCGATTTTTTCTTTCTTGACAAAGGGTTTACTAATTTTATCCGGCATCCAAGCAGGCTTATTTTTTGGAGCTGTGACCACTTCCTTCCATGCCTTGAAAACATGTACCTTCTTTGTTCCCCGTTCCCGAAGTCGTATAGTTCCCGGTTTTGATTTGGTTCCAGTACATCGGTTTGCAGCTTTCAGGGCAGCCTGCCGGGGCTGTTTTCCAGTGAAAACTCCATGTTCATTGCTTTCTTCATCTCGCAAAACAAAATTTCGAGTGTTGGACATAAAGGTCACCTAGCAAATTATATTACTAGAGCCAAATTAAGTTTTAAAGTATATAAAATTATTCTTTGGATGTTGCCTATAGTCATTGATTAATGCAAAGATCACCTTAATTCATAATATGTATATGAACTTAATTTTTCGATATTGTTGGAGAAACTTGAAACATTTAGAATTTACGCGCTTGCAGTGCAAAATAAATTTCTATTGGCGTTGTTGTTAAATTTATTTTTTGGATACTCAAAGGTTTTATTCACTTAATTTCTTGGTTCAATTGGTTAAATCCTTAAATTTAGCTTCCCTATTCCAGGTTAGTGTAGGGAATTTATATCCATATCATAATTCTAAAGATTACCATTGTACTGGAGAGTATGGAAGTGTCTACTCTGACAATGGTTCTAAAAAAACTCATTTTACAAAGAAGAGATGACTTATAGGGTTAAACGAAAACAAAGAGATAAGAAGATTCCCGGCATCCATGCTCTAAAGGACGGAAGATTGGTGACCTGCAGCATTCCAGAGGTACCAAATTCAACCAAATAAGATAGTATAACCCTGAAGAAAGTGGTTAATCAACAAGAGGTGGATATTTTGGTTCAGTGTTCTTAAATGCAGATAAGCTCATTAAATAGGTTGATAGGATTTTTCAAGGATTAAATACCAATCAAATAATATGGTAATATCAATAATATCATTGAGTGTATAATATAGAGTTGAAAATGCATTGTATTAATGCTTTTTTTTCTCAAGCACTTAAGGCCTCTAAAAAATTACTTTAATTGGGAGCAGTTTGCCATCTCTGATTAAGCTTTCAATTGTGTGATTACTACGATTAAGAGAAAAACTCCTTTAACTCGTAATCGCCTACTTAATGTACATATTACTACTGTATAAAGTTTTTATGGTTCACAATGAGCCGATCTAGAACACACTTTATCCTTTTGTTCTATAAGAAATAGCAACTTGACATCTATTAAACTTTTTCTTTCATGTCATCAAAAAGACTTCCCCAGAACAAAGAGTTTCCTTGCTTCCTGATCTTACTACAAAGATCTCGGGTATTCATTATTCCTTATTCTAGCAACTATACAGAGTGCTTTGTTTGCATAGTGAAACTCAGATCTTACTTTAAAACAAGTAGCATCAATAAGAGCAGGTAAGGGATTTTTTGTGTTATTAATTTAGGAATTAATTCTTTCCCCATTTTCATTCAGTTATTTAGTAATTCTGTAAATATTAGAAGCTGAGATTTCACTTACTCCTAAAGCAGTCATGATTTTTCTATCCTCTGGATGAAGATACCTTGAGGGTAATATTCAGCTACTACAGCTAGGATGGCTTTTTTCAACTCGCAATATTTACCAAAAATATCTGTTTCAAATAGAAGCTTACGGAATTGAGGCTCTAATAATTTGAATTCTCCATGTTTAATTTGCAGATTTCGGGATTTATAGCAGCTTCTATGATCTTTTCTGGAATCATTTATACCATAGCGTTTAGCACAAGATTGAAGAAAAGTTTCATCTTCCGTGACAAGGTTTAAAAACCAAGTAGTTAGATGAAGAATTCCATCTTCTTGATTGAAAGAAGAATCTTTTATAAATGAAAGAGTATTAACAATAGAGTCTGTTTTTTTGTGATAAAAAAAGGATACAGAGTCAATCAGATTTCACAGAATTTTAAGTACAATATCCACTTTATGCAGAGGTACATAAAAATGCGATCTATTTTTTAAATATTACAGTGGCTCAAAAATTGATTTGACTTTTATTGGATGATGGTAGGGAAATGAGTAAACAAATTTTACATCTAGATAAATCTTTTGAATGTCTGTTTTGCTCTTCTGATGTAAATTTTTTATTCAATAACTTATTGAAATTTGCGATTTTATAGGAAAATTAGGCATTTTTTGGTATTATGTAATAAAATGGGTAAATAAGTACGAACTATGTCTGAAAAAGTTCCAATTAGTATGTAAGTAAGTGTAATTAATGTGT
>Ga0182010_10000237_pt1 | contig 31819 bp, 28 predicted proteins | sample 611E1MmetaG_FD_120488 | JGI IMG/M metagenome (GOLD analysis project Ga0182010, IMG submission 120488) | Permafrost microbial communities from Stordalen Mire, Sweden - 611E1M metaG | ecosystem: Environmental > Terrestrial > Soil > Wetlands > Permafrost | place: Sweden: Stordalen | collected... | reverse complement strand
CGCTGTTTCCTCGTCGGGATTCAATTTGATTTGCACGATCTGTTCGATCCCTTTCCTCCCGAGTTTTACGGGAACTCCTGCCACGGTGTCGCGGAGGCCGTATTCCCCCTGAAGCCAGGCTGCGCAGGGAAGGATGCGGTGTTTGTCCTTGACGATTGCTTCAACCATCGCCACGGTCGATGCAGAGGGGGCGTAGAATGCGCTGCCGGTCTTGAGGTGATTGACGATCTCGATTCCCCCGTCACGCGTCCGTTGCACCAAACGGTCGATCGTTTCCTTGCTCATGAGTTCCGTGATCGGGATTCCTGCCACAGTCGAGTACCGGGGAAGCGGCACCATGGAATCGCCATGACCGCCCAGGACGAATGCGTGCACATCCTCCACCGAAACTTTGAGCTCGGCGGCAATAAACAACCGGAATCTCGCCGCATCCAGAACACCCGCCATCCCGACTACCCGGTGGGAAGCAAACCCGCTCACCTTCAGGGCGACGTACATCATGACATCGAGAGGGTTGGAAACGACGATGATAATGGCGTTGGGAGACTGCGCCACCGCGGCCAGCGTACAGGCTTTCACGATGGCCATATTGGTATTGGTGAGATCATCCCGGCTCATGCCGGGTTTGCGGGGGAGACCTGCGGTGATGACGACGATATCGGATCCGGCTGTCTCGGCGTAGGAATTGGTTCCTGTGATGCGGGCGTCCGTCATTTCAACGGGAGAGGCCTCGGCAATGTCGAGTCCCTTCCCCTGCGGCACACCTTCAACGATGTCCAGAAGAACGACATCGTTGGCGAGTTCCTTATCAACGATCCGCTGCGCGGTAGTGGCGCCGACGTTGCCCGCACCGATGACGGTGATTTTCATAGACACACCCCCCCCGCGGCCGCTGTTATGATTTCGGCTGGACGCTGACGACCTTTCGGGCCTTGCTGTACTTCTTGTACTGCACAACACCCGTCACCTTGGCAAAAAGGGTATCATCGCCGCCGATGCCGACGTTCGTTCCCGGCTGAAAGCGGGTGCCGCGCTGCCGGACAAGGATGCTGCCAGCATTGACCTGCTCACCGCCAAAACGTTTTACGCCGAGGCGTTGTGCATTGCTGTCGCGTCCGTTCCGGGAACTGCCAACTCCTTTTTTATGCGCCATACCATCCGTCCTTACTTCGCAATGTTGGTAATCTTCACCTCGGTGTAGCGCTGCCGGTGGCCGCGCTTCAGGCGATAGCCCTTACGCTTTTTCTTCTTGAAGACGATGACCTTGTCTCCGATGACCCCTCCAAGGATTTCCGCTTCGACGGTTGCGCCGGAGACAAGGGGGTGGCCGACGGTGATCTGGGTCTCGCCGCCGAGCAAAAGGACCCGATCGAATTTCACTTTGGTACCGGCCTTTTCATTCAGCGTGGGAACGACAATGGTGTCATCCGGGGAGACGGTGAACTGCCTGCCAGCAATTTCGACGACTGCAAACATCCTGGGTGTTCCTTATGGGATTGAGATCCATGAAACTTTAAGGGCATGAAATGTAGCAAATTCCTTTGGAAATGTCAATCAAAGCCCCCACAAAGGTGGGGTTCGGGTTTTGACCCGCGACACAGGACTGTCAGGCCAGTACCACACCGTGTTGGAAAAACGACGTCTGCACTCGTTGTCACTCGTGCACCCGGTGCGGGGAAAGACTCCGAAACCGAAGGATACGCAGCGCGTTCAAAGTCACCGCCAGCGCAGCGCCGTCGTCTGCCAGAATCGCCATCCAAAGGCCGGCGTTGCCCGTCAACGCAAGGGCAAGGAAGAGAGCCTTCACCCCGAGAGCAAGTACGATGTTCTGCCGAATGATGCGTAACGTGCGGTGACTAAGACCAAGAACGTATGGAATATGACTCAGATTGTCGGACATCAGGACGACATCGGCTGACTCAAGCGCGACATCCGTGCCCGCCACCCCCATCGCAATACCCACCGAGGCGGCCGCCAATGCAGGAGCGTCGTTGATGCCGTCTCCCACCATTGCCACTGTCCCGTACTTCTTCTTCAGCTCCGTCACCGCCGCCACCTTCTCGTCGGGCAACAGTCCCCCCCGGGCTTCATCGATGGAGAGCTCCTCTGCGATCTCCTTCACGCGCCACGCCGCATCACCCGAAAGCAACACAGTGTGCCGGATCCCGCTGCGCCGCATTTCTTCCATTGTCGAGGCGCCGTGACGACGAAGACCATCGCGAAAGGCCACCACGCCGAGCAACTTCGCAGCGGTGGCCAGCAGGATCGACGTCTTCCCCTGGCGCGAGAGATCGGCCACCAACGTGAAGGCATCCGTAGATTCTCTGCACGCTTCACTGATAAATGCCGGGCTGCCCAGATAGTACACGCTCCCGTTGATTTCCCCCTTGATCCCCTTCCCCGGCAGGGCTTCAACATTGCTCACTGCAAGAGCGGCATAGGAGACGTCGGCACGGTGTGCCTCGGCCAAAGCTGCGGAGGCCAAATGATGCTCTGAACGCTGCTCCAGGGCCGCAACAAAGGCCAGGATCTCCTCTCGTGCGTAGCCATTCAATGGGATAACATCTGTCACGTGAGGCAATCCCAGGGTAAGTGTCCCGGTTTTGTCGAATGCGATGACGGTTGTCTGCGCCAGCGTTTCCACATGGTCACCCCCTTTGATCAGAATCCCCTCTTTTGCCGCACGTGCTACCGCACTCACGATCGCCACGGGAGTAGAAAGTACAAGCGCGCACGGGCACGCCACCACCAGCAGAACGAGAGCCCGATAGATCCAACCGTAGGCAGGAAGTCCGAACGCGAGGGGCGGAACGCCTGCAACAAGGAAAGCCAGCGCAAGAACGGCAGGTGTATAGATACGTGCGAAGCGACTCACCAACCCTTCGATCGGTGCACGCCGCGCCTGGGCTCCAGCGACCGATGCGCTGATCCTTGCCAGAATGGAATCGCCCGTTTCCTTCGTAACGCACACCCGAAGTGCACCCGTCCCGTTGATCGTCCCGGCGAAGAGGGATGCGCCGGGAGTCTTCCGAACAGCCCCCGGCTCCCCCGTCACCGCCGACTCGTCGATGGAAGAAATTCCCTCCGTGACTATGCCGTCGAGCGGGATACGCTCGCCCGGACGAATGACGATGTTCTCTCCAGGCTTGATTTCGCGAACGGGTTTCTGTTCTTCACGACCATCACGGATCACGGCTGCATGGTCGGGCACAGCGGACATCAGGTCGCTGAGCGCCCGCCGTGTTCGCTCTTTGCTGTAGGTCTCGAGCAGAAGGGCAACGGAAAACAGGACCACCACTGCCGCCGCCTCTTCCCATCGACCGAGGAGGAGGGCGCCGACGACCGCCAGGGTCATGAGGACGTTCATGTCGAGAACCCGCATCCGGAGGGCGCCTATCGCCTTGCGGAACACCCCCGCGCCGCAGACGGCGATCGCACAGCAGAACAGAGCCACCGCCGGCACCCCGCGCAAGAGCAACCCCGCAGCAAAGGAGAGGATTCCCAATGCTGTCATGATGTTCTGGATGCGCCCCTCAGGACGAATGCGCTCGTGCGGCAGTGTTCCTTTCCTGCGGCAGCCAAACCCCGCACGGCGCAGGGCCCGTACGACCTTCTCATCGGACGTGCCCGCAGGCAGCCCCAGTTCTGATGTCACCAGATTGAAGTCGTACGCCCCCTCGCCGAACGATCCGTCAAGGGCCTTCCGGAGCACCGCCTCTTCGCTGGCGCAGCACACACCGGAGACAGCGTAGAGGGCATTCCTATTCCGTGACATGGCGGACCGCAAGGCGGATGAGGTCTTCAATGTGCTCGTCGTCGAGCATGTAGTATGTCAATTTCCCCTCTCGTCGGTATGTCACAAGACGCATCGCCTTCATGATCCGAAGCTGATGCGACACGGCCGATTCGGTCATGCCGACCACGGCGGAAATATCGCTTACACACAGCTCCCGCCGCGCAAGAGCAAGACTGATCTTCAGCCGGGTCTCATCCCCCAGCACTTTGAAGGTCTGGCTGAGGCCCTGGAGAACCGCCGGCAGCGGAAGGGCCTTCCGGGCCTGTTCGGCACGGTGTCGATCCACGAAGGAGTGTTCCCCTTCTCTTGCCATCGTTTCTGCCGTCATACGTACTCACACCAATAATTGAACAACTGTTCATATATCAACATACAAAACCTGCACGTGATTGTCAAGGCATGACGTCCGAATTCCACAGGGGGCGGATGGCGAGGGTACAAGAGGAAAAGGAATCAGGAACAGCAGGAGCGGGGAACTTACCCCTTTGCTACCCGTCATCTCTGGTGGAGACGAGCCGATGGATCGCCGCATACAGTCGCGGGGCAGTGGTAACGCAGATGATCATGAAGGCGGCACCGCCCGCAAGATCAACCACATAATGATACCGTTGGTACACCGTCGCAACGATCAGCAGCGATCCGACCACCACAACGAACCACCGCGCCCTGAGTTTGTACCGGATACTCATGTACATAAGGACAAGTGTCATCATGGTGTGCCCGCTCGGAAAAACGTCACGTTGCGCGGCCGCAGCGGAGACGGCATCGGGCACTCCCATCGGCACAGACTCCCCGAAGTTCACAAACCAGCGAAGCGAGGGTGTCAGGTACAGCCCGGGCAAATCCGCGTCAAGAGCTGAAAAGCTGTGCATCGTGAAGCGCGGTCCGATTCCGGGCAGGAAGAAATAGCCGACATACGAAAGAAAGAAACCGTACACACACGTGAACATAAAAAAGTGAAACAACCCGATCGTCTTGGGCCGATAGAGCTCCAACCCCAGCAAGATAAAGAGAAAATAGAAGAGTGTGTATGCAATCTGCAGGATCTCCGTCAGCCACGGCGTCGCCACCTGGAGGAGCCAATGCGTTGGATCCACTCCGAACAACCATCGATCGGCCGCGATCAAGAGATCATCACAATCCTGACCAAGGTGGATCGGTTTGATCATGAAATACAGTTCCTTGAACGTGAAGAACACCGTCGGGGCGACGTACCAGTCGTGGACAATCCCCAGCACCTTGTTCCCGGTCGTTCGCCGCGCCCAGGCAAGAAGGATAATGGCACCGATCACCACAATATTGATCAGGACCATGGATTGCCAATGCGGGATCCTCACACAGAAAGCGATGTTGACAAGAGTGAGAAGAACGTAGAAGGCGATGATGAGGAAATCCGCGGATGTAAGGTATCCGGTGATACGGCGCAGAGTCATGCGAGACGTTCCCCCCCGATGTTCCCCCGGCATGCACACAACGCGTCACTCAGCGCTACCAATTCGTCGATGGAAAGCTCTTCCGGGCGCCGGGACAGACCCGGGATCGCCGGAAGCAGAAAGCCCTTCTCGGCTGCAAAGTAGCCCAGAGAATTGCGAAGCGTTTTCCGGCGTTTGCCGAATGTGGAACGGACCATCGCGCGAAAGAACGATTCATCCGCTGCCTGCCGGACCGGATGATCGCGCATGCGAAGCCGGAGAACGGAGGAGACTATTTTTGGTTTGGGGAAGAATGCGGTCGGCGCAACATCAAACAACAACTTCGTCTCCGCGAAGTAGCCGGAAAACACGGACAGAATGCCGTACTCAGGGTTCCCCGGTTTTGCCGTGATGCGGAGCGCAACCTCTTTTTGGATCATGATCGTCGCATCCGACACGGAGCTGTGGTTGTCAAGCACGTGAAACAGAATGGGGGTTGTGATATTATAGGGGATGTTGCCGACAATGCGGATGCGCGAGCCGGACGAATCTGCAAGCGAGGCGAGATCGACTTCAAGAAAGTCCGCTTCCATCACTTCCACGCAGCCGCCGGGAAACATCAAACGCATCGCTTCCACCACCCGCGGATCGATGTCAATAACCTTCAACCTCCTTCCCGGCGCCGCGAGAAGCCGGGTCAATGCTCCTTCGCCCGGACCGATCTCGACAAGAACATCCGACGGCTGAATGTCGATCGCCGCAATAATCTTCCGGACGATGTTGTCATCCTGAAGGAAATGCTGTCCAAGTGACTTCCTGGGACGGATACGTGGACGATTCGGGAAGGTCACGCCTCTCTCACATTCCACCTCTTCAGGGGCGCTTTCGTCTCGGGCTCCCTTTTTCCCACGGCGCGGTTTTTGGGGATGCACTATGCTTGTTCTTGCTCAGCGGTCTGCGGGGGTGTTTGCCCACCCCTCCTGTGTTGCACGATATCCAACGCGCAAGCATAAAAGATAGACAAGAAACCCGCGAATGTCAACGCGCAACGCGTTGATTTTCAACGTGAAAAGCGTTACGTTAGGCTTGTATGCTTACAATTGTCCCCCTATCCTCTCCCGACACGGAGCACAAGTCGATGAGTGACCAAACGCCCGCACCCGCGGACCAGCCCGCGGCAGCTCCTTCTACGCCTCCACAACAGCAACAACGACAGCACCAGACTCCGCGACAGCACAACCAGCAGCGTCCGCAACCACCGCAGCAGTGGCCGGACCTGTCGGTGATCGTGCCTCTTTATAATGAGGAGGAGTCGCTCCGCGAGCTTCACCAGCAATTGAATTCGGTGCTTCGCCGGATGAACGTCCGGTATGAATTGCTGTTTGTCGACGACGGCAGCACGGACCGGTCGTTTCAAGTCCTCCGTGACCTGAAACGCAACGACCGCCATATCAAGATCATCCGTTTCCGGAGGAATTACGGGAAGTCGGCAGCCCTTGCCGTCGGATTTGACAAAGCCCAGGGATCCATTGTCGTGACAATGGATGCCGATCTTCAGGACGACCCGACGGAAATCCCTTCGCTGAAAAAGAGAATTGAGGATGGCTACGATCTTGTCTCCGGATGGAAGAGAAAGCGGAAGGATCCCTTGACGAAGACGCTCCCCTCTCGTTTCTTCAATTTCGTCACGCGGCTTCTGACGGGAATCCCCATCCACGACTTCAACTGCGGATTGAAGGCGTATCGCCGGGAGGTCGTCAAGAGTGTGCATATCTACGGAGAACTCCACCGCTACATCCCCGTTCTCGCCCACTGGGAAGGATTTCGTGTGGGCGAAATGGTCGTTCAGCACCGCCCCAGAAAATACGGAAAGACCAAATTTGGCGTCGGCCGGTTCTGGCGTGGATTCCTCGACCTCCTGACGTCGCTCTTTACAACCCGCTATCTCAGCCGCCCGCTTCACCTCTTTGGGTTCTGGGGAGCCCTCGCGGTTGTCGCCGGGCTCCTCGTGAATGGATGGCTGACCGTCGAGTGGTTTCTCGGCGCCACATCCCTCAGCAACCGTCCCCTGTTCCTCGGCGGCATACTGCTGATCATCGTCGGGATTCAGATCATCTCTATCGGCCTTCTTGGCGAAATGATTGCCAGGACCCGCACGACAGAGCAGGAATACGCCATCCGCGAATTTATCAAGTAGGATTCGTCATACCATGCCACCAACTGCCGCGGCACTCGCATCACTGAAGATGGACTGCCGTTTCTTCAAGGGATGGGTTCCTTGCCTGCCGCACAAACAGCATGGCGTCCATTGCGTGCAGCCGGATGGGACCCCGTGCCCTTCGTACAACCGTGTGGTGGAGCGCATCCTGATCATCAAGCTTGGCGCTATCGGCGACGTTATCCGCACCACCCCCTTGTTGCACGCTCTCCACCGCATCCGACCGGGCGCCCAGGTCTGGTGGCTTACACTGACACCGGAAGTTCTTCCGTCTGACGTCGATGTGCCCCTTCCCTTCACGACGCAGAGCATGGAAGTGCTGCATGCGGTTCCTTTCGATCTGCTCATCAACCTCGACAAGGATCGTGAAGCGTGCGCGCTTGCCTTCTCACTCTCCGCGGCAGTGAAGAAGGGCTTCATTCTGCGCGACGGCATCCCCGCCCCCGTGGATGAAGATGCGGTGCACAAATTCATGACCGGGCTGTTCGACGACGTGAACAAGGCCAACACCAAGAGCTATCCCCAGGAGATCTTCGAGATTGCCGGACTGACCTTTCATGGCGAGCGGTATATCCTGGATTCACACGCCACGGACGGTTACCAATGGAAACTCCCGAAACGCAAGAAGATCGTGGGCTTGAATACGGGGTGCGGCGGCCGCTGGACTTCCCGTCTGTGGGCGGAAAAGAACTGGGTGGCTCTTGCGCGCCGTCTCAAACGGGCCGGGGTCACCCCGTTGCTGCTGGGCGGCGAGCAGGAAGACGCAAAGAACAGGAGGATCGCCCGCCGGAGCGGTGCCCTCTACCTGGGGCACTTTCCGCTGCCGCAGTTCATCAACCTTGTCGATCAATGCGATCTCGTCGTCACCGCTGTTACCATGGCAATGCACATTACCATCGGTCTCGGCAAGAAGATCGTCCTGTTCAATAACATCTTCAACCGACATGAGTTCGAATTGTACGGACTGGGCGAAATCCTGGAGCCGGATGTCCCGTGCACATGCTACTTTTCCCCGGTCTGTCCCAACAATTGCATGCAGTACATTCGTGTCGGCAAGGTGTTTGACACCTGCCGGCAGCTTCTCACGTCGTAACCCCATCCCCTGATGAAACCCCGGCGCACAACAACTGATTCCGGTACCCCGGAGGGCCGCATTTCTCCTTTTCGTGACTGGAAAGTAGTTGCCCTGCTGAGCGGCCTTCTCTGCGTCTTTTTCTGGAAGATCCTGCTGGGCTCAGCATGGCTGTGGGAGGATATGCTGATGTTCAGCTATCCCATCAGGGCCTTTGCCGCAACCTCCCTGTCGATGGGACAACTCCCTCTCTGGAATCCCTATACATTCAACGGCATGCCGTTTCTCGCGGACATCCAGACGACCGTTCTCTATCTTCCCTGCCTGGCGCTCACATTGTTTGTCCACGACGGCATCTTGAATTTCTACTGGCTCGAGGCGATGGTCCTCGCGCATTACGTGGTCGCAGGATGGGGGATGTTCATCCTTGCGTCATCATTCGACCTGAAGCGCGCACCGGCATTTTTTTCCGGAGCAACATATATGCTCTCAGGGTTCATGATTACACACGCCATTCACCAGCAGATCATCACGCTGGTTGCATGGTATCCATTGATCCTCTATTTCTTCCGGCGATCTCTCGTGGAGCCGGGATGGCGTTGGGTGTTTGTCACGGCCCTTCTCCTTGCCCTTTCGACCCTGGCGGGTTTCCCCCAGTTGTCTCTTTATCTCCATCTGTTCCTCTTTGCCTATTTTGTCTTCATCCTCCTGACATCATTCACAGGACGGGAACTCGCGTCGCGCCCTGCAGGGACCGCTGCGCTCAAGGCGGCCGCCGTCATCCTCTTCGCGCTCGCTCTTGCCGCCCTCCAATTGCTCCCGACGCTGGAGCTCGCCGATCTTTCCCAGCGCGCGCAAATCACGTATGAGAAATCGACCGAAGGACAACTGGCCTGGTCACAACTGATCACATTCCTCTTTCCAAAGTTCTTTGGAACCGCAGGCGCACAGGGTTATTCGTATTGGGGGCCGGGAACATATTGGTACTTCTGGGAAACCTGTGTGTACCTCGGCATTCTTCCTCTTTTGCTGGCAGCCCTTTCGTTCCCCCTTTGCCGCAAAAACCCTCTCGTGCTGTTTCTGTGGGGAACGGCGGCATTTGCAATCCTCTTTGCCCTTGGAGATAATTTCTTCCTGTACCGGTTGTTTTTCAACTACGTCCCCGGGTTTTCGCGATTTCGTGATCCCGCGCGGATCGGCATTTTTCTCTCCTTTGCCGTTTCTCTCCTTGCGGCCTTCTCGCTTGGGAAGCTCCTGGACACCCGCACGATGATCAGCCGCCCCGGGGTTTTGCGCAACGTTCTTCTTTCCCTTGCGGCCGTTGGAGTTCTTTGGTGGCTCGGCGTCGTCTCGGGCTTCCTCGACGATCTTTTCCCGTTTCTCAAAAATGCTTCCACCGCACCCCTCGTGCGAGCTTCCTCCCACGTGTCTCTGGTCGTGCTTCTCGGTTCGGTTGCAGCAGTACTCTTTCTTCTCTTTCGCCGTCCCCCGGCGCGTACGGCGGCTGTTGTCCTCACCGGCGTTTTCTTTCTCGATATGTTCATTTTCGGCGGCGAACAGAACACAGCTTCGGTGAACCCGGGCGACTATTTCCGACGCGCGGAATCGGTCGTCCGTTTCCTCCGCGCCGATGCCCGTCATGAAATATTCCGCGTGAACACGAGAAACCAGTACGGCATGATCATGGACCGCAACCAGGGGATGGTCGACCGTATCCGTATCATGGAGGGATACACACCCCTTACCCTCCAACGGGCCTATGCTCCCTACAGGACGGAGGGTCAACGCGACGACCTCCTGAATTTGAAGTATGTGACGATTGCCGACCTGGCCCACGGGACACTCTCCCTGAAGCCATATCCGTCCGTCCTTCCCCACGCGTTTTTCCTCTACGACATCCGGGTAGCCCGTTCGGAAGAAGACCTGCTCGCAGCGTTCGCGGATACAACGTGGAGCCATCGGACGACGGCGCTCCTCCGGCGCGACCCGCCATTGCCGATCGCTGTCCCACCCCATCCGCCTGTGTGGAAAGCGCGCATCACGAAGGATCAGGACAATCTCATGGCTCTTGAAGTGGAGACCAGCGATGATGGTCTTCTTGTCGTCAGCGAGATTTTTTACCCCGGCTGGCTCGTGACCGTTGACGGGGCCACGGCGGAAATTCTGGAGACGGACTATAACCTGCGCGGTGTTTTCGTCCCGCATGGCAGCCACACGGTGGTGTTTCGATTCGAGAATCCTCCATTCGTCCGAGGCGCATGGATCACCGCAGCAGCCCTTTTCTGCTGTCTGACAGGCATTGCATACCCATCGGTACGGCGATTCCGGCTGCGGAAAGGAGACCGCTGATGTTCTCGATCATCATCCCCCTCTATAATGAGGAGAAAACCATTCCGGAGCTTGTCACGCGTCTTGCGGCGGTGACAGACGGGATGAGCGACCCCTGGGAACTCATTCTTGTCGACGATGGAAGCACCGACGGATCGTTCACCGCAATGTGCGCTCTGCACCGGAACGATCCCCGCATCAAGGTGGTCCGCCTTTCCCGCAACTTCGGCCACCAGATTGCTATTTCCGCCGCACTTGACCTTGCCCAGGGAGACGCCGTCATCCTCATGGACGGTGACCTTCAGGATCCGCCGGAGTTGCTCCCACAGTTAATTAAGCTGTGGAAGGACGGCTACCATGTCGTGTACACTGTCAAAACCAGCCGGAAGGAAAACTGGCTGAAGCGTCTCGCCTTCAAGTCGTTCTACCGCATTCTTTCTGCCATGTCTTCCATCAAGATCCCGATGGACGCGGGAAACTTCTCGCTGATGGACCGCCGCGTGGTCGAGGTGCTCCGGACCATGCCGGAGCGGAACCGTTACATCAGCGGACTGAGGGCCTGGGCGGGATTTCAACAGACTGCCGTGTACTACGACCGCGGACCGCGTTTCGCAGGCAAGCCGCAGATGAGTCTCGGGCGGCTCTTCCATCTTGCGCTGGACGGAATCTTTTCCTTTTCGAATGCTCCTCTCCGCGCCGCAATCTATTTCGGCATGGCCGCTGCGATGGTCTCTTTCGCAGGCGGCCTGTACGTGGTCTATGAAAAACTCTTCACCAACCTGGCGATCCTCGGATGGGCCTCGACGATCGTCTCGATCCTTTTCGTCGGCGGGATGATCCTCATGACCCTCGGGGTCATCGGCGAGTATATCAGCCGTATCTATGAGGAGGTCAAGAAGCGCCCCCTGTACGTCATTCGTGACAAGATCGGCTTCTGACTGTGAACATTACCATCATCGGCACTGCATATCCGTTTCGCGGAGGGATCGCGCAATATAACGCCCTCCTCTACCGGGAACTGATCAAGCGCCATCATGTCGATGTCGTGACCTTTGCGCGGCAATACCCGGAGTTCCTCTTCCCCGGAAAGACGCAAAAGGAAGTGGGGGCGGGGGACGAATTCCGGATACCCAGCAGAGTGATCGTCGATTCTCTCAACCCATTCAATTGGATCAGGGTGGGGCAATCCCTGCGAAAACTTCAGCCCGATCTTCTGATCTTCAAGTATTGGCTCCCGTTCTTCGGCCCGTGCTTCGGCACCATTGCTCGCATGGCGAAGCGCGGAACGCGCACAAGAGTTGTCTATATCTGTGACAATGTTGTTCCGCACGAACGGCGGCCCGGTGATGTTGCATTGACACGGTACGCATTCGGCCCCGCTGACGGATTCATTGTCCAGTCTGCCGCCGTGGAACGCGACCTTCTGGCGTACTTCCCGAACGCGAAATACGTCCTCGTTCCGCATCCCGTCTATCACGGGTTCGGCACAGCGCTTCCCGTCGACGAAGCACGGAGGGATCTTGGGATAACGGCGAAGAATGTTCTCCTTTTCTTCGGGTATATCCGGAAATACAAGGGATTGTCGGTTCTCCTCGAGGCATTGGCCCTCGTGAAGCCGCGACTCGACGTTCACCTTCTTGTTGTCGGAGAGTTTTACGATGCAGAACAACCCTATCGCGATGCGATTCGGAAACTTGGCCTGGAGGGAAGCGTGACGGTGAAGGGTGACTACGCCCCAAACGAAGAGGTCCGGCGGTATTTCTCTGCCGCGGATGCCGTCGTGCTTCCGTACCTTTCCGCGACACAGAGCGGCATTGCACAGATCGCGTTCAACTTCGACCTGCCCGTTATTGCCGCCGCGGTTGGCGGTTTAGCGGAGGTCGTGCATGACGGCGAGACCGGCATTCTTGTCCCGCCGGGGAATGCACAGCAACTGGCAGAGGGCATCGTCCGGTTCTTCACAGCGACAGACCGTGGTGCGCTTCGTGCCCGAGTTCGGGCCGAGAAGAGCAGGTATTCGTGGGAGGCATTGGTGACCGCGCTGGAAAGTTTTGCGGCACCGCGGGAACAATAAACGATCGAGAGAGGCAGGCAGTGGAGTTGACGCAGCATACACGGGAGTATTGGAAGTACGAATATGACGTCTGTGCACTGTTCATGATTCCGCTTCTCCGGAGCTGGGGAGTGACGCTGGAAGGAAGATCGGTGCTTGATGTCGGTTGCGGCGAAGGAGGGGGCCTCTGCGCGCTCTTCGACCAGGGAGCGGTGTGCGTGGGGTTTGACATAGATGAGTATCGTATTCAGGTCGCGCGCGAGCTCCAGGGGACACGAACAATCGGACTGACGACCGGCAATCTGTATGCACATGAGATCCCCTATGCCGGCAGGGATTTTGATCTGTTGGTGCTCCATGATGTGTTCGAGCATCTCGAGCGGAAGCCGGAAATGCTGCAGAAATTGAAAGGATACATGAAGCCGGATGGCAGGATGCTCATTACTTTTCCTCCTTATTTCTCCGCGTATGGCGCCCATCAACAACACCTCCATTCCTCCATCGCGCGGCTTCCGTTTTTCCATCTCATTCCGTTCGCCGTTTCGACGCTCCTTCCGCGCCTCCGTCATGAGCCCCCTGCCGCTGTTGCAGAGACGCAGAAACTGGCAGGAATGAAAATGGGAATGGCAAAGTTCGAGGATGGTGCTCAGGACGCCGGACTGACGATCGTAGGGAAGCAGACATACCTTATCAGCCCAAACCACATCCGTTTTGGATTGAAGCCCGTCCATGCCGGCCTGGTGTCCCGGCTCCCGATCGTGCGTGAACTCCTTTGCTCGGGAGTTGTCTATGTGCTTGCAAAAGGTGCCGCCGGTGTCCGCTGAACCGTCGACTTTCATCATTGTGGTGAATTGGAACGGAAGGGACGACACTCTGGAGTGCCTCACCTCCCTGAAGGATCTGAATGGCGTGAACCTCACCATTGTCGTCGTCGACAACGGCTCCACCGACGGGTCGGTGGAGGCGATCCATGGACGCTTTCCCGCGGTGACGGTTCTGGAGACTCGGCGTAATCTTCGTTTTGCCGGGGGAAACAACCAGGGAATCCGCTACGCACTCGGGCATGGGGCGGAACAAATCATGCTCCTCAACAATGATACGACGATCGATCCGGAGGCGGTTCGGGTCATGACGGAATGCATGCACACCGCCCAGGACATCGGTGTTGTTGCGCCGAAAATTCTTTTCCATGGCGACACAAACCGCCTCTGGTATGCGGGCGGGGAGATATCTCTCTGGTCGGGAACGATGCGGCATGTCGGCATTCGCGAGCCCGACGACGGCCGGCATGACATTTCCGGGGAGACCGGATACGCCTCCGGCTGCTGCTTTCTGACACTCCGGAAGGTGGTCGAGAAAGTCGGGCTCCTGGATGAGTCGTTCTTCATGTACGCGGAAGACGCAGACTGGTGCATGCGTGTGCGCCAGGCGGGGTACAGGATCATGTACGAGCCGCGGGCGCGGGTCTGGCACAAGATCTCGGCCAGTGCAGGAGGACATCTCTCCCGATTCAAATTGAAGAACAAGTTGATCAGCAATTACCGCTTCATGATACGTTATGCATCGTGGTACCATTGGTTTGTCTTCCCGTGGCTGAGCGTGCTCGTCAATGCCGCGGCAACCGTCCGTTACCTTTCTGCGCGGCGTTAATCGGATGGAAATCGGAAAGCATCTGAATAAGGGAATGTGGGGGCTTGCCGACAAGGCGCTGCCGGTGGTGTATGGCGTCGGATACGTCTGGCTCGTCATACGCGTCCTGCCCGAAGAGGAATTTGGAAATTTTGTCCTCGTCCAGGAAGTGTTTCTGATTGTGTCGGGGCTCGCAACGGCCTTTGCCTTGCAGCCGCTCTTGAAATTCTCGTCGGAGGACAATGCGGATATCTCCGGCATCGTCTCCGCTGCGTTCGTGCTCAACGTGGCATTCACGATCATTGCTTCCCTGATGGTCGTCGCCTTAAGTACCCCGGCCGGCATGTTGCTGAATTCCACCTCCCTTGGTTCGCTGCTTTTGTATGTCCCCGCGATGCTTCTGGCATCGCTCGTGCGGAACTTCACCATGACACTTCTCCAGGCGAGATTTCGTATCCGCGAGGTGTTCTGGATGGACGCGGCACATTTTCTGGGAGCGCCATTTCTTGTCTGGATCTGGTCGCGGATGCATATGTTCGATGAAGCGCTTGATCTCGTGTTCATTAACATCATTTCTCTCACCTTTTCTTCGATTGTCGGATTCTGGTTCGTCAGGGGAACGGTTCGTTTTGCGGTAAAGCCGTCGCACGCCGATTTCCGCAAGACGTGGGACTTTGGGAAATACTCGTTGGGCAGTGTTGTCAGTTCCCTGTTCTCCACCAAGGCCGATTCGTTTATTCTTTCGGCATTCACGGGTCCCGTGCAGGTGGCTGTCTATAACTCCGCCAAGATTTTCGTCCGCCTTTATGAAATGGCCTCGCAAGTGGTCCAGATGTTTGTCCTCCCGGCCGCTTCGCGGCTTTCGTCGCAGCGGGAACAGGCCTCATTGAAAGCGCTGACGGAAAAGGCGATATTGTTCCTGAGCATTGGGCTGCTACCGGTGACGTTGCTGTTTCTGGCATTCCCGGCTTTTTTGATCAATCTTGTTTATGCCGGCAAATATCTGGAAGCGGTGCCGATCCTGCGGGTGTTTTCGATCTTGACATTCGTCGTTCCCGTTACGGTCGTTGGATCGAATGTCATTATGGGGCTGGGCGACGCACGTCGGTCGTTCATTCTGGGGGTGCAGCTCCTGGCGGCGTCACTTGTCTCTTTTCTCCTGTTCATTCCTCCTTTTGGAGCCATGGGTGCGGCGTGGGGTTATGTCGCCGCATCGGCGCTGATTGCATGGCTGACGGCCCGGGCACTCAGGGATTTCGTCCCGATCACACCAGTCGAAGTATTCCGCAGGGTTTCTGACATCAGGGGGTTCATGGAAAACCGCTGGTTCTCCCTCTTCCAGCGAAGGCAGTGATGGCGGCGCAAGGGGGAGTCGAAACCATTTGTGCACTTCAGAGGATACTGGCAAAGAACATGGATTTGGATCTCTCGTCTGGTTGCCAGAGGCATGTGCCATCGACGGATTGTCGCGAAGCCTGGCATTCTCTGGACGGCAGGGACAGAATGCAGGCGGCGCGCCTGGATCGTTTTTTGGATGAGTGGGTGGCCACCTGTCCACGATGGGCCGGTTCGAGTAATTGTCGATTGGCTGCATTCCCTTGTCGCCCCCGCGAATTTTCTGTACCTTACCTTTTGGAAGGGGAATGACCATGGCGGAAACGCTCGGTTCACTGTGTGACAAGCTCACCATCGTCAAGCTGAAGCAATGGCATGCGGACGATGACCAACGGCAGAACAGCCTTGCCCAGCAGGAGCAGTTACTGCTGCGAGAGATCAACGAATTCGTCCACAAGGCCACGAGCGGCGAAATTCTCGAGGAACGTCTGACATTTGCGTCAAACAAGGTTTATACGCTGGAAGGCAATTCGGTTCCCGACGTCCGGGGGACCATCGGCGAGGTGTTTTCCCGTCTCGCACATGTCAATTGTAAGCTGTGGCATGAGCAGGAACGTGTCTATTCATTCGAAGAAGTGCCTGCAGAGGAAAAGAATGCCGTGGTGAAGCAGCTTGCCATTCTCAACCTTGAACGCAACAAATGTATTGACGAAATCGATCGCCTCTTTCGCGATGCCGTGCTATCGACTCCACGATGAACACGCACGGCCATTTCATTACGAAGGGTTGAACTTGTGTCGAAACACATTGAGACTCCCAAAGGGCTTTTCCTTAACGCACCGAGGGCCAATTGCAGCATCTACGAATCGGGACGCATGATGTACGACAGCTTGGTCCTTTCTGAGCGATACCGTCTTGACTACATGGAGCTGACCGAAGCAGAACATGATATTCCCGATTCCTATCACTTCTACGCCTTCAATTATCATCATATCCGCATGTCGTGGCTCGACACGTCTTCGGTCCGACAGTTGCCGGGATTCAAGCTGACTTTCGTGCTTGAAACGCTTCCCAATGATCCATTTGTTTTCTGTCCGTCTGATGCTTTCGATGCGTATTGCGCACTCGACCCCACCATGAACTCGTCCGATGTCAGGGTATATGCTTTCCCTCGTCCGCTTGAAGCAGTTTCCGACCTTCCTTCGTACGAGGAACAGTCTGTGCCCGTCATCGGCACATTCGGCTTTGCGACTCAGGGAAAAGGGTTTGATCGCGTTGTCGCGGCAGCCGGCAATGAGTTTGATCGGGCGATCGTAAGAATCAACATCCCGGCAAGTGACTTCGCAACAAAGAAGCGATCTTTGTTTACACATCAGGATTATGCCGGACACTTGGAGGATCTTTGCAGGAAAGCCGCGAAAACGGGAATCCAGGTGATTGTGACGCACGAATTCATGTCCAAGCCCGCGCTGATCAATTGGTGTGCAATGAATACCCTTAACTGTTTTCTCTACGACAGGGATATGCCGGGGTTGTCTGCAACAACCGACCAAGCGATTGTAAGCGGCAGGCCGCTCTCCATTTCCGACAACCCGACGTTTCGCCATATTCTTCAGTACCTGGATCCCTACCCTGTACGGAGTCTTAAGGAATCTATTGTTTCGTCGGCTTCCGGCGTGCGTCGCATGCAGGAGGATTGGTCCCCACGGAACTTTGCGAAAAGATTCGACAAGGTTCTTGAAGACGCTGGCCTCTTCTCCCAGCTTCCCCCAATATCCTTGCCCCCGGGGCACATCCGTTTGGCAAAGAAGAAACGGAACAGAACGTCGGAGGATTGGGGTAAGCGATTAACACGCAAGGCACGGCGCGTGATGGGCAAACTGCAGAAGCTTCGTGCATCACGTCTCGTGCGGGACCGTATCCCGAGAAAACCTCGCCAGGCGTAGCGCTTCACACCCGAACGGCCGTCTGCGGCGAAGCGGGTGTCCTCTTGTGAAACTTGGAAAATGGAGACCTCTTGTGAAGAAAGCACTCATTACCGGCGTTACAGGTCAGGACGGATCATATCTTGCTGAGATTCTTCTTGAAAAGGGATATGAGGTCCACGGAATCCTTCGACGCAGCAGTTCTTTCAACAGGGGGAGAATTGACCATCTGTATATCGAAGACAAGGATCTGATGAACAAGCGATTCTTCCTGCACTATGGGGACCTGACGGACACCAGTAATCTCAACAGGCTTCTGGAGAAGATTGAGCCCGATGAGATATACAATCTCGCGGCACAGAGTCATGTTAAGATTTCGTTCGACATCCCGGAGTATACTGCGCAGGTCGATGCCGTAGGAACTCTCCGTTTTCTCGACGCCCTGAGAGAAACGGGCCTCAAAACAAAATTCTATCAGGCTTCCACGAGCGAGTTGTTCGGGAAAGTGCAGGCAGTCCCACAGAATGAGACAACGCCGTTCTACCCGCGAAGCCCTTATGGCGTCGCCAAGCTTTACGGATACTGGATTGTCACGAACTACAGAGAAGCGTACAACATCTTTGCCAGCAATGGGATCCTGTTCAACCATGAGTCGCCAAGACGCGGGGAGAATTTTGTTACCAGAAAAATCACCATCGCTGCGGCCCGAATCAAGCATGGCCTTCAGGATGTTCTCAGTCTTGGCAATCTGGGAGCCAAGAGGGACTGGGGATACGCGCCGGAGTATTGCGAGGCAATGTGGCTCATGTTGCAGCAAGATGAACCGGAGGATTTCGTCATTGCCACAGGAGAATCGCACACAGTGCGCGAGTTCGCCGAATTGGCTTTCGGAGAGATCGGCATGCCGCTGGTGTGGGAGGGAAGGGAGAAAGAGGAAAGAGGGATTTCAAAGGAAACCGGAAAGACTTTGTTGACTGTTGACCAGAATTTTTACCGACCCACGGAAGTGGATATGTTGATTGGTGACGCGTCAAAGGCGCGACACAAACTTGGCTGGCAGCCGAAGACAAAGTTTGAAGACCTGGTAAGAATGATGGCCCGCGCGGATGAGATGCTCATCGCCCGACAAGCTCCCTGACATACCGCATGCGTAGCGCGAACGAATCTTGGACATATCTTCTCCCTGGCTCTCTCAGAGAGCTGCTCCACGGCCGCCTGCAGCTTCAGAAGATATTGAGCAACATCGCCTGGCTGTCAGTCGATAAGTTGATGCGGCTTGGCGTGGGGGCTGTTGTAGGCGTGTGGATTGCCCGGTATCTGGGTCCGGACCGGTTCGGGCTTCTCAATTACACAGCAGCGTTTGTTGCTCTGTTCAGTCCACTTGCGTCCTTGGGTATTGAGAGCATCCTTGTCCGGGACGTCCTTGTTGAGGACGACGCGAGCCGCAATGTGTCGATGGGAACGGCATTTGCCATGAGGGGAACCGGTAGCCTCGTGGCGGCGATCCTGTCATGCGCGTTGATCCTCGTCCTCCGTCCTGGAGACCCGCTGACAATTGCAATGATCGCCATTGCGGGGGGCGGACTGATGTGTCAATCGTTTGACGTCATTGATCTGTGGTTTCACTCGCAAGTCAAGGCAAAATGGGGGGTGTACCCCAGGAACGCGGCTTTTTTGCTTATGACCGCTGTCCGGGTGGTTCTGCTTGTTCGCCAGGCGCCTCTGATCGCTTTTGCGTGGGCCGCAACGGGTGAGCTTGCCCTGAGTGCCGCGGGTCTGATTGCGATGTACGCCTACAGAGGCGGCCATCTGCAACGGTGGCACGCAAACTTTCGCCGGGCGATCTCGTTTCTGAAAGATAGTTGGCCATTGGCGTTCGCGAACCTTGCCGTCATCCTCTACATGAGAATCGGTCAGGTGATGCTCGGCAACATTATGAATAATACGGAGGTAGGGATTTACTCCGTCGCCGTCCGTTTAGCGGAGATGTGGTATTTCATCCCGATGTCAATTGCTTCGTCCGTCTTTCCGTCGGTGATCAAGGCCCGACGCGATGACGCGATTCTTTATCAAAGACGACTCGAAATGTTCTACGGCATGATGAGCATGATTGCGTTGAGCGTTGCAGTTACCACATTTCTCTTCACCGATTTCATCATAAAGGTCTTGTTTGGAAGCAAGTACGCGGGTGCCGGGTCTGTGCTCTCCGTGTACGTCTGGGCAAGCATACCCGTGTTCCTGAATATCGCCAGTACCCAATACCTCATTGCGGAGAACAAAACGACGGTTGCTCTTCTTCGGACCCTCGCGGGATCTGTGGCCAATGTGGCTCTTAACATCGTCCTGATCCCGCGCTACGGGGGAGTCGGTGCTGCCTGGGCATCGCTGATCTCCTATGCGGTGACAACCATTTTTATCGTCGCCGTTCCCGGCCTTCGCGGCCAGGCAGCGATGATGCTCCGGTCGTTGAACCCCTGGTCGGTGTTCCAACTGTTTCGGAATAGGATTCCGCGAACGGCACCATGACCGGGCACGAGATTTCTGAAAACTGCCCACAGGATGGGTCAATTGTCGACATCTGACTATCGTTGTTTCATTTTTTTTGAGAGGAATCACCATGCACCTTATTCATCGAAAAACCTGCCGGGTATGCGGATCCTCGGCATTGACCGCCGTCATCGATCTGGGTGATCAATACCTCCAAGGCTCGTTCGTCAAGCCCGGCAAGGAACTCCCACCGACACGACGCATTCCGACGTCGCTCGTCCGGTGCGATCCCACGAAAGACGAACGTGCGTGCGGGCTCCTCCAGATGGAGCACACCGTACCTCCGGAAATACTCTATTCCGCCTATTGGTATCGCTCCGGAACAAATGACACAATGCGGAATCACCTCCGCAGCATTGTCGAGGAAGTAGGGAACATCATTACCAATGAACACGCGACAGTTCTTGATATAGGCTGTAACGACGGAACATTGCTCGGCTTCTACCCTTCCGGTTATGCGAAGTTCGGGATTGACCCATCCGACATCGCCCAGGAGATCAAAGGCAACGTCACCGTTGTGCAGGACATTTTCCCGTCCGACGAGTTGATAAAACGTCTGCAGGGGAAGAAATGCGATATCGTTACTTCCATAGCCATGTTCTATGATTTGGAAGATCCCATTGCCTTTTCGCGGGGAATCAAGGAGATTTTGTCGCCAGAGGGTATATGGGTTTTTGAAATGTCCTATATGCCCACAATGCTGAAGATGAACTCGTACGATACAATCTGCCATGAGCACCTTGAGTACTACAGCTTGGCGGTCATCGAACATATCATGCATTCGGCGGGATTGAAGATCTTCAATGTCTCCTTTAATAATATTAACGGCGGAAGCATACGGTGCTTTGCGACCCACGTGGATACGTTCCTCTACAAAAAAGAGGAATACACGGCCAATATCAAAGCCCTCCGCCAGGAAGAATTCGACATGGAACTCGATACCGACAAACCGTATCGACACTTCCAGGACCGCATCAATGTGCATAGAGAGGAATTGAACAGTCTCCTGAAAAAACTGAAAAGGGAAGGGAAGAAAATTCACATCTACGGCGCTTCCACGAAAGGGAATACAATTCTTCAGTGGTGCGGTATTGATAATAGGATTATCGATGTTGCAGCGGAGCGTAATCCTGATAAATACGGCGCTCACACGCTTGGCACCGACATCCCGATCGTGAGCGAGAAGGAATCCCGGGCTCTGCATCCGGACTACTATCTTGTGCTGCCGTGGCATTTCAAGGCGGAGTTTCTCCAGCGCGAAAAGGAGACTCTTGCCCGGGGGATTGGTTTGATCTTCCCGCTTCCCACAATCGAAATCGTTCGAGCGTAAGTGCAAAGGAAGATGAGAGGTTCCGGTGCCTCCTCACCAAGAGGCACTGGCGGAACCAAACCCGACAGCAGGTGAATGGGATATGGTGACAATGCTGAGCTTCCACAATCATGCTTCCTGATTCTTGTCATCCCCGCATAGCGACCCGGTCATGGGCATGAAATCAGAGCAACATTATCTTCTCGGCCAACTTGGATCATTCGGTGATTGTCTCTATGCCACCGCAGTCGCAAGGCAAATCAAACACGATTTCCCGGGTTGCACGCTCACGTGGGCCATTGGTTCGGCGTTTCGGTCCATTCTCGACGGCAATCCTTTTGTCGACGCAATCTGGGAAATTCCTGTCAGCGGACGGGCAGAACTTGATTCCGCCTGGCGCACATTCGAACCTCTTGCGCGGCGAAAGGTGAAGAATCATCAATTTGACCGGGCCTTCTTTACACAGCTTGGCCCGAATAATTATCAGAACTTTGACGGAACAATCCGTGCTTCCATCTTTCGCGGATACCCATTCCCCGTCACTGTCCCCGTGACTCCGGTGCTGCGCTTGTCTCCGGGAGAAATCGAGACGGTGCGCAGGTTCGCGTCGGAACATCATCTTGGAGACTACGAACATGTCATTCTGATGGAATGCGCACCGGAAAGTCAGCAGTCGTTTGTCACTCCGGCTTTTGCGATCGCTACCGCGCGGAGCGTGCTTGACCGGGTTCCTCACACCGCGGTCATTCTCAGTTCATCAAAGCGCCTCGACGCAGGGGACGCAAGAATTCTCGATGGCAGCGTCCTTTCATTCCGTGAAACCCCCGAGTTGACAAAATACTGTTCGCTGCTGGTTGGCTGCTCAAGCGGGATCTCGTGGGCCTGCACATCGGACTGCGCAAAGCCCATTCCGACAATACAATTATTGAAACGTTCCTCTTCCGTTTTCGCCTCCATGGCACACGATGCCGCCGAATTTGGTCTCTCCAAGGATCGGATTCTCGAAATGACAGAGCATTCCCCCGAGGAAGTGGCGGAGTGTGTACTTGTTGCTCTTCGCGATGGTTTCCCGGCGGCGCGAAAACAATTCCACGAAGAGATTCCCGTAAAACTCGACATGTACCTGGACCTCTTCATGCTCTCCGTCCTCAAACAGGGACAACCCCTCAAGGTCGCTTGTTCCCTGAAGCATGTGATTGCGCGATATGGAATCCAGCCGTTTCGGGACTACCTTATGGACAAATTTGCTGCACTTTGACTCCGGTATGGCACAGTATGTTCTTAGACTGCGGCAAGCGTGGGGGTGTGGTCCGTTTATGAAAACGCCGCGCAAAGAGACATGATTTGCAGGAAAAGCTTCGAATCCGGCGATTGGGAAAAGGATTCCCGCGCCTTCCGGCGTTAGGTAAAGAGTGTACTGGGAATTTTCCGAGATGTTGCCCTGACGCATAATGAGGTCACCGTTCGATAGCCATGACTCCACGCGTTTCTGTCATCACCCCGATCTTCAACAGGAAGGACATCACGCGGCAATTCCTGCAAAGTTTTGCGGGTGTAACGTATCCGAATTTTGAGATCATTGTCATCGACGATGGTAGCACCGATGGTTCTGCTGATGCGATTCAACGCGAATTTCCATCCGTACGCGTGTTTAGAACGGAAGGAAACCTGTGGTGGTCCCGTGCGACCAACGTCGGCGTACGCGATGCCATCAGCCGGGGTGCGGATTTCATCCTCACGATCAACGACGATGTTATCCTCGATCCGGAGTTTCTGACACATCTTGTCGATCGCGCTGTGCCAAACCCCCGCATGCTGGTCGGTGCGATGATTTACGATGCCCGCCCTCCGCACAATCTCTGGTACGCTGGAGGAAAATTTAGCTGGTGGACCGGCCAGATTCCGCATCGTGCCTCTGTGGATGACGGTCCACTTTACTGGTTGACAGGAATGGGAACGCTCATCCCCGTCGGCGCATTTGCTGAGATAGGAATGTACGACGAGAAGCATTTTCCTCAGTATGTAGGAGATGTCGACTTCACGCTACGCGCGGCAAAACATGGTTATGCTCTGAGCATCGCAGAGAGAAGCCGCATTTACAATCGAACCGAAGAGTCAATACAGCGTTTGATTCGGCAACACGTAACGCTGCGCAATTTTTTCGTCCCTTTGTTTTCCAACAAATCGGATTCCAAGATCGGTATGCGTTTGACACTGTATAGACGTTATTGGCCCACCCTTCTCGCACCAATTGCGTTCTGCGCGTATTATGCAGTGTTTTTCGCAAAACAGACGACCCGCTTGCTGAGAGGCCTCCGTTGAAGCGCGTCGCCCTCTACAACCCCGCCTGGCGCACGATGGGAGGGGGTGAGAAATACATCGCGACCATCGCGGATGTCCTGTCGCAATCCTCACAGTTCGACGTCACGCTCCTTGCGGATGACACGGTCGTCCTCCCGGATCGGTTTCGTGCCGCGTTCAACATCCCCCTGGCTCAGGTACATTGCCGGTATCTCCGTCCACGCGACATCATGGCTGTTCTTTCTGCTGCGGATATTGCAATCGTTGTCTCCAATTTTCGACCGCTCGGCATCCGCGCGAAGAAGAACGTGTTCATCCTCCAAATTCCCTACGGACCCATCACTGCCGGGACGATACTCCGTCGAGTGCTGCAGGGCCGGCTTCGCGAGACTGGAAAGGATTTTCTGCGCCTGCGCCTGCTCCGCAACGCGCGGACGGCTGATCTCGTGCTCGTCTATTCCCGTTTTGTGCAGGAGACACTCGAGCGATGCCATGGCGTTCGCAGCGAGGTTCTGTATCCGGCTATCGACAATTTTGGCGGCAAGATGGAGAAGAAGAAGTTCATCCTCAGTGTGGGCCGGATCTTTCATGGGCGCTACAACGACAAACGCTACGACGCGATGATCAGGGGTTTCAAGATTCTTTGCGACGCAGGCAACAGTCATGGTTGGGAATACAGGATCGTCGGCAATGCGGGGAACGACCGGCAATCCCGCTCCTATCTCACAATGCTGCGCAGCATGGCGGAGGGATATCCAATCCGTTTCTTCGTTAATTCGCCTTATGCCGAGCTTGCGGGCCATTATCGCGAAGCATCGATCTTCTGGCATGGCGCCGGTTTCGGTGTCGACGAGAACCAGGAGCCGGAGCGGACGGAACATTTCGGCATGACCACCGTGGAAGCCATGTCGGCCGGCTGCGTTCCCGTGGTCCTCGGAAAGGGGGGGCAAAAGGAGATTGTCCGCGACGGCATCTCCGGATTCCTCTGGAATTCCCTCGACGAATTGGCGGAACGCACGCTTTCCCTCATGGGAGATCCGTCGATGATGGCCCGCATGCAACAGGAAGCCTGTGCCCGTTATTGCGATTTTGACAGAGCCCATTTTCAGGAACGACTGATGTCACTCATCGGCCGGCTGTAGATTGTTTCTCAGGTGAATTCCCGATATCTTTTGTCACTATCCTTTCCCAGCGATCGGACTTTTCCCCATGGCAAAAGCTCCAGGCAAGCATCACCACACATCAGCGCCGGCGGGACGCCTCTCCTCGCTCTCGCCCACCGTGCAAGATCTTTTGTGCATTGTCTTCCTGTATGTCGTGACGCTTGTGCTCTTCCGCGGCATTATCTTTGACAATGCCGCCTTCGCAGCCGGTGGAGACACCGCCAACGCGATCAGCTATGCACACGCAGGGATAACGCTGAGCGAGGCCGAACACACCGACATTCTTTGGATGCCTTATTTTTTCAGCGGGATGCCGACATTCGGACCGGTCGCCTTTCTTCCCCACGATGTCAATTATGTCCAGAAATACGTTCAGCAGATTCTTAACCTGCTCTATTTGAACGGGCGGTGGACGTGGTATATCATCTATTTCCTGCTCGGCGGCATTGCGATGTTCTTTCTGCTCCGCGTCCTGAAGCTCTCCCGCCCGGCGGCCCTTGTCGCGGCACTGACGTTCATGCTCAGTCCGTATGCCATGGGTCTGCCCTCCGAAGGGCATGGGTCGAAGCTCATGGCGATCAGCTATCTCCCTCTCGTGTTTCTTCTTACCCATCTCCTTTTCGAACGGCGCACCGTCCTGATGTTCGGCCTGTTGTCGGCGGCAATCGGCACGCTGCTTCTGACAAACCACATGCAGATTGTGTATTACGAATTCATCATCATCGGTTTGTATCTCCTCTACACGGTGATCATGGATTTCCCCGCCGCAAAGCTTGCCGCAGTGCAAAAGACTCTCCTGCTCGTCGGCGCCCTGCTCGTCGGGTTGTGTATTTCCTCCTACATTTACCTTTCCGTCTATGAGTACTCCCAGTTTTCGATGCGCGGCGGCGGGACGGCGGGATCGAGCGGCGGACTGGCGTACGACTATGCCACGAACTGGTCGTGGAGTCCCTGGGAGGTGATCGTTCTCCTGATTCCCGGATTCTACGGAATCGCCGGTGCGCAGAGCCCGTACTATTGGGGATTCGTCGAGCCCTGGACGAATGCGAACGTCTATGTGGGCCTGGTCCCGGTCGTCCTCATGATCTTTGCGCTCCGGTTTCGCCGCACGGGATTCACCATCTTCATGAGTTTGATTGCGTTGCTTCTCGTGGTGGTTTCCTTCGGAAGGAATTTCCCGTTCGTCTACGACGCGATGTTCTCGTACCTCCCCTTCTTCAACAAGTTCCGGTCGCCGGAGATGACGCTGCACCTTCTCCCGTTTGCGCTGGGGGTCCTCGCCGCCTGCGGATACGCCGGGATAGAAGGGCTCGCGAAGAACGTCAAGGACTCGGCGGGGCTCATACGTACACTGCTCATCATCGCCGGCACCGCAGCCGCCGTTCTTCTTCTTTCGCTGCTCCTCAAGTCCACCATGCAGGAGTTTCTCTCCAGCTTCCTTTTCCTCAAAGACGGTGAAGCGGCGCAATTTCACCGGCAGTACGGGGCACGGGCGCAGGACGCCCTTGCCCAGGTCAAGCAGCTCCGCTTTGACATCCTCTGGAAGGACTACATCAAGTTTCTTCTTCTGTTCGTTGCTGCCATCGGCATCATCGCGTTTTTCCTGAAGAAGAAAGTGAGCGCCGCTCTGTTCGCCGCCGTGATCATTGGTCTGCTCATCGTCGATCTCGGCTCGATTGACAGCCGCCTGATCAACCCGCAGCCGGCGAACGTGGAACAGGCATTTCGCACGGACCCGACGATCCAGTACCTGAAGCAGCAACCGGGACTGTTCCGCGTTTTTCCCGTTGGACGCGACCACGCGGGACAGGATCTGTTCATGGACAACACGTTCGCCTATTTTGGTCTGTCATCGATCGGCGGGTACAGTCCCGCAAAGCTAAAGATTTATCAAACGCTTCTGGATTCGTGTCTTTACCGTGGCGTGGACCCGTCGTTCCCGTTGAACATGGCAGTACTGAACATGCTCAATGTGCGGTACATTGTGGCATCGGGACGGCTTCCCGAGGATCGATTCCGGCTGGTGAATGCCGACGACCAGCGGCATCTGTTGACGTATGAAAACCCCGGCGCCCTTCCGAGGGTGTTCTTTGCTGATACGGCGATCACCGCCTCCACCGATGGTGCGACATTCCGGGCCATGAACGATCCGGGCTTCAATCCGGCACGCACCGCCGTTCTTTATGAGACGCTTCCCGACCCGATCGGGCGCGTCGACAGTATGCATGCACCATCCATCCTCTCGTACCAATCACGCGAGATCACTGTGGCGGCGGAAGCGCCGGGCACTTCCCTTCTGGTACTCAGCGAAGTGTACTATCCCGCGGGATGGAAGGCATATATCGACGGCAAGGAGACGAAAATCCATCGCACCAACTACATTCTCCGTTCCGTCGTCGTACCTTCCGGGAAGCATCAAGTATCGTTCATCTTCGATCCGCCCCTGTACAGGGCGGGATGGACTCTCTCCAATGCCGCCTGGGGTATCGCCGGGATCTGCTGCATCTTTGGGCTCCTGCGCCTCCCTGCGTTGCGTCGCCGCATGAACGCCAGGACGGAATCTGCGCCTCCGGGAGCGCATGTGTGACAAGTGATGAAGAACCGTAACTTCTATATCGCCATTCTCGCGATCCTCTTCGGGATCGTCGTCTGGATCTCTGTCAGCCTCAGAGAACAGTATGTCGTGACGGTGGATGCGCCGTTGCTGCTGACGGACATTCCTGAGGGAATCGCAGTGAAGAGTGCGCTTCCGAAGGTTTTGCAGTTGAAATTCCGCGGTGATGGATGGCAGCTGGCCGGCATTATTCTGGGGAGCAAACCTCATCTCGTCTTTTCCTCCGCCATCTTCCGGGGAGGGAAGCCTATCACGTTCAATGACGTCGCTGAACGGGTCACCATCACGCCGGGCGTTCAGCTCCTCGACGTCAAACCGGAGTCCGTGCGCATCGAACTGGACCGCCTGGCATTCAAGCGAATCCCTGTCGTGTTCGATGCCGTTGTAAGCTTCCGTGAGGGGTACGGCCAGGTCGGACCCACGGTGATGACGCCCGACAGCATCATCATCACCGGTGCGGAATCGCTCCTCCGCACCATCGACGGCTGGCGGACACAGCGGACGATGCTCGAGAACCTCAGGATGCCGGTGGATATCACCGTTCCCCTGTCGATGCCAGAAGGATATCTCATCACGCTCTCCGATCGGACCGTCAATCTCTCGTTGACGGTGGAGCCGTTCGCCGAGAAGGCATTCAGCGGCATTCCTGTTGCCATCGCCGGTGAACCAGCAGCGCGCGAGGTCATCCTCCTCCCGCCGAAGATGGAGATCGTCGCCCGCGCAGGCATCAAACAGCTTTCCTGCCTTTCCTCAACCGATTTTCACGCGCGGGTCGACTACGCCACAGTCCTTGCCGACTCCACGGGAACCGTTGATGTGGAGGTCAATGCCCCCCCGGGTGTTCAGATCGTCACGAGGAAACCGAATCACGTCCAATATATCATACGAAAGCGCCTATGAGGCTCTGCATCAACATTGATCACATAGCCACGCTGCGGGAAGCACGCGGGGGACTCGAGCCGGATCCCGTGACGGCGGCTCATGTGTGCGAGCTTGCCGGTGCCGACGGGATCGTCTGCCATCTCCGGGAGGACCGCAGACACATCAACGACAGGGACGTCCGGCTGCTGCGCGAGACGGTCAAAACGAAGCTCGACCTTGAAATGGCTGCCACCGAAGAAATCGTCGCTTTTGCAATCGAGACGCTCCCCGACATGGCCACATTGGTCCCTGAGCGCCGTCAGGAACTGACGACGGAGGAAGGACTCGACGTCAAGGGCCACCTCCACCAGCTACGCGACGTTGTGCAGCGCCTGCAGCAGCACGACATCGAGGTGAGTCTCTTCATCGATCCCGTGCCGCAGCAAATCGAAGCCGCGAGGGAAACCGGTGCCGACAAGATTGAAATTCACACGGGGGAATATGCAAACGCGCGAACGGAGGAGAAACGAAGGCAGCTTCTCGATGTCGTACGGGATGCGGCACGGAGGGCCCGTGAACTCGGCATGGGAGTAAATGCCGGCCACGGGTTGAACTACCTGAATCTCTCCCCGGTCCGGGCGATCACGGAGATCGAGGAGGTCAGTGTCGGGCACGCTGTCATTGCGCGTGCGTTGTTCGTGGGGATGGATCGTGCGGTAAAGGAAATGCTCGCATTGACAAGATGAGGGAGGGAATCATCATCGCGGCGATTGAACATGGCACGCAGGATTTGGGGGGCTGGACATGAAGGAAGCCACGGGTCAGGCCTGACGCATTCTGCCGTCCTCACTCCCGGGGCTGCAGTCGCCGGATCTCGTCCCGCAACGCCGCCGCCTTTTCGTAATTCTCCTTCTCAATCGCTTCGTGAAGCTGCCTGTTGAGCTGCTCCACTTTTGTCAACTTCATCGCCGGCTGTTGCGCCGCTCCCCCGGGAGAAACGGGTGGAGAACCGCTCGGCGGCTGTTCCTCCTCTTCATCCTCGGGAATAAATGCGGCTTCGTCCATGACGTTCGCGGCAACGTAGATCTGCACGCCGTACCGGACGGCGAGAGCGATGGCGTCGCTGGGACGCGAATCGATCATCCGGTCGTCGATGTTGAGTTTCGCATAGAAGGTTCCGTCGCGCAGGTCGTCAATCACGATGTCGTTCAGTTCTCCCCCAAATGCCGCGATGATGTTCTTCATCAGGTCGTGTGTCAGCGGCCGGGGAGGCTTGATCCCCTCCATTTCCAGAGCGATCGACTGCGCTTCCGACGCCCCGATGATGATGGGGAGCCGGCGATTGCCATTGAGTTCGCGAAGGATCAGCGCATATGCGCCGCCGCTCGCGGGATTCGTCGAGAGTCCCAAGATATCCACCAGCACTTTATCCACGTTTACTCCACGGGTTTGTCCGACAACTTCCTGCTACAACATTCGCGAATTTGGCAGAGAAAATCAACCTCATTTCCCGAGGGTTTTCTTCGCCTCCGCCGTCAATGCAGGAAGGACATCGAACACATCACCGACAACGCCATAGTCCGCGACCTGGAAGATGGGCGCGTCCTTGTCCTTGTTGATGGCAACAATGTATCGTGACGAGGACATCCCCGCGAGATGCTGGACGGCACCGGAGATCCCGCAGGCGATGTAGAGTGTGGGCGAAACAGTCTTGCCTGTTTGTCCTACCTGTTCATCGTGCGGGCGCCAGCCGGCGTCGACGACGGCGCGCGATGCGCCGACACCGCCCCCGAGAACGTCGGCCAACTCCTCGATGAAATGGAAGTTCTCCGGCCCCTTCATCCCCCTCCCGCCGGAGACGACAATGTCGGCTTCGGTGACGTCGGGTCTCCCCGCCGCCACTTTTGTTTCCTTGACGGTAGTTGCGAAATCGCCCGTCTCGAAGGCGATGGTCATCGACTCCACGCGCGCAACGCCGTCACCTGCCGCCGCCGTGAAGACGTTGGGACGGAGCGTGAAGACCTTCACGGGCGTCGTCACCCGCACATCCAGGACGGCTTTTCCCGCATACACCGGCCGGCTTGCCAGGATGTCCCCTCCCTGCACCGTCAGCGCAACACAGTCCGATGCAAGCCCGGCGTCAAGCAAGACCGCAATCCGCGGAGCGATATCCTTTCCAAGTTGCGTGGCAGGCAGGAGAAGGATATCCCCCTTCTCATTCTTCACCGCCCTGGCAACTGCCGCGGCATAGGCCGTGTTCGCGCGACCGGCAAGTTCCGGGCTATCGACCACGATGACGCGGCCGGCGCCATACTTCCCAAGCTCAGGAGCAATTCCGCTCACGCCGTCCCCTACCACAAGTGCGGCACATTCGCCCCCCAGTGATTGCGCAAGCACCGCAGCTTCGTGCACAACCTCGAACGACGATTTCTTGAACTTCCCTCCCCGCTCTTCTGCAAATGCAATAATCTTCATGGGATGAGTGATCCTTTGTGATCAGAGTACTTTGGCTTCTTCGTGCAGCAGCCGGACAAGCTCGGGAACCGCTTCGGCCCCCGTGCCCACAATGCGCCCCGGGTTTTTTGACGAGGGTTTCCGCAGGGCAACTGTCGCAACACGGGCTTCCGCTGCCGCTGCCGGCTTTTCCTCGATCGGTTTATTCTTGGCCGCCATGATCCCCTTCAACGACGGATAGCGTGGATCGTTCAATCCCTTCTGCGCAAGGAAGACAGCGGGAAGGTGCGTCGCGACCACTTCATGTCCTCCTTCGATCTCCCGTTCACACACAACGGCACCACCCTCCTGGATCTCCAGCTTCACGACAACGGCCACGGAAGGAAGTCCGAGCATCGCGGCAACAAGAGTCCCGACTTGCGCATCATCATAGTCGATCGACTGTTTCCCCATGAGAACTACATCCGGCGCTATCGCCCTGATCTCTGCTGCGAGGGCAAATGCCACGCCGTACGAATCGCGGACCTGATCGTCTTTCAGGAGAACGGCCTTGTCGACCCCCATCGCCAGCGCTTTCCGGAGGGTTTCCCGGTGGGCGTCGGGGCCGAGACTGATCACCGTGAGGTCACCTTTGAATTTGTCACGGATCCGGAGCCCTTCCTCCACGGCGATCTCATCGTAGGGGCTCATCATGTAATTCACCCCGGCCCGATCAATGCTGAGGCCGTCAGATCCGACCTTGACCTTTGTTTCGGTATCGGGAACGTGGTTAATGCAGACAACAACTTTCATGAATCCTCCT
>Ga0182010_10000231_pt1 | contig 32092 bp, 33 predicted proteins | sample 611E1MmetaG_FD_120488 | JGI IMG/M metagenome (GOLD analysis project Ga0182010, IMG submission 120488) | Permafrost microbial communities from Stordalen Mire, Sweden - 611E1M metaG | ecosystem: Environmental > Terrestrial > Soil > Wetlands > Permafrost | place: Sweden: Stordalen | collected... | reverse complement strand
GCACCCCATTTTGATCGTAATTGCATTTGTTCACCTACCTCTTTATTATCGTTAGGGGCTGTAATCGCCCGTGTGCGCCGCGTTGTAGCGGTATTGCATCGCGTCGGTGTGTGCTGCTGCAGGAACGGTTACAGCGCCTGCGAATACCACTGTAATCAGAAGAATTACTACAGAAAACGAGAGGATTTTGTTTACCTGCATAATTGCCCCATAACACGTTAGACGCCCAACAACGTGTCAGAGGATACGATAAAGACTCCGGTTTACGTTGACAGACGAAACTGTGCTATGGCGGTGTTCAAATGATCGAAAAAAAATGAACGCGTTCGAACGATCAGACGGCGTTCGATCGCTTTCTTTTTTCCACCGCCGTCGTTACAGCCGCTTGACTGATGCCTCCTTGGCAAGCTCTTTCGCTCAAATTCTGTAATTTATGCTTAGTCGGGGAAGCCGCATCGTATGGTTCAGTGTGCAACCGCTATGCACGCACTATGTTAGCCGCAGATCCTTACCCAGATCTTCATCGTGATGTTGCCATGCCAACCCACGAGCTCCTCGAGATTCGTCACAGCAAAATCTCGTCACCGTGCCGAAGCAGATTACAGCTACCCACCGATACGGTGCCCTAAACGTTCTCAAAGCTTGAGGATTCTTACGAGAACTTCGCTCTTCTGATGGAGATGTTTGCCATCCTCAACTGTCCCCTACTCCAAGCAGAACTCGACGTTTTCAAGTCGGTACCACCTTTGGTGAGGGCGCCGATTACGGCTTGCAGGTCGCACAGCAATTAGGGATATACTCGTTGTGTCTCGTGACGTACGACCTCAGCTGGGAACTGCTCTACTACCGCACGCAGCCGAGCGTCTACGACAATTACGATCGGTATCTGGAGAGAGACGCGCGCTTCAGTTGGTAAATTTCTACAGGTCACTTCCTCTTAAAGTTCCCTAGATAGCTCTTGCCGCCACACGCACCTGAGGGACCAATCGGCTCGGCAGCTTCGAACTGGATAATCCGCAATTTATAGGATTCTTTTTAAGATTGGAGCATTTAATGAGCTTCTTAAAAGGATGCCAACGATCGTCAGTGCTCGCAGACGCTTGCCCTACCCGAACCTCCTATTGGTTACCTCTGTCACGCAACCGTTCCATCACCCACGCCCTGCGGTAGATGAGATAGCCGACAAGCACCGCGAGCGCCACGATGACCGCGACGTTGAAGTACCTGGATAGGCGCGTGATACTGTGCCAGTGAGGCCCGAGCGCGACGCCCGCGTACGCGAAGGCAAAGCAGAACGGAAGCGACCCCAGGAAGGTATAGACGGAGAATCTCCTCACGTCCATCCGGACGATGCCGGCAGGAAATGAGATATACGTGCGGACGACGGGAAGCAGCCTACTGATGAAGACGGCACTTTCCCCGTGCTTTGCAAACCACTGCTCACCACGATCAAGCTCATTCTTGCGTATGAGCACGTATTTGCCGTAGCGTTCGAGCAGCGGCCTACCACCGTACGCCCCGATTCCGTAGGCAATAAGGGAGCCAGTTAGGCAGCCGAGCGTACCGGCAAGAGTGATGCCCAGAAGGGTAAGGTGCCCCTCCCAGACGACGTACCCGGCGAAGGCCATAATGACCTCGCTCGGTAGTGGCAAGCCGGTGCTCTCAAGCGTCATCCCGACGAAAACGCCTCCATAGCCGAGCTGCTCGATGACGGCGATGACGAAGTTGCTGAGCGTCTCAAAGATGTTAATGGTGACAGCGAGCACGCGTCACCTCCTGTCCAGCAGTCAAGCGAGGCCTTGCGATCGCCCAAAAGATCGCTTTTCTGCCGGTTCTAACCTCGATATGCAACGTGCTTCCTCACAAGAGCATCTGCGTCTTAGGATGTCTAACTGCGCCAAGGAGGCGGCAGAGCGTGACGATGCCCTCTACGTCGTAAACTGAGCCACGCAGGTGATAATAAGACTTACTACGATGCTGACAGGATCATCCGGGAGAGATGCCAACGCTCTGGGTTCAAGCCAAACGCTTAGAAGCAGACGAGCGCTACGTAGCCGCGCGCGGAACGAGCGTGCAAAAAAGAGGAAAGAAGGGAAGGGGCCCCCCTCACCACTACGAAGCTGTTTTTGGCCACACGAGTTGAATGTCCGAGACGACTGCAACTCCGGAGGCCCTGCCGGTTGCCGACATTGGGTACGCCGATGGGTAGCTCTGCAGGAATACCTGTATCACTCCCGCGTAAACGCCCGAACCGGCGGAGGTCTCTTTCACGACGGCTCCCAGCGGCATCCGCGTCTCGGTCGTGCCGACGCCGCAACTGGTCCGCCCGTGCACGGATGCTATCGTGAGGAGGTTGTAGTACCAATCGGCTGGTTCTAACACTAGGCGCGCTGCCCCACCACTGGTCGTTGTTAAGCAGTAAGGGACGGTCGTCCGGATGATGACGGGAGTCTGCGAGAGGTTCTGCCACTGTTGCGGCGTTATCTTTCCAGCGAGGCGGAACTGAACGCCAACAGAAGCAACGCTCGTTTCGGAGTAAACGCTTGATGCCTGCCACGCCAGATTCGTCGAGAGCGCGTTGAAGACCGATCTCTCCGTGTGGGTCCCGGTTCCGGCCTCTATGAAGCCATATGCCTCGTGGTAGTTGTACTGCCAACCAGTCCACAGCTCGTTCGTGCCGACGTGCACGGTGCAGTAGGCGGACGGCGAGGTCTGAACTGTGTTCGTCTGTTGCTGCGGCTGGGCGGATGCTGGTGCCGCCGATACGGAGACTGCGCTACATATGGTCAGCGCCATGATCGAAATCATTAAAAAGGCTAAGAATTGGCGATTCATACGTTTTCACCTCCTTTTCGTTTGATGGTAGTGCGCGTATCCACCACCGTTTTTTAAGCTTGTTAGTTTACGCCTTCGAGCGATAAACGCTGTTATCCCCAAGAGCGGTTGCAGCAGCCTGTGAGGCAAGCATTCGTCACTCATTTAGGGTTGCGCTCACAACCTTCAAAAGCTCATCAGGATCGACGGGTTTCAGAACGTAGGCGTTTGCTTGCAAAATCAGGGATCTCAGAGCACCGTCCAAACTGGCGTCGCCTGTGACCATGATCGTTCTCATCTTGGGGTCGATTTCCCGCAATTGCTCGAGCAGTTGCGTGCCATCCATATCGGGGAGGTTAATGTCCAAAAGCGCAAGCTCGTGCGAGCCACTTTTGCATTTCTCAATCGCCTCGTGACCGGTTTCTGCAGTTTCCACGTTGTACCCGTGCTCACTTAAGATGTGCATAAAACCGGTCAATATCTCTCGGTCATCGTCGACTACCAATATGGTCAGTTTTCCCACGAGTTCACCTCTTCGTTTTTGCTTTGTCTGGCTCCCGTTTCATGAGTGTAGCCCCTACAGGACCACGCTCTCTGATGAGGCGACGTGATACTCAAACAATTCTTGCCCCCACGCAATCGCCTCTGTATTTTGGCTTGTTAACGTATAGGAATAATCAAACGCACCGTCTAAACGATAGAGCGCAAGCGCCATGAACGCGTCAGCGACGACCAAGACAAGTTTGGGATTGTCTCTGGTCTCATAGAGCTCAAGGTTCTCGCTGCGTGCCTTGCTCAAACGTTCACGACCGATCTCGTCAATCAAATGGTGCGACACCTCGTCGGTAAGCACGAGCGCCACGTGTTGTTGGCGAGCAAACTGCTCAAGCACTAGTTCGCCAATGTCCTGAATGTAGAACGGGGAAACCAGTTTTACGACTTTACTGTCTCGAAACAGCTCGACAAAGTGGCGCAAAGCTTTAAAAATATCAGTGGGGGTGCCTACGATAAGTGTAGCATCGCGTAACGACCCGATCTTGTCAAATAGATGATCGGGGATCCCACCCATGTCGTGCTCGAACCAGAATGCTTCATCCCTCATTAGCACCGCCATTGCACCTTGAAAATCGATGACTTTGCGTGCAGCGCTCCTGCCGAGGGGGGTCACCATGTAGTTTCTGTTTGTATCTTGTCGAATGATATGACTCGTTTCAAGCTCTCGCAACGCGTGTACGATCGCTGGAGAGGAGAGCTTGAGCTCGTCCCGCAGCTCGCGAAGCGATTTCATCCCTTCATTCATCAAGAGGAGGATGTCTTTTCGTTGGTCAGAGCAAACGGCGAGACGGATGACCTTGTCTACGTCTAAGGTTTCTTTCATATCCGTGTATCTAACTCCCTACGAGCGGGCATCGCCTATGCATTCACCTCGATAGCATTTAGTCTTTGTTATCGCGAGACGCTCAGCCTTGTACCGCACGAACGAACCGTTCTGCTGTTAATGGAGATAAGCAAAGAGACTGGCCGAGCCCCGTTGTCCCTTCTTGTTTCATCTCTCTGACGTCGCAGCCTTAGCCGATAATGACCGTGTTACGCTGCACGTGTGGTACGATCTGGCCGCCACGGTGCACCATATGCACAGCGAGAGCGCAACGCATCCTGAAAGCCCGATCGCGCGTTCGAAGAAACGATTCACGAAAAACAGGTGAACCGCAGCTAACTAACTATCGTGTGAAGTGTCCAAAAAATAACTACTCTGGTGATGGATGGATTTCGCCGCCCCCCCTAGATAATGGCTCAATACCGAAGAAGAGCAGCAATTTTAGGGAATCTTGGAGGGACAAAAGAGGGCTGTTCGCCATGTGTTCCAAATGACAACGAATGTGAGTCAAGATGGTGGCGTGGTCTCCCATAAAAAAGAACGTGCGGGATTTTCCGTGTTTAGAAGTTCGGAGCAGTATGCGCACTTTTTTGCTGAAATCCTCTCTATTTGACTCTGTCTGCATTCAAGTGGTATACGAAAGAGCTACGACTGACCTTTCTAGTAGCAATTTGAGGACTAAAACACCGTGCTGTGGCCTCGGTTCTCAAACAGAAGCAGCTCAGCGAATTGAGGCAAACGGGGCTTGTCATAACGTCCGTTCAAACGTCGATGCAAAAAAGGGGGGGTGGAATCCCCTCAATGCAGCGTGCCGCGCACCTGTCGAGATTCGATTCGGCATGGTATCTGCGTGCTTCACCACACTCAGCGTGAGCGCATTAGCTCAAGCCACAACACAGACGCGAGAGAGCACCGCGGGATAAGATATATCTTCTTTCTGCGCACTTTAAAGACAAGCACCGTTATGATACGCATAATACTCGTTGTCGATGATCCAAATAGTGCGCAGGATATCCAGAACCGATTGCAGCGGATGTGCTACGACGTCGTCACGGCGACCGCCGACGAAGTGCTCACGCGCGCAGATAAGTTACGACCCGACGTCATCCTCATGGATGTCAGGTTAACGGGAGGGGCGGACGGGATCGAAGTTGCACAACAAATCAAGAGTCTCGACGACATTCCGATCATCTTCATTGCCGCCAACGCTGACGAGGCGACGGTGCGGCGGGCAATTGCGGCTGAACCCGACGGTTTTCTCATCAAGCCGTTAGATGAGCTTGAGCTCCTCGCTGCCATTGATGTGGCAACACGAAAGTATCGAAAAGAACGACAAGCGCGGGTCGCTGACAGTCGCCTCCGTGAGATCACCGATGCGCTCCCTGTAGTCGTGTATGAAACAGACGCAACTGGTCGTATGACCTTCGCGAATGCGACGGCCTTTGACATGTTCGGCTACACGAAAGAAGAGTTCGAAGCGGGGATGCCTATTTTTCAACTGATCGCGCCCGCCGACAAAGAGCGAGCACGCGCGGTGTTTCATCGGAGAATGGATGGGGAAGATGCCGGCCGCATGGAATACACCGGACTGCGGAAGGACGGGAGCACGTTTCCTGTTTCAGCCCTTGGCGCGCCGATCAGGCGCGACGGAGCGGTCGTCGGCGTACGCGGTATCGCCGTCGATAATACCGAGCGAAAGCGGGCAGAAGAGGGGGTCAAAGAACGCACGCACACGATAGAGGCACTCAACCGTATCATGGCTGAGGGAAACCGAGCCACTCACGTGCAGTCGTTTGCTAAAACCGTGACAGATTTGACTCTCGAACTGCTGCACTTCGATGTCGGAACGATCCATCTCCACGACTATAACGCCCTCCGTGCGAACCTGTGCTACGCAACCGGCATTCCCGATATCGCTGTTGAAGCCATAAGGAACATCCCCCTTGATGATGCAGCATACGCTCGTGTTCTGGTTGAGGGAAAACCTCTTTTTGTCGACGGTCACGAGGCGTTGCGCGTGCCTCATGCCGCTGAATTGGGACTTAAGTCTCTCGCTGTGGTGCCGCTGTATCGCTATGATACGCGTATAGGGGCGCTCAACGTGGGGAGTTTTACACGTCACACCTTCTCTCAAGCCGAGAAAGAGCTGCTCATCGCCATTGGTAACGAGGTGGGGGTGGTAATCGCTAAGCTACAGGCAGATGAGTTGATCAGGATAACCCTCAAGGAGAAGGAGACGCTTCTCAAGGAGATTCATCACCGGGTCAAGAACAACATGCAGGTGATATCGAGCTTGATCAGCTTACAAGCTCAGCAAGCTACCGAGCCAGAAACGGTCGAAATGCTCAAAGAGAGCCAGAGCCGGATCAGATCAATGGCGCTTATTCACGAGAAGCTGTACCGTTCGGATTCGCTAGCGGAGATTAGTTTCAGGGATTACGTCGACAGCATCGTCGACGAGCTTCTGGGGATGTTCAACGTTGCTCCGGGGGCAATCACGATCACTACCGACGTCGAAAACGTCCTGTTCGGCGTGGACACCGCCATCCCCTGCGCGCTCATCATTAACGAACTTGTGTCAAACTCGTTAAAGCACGCGTTTCCAGACGGGGCGCCGGGCGAAGTTACCATAGCCCTCCACCAAATCAACGGTACGTGCGAGTTAACGGTTGCCGACAATGGCGTGGGCCCCCCACCGAATTTCGACTTTCGAGCGACCGACTCGCTGGGTATGCAGCTCGTGACTGCGCTCATTAATCAGCTTGACGGTACCATCACGCTCGATCGCACGAAAGGGACGACGTTTATCATCACATTTACACAAGCGGGGCGCGTATAGGGAAGAGCGGAGAGAATGACCACGATTCTCGTCGTTGAAGATGAAGCCATCGTTGCCATGGACATAGCGCAGCGCCTTAAGCGCGCCGGTTATGACGTTCCGGCTGTGGCCGCAACTGGTGAAGTCGCTCTGCGCACACTTGAGGAGCTGCATCCAGATCTCGTTCTTATGGACATACTCCTAAAAGGGGAAAAAAATGGCATAGAAACGGCTCGCGAGATCAAAGATCAGTTTGAAATCCCGGTAATCTTCTTGACGGGTCAGGCAGACGAGTCCACACAAGAGCAGATCAAGAACACGGGCGCTTACGGCTTCATACTGAAGCCGATCGATACAGCTTCACTTCTTCCCAACGTTGAACTGGCGTTGGCCAGGCACGCCTTCGAGGTACAACTCAAGGAGAGCGAAAACCGGTTCCGTGCAGCCACCGCCGCGGCGGCGGACCCCATTTTTTCCATGGACATGCAGGGCACCGTGACCTATTGGAACAAGGCTGCCGAAAAAACCTTCGGATGGACAGCCGATGATATCACGGGCCAGTCAGTCACGGCAATCCTTCCAGAAGCCGCCAAAGCTGGCTTCTTCAAGATGCTCTCCACACTAAGCACTCGTGAAACCTACGTGCCGCCGTCATCCACGCTGTGGCGTAGAAAAGACGGTACCGAGTTTCCTGCAGAGCCAAGCTTCGCCTCGTGGAAAACGAAAGAGGGCACGTTCGCAACAGCAATAGTCCGGGATATCTCCGAGCAAAAAGCCATTATCGAATCAGTGCAAGCGGGAATCGTGCTTATTGATCCGATAACGCACACGATTGTCGATGTCAACACGACGGGCGCACACCTCTATGGATCTTCGAAGGACGCAATCATAGGTTCAGTCTGCCATCGATTTATCTGTCCTGCCGAGGTGGGACGGTGCCCGATAACTGATCTCGGGCAGACCGTCGACAATGCAGAACGCGTTTTGCTTACGGCAGACGGGAAGAGCCGTCCGATCCTCAAATCAGTGAGCAGAATTACGCTCAGGGGACACGCGTACCTGCTCGAGAGCTTCGTAGACATCAGTGACCGCAAACAAATGGAGCGCGCCCTGCTCGAAAGCGAGGCGTACTACCGCGCCATTTTTGAGAGTACTGCGACGGGCATGGCTATTCTGGAAGAAGACATGACTGTTGCTATAGGAAATAGCAAGCTGGAGCAGCTCACCGGTTTCAGTAAGAACGAAGTTGAAGGCCTGAAACCGTGGACAGAATTCGTCGCTCCGGAAGATCTTGAGAGGATAAAAACATATCATCGTGCACGTCGACGCGATGCGGCCAGGGCTCCGAAAGAGTATGAGTTCAGACTCATTACAAAAGACGGAACGCGAAGAGAAGTCTTTGTGACGGCAGCACTGGTTCCGGGAACCAAACGAAGTGTGGTTTCGATTGTCGATGTCACTGCTCTCAAGACGGCTCAAGAGGCTGTGCGAAAGCAGGCGGCGATGCTTGATGCGGCGCACGACGCCGTCAAGACCTTGGACCCAGAAGGGACCATAACGTACTGGAACCGTGGCGCCGAGCGCCTGTATGGATGGACTAAGCACGAGGCTGAAGGTCAAAACGCGAACGCGCTGTTACATACAAGGTTCCCTGAATCGCGCGAAGCGCTGTGGCCTAAGCTTATGGACAGCGGATTGTGGGAAGGGGAGCTGATCAACGTAACGCGCGATGGCGTTGAGGTCACTGTCGCGAGCAGCTGGACCCTGATGAAGGATGGGGGGGGCAATGCGTCCGCCATTCTCGAAATAAGCAGTGACATCACCGAGCGCAAGAAAGCGGAGTTGGCACTCGCAGAATCTGAAGCAAAACTGCGCATCACCCTCGCAACTATGGCAGACGGAATAGTGATCGTCGGGTTGGACTACAAGGTTACCGATTGCAATGAAGCCCTATTGCGCATGACCCAACGATCCAAGGAAGAAGTGATAGGAAAGCCGTTATTGGATCTCTTCGCTCCTGAGTTTCGTTCGCAGATCTTCGAAAAGCACCCTGAGCTTATGGAGAAAGGAAACATCCTTAACGTCGCGAAATTGCTCAGGAAAAGTGGAGAAAGTGTTGATGTGGAAGCGAATGTCTCCTTGATTAGAGATGCTGCGGGACAGTACACGGCATCTGTGGCGGTCCTCCGAGACGTCACCGAGCGCAAGAAAGCGGAGTTGGCACTCGCAGAATCTGAAGCAAAACTGCGCATCACCCTCGCAACTATGGCAGACGGAATAGTGATCGCGGCGTTGGACGAGACGGTTACCGATTGCAATGAAGCTACCTTACGTCTCACCCAGCGATCACGGGAAGAGATACTAGGAAAGCCGTTCGAGGATCTCCTCTCTCCTGAGTTTCGTTCGCTGATCCCCGATGCACGTAAGTTCCTCGTCGGAGCTGTCCTCGCGAGAACAGAGCCTAGCCGTGGGAAAAAAGAAACCGTCCGCACTGACTCGCAACTGCTCCGGAAAAATGGAGAAACGGTCGACATAGAAGCAAATATCTCCACGATTGAAGATGCCTCGGGGCAACCAGCTGAACTTCTCATAGTCGCGCGAGACGTCACTGAGCGCAAGCAAATGGAGTTCCAACTCGACAGTTCACTCGCCGACCTCCAACGATCTAACGCTGAACTAGAACAGTTTGCGTACGTCACGTCACACGACCTGCAAGAACCACTGCGAATGATAACGAGTTACATTCAAATAATTGAGGAGGACTACAAAGGAAAACTTGACGCTGATGCTGACCAATACATCGCGTTTGCCGTCGAAGGCGCAAAACGAATGCACACGCTCGTAAATGACCTTTTGGCGTATTCACGTGTGGGCACGCGGGGAGAGTCGTTCATGCCAATCCGTTTAAATAACGTCCTTTCCGCAGCGACTGCGAATCTTGAAGTCGCCATGGAGGAGAGCCACGCAGTGGTTACGCACGATCGATTGCCAACCGTGCTCGGCGACGAGTCCCAGCTTATTCAGCTTTTCCAGAACCTGTTAGGCAATGCGATAAAGTTTCGGAGCGATGTTCCTCCGATCATTCACGTAGGCGTAGAGCAGACGAAAGATGGCTGGGAATTTTCGGTGCACGACAATGGGATCGGTATTGACATGAAATACGCAGAACGGATTTTTGCCGTATTTCAACGCCTCCACGCGCGTGAAGAGTACCCGGGAACGGGTATCGGACTTGCTGTCGTCAAGAAGATAGTTGAACGTCACGGGGGACGTATATGGGCCGAATCAGAGCCAGCAAACGGCTCGACGTTTTACTTTACGCTTCCAAAGAGGGATAGTACGCTATGAGCGAGCCAAATAGCGTGAATTACGTAGAAATCTTGTTGGTGGAGGACAATCAAGGCGACGTCGTTCTAACCAAACGCGCTCTCAAGTCCGGCAAAGTGCCCCATAACCTGCACGTCGCAAATGACGGAGAAGCCGCACTTGCCTTTTTGCACGACGTTGAATATGGGCAGGCTCCGCGCCCAGATCTGATCTTGCTTGACCTGAACCTGCCAAAGGCGAACGGTCGCGAGGTGCTCAAAAAGATCAAATCCAACGAAGCGCTTGCGAGCATCCCGGTCGTCGTGTTGACGACGTCCGAAGCTGACGAGGACATCATGAAAGCATACGAATTACACGCCAACAGCTTCATCACCAAGCCGGTTGACTGGCCACAATTCATGAATGTGATACGCCGTATCGAAGAGTACTGGTTCACGGTCGTGAAGCTCCCGCCACGGGAGGACTGAGAATGTACGAGCGTGATCGAGCACTTAACGTCCTCCTCGTCGAGGACAACCCTGGCGATGCTCACCTCATAAAACGGCTTCTGACTAAGTCATCCTCGACAAAGCACGCGCTTGATACAGTGAATCGTCTCAATGCCGGGATAGAACGGTGCGACCAGGGAAGTGTCGACGTTGTGCTGCTCGATCTGGGCCTTCCTGACAGCCAGGGTTTGGCCACAGTCGCGACGATGCGCGCCGCAGTGCCACACGTGCCGATCATCGTGCTGACTGGTCTGGACGATCTGGAATTGGCGGTACAAGCGGTGCGTGAAGGTGCGCAGGATTATCTCGTGAAAGGCACGGCGACAGTAGATACCCTCGAACGCGCCATCTACTATGCCATCGAACGCAAGAACCTCGAAGAGCAGCTTACGCAGTACTCTGAGCACCTTGAAGAACTCGTGCAGCAAAAAACGGCTGAACTCAAGCGCGCGGAACGCTTGGCGGCTATCGGACAAATGGCGGCAATGGTCGGGCACGATCTCCGCAGCCCTTTGCAGGCCATCCTTAACACTATTTACCTCGAAAAAAAACAGGTCGACACGCTAGAAGGGTACCTCGCGCCTAGTGAGAGCCGTAAAGCGCAGCAGCTCCACGACGGTTTGGACAAGATAGACGAGCACGTTGCGTACATGAGCTCCATGGTAACCGATCTGCTCGACTTTGCTCGGACGCCAAACCCGAAAATCACGCGAACAAGCACGGAACAACTCGTCAACGATGCCCTTCGTCACGTTGTAGCGCCCAATAATGTGGTGATCGAGAAGAAGCTTGATCCCAATCTGCCCGATCTCGATGTCGATCCGTTCCTTATGCAGCGCGCACTGACAAACATTATTGGCAACGCGTTACAAGCAATGCCGGACGGCGGCAGCCTGAGCATAACGACCAAGAAAAACGGACGAAGCGCCTCCATAAACGTGGCCGATACGGGAACGGGCATACCGCCGGAAAACATAAGTAAGCTCTTCGAGCCGCTGTTCACCACAAAATCTCGAGGTGTGGGGCTCGGCTTAGCCATCGTGAAGTCCGTGATTGAAGCTCACGGCGGGACCATTACGGTTGAGAGTGACGTCGGCCGAGGTTCGAAGTTCTGCATCGCCCTACCGCTTCGCGGCTGAGGTTTGCAGATAGCGACGACGATTGTTGTTCAAAGAGCAGCCATAGGGGGGTCGTCCAAGTGTCACTGACATCGCGAGTAATGCTAGCGCCCCGCAAAGGATCGGTTGATGCTCCGTGTCTGACAGGCTACGTGCCTTCACAGCTTCGTTCGTCAGGGCAAAGGTTGTTTTACGTTGGGAACGAACCAACATAGTTTGGACGTTTAGAGCATGGCCGCAATTCTGGTAGTTGAAGGAGTGGTGGTTTTCGCGCACGACCTTGCACGACTGTTACGACACATGGACTATACCGTTGATATTGCCTATTCAGGCGACGATGCGCTCCGTGCAGCTGAAGCGGGACTAGAAGAGCGGGAGGGCTTCTCGAAGCACGGGTACTTCCCTCGGTTCACCAACCACCCGATACAAGCTCAAAGTGCGGGGTGTGGGGAGAGAGAGGCGCAAGATTAAAGACCCATAGCCCTGCCATTTGCTTTGAGGATGGCACTATGGTTAATGTGTTAGTGGTCTACTATTCGCGCACAGGAAATACCAGAACGATGGCAGAAGCAATAGCCGACGCGGCCCAAGAAGAAGGCGCAGTGATCAGACTCAAAGGGGTGGACGATGCGTCAAATGATGACCTTGTTTGGGCCGACGGCATCATTATCGGCTCACCCGTCTACTTCGGCCTCCCGGCAAGCGAGATCAAGAAGTTCATCGAAGACTCGATCAGTGTCAGGAGGCAACTGGAAAACAAGGTCGGCGCTGCTTTTGTCAGCTCAGGGCACCGTGCAGGAGGAAGGGAAACCACCATTATGGCGCTCCTGCAGGCGTTCATCGTGCACGGCATGGTCGTATGCGGCGACCCTATCTCCTGCGGGGGGCACTTTGGCGCCGTTGCTACGGGAGCACCTGACGATCAGGCGTCACAGGAGTGCAGGGGTTTGGCGAAAAAAGTGGTAATGCTCGCCACGAAATTGCAAAGCGGGTAGCGCGCGTTCGGGTGCAATGATGGTGTCTTAAGCGTCCACACGTCAGCTCGCGCACAAAAAAGGACGCACGATGCCGCGTTGTGCGTGAGATATCCGCTTCAGCTCGTTCACGTTTCCAAAACGTTTTATAACGGCGGCGCCAACTCTCGTTGTCGGAGCGCCTGTCGAAAGCGATAGGCCACGGCGGGAGATGTGAGACATGAAAATGCTTACCAAGTTGATCGCGATCATACTGCTGCTCATTTCGGTGATATTCAGCGCGTACCACCAAATAGCTCACGGGGTGAGTTCCCTTGAGAGTGCGGGCATCGTTTTGCAGCTTATCGTGATCGTCCTTCTGATTGTCGATAAGCGGGCATAGGACAGCGGACAGTAAAACGGCTAAGGCAGGATTCCGCATGACGAAAGCCGCGACGCTGTTCGCGGCAAGGCCTAAGTGGGACTGAGGCTTTTTTTTGATCGCTACGTCTAAATTTCACACCTAGAAAGACTTAAGCTCTTTCGCTTACAGAATCGGTTTAAGAACGTCGTACTTTTCGTCGTGACGCTCAGGCAACCGAGCGTCATACCAAACTCGTGTCAAACATACTGCAACTCATCCTCGCGTTCATCTACGTGCTCGTCGTGCCGGGATTTGCCGTGTCGCTTGCGGCATTCCCCAGGTTCAACGAGCTGGAGATCACCGAACGACTCGCGCTGTCGATCGGGCTGAGTCTCACGATCGTCATCACCTTCGGACTGGTTATTGGTTATGTCCCATTCCTCGTCGCCGCAACAGGCGGCATCACCGCGTACTCGCTGTTCTTCGGCATCGGCCTGATAACCGTATTTTTCCTGGTCATTTGGCTGCTGCGGCGGGCGAATCTGGGGGTTATCGACAGGCGTGAAGCGGCCCGACCCGAACGCGAGACGGTATTAGACGCTCGCACTGCCAAGCCTGTGCGCCCTGAGGACACGACACAAGCAGCGGCCCGACCCGAACGCGAGACGGTATTAGACGCTCGCACTGCCAAGCCTGTGCGCCCTGAGGACACAACACAAGCAGCGGCCCGACCGCGGGACGCTGCGCCGCGCGGCGCGAAGCAACGACGACCGCCCCAGACGTAAGGAGTCAGGACCCAGCGCGGCGCTGAGCTGTACTCGCTGCTGACCGAAGCAACGGTCGACTAATGCGTGCTGCGACGGAACACCGCTTCGCATCCCAGATACACAATCCGACCCTAGAACGTCTAACTTATCCTCCTTTTAGTGCGTCTGCTGATGGTGCTCAAGAGATCTGATTGTCGCCGTTCATCAGCATTTTTAGGACAGCGGCTTTATATCGTCCAAGTCATCTTCTATTGGCCTTGACCGAGGCCTCATCCGTATGAAAAGGAGGTTCGAGATCGAAATGGACTATGAAAAGGAAATGAATGACTTGAAGGAACGCGTCTCCAAGCTCGAGCATCGTTTGGACGACTTACGATCAGAAGTAAAAACGCTGTATAACCAGATGGAGCGCGATAGCGCTGGCCTGCGATGATGTCGTTGGCTAAGGCCGGTCAACGATCATAGTGTGAGCCGCATTCTGCTAACGCACCCACAGTCGGAAAAAGTGAGTACCAGGGAAAGCACGGCGAGGAACGCGTCAGAGTTCCGACGACATCGGAAAACGTGAGGACGTGGTCCGTTCCAAGACCTAGCCGACCTTGACGCACACCCTCTAGGGGGGCGCAGTGCGCTACCGCACGAGCGAAACGACGCCTGAAAAAAAGGATGCGTCTGCGCCGGCTATCCAATCTATGCAGAGCTCAGCGGAAGCTGCTTTTGCATTAACGGCACCTGTGATTTAGCCACGACGAAAACTCGGCTATTTTTACGTCTTTGACGTGCGTCACCGGTTGAGTAGGTAGACCGACGCGTTCAAGGCGGTGGCGATGGTCACCCAAAGGATGTAGGGCACGAGCAGGTACGACGCCCGCCGGTCCACCTTATAGAACTGATACATGGTGGCGGCGATCAGCATCCATAGCGGCACGATGGTGAGCAGGCCGTACAGTATGTTCTGCAGCCCGAAAAAGCCCAACGTCCAGATGACGTTGACGATGAGCTGTGCAGCGAAGAGAGCGATCCCGATGTCTCGTGTGCGATTTCGAGGCGATCGCCATATGAGGAACAACGCCAGTCCCATCAAGATATAGAGAATCGTCCAGACAGGCCCAAAAACTGCATTCGGCGGATTGAACCAGGGCTTGTTGAGCGCAGCATACCACGTTGAGATGGAGTTGATCGTAAAAACTGACGACCCCAAACCTGCTACCAAAGGCACCGCGACGGAGACGATCAGTTTAATGATGTCGCTACGTTTCATCGACCGTATTTGGCATTGCCTCCTATAAAGCGGTTTGTGACTTGTTGTCTGCATTGTCAGCGCCTCGCGAACTGCTTATACGGCAAGTATATTGAGCTGGACTCCTATTATATGAGAAGAGCCAAAAAGCACGGCATTTACCACAGAGTTCTGGGAGTCATAGTCTCCTTATGCGCCCGGATCAACCTGTATCGAGGGGGTGGCCCATGGAAGAGAAAAAGGCAGAGTATTACAAAGGGAAGGAAGTAAAGGGCAAACTAGAAAAAAAGAAAGAAGAGTATTACAAGGGCAAAGAAGTCAAAGGCGAAAAATAGCCTTCCACCTCGGTGAAACGGCCTACGATCGGGGCGGAACGCCCACGGTGCAGCGTGCACCAAACTAATCCCCGTTCAAAATATTTAGAAGGCATGGAGCACCTTGCGGACGAGCTGAAACCGGAATTTTTTTATGGCCGCGCGTGACAGTATATGATGCTTTTTATCGAAACGATCCGTGAAGGGATAACGCATGAAGACCTTGATCGCGTACGATACGAAATACGGGACGACCACGACGATCGCCCGCTGGTTGTGTGAGGCCATCGCAGGTGACTGCGTTATCGCGAAAGTAGCGGACGTTACGAGCTTGGATTACGACCTTATTGTAGTTGGAGCACCGATCTACACTGACGAACCACTTTCGAGCGTCACACAGTTCTTGCACGATCACCGCGAAGCGCTGAGTCGGAAAAACGTAGCGCTCTTCTTTGTGTACGACAAGCTTCTCACGACCAAGAGCGAGACGTACGTTGAAGAGCTCCGCGAGTACGCACCACCCAGTGTCCTCGCGGTGGGAATCTTCGGCGGCTATTTCGACATAAATGTCCTCACCGAGCACGATCGATACACTATGGAAGACTTTTTTAGACGGTTAGGGAAGCGATACGACGTTGTTGATAGTCGGAACAAGGACGAAGTCGCGCGGTTTGGCACTCTATTGCGGGACATGGTAGGGTAGGGCCAGAGGGGCCCCTTTTACTGGCCAGCTTAGCGTACCGAGCAGAACTGCTTTCTGCGCGAGACCAGACAGGGGCGGTGGCCACACAACCAACAAACAGAAAGACAGAGCCACCTCGTCCCACATCGCATTGCTCACGGCCTTACTAACAATTTGTCTAGCTGGACTCTGATTCCGAAGACGTGCAGGTTCGTCGTTTTCTTCATAGTCCGTCTGAAAAGTGTGATTGCTGTTTTCTTGGAGCACTTCTGTGCAAGCGCTGCATTTGAGCCGCCCCCCGGACGGGTGCGGGTCACATTCGCGCCCTATCGCTCTAGTAGACACCTAAGAGTGTCTCGTCCCTGCTGCAACGGAGCCACAAGAATGACGAAATGCCCGGAACGGGCGCAATCGTTGCAGTACAGGGAAACTCCGTCATCGGCAGGAAAAGCCGTTGGTTACTCTGTGCCTAACACGCATTGCGAGAGCGAGCAGGCAACTGGGCACGGAGACTGAAGCACCAATTTCAAAAACGGATTCGCTCGAGGGCTGATTCGCGCCGGCTGTCTGCAGAGGTCCAGAACGTCGCCTCGCCGTTTTGGATCCGGAATATGACCTGATCGTCGGCGTGAGGACGCAGGAACGGTCGCTCTGCTAAAAGGCGCTCCTTGAGGTTCGCGTCATCAAGAAAAACCACGTCGCCTGACGCTCGCATCATCGTTCCGATGTCCGTTGAACCCTCTTGGCCAAGCGGGCCTCGTGGCGGGGCATAAAAGCACACCTCAGCCCTCCGATTTGCTGTAAGCTCTTGAAATATCTTTTTCGTCTTCACCGTAGAGAAATAGAAGCCTCGTGTATCCGCAAACCACATCCCGAGCATCCGGACCCGTGGCTGCTCGCGATCACACGTAGCGACTGAACAGATCATGTGCTGATTAGCAAAGCGCACGCAGTCTTCAAAATTCGCCATAGCATCAACCTTCGCCTTAGTTGTCGTATCAGAGAGAAGGACTTGTTGAAGGCGCGACGTTTGGTCCAAGCGCTCGCACTGTTTCGGAGATAGCGAGCGGGTCGACATTCACGCACACCGCCAGCGGCAGCGCTCGGCTACCGCCCATCATTCCGCCCCCGTCTCGCATCGTGTCGATTCTTGCAGGGCAGGATGCAACCTCTGAAAAGATTCGAAAACCGTGCGCGAGATCCGACACGGCGTTTGAGCAGAGTAGCGGCACTCATTCGTTCACCTTCCAGTACACTCGGTGATCGGTAATGTCGTACGCAACTTTATAGGTGCTAACCAGTCCGCTCAAGTGACCTTTTATGGTCGTGACGGAGAGCCAATACTGGGCCAGGTTGTCCTGCACATTAAGCTCTTTAAGCACAGCGTAGATGAGCTCTTCCGTTGATCGGGCACGCGTCAAAAGTCGCAGTATCATACTGTCAATCTCGGCAAGCCGCTCTAGGTGAAACGTGATCTGTCCTGCACTCTCATCCTTTGACATGACCTGGCCGTGGCCCGGAACGAGCCAGTCAAACGTGGCGTTCTCTATTGCGTTGAGCGAGCGTCGCGTCAGCTCGACGTCTATAGAATACGGCAGCTTGTGTCGTTCCCAGACCGGTTTCGGGTACAGTGCATCTCCCGCAAAGAGCACCCCGTCGCACAGATAGCCCGTTTGGCCCATAGTGTGGCCCGGCAAGAGCAACGGGGCAATCTTTCCTTCGAACGGATAGTCTTCGGTGTATCGATCTACCGTGCACGCCTCTCCGAGGAAGAATCGCGTCGTCATCTCAATCGGTGGACGCGCCCAGCTGAACATACCCCGGACGTTAACCTCCGGAATTTCGATCAGAAATGCGTCCTCTTTCGGAGCCACCACGAGCGCCCGCGTGCGTCTCTGGAGCGTGCTCGCCCACCCAAAATGATCGGCGTGTCCGTGCGTGATGAGAATCGCCTCAAGATCGAGCGGGGTGTCAATAACTGCTGTGTCGATCAGGTGATTTTCGTACAGACCGACGTTGGTCTTCCCGAGAAAGCACGTGACGTCGTTCAATTCGATGACTTTTTGCTTCACGCCGTGCCGCCCCCCACACACTCGCCAGCAGCTCGCGCTCCTGAATTCCTGCGAACAAAGAGTGGAACAGGCTGCACTTCGTACTGCCGACGATCGAGTATTTGCGGGTACTCGGCCATAACTCTAACGGATTACGACGCTTCCAACCGCTAACTCAACGTGACCGTAGTGCTGCACAGCGTCCGTCGTAACGTCGAGCCAACAGATTTTGCTCCGCAAAGCGACTGTATATCATTGTGTCTCTGGTCGCTCACCTTCGCGCGACACGCGTAACAGAATGCACCGCTTTTGCACCTCTTCTCGTTGCGAGGTCAGGACAGGACTCGATACGTTCTGTGACCGCGGGGGGAGCCAACGATTACGAGATCGTACGACGCAGGGTCCTTCTTTATGTCAGCTATGTTTTGGGCGAATCGTCTGTATGGCCTGCATCGCGAGTCTGCCCCCTTTTCTTGCTCGCGCTAGAGCCGATCTCATCGATGTCAGGGCCAAGCGCTCATTTTCGTGGCCGGCATGAACGAGCTTACTGGAACCAGTTGAATCGGACTTAATGCGTCGGGGCGGCGCGCCCTCGACCGATAAAAAGCGAGACGAGAAATCCGGCAAACAGAAAAACCGAGATGCCGTCTACGGCGTGTTGCATGGCGGCGCTGACCGTGTTATTAACGATCTGCGTCGCTGTGTTCTTCTCCCCCTTGGCGACCTGCAAGTTCGTCGTTTTGAGCGTGTGCACCCATGCGGGGAGCTGCGCCTTGACGTCCTGCGCCGTCACCTGGCCGGGGTAGGCCTTTTGGACGGCAGGACCAAGTGCGGCGTAGATACTGACCAAGAGCAGCACGCCGATGACGGCAGTGCCTAACGAATTCCCTAGGTTGGTTGTCGTATTCACGACGCCAGACGCATCTGCCTGTTGCGCATCCGAGGCCGATGACAGGATGATGTTGTTGAGCGGGCCTAGTGACAGCCCGAGCCCGACGCCGATCAATATCGTCCCGGGGAAGATGTCAACGATCTGGGTGTTAAGGCTGAACACACCTCGAAGCAGAATTGAGCCGGAGAGGGCCACGAGAAATCCGATGGGAACAAGGTAGCGCGGCGCTATGCGAGCCGAAAGCCGCGCCGAGCTGAGTGAAAAGACGAGCAATGCAACGGTGAGCGGGACAAACGCGACGCCCGTCATAAAAGCGCTCAAACCGGCAACGGCCTGCAAAAAGACCGGAAGGATGAAGAGCGTCCCCGCGAGGCCGAGTCGCAGGATGAGGTTCGCCATGTTCCCCGCGCTGTACGTGCTCTTCCTGAAGAGCGAAATGTCGGTGAGCGGGGCTTGCCCGTGACGCATCCGGCGTCGCTGCCACAGCGCAAAGAAGGCGAGCAGGAGGAGTCCCGCACCGACGAGTATTGGCACGATGCCCCACGCGCTCAGATTGTTAAGCAGCAACATCCCGGCGACGATCAAAAAGAAGCCTGCCGCCGAGAGCGCGACCCCCACGACGTCGAGGTCGCGCCAGCCGAGGGTCGGAGGCGCTTCGGTGAGTCGTCCTGAGTACGCGAATATCACCACGACGATGACCGCCTCGAGCCCGAAGCCGACGCGCCAGCTCAGAAACGTCGTGAGAAAGCCGCCTAAGAGAGGGCCGACAGTTGCCGCGACCGAGCCGATGGCCACCCAGATGCCGAATGCAAACGCGCGCTCATCGCCCTCGTACGTACCGGAGATGAACGCCGCCGTCGCCGGCAACATGAGCGCCGCCCCACACCCTTCCAGCAGTGACCATCCAAAAAGCAGCATGGGGGCGTTGAGGCTCAACGCGGCAATCGTGGTGCCCACGCCGTAGATGAACGCGCCGTAGAGAAATGTCTTCTTCCTGCCCACGATGTTCTGAAGCTTTGCGCCGAGCAGCATGAGACACGCCATGGTGAGCGCGTACGCCGCGATGATGCCTTGGATGACCTCCACGGTGGTGTGCAGGTCGCGCACCAGGGTCGTGATGGCGACGTTCAGGAAAAACGAGTCGATAACGATGATGAAGGTAGCGAGAGAGGCGATGGACAGCGTCGCCCAGACGAATTTCCTTTCCACCATCACGCTCCACCAAACGACAGAAGAGTCAGTAATCAGGGCGTAGAAGTCACTATATATCGATTTCGTTTTTATGCTCTCGCGAGCAGTCGCTCGCGCAGCAGAGTACAAAACGACTCTCCTTTAACAGCCGTTACGAGATCGCGCGATTCGGGCTGGAGACGTATATGTCACTTTCATTCGGCGATGCGCAAGATACGTTTCGTTGAATCGACCGCGTCGTTACACCCAGGACCATTGTCCGGCCCGCTTCTCCGGCTTGCCGGCTCATTCACTGAATTGGACATATAAAAGCGAAAAGATAATCAGGACCTCTATTTGCGGCCCCGTTCTCTGTCACGGTTTAGTCGTTGAATCTCTTGTACAGCAAGTTTGCTACTAACTGGAAGATCAGGATGAACACGACGAGCATCGCAACGTCAATAAACGGGTTGAACGTCATTTTACCGTTGTATCCGCCCTGGATGAGGTCGTTTGCGTACGTGAGCGGTGAAACATATGCGATCATCTGGCCGACGGCGGGTAGTGTCGCGAGAGGGATGAAGACGCCGGATATGAATATGAGAGGAAACCTGACGACGTTTACCATCGAAATGATATCCCCTGGACTCTCGGTCGGATATGCCGCAAAAAGGGTCCCCATCGTCGCAAAGCAGAGTGAACTGAGAAGGATCCCTACCAGAATGGGGAAGATACTCACGATACTCGTGGCCAAGATAAGCAGCGCCGCGACAACCACAATCAACGCGATAACAACGCTGTAAAGAAGACCGCTGAGGCTCTCGCCTAACACCAACGCGTTTAGGGAGATGGGTGCGGCGAGAAGCCGGTCAAACGTAGCCGTCCTGCGTTCGATCGGGATCGATACCGGTTCTATAGATGACGCTGAGAAGAGGGTCGTGATGCCAACGAGCCCCGGGATCAGCGCAGTAGCGGTCCCAAGCTTTCCTGCCGTAAACGCGAGGAACATGAAAAGAGGAAAGAGCACTCCGCCGACGATGGTCCCTGGCCGGAGGTAATAGATGATGACGTCTTTTTTCGCAATCGCCCACGCGGCAATGAGCTCGCGGGAGAGGCGGTCTTGGAACCCCATAAAGTTAATCGATGGCAGTAATCCCACCACCTGAGCGATGCAGTCCGGTCAACTTGACAAAGACGTCTTCAAGGCTCGGACCGAGCGTCGTGATGCTCATCACCCGTGTTTTGTGCGTATGAGCGTATGCCATCACGCCGTCGATGACCGCAGACGGGTCCTCGGTGAAGAGTTTGAACTTGTCACCTTCCTTGCGTGCGTTGTTCACCGTCGAGAGCTGACGGAGCTCGTCAAGCCGCGTGGGCGAACTGCTGTCAAAAGAGACCTCAATTGACTGGACGCTCTGAATCGTCTTTTTCAGCCGTTCGGGCGCGTCTATGGCGGCGATGTGTCCCTTTTCGATGATCGCCACCCGGTCGCAGAGGACGTTAGCCTCCTCGATGTTGTGTGTCGTCAAGAAGACGGTGACCCCTTCCTTGATGAGGTCGCTGATCATGTCGCGGATGATAAGGTTGCTCTCGACATCGAGCCCGGAGGTGGGCTCATCAAGAAAGAGCAGGCGCGGGCGGTTGACCAGGCCCATGGCGATGGTCAGCCGCCGCTGCATTCCCTTGGAGTACCCGTGCACGTCGTCACCCCGGCGTTCATAGAGCTCAAAGCGCTTCAGAAGCTCGGTCGCGTTCTTATCCCGCTCGCTTCTGCCAACTCGATAGAGCTGCGCGGCAAGCATCATGTTCTGCCACCCGGTCAAGTCAGTGTATACGTTGGAGGTCTCGGAAACGATGCCCATGGATTGCCGTGCGGCAACGGTCTCGTGCACGATATCGTGGCCAAAGATCTTTGCCATTCCCGAGGTCGGCGATGAGATCCCGGTGAGCATGCGGATCGTGGTCGTCTTGCCGGCGCCGTTAGGGCCTAAAAACCCGAAGGTCTCCCCGGCCGCCACCGAGAAACTAATATCGTTGACGGCAGTGGCGTCGCCGAATTTCTTGACCAGATGAGAGACTTCAATCGCCTGCATGTTAAACTTATACTGAGTTCTCGGATCTACTATTTTAACTTCGCCCTTATAACCCGTCAGGCTATTAAGCGGGCGCGGCATTGCGCATAGCGATGAAAACACTCGCCTATTACTCGCGAACCGGAAACACGAAAAAGGTCGCCGAAGCGCTTGCTGAAAACCTCAACGCCGATGTTGAAGCGATCACCGCCGACACGAAAGACAAGGGCATGGGTAGGTTGGCGAAGCAGGCATTCCTGCGGGTCCACGCGAAAATCGCACAAACAATGCACGACGCCGCATTCTATGATGTGGTAGTCGTCGGCAGTCCTGTGACGGGCAGGATGTCCAGCCGATATGAACGTACATTGCGCAAAACAAAGATAGGTTTATCAGTGTCGCCTTCTTTTGCACGCATGAAAACCCAAGCAGCGAGGGCGGCGCAAAGATGCTGGAAAGCATGGAAACGCTTTCCGGAAAAAAGTCGGGGGGGCATGCTTGACGTTCCCGCTAACAACGTGGAAAGCGGGGCGTACGCCGAGAAGGTAGAGCGCTTTGCGGCAGCACTTCTGGAATTACCTTCTTCGCAGTAGTCACGCTTGGGCCCAAGACCTCCAGTCGCCAGCACGTCTGCAATGATTCCTGCAGTGAGTGCCGCGAAGGGCGCTTTGTATCGCAAGACGATGAGCGGCCGTCGCCCAGAGTCCAAGGAACAGTTCATTATGGATCGCAAACGGCGTTCTGGTTCCGAGCGTACCACTGGGCGTGAGAAGAACGTCGCTGGGATCGAAGAGCGTTGCAGACCCCAAGAGGTCGATCGGACTATTTCCCCTGTCAGCTGGTTGCATCACATCGCTGAGCGCTTTACATCGCCACGCGTGAGATATCCGCTGGTTCCCCAAAAACGATCGCGTCCACTAAGAAAGGGGGGCACGCTTATGGTGCTACTGATGCTACTCCTGGTCACCTCAAAACAACTCAGGTTGTAGAGGGGGATTTAGATGAACGTCGAGGAAAACAAACGACTGATGCAAACGTTGGATGATGCGTGGAACGGCCAAGACTGGGACACGTTCAACAAACGGCACGCCGAAAACGTCGCCGTGTACTGGCCAGGCCAGCCCGAACCGACGAGAGGACAAAATGCACACCAAGAAGAAGCTGAGCAATTCTTCCAGACCTTTCCGGACAATCGTGTGGGGAACCGCCCATATAAGGTGCTCTTTGGTGAGGGCGAATGGACGTGTTCGGTGGCTAATTTCACCGGCACGATGACGGGCTCTATGGCAGGCTCTGATGGGAAGACCATTCAACCTACAAACAAGAAATTCCAAGTCGAGTTTTGCACGGTCGCCCACTGGAATGAGAAGGGTGAGATCACCGAAGAGAAGCTCTTCTACGATTTGGTCGGGCTAATGCGACAGCTTGGCCTCATGTGAGGGGGGCATATAAATAACGAAATTTCACTGCACACGATATGCTCAAAGAGAGAGAGGCCGCTCTAAGGGCTCCGCTGCGCCAGAAGTTCTGTCCGTTTGATCACGGGGAGTCCTTGAGGGAGAATTATATCCACAGAGTCACTGCCTACCCTATTTGTGTCACACGGTGCCCCCACACTGCTTCTAGAGGACGTTCCGGCGCGATAGTTCCTAGCTACGCTTGGCAGCCGGTACGGGAACGTGCGCGCGGTTCTATGCGTATCTGCCCATTGGAGTACCTCGCGGCCCGCAGTTAACGCCGTGGAAACGCCCGAAACGATCCATGATTTTTACGGGTTCCCCGCTGAACTCTACGGTCTGCGGTACGACGCACGTGGTTCACCAGACCTTGCCGGGCGAGTGGCCGACCTTCTTCACGGCGCTGGCTTAAGCTGCGACCTTGACCGCAACCGTGGCCTTGATCATGGTGCATGGGTGCCGCTGATACTCATGTTTCCCGACGGGGACGCCCCCGTCGTGCAGCTCTCCATCCAGCGCCACTTAGACCCCGCACAGCACGTGGCGCTTGGTGCAGCCATTGCAACGCTGCGGGACGACAGCGTTCTGATCCTCGGCAGCGGTGGCGCCGTCCACCCGCTTGGCTATGCGGCGGCATCGCTGGGCGAAGGTGCAACCACGGCCCACGAATTCAGCGGCTGGCTGACCGACGCGGTGACCCGGGGCGACCGCGTCAGCCTTGTGAAGTATCGGGAACGGGGCCCGTACGCTGAACGTGCTCACCCGTACCCCGATCACTTCATGCCGCTTCTTGTCGCGTTCGGCGCGGCAGGAGGCGACGCGCGCGGCACGGCCCTCCACCACAGCTGGTACTGGGGCGACTTGGGCACGGATGCGTATGCGTTTGACATTGATCGAGCTGGCGCGCCTGGCGCCGTTCTTCGATCAGCGCGGAATTCTAAAGCACTCCGTATATTCTGAGCACAATAAGCACCAAAGCGGCGGCGCCCCACCACTTGAACAGATCATCGAGTGAAGGTTTCACAGCTCTAGGTTACCCGTCACAACAAAAAAGATGTTGCATGCGTCATTAACGCGAAAGTGAGCACCCGAAACGCAATACCGCCAGCGATGAGCGCCAAAACGATGGTGAAGATCGAGATCCCCCCTCCGCGCTTTCTCCTAGCTCAGACCGCTCAGGAGGCTGAGTTTTCGCCACGGACCAGGCCACCCGCGAGCGCTGCCCTGCGCAGATACTTACGAGCGCAGTTTGCCGCGGCACGTTAGGGCTTCCGTTATCGCTGAACCGGCGGCGCCCCGGGGACCGCACCAATTCGTCAACTATATTATGAGAATGCGCCTTTTCCTCTAAGCAGACCGTTGAACGCCACAGGAGAGCCACCCATGTTAAGCAGACTTAAAGACTCAGTTGATCGGCTTCTCTCGCGACCGGCGAATCTTCTCGTCGGTCTCGGCGTCACTCCCAACATGCTTACCCTCGCCGGCCTTGCGATCGGCGTCGTCGCTGGCATCGTTCTTGCCCTCGGGTTCTTCGTCGCAGGCGGCGTTTTGATCCTCGTAACCGGCTTTGTCGACATGCTAGACGGCGCCGTAGCGCGCAACCGACGCACCTCAACGACCTTTGGCGCCACCTTTGACTCGATATCTGATCGTTACGTCGATTGTATTATTTTACTTGGTCTTGGCATTGCTGGGGTCAACTGGATCTACGTCGGCGCCGCCCTAATGGGCTCCCTCCTCGTGAGCTACGTCCGCGCGAAAGGTGAAGGAATGGGATTTCATTGCACGGCTGGGGTCGCCGAACGAAGCGAACGGCTGATCATCCTCGCCATAGGACTGCTCATCGGGTTCGTTGAGCCTGCCGTATTGCTCGTCGCGATCCTCGCACAGTTCACCGCCCTCTGGCGAGTCGGCCTCCTTCTGCAACGAGCGGCCCGCTGACGCGTAGAACGCGCCCAACCTTGTTTTACGTTCACAGCGTTTCTTGAAGAGAGGCGTCGTAGGAGCGCGTCGCAGCCTTGTTCAATCGTGTGGCTTCAGCTCAATATCCGTTTCGCGGCTTCTTGGTACGCCGTTATCAAATCGCCGCGCTCGTACCGGAAAACGTCCTTGTCAACAGACTCGCCCGAGTCCTTCAGCCACAGGCGACAGGTATCGCAGCTTATCTCATCGGCAACGAGGATCTTCCCGTCCCGTCCCTTCCCAAACTCCAGCTTAAAGTCCGGAAGCAGCAGCCCTCGCCGATTCAGATGCTCCCTTAAGATCGTGTTCACCCGCAGCGTCAGCTCACGAATGGTCACCAGCTCCTTCTCGGTAGCGAGGCGTAACGCGCGTATGAGGTCGTCGTTGAGCATCGGATCTCCATAAGCGTCAGACTTGAAGTCGATGACGAGCACCGGAGGGATAAACTTCTGCCCTTCCTTGACGGGATACCGGCGCACGATTGATCCCGCGGCGATGTTTCGAGCGATGATTTCGAGCGGTATGATGTCCACCGCCTTTACGAGCATTCGCGTATCGTCCACCATACCTTTGTAGTGCGTCGCGATCCCTCGCTGCTCCAGAAGCTGAAAGAGCCGTGCGGAAATTCGCGCGTTGAAGTGGCCTTTCTGCGGCACTGTCTGCTTCCGTTTCCCGTTGAAGGCCGTGATGTCATCGCGAAACTCGATGATGTACTCCTCGGCGTTCTCGGTGCGGTACACGGTTTTTGCTTTACCAATGTGAACAACATCCATCGCGTCACCCAGCCATTGTCTCGTCTGTCTTTTTTCGTCGGAACCCGCGCTCGTCAGCCAGCTTCCCGATGAGCGGAGCGAGCGCCTCGCTGTACCATCCGGCACGCACGTACTGCGGGTAGATCGGCAACCGCTCGGTCAGCGCAATGCCGAGGTCTGCCAGATCCGGCCAGGCATGCTCCGGATTTATGTAGTCGACCGTCACGGCCGAGATCCCGCCGAGGTCGGACGCCCCCGCGCCGAGAAGCGGGGCCACCTCAGTGAGGTTAGGTGGCACTTGAACGGCGACGTCATCGGGGAGGAGATGACGCGCCAGCGCGACTGTGCGGAGGAGCACCTCGCGACTCGGACTGGGAACGTCTGCCATCCGCGTGCCCGGCTTCGGCACGAACGGCTGGATGATGACCTCCTGAAGGTGCCGGTATTTGTGCTGCAGCTCCGTGAGGAGTTCGAGCGAGCGGATGCGATCCCCCCAATCTTCTCCTATGCCGATGAGGAGACCTGTAGTAAACGGAATGTGGAGCTTGCCGGCATCCTCAATGGTCCAGAGTCGAAGTTCGGGATCTTTGCCAGCACAGCCCTGGTGCGCGTCAACGGAGGCCGTCGTCTCGAGCATGAGTCCCATGCTCGCATTCACGGGTTTCAGCCGCTCGAGCTCGTCAAAGGTGAGAATGCCCGGATTGCTGTGCGGGAGCAGTCCGACGTGAATTGCCATCGTGCAGAGGTCATAGAGGTAGTCAAGAAAGCTGTCGTAGCCGAGGCTCCGAAGCTTCTCGACAAAGCCGTCGACCTCATACGGACGTTCGCCAAAGGTGAGTAGCGCCTCAGTGCAATCCGCATCCTTGGCCTGCCGCAGCATGCTCTCCACCTCTGCAGGCGCCATCAGCTGTGCCTCAGCGTCGCCGATGTCCCGCCGGAACCCACAGTAGCCGCACGCGTTGCGACAGATGTTGGTCACAGGAACAAAGACGTTGCGCGAGAACGTGACGCGTGCCGGAAGGGCAAACACGAGCGTCTCCAAAGGCGCACTAATGATATCTGCGGTGCTCAGGTGAAGCGACATAAAAAGCGAGGCCGTTTTACCACTACATGGCCGCGGTAATATATAAATAACGGGGACGCTTACGCCCCCGGTGAGGCGACCATGAACGCGGCAAAAGCGGTCGTGCCGTTTAAGACGCGCGGAGCGAAGACGCGGCTCGCGCCATTTCTCTCCCCTGAAGAACGCATGGCCTTTTCAAAGGCGATGCTACGCGACGTGCTCCGCGGCTTGAAGGGCATCGACGTGACGATTCTGGCGACCGAGGACTTCGATCCCGAGTGCGACTGGGCGCACGTGGAGCTTAACCGCCGCGACCTGAACATCGCCATAAACGCTTACATCAGGCACGTGCGAGAGCCCACTCTCATCGTGATGTCAGACATCCCGCTTATCCAAGAGTGGCATGTGCGCGAGATGTACTCGGAGGGCGTGACGCTCGTCCCGGGGCGCGGCGGTGGCACCAACGCGATCTTCATGCGCGACCCGTCCCGTTTCAAGGTCGATTTTTACGAAGTGAGCTTCCTAAAGCACGTGGCAATCGCCAAAGAGCGCGGGCTTCCGTTAAAGGTTCTCGACTCGTTCTTCATGAGTACCGATATCGACAAACCTGATGATTTGGCCGAGGTGCTCATCCACTGCCCCGGCGACTCGTGCGCGTACCTGCGCTCAATCGGTGTGCGGCTGAGCTACAGCAAGAGCCGTATCGGCGTGGAGCGAGGCTAACGGCGCCGAGACAAGGCTCTGCAGCCGAAAAAAGCGCACGACTAGAAAGCGGGCGTCAGCCACTGCGAGTAGCGCGGCTCATTGCCGCGCGCCGCGTTAAAGTACGCCTCCTTTAGCTCGTGCGTTATCGCGCCGACCGCGCCGTCGCCGATGACGATGCCGTCGACGCTCGTTATGGGGGCCACCTCTCCAGCAGTCCCGGTGAAGAAGAGCTCATCTGTGGAGTAGAGCTCAGATCGGCTTATCGTTCGCTCTACTACCTTGTAGCCACGATCCACGCAGAGCGTTATGATTGCATCGCGGGTAATCCCCTCGAGGATGTCATCTGAAACCGGAGGCGTCAGAACGGTGCCGTTGCGCACGAGAAAAACGTTTTCCCCGCTCCCCTCAGAGACGAAGCCGTCTTTAGTTAGCAGTATAGCTTCATCGTATCCGTTTTGAACCGCTTCGACCTTTGCGAGTACGCTGTTTACATATGCTCCGGCGAACTTGCCCGTCGGAGGAAGCGAATTGTCTGAAAGGCGGGCCCACGAGCTTACACAGACCTTGAGGCCCGAGTCGATGTCGTCGAAGTACTTGCCCATCGGTTCAACGTAGATAGCATAATCGTTTGACCTGCCGTACGGGTACAGGCCGACGGTGCCGGCCCCCCAATAGACGATCGGTCGTATATAGACGTCCTCTAGGAGCGCGTTTTGGCGCACCACGTCAACGATGGCATTAGCGAATTCCTGCTTGTTGAGGGGAATACTGAGCCTGAGCACGCGCATGTTGCGGTAGAGCCGCTCCACGTGCTCCGTCAGTCGAACGATGAAGCTTTGCCGTTTCTCATCGTTGTGATAGCCCCGTATTCCCTCGAATACGGCGGTGCCATAGTGGAGGGCGTGCGTGCTTATGTGGACGGTGGCTTCGCTCCACGCCACGTACGCCCCGTTCATCAGAACTTTGCGACTCATTCAAGACTCCTTTTGCAAACGATCGTCGGCATTTGGCTTGGTGCTTCCCCAATGCGCAACTATCCATTTAAACCTTTTTTTTCTCGTGCGCGACTATCAGATCAGTTAAATACATGCCACACAACTAATAGTGCACGGGCCTGTAGTATAGTCTGGATAGCACAGCGGCCTCCGGAGCCTCAAACCCGGGTTCAAATCCCGGCAGGCCCGCTCTTGCTCGCGGCGCCACCGATTTTGGCCATGCGGGCCGGACAGCGCCCGAATTTTTCGTCCGAGTTCGTCACGCGGAGCTACTCTCACTTAGTCGAACCGTTGCTCTGTCTAATGCCTTCGAGGGCGCGACGCCTCGCTTCAAGCTTCAGCATGTTAAACGGGACGTTGCAGAAGGGAAACAGTCGGATCTCAGTTATGTCGCGCGTTTTACGGTCGACGACGAATGGGAATTCCGCGCAGACTGCGGGTCGATCAGCATAGACCCGACATCGGCCGTCCTCTTCGAGAAACGCGCACGGCTGAGTTTTTTTTAGCGCGTGCGTATAACGGCGGTCGTGATCATCGACGTACGATACGCAGTGCTGCGCGACAAACTCGTCGAGCGACAGTTTAAGGTGTGCGCGCAAGCGCTCCACATCATCAGACGTCAGCCTGATGATATCAAAGTAGCAACAGCCCGGCAACGAACAGTCAGCACACAAGTGTCGCGACGAATGATCGTTCGCACGAAGATCGCAGAGCAGTCTTTCGGGTGACAACGAAAAGTGCCACCCCCCTTTACGTTCGCTGAGGGTCTCATCAACGACGCCAAGTATACCTTCGCTGGCGGGCCCCTCTGGCACGTTAAGCCCCTCTACCACCTTTGCCGTGAGCGTGCGCCGCAGGTCGTCCTTTCGTCCCGGCTCAAAAAGACTGCCGTACGACTCATTCGCCGCAGCTCCGCGAAACGCGCGGTATTTGGCCCCCCGACCTCTGTCATCTACTCGTTGCCGAATCTTCACCACGCTGATCGCCCCGCGATATCTTCGCTCTTTCACAGCACCCATATAGAGCTTCCGACGCAGCCACGGGTCACCAGGGAGGGCTGAATGCGTGCCTCGCGCAGAGTCCCCTCAACGAAGGCTGGCTGAAGCCCCTTTTTCGTAAGAAACCTATTAATGCTAGGATGCGCTCTTGTAGAATGATGTCAGACACGTTAGACGGTTTGCGGAACTTGCTTGAGGAGCTGTCAAATGCCCACGGCGTTTCCGGGCACGAAGGGAGCTCCCGCGACATACTCACGCATGAACTTACTCCCTACGTCGATGAGATCAGGATTGACGCGTTCGGCAATCTGATCGCCACAAAATCAGGAAAAGGACCTTCCGTAATGCTCTCTGCGCACATGGATGAGGTGGGCCTTTCCGCCAAGTACATCGACGAAAACGGGTTTATCTACTTCATCGGTATCGGCGGTTGGTTCGACCAAACGCTGCTAAACCAGCGCGTGCGACTCCATGGAACAAAGGGCGATATTCCGGGAGTGATCGGTTCGAAGCCCCCACATATTCTCGAGGAGGAGGAAAAGAAAAAACCGATCCCGATGAAGGACATGTTTATTGACATCGGTGCCACGAGCCCCGAGGACGTCGAAGGCCTTGGCGTGAGAATCGGCACGCCCGTCACGATCGATCGCCAGTTTACCCCGCTTTCAGGCAACTTCGTCACGGGAAAGGCGCTCGATGATCGGGCCGGATGCGCGATGATGGTCGAGGCCATGAAACGCACCACGGCGACGACCACCGTTTTCGCGGTCGGTTCGACGCAAGAGGAGGTCGGCTTGAAGGGTGCCAAAACGGCGTCATTTGGGCTGAATCCCGATGTTGCCATAGCCACAGAGACCAACATAGCGGGGGACCACCCAGGCATCGAAAAGAAGATGGCGCACTTGGAGCTCGGCAAGGGCCCCTCTGTCACCGTCGTCGACGGGGGTGGGCGTGGCCTCATCACCCCCGACTCAGTGCTTCGCTGGATCGAAGGGACGGCTAAGGAGGCGCGGATCGGGTACCAGCGCGACGTCAGCTCGGGCGGCACCACAGACGCCACGGCGATCAACCTCACGCGAGCGGGGATCCCCGCTGGCGTCATCAGCGTCGTCACGCGCTACCTCCATACCCCCGTCGAGGTGCTCAACCTCGAAGATCTTGACGCCGCCGCCGAACTCGTCGCCCGCATGCTCGAGACCGTCGCGGACTATTTTTAACGCTTCAAAGCGTTCAACGGGGCCGAAACTCGCGCGCGTGAGAGCTTTTATATAGTTACGCCTTCCATTTACAGCAAGGAAGTGACTACCGTGAGGGATCGCTTTATTTAACGATATCAAGTTTTTCGACACGACGCTGCGCGATGGAGAGCAAACCCCTGGTGTGTCGCTCACTGCCGAGAAGAAACTGTGGATTGCTAAGGCCCTAGACAAGCTCGGCGTGGACGTTATCGAAGCGGGATCCGCGGTCACGTCGGAAGGCGAGCGAACCGCCATCAAAGCGGTCGCCCATGAAGAATTGCGCCCCGAGATATGCAGCTTCGCGCGGGCCCTTCGGGGGGATATCGACTACTGCCTCGAATGCGACGTTGACTCGGTGCACCTCGTCGTGCCCGTGTCGGATTTACACATCGAAAAAAAACTGCGGAAGGATCGAGACGCCGTGCTGCGCATGGCCGTGGATACGACGGAATACGCCACTGAGCACGGCCTCAT
>Ga0182010_10000227_pt1 | contig 32249 bp, 27 predicted proteins | sample 611E1MmetaG_FD_120488 | JGI IMG/M metagenome (GOLD analysis project Ga0182010, IMG submission 120488) | Permafrost microbial communities from Stordalen Mire, Sweden - 611E1M metaG | ecosystem: Environmental > Terrestrial > Soil > Wetlands > Permafrost | place: Sweden: Stordalen | collected... | reverse complement strand
GGCATACCGAAGGCGTTGCACCCACCGGACCTCTGATGTGGAAATCATCGACCCATACATCCAACGTACGAAAGAAAGGGCTGATTTTCAAGGCGGGGGAAGACGACCAGAGAAGAAGGAAGCCGCGAGAAACGAACGGAAACCGATATCATTGCGTTTCGATGACTATCCGTGGGTACGGTTTCCCGTCAAAGAGATACGTAATTCTGCGGATCTCTGCAAGGGGGTATTCAAATGAACGGCGATCGCTCCCTGCTGCCCGGTGCACGGTCATGTGTTCCGAAGCCACACTATCAAGGACCACGACGTACCGGGTTAAGGAATCAGCGTCGTCAAACTGGAGGTTCTCTTCCAGAAGGTTGACAATGAGAATCTCTTTCCCCGCAAACCGGGAAAGGAACTCCCGCATCGTGGCCGGGTTCCCCCGCGCCGCCGCGTGATGGGGCGCAGCGGACACAGCGAACAGGAGAAGAGCCCACAAGAGGCTCACCCGGCGTGTTCCCCCCTCAACGCTGCCGTGGATGACCATAGGCGTCTTCCGGAAATCAGTTCATCCCTTTGTTGCTGCGCTGGCAGGGGTATCGTTCTTCGTTCCTGCCTTCTTGTACAGGATCCCCATCGGGATGACGACACAGTAACCGATGACGAGAAGAATCGGCGAAACCACCAGCGGGAGGATTCCCTCCACCGATCCCTCGAGCATCGCCGCGTATCCGGCGACGATGACGAGAAGTCCGACGCCAAGTATCCGGTAATTGTCCCGAGTGAGGGACAGACCCTCGCTGAAATACAATTTCCCTTTTTTCTCTTTTCGTGCCCTTATGGGTTTTGCCACTGCGTACTCCTTCCTGCAAGTGTGTCAACAAATTCCCGTACAAAAAAAGCCCAGCGTTGGGGGGAACGCCGGGCTTGACCATACACCATACAACAGTCAGGGGAGAAACTGTTGTAACGGTCATACTCCAATTTAGACAATTCCCGCAATTTGTCAAGGCCTATTTTCGCTCTGCCGTTCCGCCGGCTTTTTGGATGATGGGGGGGGGGCAAACGTCGTTTTCATCAGCGCCCTGCCCCCTTGATCATCCCATCTGCGATATGGACGATTCTATCGGCCTGTTTCGCCAGCCCCTCATTATGGGTGACGACAATGAAGGTCTGACCCCGGTTGCGGCTGAGCATCCATATCAATTTGTGCAAATTCTTGGCATTTTCACTGTCCAGATTCCCCGACGGCTCATCTGCAAGGATGATCCGGGGTGAATTCATGAGCGCGCGCGCCACCGCAACTCTTTGTTGCTCTCCTCCCGAGAGTTTTGGCGGTTTTTGCTCAGCACGATCCTCGAGCCCCACCTCCCGGAGAAGCTCCAGCGCAAGCCCCCTCACCTCGGCCAGGGTTTTTCCCCCGATCATTGCTGGGAGGGCCACATTTTCGAGAGACGTGAATTCGGGAAGCAGGTGGTGGAACTGAAATACGAAACCAATCCGTTCGTTGCGGAAGCGAGCGAGTTCCTCCTCCCCCATTGCAAACACGTTTGCACCGTCATACAGGACCTTCCCCGACGTCGGCTTCTCGAGGGTACCCACGATATGTAAGAGGGTGCTCTTGCCCGCGCCCGACGCGCCAACCACGGCGATGATCTCTCCCTGGTGGACATCGAGTGATATCCCGCGGAGCACAACGAGCGCACCGTCGTGCGCGTCGCCGCCTGGAAATGTCTTTGTGATTTCTGCGAGATGAATGATGACTTCTGTTCGTCGTTTCATCGGATCATTCCCATCGGATGGCATCCACGGGGAGCAAACGCGCTGCCCTTCGGGCCGGGTACAAAGACGCAAAAGTGCTGAGCAGCATGGAAGCAAGGACCACGGCAAGGTCATCGGTCCATCGGAGTTCGACCGGAATCGCCGGAATAATGTACACCGTGGGATCGAGCGGAAAGAGTCCGTACCGTTGCTGGAGGAGGCACACGACGGTACCAAGAAGCAGGCCGGCCGCAGTGCCGAGGATTCCCACAAGCAGTCCTTCGAACATGAAGATGCGGGTAATGCTTGTGCGGGTAGCCCCGATCGCCTTGAGAACGCCGATATCCCGACGCTTCTCAACGACGCCCATCGTCAGCGAGCCGAGCACGTTGAATGTTGCCACGCCCACGATGAGGCAAAGGATGATATATGCCGACCACCGTTCAATTCGCATGACAGAATACAGGTCGCGATGCAGATCGTACCACGTCGAGATCCGGTACTCGCCGCCGAGTTTTGCCTCAAGATCCTCTTTTACATCTTCAGCATCCTTGATGGAATGGAGACGTATTTCGATGCCGCTGTACGAGTTGCCGAACTGAAACAGCTGGCGGGCCGATTCGATGGAAATAAAGGCGTAGTGTGCGTCGTAGTCTTTGTTGTTCGAATCGTAGATGCCGGCCACAGTGCATTTGCGCATCAGCGGTTGTCCGAACTGCGTCATCATCGCATCCACACCGACCGGACTTACCACCGAAACCTCGCCGCCCACCATCGTCCCGAGGCGATCCGCGAGTGCCAGTCCGAGTACGATCCCCCCCTCCTCCGGCGTGTCGTGGAAGCGGAACGCCCCCAGCACGATGCTCTTCTTGACGCCCGACACCTCGTCGATCGTCGAATCGACCACTCCTTTCACGAGCACCACCCTGTTGACGTGGGACGTGATGAGAAGGGCCTTGCTTGCGATGTAGGGAGCGGCAGCGGCAACGCGCGGATCGCTCGCGACCATGCGCAGAAGAGTGTCGGAAACAGCGACGCTCTTGCCCCGCACGGGCTCGATGCGCACGTGAGGGTCGAAGCCGATGAGGACGTTGGTCACAACGCTATTGAACCCGTTGAACACCGAGAGGACGATGATAAGCGCCGCAACTCCCACGGTGATACCGACGACCGAAACAAGCATAATGATATTGATGAACCGGAGTTGTCGTTTCGATCGGAGATACCTGCGCGCGATGAAGTATTCGTAGCCCATCAGGAGAACCGTATCGCATTGACGGGACGAAGCCGGGCTGCAAGCCGGGCAGGAAGAAGCGAACTCAGAAAGCACAACGCCAGCGTCACCGACGACACGAGAAGGAAATCCTGGCCGCGGAGCAGAATGGGAACGGAGGACATAAAATAAATATCGCTCGGCAGCGAGATGACGTGGAAAACCTCTTGGGTGTAGCACAGAGCCCACGCGAGAACATTTCCGAGAATCGTCCCGATCAGGCCGATGATCATCCCCTGCCGGACGAAGATACCCGTTATCCCCATGCGGGTCGCACCCATGGCGCGCAGGACGCCGATCTCCCCCGTCTTGTCGAGCACCATCATCAGGAGGGTACCGATGATGTTCACAGTGGCGACGATGGTAATCAGGCCGAGGATGATCGGGATGGGCTTCTTCTGCAGTTCGATCCAGCTGAAGAGATTCCTGTACGATTCGTACACAGTCCGCGCATAGTGGGGATACCCGAGCAGATCCTGGACGCCGTCGGCAACCACCGCCGCGCTGTCAACGGAAGAAAGAAGGATATCGAATCCCGAAACACCCTCGGCCATTTGAAACAGGGTCTGCGCATCCCGCAGATCGGTGAACGCGTACACATCATCGTACTCGGCCATGCCGCTTTCGTAGAGTCCGACCACGCGGAACTGCATGACCCGCGCCGCTCCCTGCTCTGCCAGCCGGCCGATGCCAAACACGGTCACCTTGTCCCCGACATCGACAGCCAAACGCGATGCCAGCCGCCTCCCCAACACCATCTTCGGCAACCCACCCTGCTCACGGTCGAGGTCATATCTCCCGGCCACGATGTAGCGCCTTGTCGTGGAGACATCGCGGAGCGGATCGATTCCCTTCAGGTAGATGCCGTCCACACCCGTCCGGGAACGGAGGAGCGCTTCCCGCCCGACAAACGGGGTTACCGCAGTCACCACGGGAAAGGCACGGCTGATGCGCGCAGCGTTCTCTTCGAAGTCGTGCAACGGTTGGTTTTGAAAACCGACGACCTGAACGTGGCTCGTGAACCCGATCACTTTTTCCGTGATCTCCCGTTCAAATCCGCCGAGGACCGACAGTGCGACGATCAGGGTTGCCGATCCCAGCATGACGCCCAGGATCGCAATCGTCGTGATGAACGAGAAGAAACCGCCGTTCCGGCCCGAGCGCAGATATCTTTGCGAGATGAATGAGACGTAACTCATGCGTCCATCACCGGGCAGTTCCCTTTCCGCTGAACTCCATCAGATACGCCTTGATGAAGACATCGAGATCACCGTCCATGACTGCCTGCACGTTGCTGGTCTCCGTGTCGGTACGGTGGTCCTTCACAAGGTTGTACGGGTGAAAAACGTACGACCGGATTTGGCTTCCCCACTCGATTCGTTTCTTCGTGCTCTCGATGGCGTCAAGCCGCGCCGTCTCTTCATCCTTCCGCCGCTGATAAAGCTGCGACTTGAGCATCTTCAACGCGCGCTCCTTATTCTGGAACTGCGACCGCTCCTGCTGGCACGCAACGATGATGCCTGAAGGAACGTGCGTAATCCGGACCGCGGTCTCGACCTTGTTGACGTTCTGTCCGCCTTTCCCGCCCGACCGGTATGTATCGATCTTGAGATCCACCGGATTGATCTCGATCTCCACGTCTTCATCAAGTTCCGGGTAGACAAACACGGAGGCAAACGAAGTGTGCCTCCTCGCATTGGCATCGAACGGAGAGATCCTCACCAGCCGGTGCACCCCGTTCTCCGCTTTGAGATAACCGTACGCGAACTTGCCGGACACTTCCATTGTTGCGCTCTTAATTCCGGCCCCGTCCCCGTCCTGCCGGTCGACAAGAGTGGATTTGTACCCTTTCGTATCGCACCAACGCATGTACATCCGGAGGAGCATCTCCCCCCAATCCTGCGCTTCCGTGCCGCCGGCACCCGCGTGGATCGTGAGGATCGCGTTTCGCTCGTCGTCGTCCCCGCTGAGCATGTTGCGAAACTCGAGGTCGCCAATCCCTTGCAGAACGGTTGCCAATTCCTTATCGATATCGACCGCCATCCCCTCGTCCGCCGACTCCTCGGCAAGTTCCGCCAGCGATGTCGCGTCGTTAAGGGTCCGCTGCAGACGCTGAAACCCGTCGGTCCATTCTTTGCGCGACGACATCTGTTGCATCACCTTCTGCGCCGCAACATTGTCGGTCCAGAATTCCGGTGCCTCGGTCTTCTTCTGCAGCTCCCCGATTTCCTTTTCCTTCAGATCGATGTCAAAGATACCTCCGGAGCGACTGAAGACGCGCTGCAAGTTCGGTGATTCGTGTCCTTTGGGCTTCAAACATGGCCTTCGTCCGGCAGTATGATTGTTGGTGGTATATCCACTTCCATGCGGAGCATTGCGCTGCTCAAGGTCTTCCCCTGCGCGTCGTTCTTCAGCGAAAGGGTACCCCCTCCACCGAGTGCGTCATGGAGGAGGAAATTGAGCGCCCACAGGTTCGGCAGTTCAAATCGCTCAACCGGCCCTTCGACGATGCCGGCGAAATGGGCCTTGACGCGTTCGGCGGTCAACTCCGTGCGGAGAAAAGGGTAGTACTCCTCGCGCCGCGCGATCACCCCCACGTTTGCGGTGTCTCCCTTGTCACCCGACCGGGCATGTGCGATGCGAAGCAACAGAACTTTCACTGCTCCTCCATGATCACGTTGGGTCGGAGAGCGGACTTCGGGATGAGGGCAGGCCAATAGGCGACGACCTCGCTCGGTTTCGGGCGTCCCCCCGCAAAGCCCGTGACGCCCGGCGGTCCGGTAAGAATGAGCGGCGCAATCTCCTTGCCAAACCGCTCGACCGCCCCTTTCTCCCTCCCGCGAACGCCAATGCGGAGAACAACTTCACCCACAATATCCGGTCGGGGCGCGAGAGGCCCGTGACACGAATTGACTCCGAGCAGTTCCGTGCGAATCTCGTCGAACCGCAGTCCGAGATCCGCCAGGCGGGTTCGCAGAATACGGTCCGCGGCTTCCGCCTTCTCCACCGCATCCGGCCATGCATAGGTCAACGTTGCATGCGCTGTGTAGCCGTCGAGATACGACATCGACACTTTATAGCTGTCGGTTGCCGGCCTTCCCTTGATCCCGCTCAGACGGACGCGATCCGGCCCGTCATCCGCAAGCCGGATGGTGGTAAAGTCCGCGATACAATCGGGAGTGATGTACGTCGTCGGATCACCGATCTCATAGAGGAGCTGTTCCTTGATCGTCTGCTGCGAAACGAGCCCTCCCGTTCCCTTGTGCTTCGTGATCACGACGCTTCCATCGGGCGATGCCTCGGCGATCGGGAATCCTATATGGGCAAGATCGGGAACCGCCCGCCAATCGGCTGCAAAGTTTCCTCCGCTGGCCTGCCCGCCGCATTCCAGGACGTGACCGGCAACCGTCCCTGCGGCAAGCTTGTCCCATTCATCCGACCGCCATCCGAATTCATGGATCATGGGCGCAAGCGTCAGACCGGTATCCGTCGTCCTCCCGGTGATGACGATATCCGCGCCACGCGCCAGCGCTTCCGCAATGGGCGCTGCGCCGAAGTACACATTCGCGCTGCTCACACGATCGATCACCGTCGCCAGCTTGTCGCCGGTTTCCATGTTGTCGAGAAGAACGCCCGCCAGGGCCAGCTCCTCCAGTTGACCGAGTATGTCATCTCCCCGGACAACGCCGATCTTCAGCGGCGAAATGCCGATCCTCCGGGCAACGTCGAAGATCGCGTCGCGGCACGCGAGCGGGTTGACGCCCCCCGCATTGGTGACCACTTTGACGTTCCGTGCGGAAAGAAGCGGCAGGATTTGCTCCATCAGCGGAATCAGATCGCGTGCGTAGCCGAGCGCGGGGTCCTTTTTTTTCTGCTTCTGGAGGATGGACATCGTCACCTCGGCGAGGTAATCCATCACGAGGTAATCAATCGGTCCCTTTGTCAGTTGGTCGACCGGCGCCGTGAGGAGATCGCCCCAGAACCCCTGCCCGCTTGCAATGCGGATGCAATCCATGATCACACGACCCGGATGTGCAACTCTCTCAGTTGTTTGTCTTCCACTTCGCTGGGCGCCTCGTCCATCAGCGACATGGCGCTCGCCGTTTTCGGAAATGCCATCACATCCCTGATGGATTTCATCCCCGTCATCAGCATGACGATCCGGTCAAAGCCGAGGGCGATCCCTCCGTGCGGCGGCGCACCATACCGGAACGCCCCCAGAAGGAATCCGAACTTCTTTTCCGCTTCCTCCGGCCCCATGCCGAGAAGACCGAACACTTTCGACTGAAGTTCTCTGTCATGGATCCGGATGCTCCCTCCCCCGATCTCATTCCCGTTGAGCACAATGTCGTACGCCCTGGCACGCGCTTTCCCGGGATCGGTTGTGAGGAGCTCGATGTCGTCCGGATGGGGAGCGGTGAACATGTGATGCATCGCCACAAAGCGCTTCTCTTCTTCGCTGTATTCGAACATCGGAAACTCCGTTACCCAGAGGAGGTCGTTCCGCGTCTCATCGATAAGGTTGAGACGCCGCGCCATTTCAAGGCGCAGTGATCCGAGGATAGTATAGGCCTTGAGCCACACATCGGAGACAAGCAGGATGAGATCGCCCTTTGCGGCACCCATGTGCGCCGCAATAGCCGCCACGATGTCCTTCCCAAGGAATTTCTCGACGGCGGTCTCGAGTCCTTGCTCCGTCCACTTGAAATAGACCAACCCCCCGGCGCCAAGACCCTTGGTGAAGTCGACAATGGTATCCATCTGGTTGCGCGTCAACGAAGCGCCACCGGGAACAACGAATCCCGCAACGACACCGCCGCGTTGAACATTGTCGGCAAACACCTTGAATCCGGACCTGCCCACGAGGTCCGTAATATCGCAGAACTTCAGACCGAACCGCGTATCGGGTTTATCGCTCCCGTAGGTCTCCATCGCCTCCCGATAGGTGAACCTCGGGAGAGGAAGCGGGATGTCGATCCCCTTCAGCTCCTTGAAGAAGGTTGCGATCAGACCTTCCGCGAGGTTCTGGATATCGATCTCATCCACAAAAGACATCTCGATGTCGATCTGCGTGAATTCCGGCTGGCGGTCGGCTCTCAGATCTTCATCGCGGAAGCACTTCACGATCTGGACATACTTGTCGAACCCCGACACCATGAGAATCTGTTTGTAGGTCTGAGGCGATTGCGGAAGTGCATAGAAGCGCCCCCGGTGCACCCTGCTCGGGACAAGGTAGTCCCGCGCCCCCTCGGGCGTACTCTTCATGAGAACCGGCGTTTCGATCTCGATGAAGCCGCGGGAATCGAAATACCGATGCGTGATCTGATACATCCTGTGCCGGAACATCAATGTCCTCTGAAGTGACGGCCGACGGAGATCGAGGTACCGGTATTTCAGGCGCAGATCCTCCGCGGTTTCCGCCGACTCATCCATCGGAAACGGCGGGGTCTCCGCCCTGTTGAGAATCATGAGTGCGGAGACCATCACGTCGATCTCGCCCGTTTCCAGGCCGGGATGAGCCGTCCCTTCCGGGCGGCGCTCCACGGTCCCCGTGACCGAGAGAACGAATTCGCTCCGGAGTTCCTTGGCCGCCGCATGGGCATCAGAACCTCGCTGCGGATTGAAAACGATTTGGGTGATTCCGTACCGGTCACGCAAGTCGATGAAAATCACCCCGCCGAGATCCCTCCGGGTATCCACCCATCCGTTCAACGTCACGGTGGTGCCGATATCCTGGGCCCGCAGTTCGCCACAGGTGCGTGTACGCTTTGGAAATGAAGCCACTCCTGTTCCCCGATCGCAATAAATGATCACATAGTGAAATGCAGCAACGGTGAGTCTTTTCCGGTCAGCGGCTCCTTACGACAAGGCAGCCCGCAAGGATATCATGAAGCGCCTGTTTCTGCTGTGTGAAACCGGCCATGAGAAACCCGATCATCAAAATCATTTGTGAGAGGATCTTCGCGAAATACCTTCCGGTCGCGCGGCCGAAGCTGATTCTGTTCCCCGTCATGTCGGTCACCATAATGCCGATGGCCATCTTGCCCAGCGTCCCCCCTTTGGCGGACGATTCCATGAGCGCGAAGTACAGCCAGCTGCAGGCAAGAATCGCAAGTCCGAAAACAAGATACGTGCTCACCATCGCGACGATGAACCCCGGGGTTTCTCCGTCGAACGCCTCATGAGAATTTCCCATGAAGGCCGCAAGGCCAAGGACCCCCAGCAACGGGATGAGAATGACGAAGCCGACGATCCCAAGAATGATCATATCGATGATGTGGGCAACGAAACGGAGCCAAAATCCAGCATACACGGGTTGTGTTTGTTCCATGTGAGGGCCTCCGGCGATAGTTGACTGGTGATGTGGCCCTTGTACAATACGCAATAATTGTGATCTTCTCAAGCAGTTCGTATATTGCCCGCTGGAAGTTCGTTCTCCGTCCGCGGGAATCACGCCATGAAGACATCGTTGTCTATTGCCACTCTTTTTTTCCTCCTCTCTATTGCCGGATGCTCCGACTTACGCCAGTACGTCTTACCGGGAAAACTGCCGGATGGGAGGGTCCGCCTCCCTAATGGCTGGTATCTCTCCCCTGCAGGAAGCCAGGTGGAAGTGGGTGAGCTCCCCCTCAATATGGTTGTTACACCGGACGAGCGTTTTGTCATCACCACCGACGACGGCACCGCGCGGCAGTCTTTGTCGGTCGTTGACGTCCCGTCCTGGCGCGTCGTCCAGAGCATCCCGGTCGCAAAATCATGGCTCGGCATCCGCCTGTTTGACAATGGGAGGAAAGTTGCCGTTTCCGGCGGGAACGATAATAGAATCGACATCTATGCGTTCAAGGATGGCAACCTTCGGATGATCGACTCGCTCTCGATCCCCCTTCTTCCTTCTCAGGCCAGAGTCTGGGTTGCCGGTCTCGACATCGATGAACGGCGGGGGCTTGTCTACGCCGCCGGCAAGGAAGACCGGACTCTCAGCGTCATTTCCCTTCGGAACAGGATGATGATTGCGCGTCTTTCCCTCCCCTCTATCCCCTACACGTGTCTCGTATCGACCCGGCACGATCTCCTCTTCGTCTCCCTCTGGGGCGGAGCATCCATCGCGTTCATCGATCGGAACACGAACACGATCGTTCGTACCGTTCCGGTCGGAGATCATCCCTGCGACATGATCGAATCGCCGGATGGGCGCCGGCTTTTTGTCGCGAACGCGAACACCAACACCGTCTCGGTCGTCAATGTTGGTGAGGGGCGGGTCACGGAAACGCTCTCTTCAGCACTTGCTCCCGGCCTTCCTTACGGAAGCACGCCCAACGCCCTTGCGCTTTCCCCTAACGGACGAACGCTGTATATCGCAAATGCCGACAACAATTATCTTGCCGTCATGGATGTCAGCCGTCCGGGCATGGCCCGCTCCCTGGGGTTTATCCCCACCGGGTGGTATCCCACGTCGGTCCGCGTTCTGGCCTCCAGCGGGACGATCGTTGTCGCAAATGGCAAGGGGGGCGAATCAAAAGCAAATCCGGGCGGGCCCAATCCGGACAACCCAAGACAGTCCAGCGAATACATCGGTTCGCTTTTCCTGGGATCACTCTCACGCATCGATCCTCCCGACGATCGGGCTATGGCCGTCTTTACGCAGGCGGTGTATGCCAATTCGAAGATACACCATCCCCCCGTCACTCCCCCCGACCGTGGGTGGCTGACCGGCGGAAAGGACGCCCGTTCGCCCATCGAGCACGTCTTCTATATCATCAAAGAAAACCGGACGTATGACCAAGTGTTCGGGGATATGCCGGAAGGGAACGGCGATCCTTCACTTTGCCTCTTCGGGGAGGAAATCACCCCGAACCACCACGCTCTGGCCGGAGAATTCGTGCTGCTCGACAACTTCTACGCCGATGCGGAGGTAAGCGCAGACGGGCACAATTGGACGATGGGTGCGTATGCCACGGACTACACGGAGAAGACCTGGCCCACGTCGTACGGCGGGCGCGGGGGAGAATATGAGTTCGAAGGAGGATATCCGATCGTCTCTCCTTCGGGCGGTTACCTGTGGGACAACTGCTCCCGGCAGGGCATCTCCTACCGGACCTATGGAGAGTTCGTCGGGAATCCCGCCCGCGAAGGAGATTCCGCAAAAGCCCTGCTCCCAGTTCTTGCGGGGCATGTCGCTCCGTTCTGCAGAGGGTGGGACCTGCGCTATTCCGATATCAGCCGATACAAGGATTGGGAGAAAGAATTCAACCGGTACGAGCGGGAAGGGGGGCTTCCCCGGTTTCAAACGATCAAACTTCCGAACGATCACACCGAGGGAACGCACCGCGGGACGCTCACGCCTCGGGCATTCGTTGCGCAGAATGACGTTGCCCTGGGGATGATCGTCGAGAGAATATCGCACAGCCCCTATTGGACCTCATCCGCCATCTTCGTCGTCGAGGATGATGCACAGAACGGGGCCGACCATGTGGACGCGCACAGAACGGTTGCCCTTGTGATAAGCCCGTACACACGCAGGCATTTTGTCGACAGTGAATTATATTCCACCAGCAGCATGGTACGCACCATCGAGATGATCCTGGGACTCCCGCCCCTTTCTCAGTTTGACGCCGCTGCGACGCCGATGGACGCGTCGTTCACTTCCGTCCCCGATGTTCACCCGTATCGCCATAGAAGCGCAAGGATCGATCTGGAGGAGAAGAACAAACCCGGAGCGTTCGGGTGGAAGGAGAGCGAGGAGATGGATTTCACGCGCGAGGATGCCGCTCCCGATTTCCAATTCGGAGAGATCGTGTGGCGATCCGTCAAGGGGGATCAGGTTCCGATGCCGCCGCCTGTCAGGAGCGCGTTCGTCCGAGTGCCGGACGAGACCGACGATGACGGGGATTGATCTCGTGGTGCCGCGACGATCTTCCCACCACGCTTTCCTTCCTTTCGGTAGTCGATCTCCGACCCAAACATGCTGTGGGGAATGAGAAAGACGAGGAGCGTGACCACGGCGGCAACGGCAGCCCACAGTTCCGGTTTCGCTTTCCTCTTTAACGCATATGCCGCCCCCACCCATGCGAGGAAGGCCAGGAGCGTCTTGTTGTCCGTGAGATCCGTTCCCAGCGGCCATCCCGTCCAGTAGGCCCCGAATGCCTCCTTCTGTACGATGGGACCAAGAACCAGTCCCCCCAGGAACATCGTCCCCAGCGTCCATGCAGTAAGAGGTGCTGACATGCCTTTGGGGTCCCACAGGCTCAAGCCCGCGCGCGTGGAGAGGAGCATTGCGATGAAGATCAGGACGATGTGAATGATCAGGACCGGTGCCCGTATCGCCCCTTTGAATCTCATCACTGCAAACCTCTCTTCCGGCAGCATCAACCGCTGATCGCCGGCAACGATTGCCACGCAATACTCAACCTTGCCCGCCGGCGGTTGCCCGGGAAGCCATGAGGTCAGCGTGTCGCCGTGCCTTCTCATCGGGATCGAATCCCACTCGTCATCGCTTGGCACGCGCCTCCAGAGAACCCTTCCGAGTGCTGACGAATCACCGACGACGACCGCAACGGGCGCGTCCGACCCGCTCTCCCAGCTCTGCAAGAGGCGATAGCTCCCTTCATGCTCACCGAGCGAGAAGCGGCCTGACAGCGGGTACGTCGGCCCCGTGACCCGCTGAACGTACGCAGTTCCAACGGTCACGAAAAAAGCGATGATCCAGAGAAGAACAGATCGAGGCATGGTCTGCGGTCTTTTCATATTTCCGATACCTGGTTCATGCAAAGGGCCGGTCCGCTCCTGCGCACCGGCCCTTTGGTGTTCTTTTGTAGTTTCTCCCGCGTCAGGCGATCACCTCTGAGGGGGCTCTTGCAACGCTCGTCCCCCGAGAACTCTCGCACAGCGCGCCATCACAACGAATAAAGGAAATACTTGACCAGCTTCACCAGCTTCACGTCGTCCTTGATATCCTGGTTGTGATAGTCGGTCCAGAGATACTTCCCGCTCCCAATATGGTTCTCCACGATGACTCCGATAGCAGGGCTCGTTCCTCTGATAACGCCATAGATTTTGGCATTCGACGGAAGGTCCAAAAACTTCTCATACTCCGAAAGGTAACGGGGGTCAGTGGAATTCCATTTGGCAACGCTGAACCCGACGTAGCTGGACAAGTTCGCATCGAGGATTTGCAGGGAGTCGTTGGGCGTCAGGTCCTGCCCGTCAAACTGCTGGTAATTGCTCGTCCAGATTCTCTGCAGATGATAGTAATTGTAGTGCCCACCGTACATCTTCCCTCCGCCCGTGACGTAGCGGCCATAGACGCGAGAAAGAGGTGCATAGTTGTCACCGCCCTCTGTGCTACCATCGCAATCGGAGAAGACCAGGGAATATGTTCTAAGTTTGGCGAGCGCCTTGGCGGAGTCAGCCAGGACGGAATCCCGGAGGTCGTCGATATAGATCGAGTCGAAGACGGCAAATCCAATCGTATGGAGCACCGCCTCCAGCTGCTCAGCATCGGCCAGGACGACGAGGACTTTCAACGCCGTATTCTGGTGCAACCGAACAGGCGCGATGATCAGAGGGGTGGTCGACGCCGTCACCGTCACGGATATCGTCACCTGGAACGCGGTTCCTATTGATGCGAGAATTGTCTGGGCTCCCGCAGGGCTCTTAATCGTCGCTTTTCCCGAACTATCAGTATAGGCCTGGAAGGTCGGATCCGCATACGGAGGATTTTGCAACGCCACAAGCGCACCTCCCTGAACGACGCCGCTGGGATCCTGGACAGTAACGGAAACCGAATATGTGGGGACGGTCTGAACTGCCGTGGGACCGTTATCCTTTTTGTTGCACCCCCATTGCAGTACCAGAAACGTCGCCACGAACACCACTATCGCCTGCTTGATCGGTAGTCTCTGCATGATTCTTCCCTTTGGATTGTGCGTAGTGTGGATGCGATAACCCCCAACACGGAATCCGCTCTGCAATCTGGGGGGGACATTCAGCACAATCACATCCACAACACGTCCGATCGCAAAACCACAAGAAAACCGCGTGACGCCGAGGGACAAACTTCTCTACGATGGTAGCGAGGATACAAGGGAGAATCAAGATGGACCGTCGCACGTGTGCGCCATGTCACGCTGGGAAACGCAGGTCAGCATCCACCCCTGGACGCTGCCGGCTCTCGCGTTGCGTCGCGCGGTTGCATTCCGCGTCCCACTTCTGTACCTTCAGGCACTGGCACGCTGGTGCCAGCCCGTATTCTCCTGCCTCCGGCATGCGATTACCGCAGCCCCGTTCTTCACGACAAGTGTTGTCGGCTCCGTCCCGACCTGTCTGCGCCTCGATTCCGGCCATCACCAGGCGTAGGGCGTCCAGAAGGGAAAGCAATTCATGAGTATCAGTCAGCTTGCACGCTCGATCGCGGAATCGCCCACCCTCAGTCTCAACGAGCAAGCCCGCCTTCTTCGGGAAAAAGGGGAAGCGGTCATCCACCTGGGGATCGGCGAGCCGAAGAACAAGGCGCCCATCAACGCGATTCTCCAGTCTGCCGCCAAGTTGACCGCGGGAGACATCAAGTATACGCCCGTCGACGGGACCCCCTCGCTCAAGAAGGCCATTATTCGTTACACGGAGGAAAACTACGATCGCCTCGTCGGACCGGAGAATGTCATCGTTTCCGCCGGAGCGAAACAGTCCTTGTACAATCTTCTATTTACCCTGCTCAACCCTCAGGACGAAGTCATCCTCCTCGCGCCCTATTGGGTCAGCTACCCCGAAATGATCAAGATGGTCTATGGCCGCCCGGTCATCGTCGCATCGGAGGACGGACGATTCATTCCGCGGATGGAAGACATCGAGCGCGCCGTGAGTTCCTACACGCGGGCCATCATCGTCAACAGTCCGAATAATCCTTCCGGTGCTGTCTATCCCGAGTCATTCATCGCCGACATCGTCGCCTTTTGTGAGGCCCGCGGCATCTACCTTATCATGGACGATATCTATCACAAGCTCGTCTTCGACGGGAACGTGGCAGTCCCGGCGTACAGATATACCAAACGCGACATCGAATCGACAAAAATCATCACGATCAACGGCATTTCCAAGCTCTATGGAATGACCGGTTTCCGCATCGGCTGGACCGTTGCCAGCAGAGCTCTCAGCGCCGTCATGATCAATGTCCAATCGCAGACGACCTCGTGTACCTCGATCTTGCTCCAGGCCGCGGCAGAAGGGGCGCTGACGGGGTTGCAGAGTGCGGTTGATGCCCTCCGACTCATGTTGGAGAACAACCGGAACGTGATGATGCAGGAGTTGGGATCGTTGAACGGGGTGAAGACCGTCAAGCCGGGAGGAACATTCTACTGTCTCCCTGATTTTCGCGCGTACTCCTCCGATTCTGTCGCTCTGTCGCGGTTCCTCTTGTCCAAAGCGCTCGTGGTTACCGTCCCCGGCAAGGAATTCGGCATGGAGGGGCACCTCCGGTTGAGTTATGCGACCACGGTGAAGGACGTGAAGCAGGGAGTTGAGCGGATCACGTGGGCTCTTGATCCTTCGTCACCCAACGAAATCTATATCGGCGAACGAAAACTAGTGCGTGACTGGCTATGAACAACATCCTGAACATCTCCACCCCCGCCGAGGGGGAAGCGCGCGCATTGAGAAGCGACTACGGCCTGGAGAACCATGGCCTGACCAACCTGCGCATGGCATACTGGAACCTGCCGACCGAAGCGCTGTACGAAGAAGTGGCCTTCCGGCGCGAGGCGCGCATCACGCGGGGCGGTCCCATCGTCGCGCACACGGGAAAACACACAGCGCGCTCCGCATCTGACAAGTTCGTCGTGCGCGAAGCAAGCACGGAAGGGCGCATTTGGTGGGGGGAATACAACAGGCCGTTCAGCGGCGACAAGTTCGATGAGCTCTTCAGCCGCCTCCAGGGATTCCTGCAGGGGCGCGATGTGTTCGTCCAGGACTGTTTTGCGGGAGCCGATCCTGCGTATCGGATGCCGATCCGTGTGATCACGGAACTTGCGTGGCACAGTCACTTTGCGCGGAACATGTTTCTCCTTCCGCAGACGAAGGAAGAGTATCAACGGCATATTCCCGAATTCACGATCGTGTGTGCCCCGTCGTTCAAGGGAGTCCCGCAGATCGACAGCACGACATCCGGAACGTTTATCGTCCTGAATTTTGCGGCAAAGCTCTGCATCATCGGCAACACGGCGTATGCGGGAGAGATCAAGAAATCGGTCTTCACCATCCTGAACTACCTCCTTCCGCTCAACGGAGTCATGCCGATGCATTGCTCAGCGAACATCGGGCCTGACGGCGATGCAGCGGTGTTCTTCGGACTGTCGGGAACCGGAAAGACAACGCTGTCTGCGGACCCCCACCGCAAGCTCATCGGAGACGACGAGCACGGCTGGAGCGACGAAGGCGTGTTCAACTTCGAAGGGGGATGTTACGCGAAAGTGATTCAGCTCTCCGCTTCGGCGGAGCCGGAGATTCATGCGTGCACTGCGAAATACGGAACGATCCTTGAAAATGTGGTCTTCGACCCCGTGACGCGGATGATCGATTTGGACGACGATACGATAACGGAGAATACCCGCGCATCGTATCCGCTCACCTCCATCGACAATGCAGTTCCCGAAAAGGCCGGCGGACACCCCCGGACGATCATTCTCCTGACCTGCGATGCTTCCGGCGTGATGCCTCCCATCGCGCATTTGACGCCCGATCAGGCACTGTATCAGTTCATTTCAGGGTACACATCCAAGATTGCAGGGACGGAAGTTGGATTGGGCCGGGAACCGGAATTGACATTCAGCACCTGCTTTGGTGCGCCCTTCATGGTTCACCATCCGGCGTTCTATGCGGATCTCCTCAAGCGCAAGATCCTCAAGCACGGGGCCGAATGCTGGCTTGTCAATACGGGTTGGGTTGGAGGCCCGTACAACGTCGGCAAACGGATCAGCATCCGGTACACGCGCGCGCTCCTCAACGCAGCGCTCGACGGGTCCCTCCTTCGGGTTCCTGCGATCGTCGATCCCGTCTTCGGCTATCAGGTTCCGACGTCGTGCGAGGGAATCCCGCCGCACGTGCTCGCCCCCGCTGATTCCTGGGCCGACAAGGAGGGGTATATGCGGCGCTACAAGGAGCTTGCCGCCCGGTACATCGAGAATTTCAAGAAATATGAAGAGGCCTGCCCCCCGGAAATCCGGAAAGCAGGCCCGAAGTTATGACGTCCCGCTGGCGCGACGCTCGTCCGTAGCATCAGGGAAACCGTTTACCGCGTCATGATGAATCCCTCAATGCTGAAGCTTCCCGGTCCCGCGAAGCAGAGAGCGAGCGCAACCGCAGCCAACACGATCGTGAACTCCATCCCCTGCCCCCCCTTGCCGTCGGAACTCAGGAAGAATCCTGCCGGCCGATGCACCTTCAGCGTCGCCACGGTCATCGCGATGAAAATGCCAAGACCTGCCAGTCTGGTGAAGAGCCCCAGCAAGATGCCGATTCCGCCCAGGAATTCCGTGAACGCGAGAACATAGAACAACGGGGGAGGGATCTTCATATAGGTGACGAACACATCTCTTGTTTTTTCGAGCCCCTGTCCTCCGAACCACCCCATCACCTTCTGCGCGCCGTGCGCAAAGATTACAGTGCCCAGCCCAAGGCGGGCGATGAGAAGCGCAAATGACACTGCTGTTTCGTGACCCATGCTATTCCTACCTCCTTTTCCTTATTTTGTGCCTTCGAATGTAATGGCGATTTTCACCTTTTCGCCGGCGACCAATCCCCCCGTTTCGATCTTGGCGTCCCACTTGACGCCGAAATCGAACCGGTTGATCTCCGTGATGGCCGACAATGCAATCACCGTCTTCCCCCATGCCTGCACGCGTCCCTTGTACACCGCATCGAGAACGACCGGCTTCGTGACGCCGCGGATGGTCAGGTCGCCTGCGATCCTGTACGTCGCTTCCCCGGTCTTCGAGAACGAGGTGCTCTTGAACGTTATTTCGGGATACTTCGCGGCATCGAGGAAATCAGGGGATTTGAGATGATTGTCACGCTTCTCGTTGTCCGTGAAGATGCTTGCCACCTTGATCGTCGCGGTAAGCGTCGCGTCGGAGAAGTCATCCTTCGACGTTGTGAATGTCGCGTCGAAGCTTTTGAAACTCCCCTCCACCTCGGAAATCACGAGATGCGCAACTGTGAATTTCACCGCGCTGTGCGCGAGATCCGTGTTCCAGGTCGTCTGGGCGGCGAGCGTCGACGTCGCAGCGATGAAGAGCGCAAAGACAAGTGCCGTTCTTTTCACCATAGTGTCTCTCCTTGTGCATGGATATGAGTATCTGTGAACTCGCAAATCCGCTTGCCGTTTTCCGCTCCCCCGGGGGGGAGGCGCTCTTCGTCACGAATGTGCTGAGAGGCCGGTCCCGAGTTTCTTCAAGAGCTGACTTAGTTCCGCTTGCTCGTTCCTTGTGAGGATGGAGGCCTTGTCCGCAACAAAACGTGCGTGCTGTGGAAATATCCTTTGGAAGAGCTCTTTCCCCTTTTCCGTCAATGCCACGTAAATGACCCTGCGATCCTCCTTACATGGCTGCCGCTCGACGAGGCCCTCCTTTTCAAGATTGTCGACTACGACGGTGATATTTCCTCCGCTGGTAAGCTGCTTCTTCGACAATTCCCCCAGCGTGATCCTGCCAAGATGGCCAAGCGATTCCAACGCGCCGAACTGGGGAAGCGTCAACCCGTATCGACGGATGTCCTCCTGGGTACATTGCGCGAACGTCGCCGCTGCGCGTGCAAGCTTTACCGACATCGACAGGGCAAGGTCAGCTTTCTTGCCGTAGGAGTGCGCCACGTCGTCACCAGTTTAAGTTTAAATAGTTCTAATTAGAATATATATAATTCAAACTGTATTGTCAAGCCCCTTCTCATGAGAACGGCACAATCCTTCCATTCCTTGGTTCCCTGCGCGAAAAACAGTATCTTTTCCCATGCTCATCCCCGCCATACGCTCCGCCGCCATATGGACCGCCATCGCCGCTCTTGTGATTGCGTGGTGCCCCCTCGTCGCGCTGCGCCGCTTGTTCGACCGGGATCCCGTGCGCTATGCCACCGGCCGACTCTTCCGCAATCTCGGGGTGGCCATGACCAAAGTGAATCCGGCATGGCGGATCCATGTTGATAGTTCGCTGGCCGGGGATCCCCATGCCCCCTACGTGGTTGTCAGCAACCATCAATCGCTCGCCGACATCCCCCTCCTCTCCCACCTGCCATGGGAAATGAAATGGGTTGCGAAGGAGGAGCTCTTCCGGGTTCCTTTCGTCGGTTGGATGATGCGCCTTGCGGGGGATATTGCGGTTGATCGTTCGGATCCCCGCAGCGGTGCGGCGATGCTTCTGGCGGCTCACAGGACCTTGCGGCGGAAATGCTCAGTCATGTTCTTCCCGGAGGGAACCCGTTCCAGGGATACGACGCTCGGCCGATTTCATGACGGCGCCTTTCACCTTGCCATCACGGCAGGCGTGTCCGTCCTTCCCGTCGTGATTGACGGATCCAGTCCCTGCCTCCCCCGGAACACGTGGAAATTCGGGCCGCCGGTGGACATCAACGTCCGCGTCCTCCCCGCTGCCCCGACGAGCGGTATGACCGCCGCGGATGCGCCCCGCCTTCGCGAGCAGGTCCGAAACATGATCCAGGCCCAATTGGATGAGTGGCATGCGGTGCGCACAGGCGGCGTGCCGCTGCGAGACTCTTCCGACCGCTCCTCCGCGTAAACCTGCGGTTGCCGCGAAAACGGAACGACCCAACCAGCACTCGCTGATCGGGTCGTTGACTCCATCCCCGCCCGGATTCAGGCGGCAACGTGCGCGCTGAGCTTCTCGAGCAGATTCTTCTTGGGAACTGCGCCGATAATCTGCTCCACGACTTTCCCCCCCCGAAAGATCATGATCGTCGGGATGCTCCGGATCCCAAACTGCATCGACGTCTCCGGATTTTGGTCGACATCGATCTTCCCCACTTTGAGTTTTCCGTCGAATTCCGCCGCGATCTCCTCCACGACAGGCGCGACCATCTTGCACGGACCACACCACACGGCCCAGAAATCGACCAGAACAGGAACGGCCGATTCCAGGACTTCGCTCTTGAAATTAGCATCTGTGAACTCAATAGGTTTCATGCTTGCTCCTTACGGAAGACGCACCGTGCTGGTGCGGTTTGCTGTGATTGGAAACGGACCTTCTCTACTGACTGTTGAAATGCACGCATTCCGGCCCGAGCGCCTTTTGGACATCCTCCAGGAAGCTCTTCGATGGCTCAATCGCATAGCGCCGGGTGTGGAAACGCAGGACTGCATCGGCGTCCCGGACATTGATATAACAAGGACATGAGCCCTTATGTTCCTCAAATATCTCCCGGAGACGGCTGACGGTGTTTTCCTCCACTTTCCCCAGGGTAATCGACAGGGTGACGCTCTTCGTGAACTTTTCCCGCACCTTCTCCAGGGGGACAACCTCATTGACGAGGATCTTCAGCACGTCCCCGTTGACTTCCCCTTTTCCGATGACCATGATCATCTCATCGGGTTGCAGCAGAGACTGGAACTTGGCGTAGGTATCGGCAAACACAATGCACTCGCCCCGGCCGGTAAAATCCTCAAGGGAGAGGAATGCCATCGTGTTGTTCCGCTTGTCGATCTTCTTCTTCACGGACACAACGATTCCGCATGCCCTCACACTCGCGCTTCCATGAACCGAGGAGGGATCGCCCATGCTCACTGTGGCAAACTCTTCGATCTCTCTCTTGAATTTCATCAGGGGATGCCCGGAAACAAAGAACCCCAGGACCGACTTCTCCCGGGCAAGCTTTTCTGCATCGATCCAGGGGGATATCTCGTTCATGGCCGGGTAGACCGCCTGCGCCGCCGGGCCGTTCGATTCAAACAGACTCGACTGTCCTTCCTGCGCGCTCGCCTGGACGGACTGCGCGAACGATGCCGCCCGTTCTACGTTGTCCATGTATGCGGCCCGATGCGCTCCCATGGAATCGAAAGCACCGGCCTGCACCAGGCTTTCGAGGCATTTCTTGTTCACGAGGCGGAGATCGACGCGGCTGCAGAAGTCGAAGATGTTGAGGAATCTTCCCCCCTCGCCACGGGCGCGCAGAACTGTCTCAATCGCGCTCTCCCCCACGTTCTTGATCGCGCATAATCCGAACCGGATCCTTCCGGCGATGACGCTGAAATCGTTACTGCTTTCGTTCACATCCGGCGGCAGCACGTCGATCCCCATCTTCCGGCAATCTTCGATGAGCTTGACGATCTTCTCCGTACTCCCGATTTCCGACGAGAGCGTCGCTGCCATGAACTCCGCAGCATAGTGGGCTTTCAGATAGGCAGTCTGATATGCGATGACCGTATAGGCAACGCTGTGCGACTTGTTGAAGCCGTAGGAAGCGAATTTTTCGATCAGGTCGAAGATCTCACCCGCGATCTTCTTCGGCGTCCCCAGAGCAGCGGCCCCATCCGTGAACTCCTTCTTCAGGGCGGCCATGAGGTTCTTGTCCTTCTTTCCCATCGCCCGCCTCATCAGGTCGGCCTTCGCCAGTGTGAAGCCGGCGATGTCGCTCCCGATCTTCATCACCTGCTCCTGGTAGACGATCACGCCGTACGTCTCGCGCAAAACGGGTTCAAGTTTCGGATCAAGGTAGGTGATCTTCTGCGTGCCGTGCTTGCGCGCGATAAAATCGCCGATCATTTCCATTGGTCCGGGGCGGTACAGGGCGTTCATCGCCACAAGATCGGAAATGCACGTCGGCTTGAGCTTTCGCAGCCAGTCCTGCATCCCGGACGATTCAAACTGGAAGAGGGCGACCGTGTCCCCGCGGGCAAACAGGTCGAATGCTTTCGCGTCGTCTTCCGGCAGGGCATCCAGATCGAGTGACACGCCGTGGTTTTCCCTGATCATCCGGAGGCAGTTTTCCATCACGGAGAGGGTCCGCAGGCCAAGGAAGTCCATCTTGAGCAAACCCGCCGCTTCCAGGTCCTTCATGCTGTACTGCGTCATGACCTCGGTGTTCGGCGTTTTGTACAGGGGAACGTAGTCGCTGATGTTCCCCGGCGCGATCACCACGCCCGCCGCATGCATCCCGGCGTTTCGGTTCATCCCCTCCAGAACAAGCGAGGCGCTGACAAGCGTCTGAATCTTCGGGTCGGTGCTGTCCTTCACCCATCTCAGGTCAGGAATCGTCTCTAGCGCCTCCGCGAGAGGGCGGACCTTCCCCTGTTCCACCGGAATCTGCTTCGTGATGGACTCCACGATTGCCAGGGGGATCCCCAAAACCCGGCCGACATCCTTCAGGACCGCGCGTGACGAAAGAGTTCCGAACGTGATGATCTGCGATACCGAATCCTCACCGTACTTCTCGCGGACATATTTGATGACGAGGTCCCGCTTGTTATCAGCAAAATCGACGTCGATATCAGGCATGCTGACACGATCGGGGTTCAAGAACCGCTCAAAGAGAAGATTGTACTTGATCGGGTCAACGTTTGTGATTTCAAGGGAATAAGAGACCACACTTCCCGCAGCACTTCCTCTTCCCGGACCGACACACACGCCCATCTCGCGGGCAGCGTGGATGAAGTCCTGGACGATCAGGAAGTACCCGGAATACCCCATCCGCGTGATAACGTCAAGTTCATGCTGCAACCGTGCCTGGAGCGCTTCGTCCGCGGCGGGATAGCGCCGTGCAAAGCCCTTCCTCGCCAGCGACACGAAATACTCGTCCAGAGTGACGGATCCGGATTCCGCCGGGATGGGGAACCTGGGCATATGGTTGGCCCCAAGTTCAAGCACGAGATTGCACTTCTCCGCCACTTCAAGCGTAGATTCAATTGCCTCCGGGTAATCCTTGAACAGCTCGACCATTTCAGCAGTCGACTTGAAGTATGCCTGATCGGTTTGATAGCGCAACTGTGTGTACTCGGACGTGCTGCTTGAACTGGCATCCGGGATGAACAGCATGATATTATGGGCGAGCGCGTGTTCACGCTTGAGGTAGTGCACATCATTGGTGCAGATGAGCTTGAGGCCGAGCTCCTTTGCCAAGGCAGGGGCTTTCTCCCGAATCGTCTTCTCCCGGTCGATCCCGTGATTCTGGATCTCGATATAGAAATCTTCGCCAAAAATCTCCTTGTAAATCTGCGCGGCAGCATACGCCTCCGCATCGTTCCCGGAAGCCAGGTGAGCGGACACCACGCCTCCTGCGCAGGCAGAAAGAGCGATCAATCCGTCCCTGTACTGCCGTAAGACCTCCGTGTCGATCCTCGGCTTGTAGTAAAAACCCTCCAAATGCGCAATGGTGCACAGCTTCTGAAGATTCCGGAAGCCGGTGGCATCTTTGGCGAGCAAAACAAGGTGATGGTACGCTCCCCGCTTCCCCCCGGACTCCGTCTCCTGGCGCGACTTCTCTTTCCGGTCCCCTTTCGTCACGATATACGCTTCCATGCCGATGATCGGCTTCACCCCGGCTTTCTTCGCCTTCTTGTAGAACTCAATGGCGCCGAACATCACGCCGTGGTCGGTCAGCGCGACCGCCGGCATGTTGTTCTCCACCGCGGCATGGACCAGATCCTCAACGCGGCACGCGGCGTCAAGCAGACTGTAGTGAGAATGATTGTGAAGATGGACGAATTGAGTCATTGCCTTCTGTTGAAAGACGCCGAATTGTAGAGAAGCAGGAGCCGAAAAGCAAGAGGCGGGACGGACAACTTATTCACAACTTTTGCCTGCAGCACGCAGAAAAACGGCAGGACTGCAGAGTCGTTTCTTCACCCCAACAGGGGTATAACCTTGTCATGCACGACGAAAGAGCTTCCCGTTCATGAGAAGTTTATGGAGAGCAGTTTCTGCTCCGTCATCTCCTCCATGGCAAAGCGGACACCTTCGCGCCCAAGTCCTGATTCCTTGATCCCTCCGTACGGCATGTGGTCCACGCGAAAGGCCGAGGAATCGTTGATGATCACTCCTCCAACCTCAAGCTCCCTGTACGCAGTGAATATGTCGGAAGCGCTGTTGGTGAAAACGCCAGCCTGGAGTCCGAAGCTCGATGCATTGACCGACGCCACAGCTTCCTTGAAATCGGTGTATCGATCAATGGTCACCACCGGCGCGAATGCTTCCTGGCAGCTCACCTTCATGGTTGGCTGCACCCCCGTCAGAACCGTCGGCTCGAAGAAAGAGCCCTTTCTTTTCCCCCCACAGAGGAGCTCTGCCCCGCCGTCGAGCGCCTCCGCGATCCAGGATTCGATCCTCTTTGCGGCCTGCTCGTCTATCATCGGCCCCACCACGGTGCGATCATCCATCGGATCGCCGACTGCCAGCGACGTGGTCATCTTGACAAATTTCGCAATAAACGCGTCTGCGATGCTCTCGTGAAGAAAGATCCTTTGCACCGAGATACATGACTGCCCGGCGTTCCCAAATGCCCCTTGAAGGATCTTCTGCCGCGCCTCATCCAGATTGGCATCTGGTGCAACAATAACCGCCGCGTTTCCCCCAAGTTCCAGGCAAACCTTCTTGCGTCCGGCTCGGACCTTTATCCCCCATCCAACCACCGGACTTCCCGTGAAACTGACAAGCTTAATTCGTTTATCCGTAATGAGTTGTTCCGCTTCACTTCCCTCACATATAACCATATTGACAGCACCGGGAGCGATGCCGCACGAGCACAGAATCTCCCCAAGCAGGAGCGCCGTCTGCGGCGCTTTCGATGACGGCTTCAGCACAACGGTATTCCCTGTCGCCATTGCGGGAGCGACTTTATGGGCCACGAGGTTCAGCGGAAAGTTGAACGGCGTAATTCCCGCAACCACCCCAAGCGGGAAGCGGCGCACCAGTGCGCTCCTGTCCCCCCCTTGAGGAAGAAGATCAAGCGGGATGACCTCCCCGTACATCCTCTTCGCCTCTTCGGCGGCGGTCCGGAAGACGAACGTGGACCGTTCCACCTCCGCTCGTGAAAACGAAATTGGTTTCCCGGTCTCCTCGGTTATCATGCGGGCGAACTCCGCCTTCTTCTTGTCAATGCTCTCTGCAACCGAATCCAGGAGAGCTGCGCGCTCCCCCGAGGAAAGCCGCCGGGTCACATCGAACGCCTCCGCGGCCGCACCGATCGCATCGTCGATATCGTCCGACGATGCCTGGCAGACCTCGGCGACCGCTTCAGTCCGGTACGGATTGAACACCCGACGTTTGACTCCTGAACTTCTCCATTCACCATTGACAAGAAACTTCACCGCTTTCATGGCGCCACCCATCACGAAAGGAATGATCGAATCGTCGCTGCCAGGTTTCCTCTGTCCACAAGCGTTCTTTCACCGCTTCGCCTGTTCTTTATTTCGATCTTTCCGGCAGCGAGGTTCTTCTCCCCGACGATCACCTGCAAGGGCATCCCGAGGAGATCGGCATCCTTGAACTTGAATCCGGGGCTGATGTCCTTTCGATCGTCGAACAGAACATCGAATCCATCCGCCTGCAGTTCCTCATAGATCGATTCCGCGGCATCCGCCACCGCCTGGCTCTTCATGGCGACGCCGATCACATGCAGATCAAAAGGAGCGAGGGCCTTGTCCCAGATGATCCCATTCGCATCGTGATTCTGCTCGATATGGCACGCAACGATGCGTTCAATCCCTATCCCGTAACTCCCCATGATGATGGATGCTTCCTTCCCGTTTTCGTCGAGAAAGGTCGCATGAAGGGCATCCGCATACTTCGTTCCGAGTTTGAAGATATGGCCAAGCTCGATTCCCTTCACGATCCGCAAGGGGCCCCCGCCGTTCGGCGCCTGCTCGCCTTCGCGCACGGTCCTGAGGTCATGATAGCCGTCAATCACGCAATCGCGTTTCAGATCGATGTTCTTCACATGATAGTCGTTACGGTTCGCGCCACTGATAAGGCCGTTGGCTCCCTCAAGCCGCTTATCCGCCAGAATCGTGAATCCCTTCAAGCCGACAGGCCCAATAGAACCGCCGTCAGCCCCCGTCAGTGCAAGGAGACGCTCTGCTTCCATCGGATGCACATCCAATCCCAGAACACTACCCAGTTTCGCCTCATTCAACTCGTCGTTTCCCATCATCAGGACCAGGATGGGCTTCTCGCCTCCCCAGTAGACCACCGATTTCGCCAGCCGCGCTTCGTCAACCTTCAGGAATGCCACAAGTTCATCGATCGTCTTGACGCCAGGCGTGTGTATCTCTTCCACGGGAGGGTTCTCTGAGTGCCGAACGCCCTTCGGCACGTCGGACGACGCAACTTCCACGTTTGCCGCATACCGGCCGTCTGCAGAGAGGGCGATGACATCTTCGCCAGCATCCGACTCCATCATAAACTCCTGCGAGCCGGTTCCCCCCATGGCCCCGCTCGATGCGCCGACGACAAAGAAACGCAGTCCGCATCGCGTGAATATCTTCTTGTATGCCTCCGCATGGAGCGTGTAGGCATGGTCTAAGCCTTCCCATGACCGATCAAGGCTGTAACTGTCTTTCATGAGAAATTGACGGCCCCGGATAACTCCCGACCGGGGCCGGGGTTCATTCCGGAACTTTGTCTGGATTTGATACCAGATCTGAGGCATCGCCTTGTACGAGGAGATGTGGTTCTTCGCCAGCCAACAAATCACTTCCTCATGCGTCGGCGCCAGGACAAGAGGCCGATTCTTGAGATGGAAGAGCGTGTCCCCGAACGCCTTGACACGGCCTGTTTGTTCCCAGAGTTCGACAGGGCTCAGCGCAGGAAGGTGAAATTCCTGACCCCCGATCGCGTCCATCTCTTCCCGCACGATGGCGGCCGCCTTGTTCAGCGCCCGCAGCCCGAGAGGCAAGAACGCATACACACCCGCCGCAAGAGCCCTGATCATCCCTGCGCGGATCATGAGCTGGTGACTGGGGATGACGGCATCTGCCGGGGTCTCTTTGACGGTAGGGACAAATCCAGTGCTTAGACGCATGGGAAAAGAAGTACGATCGGAAATGGGAAAAGGAGGTGAACGTTGAAAGATAGGAAAGAATGAAGTGATAATCCAGCAGGCGCCGGACATCGATGGCCGAGGAGGGAAAAGGTCGGCGCCTTCCCGATTTGCTTGTCCGGTTATCCCGGCTTCTTTATCCCAAGGAGGCGGGGGTATTCCTCGCGCAGGGCCTGTTCCCTGATCTGTATCACTTCCTTCGGCAAGAAGCTATTCATGTTCATGTTGGGAATACCCGTGACCTTCACCTCCTCCACAACAAATTCTGGCTTCCCTCCTTTGCCGATAAAATATCCTTTTACATCGGCATCAAAGACCAGGTTTTCACCGGCGGTCCTGCGTGTCACCTTCGTCTTGAATCTCACAGGCATTCTGATTGTCGGCGGAGTTCCGCCTCTACGCAATTTGTCAAGGAATCCCATAACCTCCCCTTCCGAATCTTGAGGCGTTCCAGATCCTCACACATCCCGATCCCGCCTGCGCTGGTTTCGCTCAGAACCCCTCTCCTCTTCCCGGCACAGACTCACCACACCAGCGCATTCTACAAAAGGGCCTGCAGAATTGCAAGGCAACCCGAGTTCCTTCTTCTCCTCACTCCCCGTTCTTCGTCAAACCGATCCGTTCCACAATCAGGGCGGATCCTTCCCCTCCACCGATACAAAGGGCGGCCAGTCCGCGCTTCGCATGACGCTGCTCCAGCGCGTGTAACAGTGTCACAAGGATACGCGCGCCCGATGCCCCGAGCGGATGACCGATCGCCACCGCCCCGCCGTTGACGTTCAGTTTTTCCTGATCTAATCCGGCGATCCTCTTGACGGCGAGCGCAACAACCGCGAAGGCCTCGTTGACCTCGAACAGATCGATCTGTGAGAGAGAGAGCCCCGCCTTTGTCAGGACTTTCGGGATCACGTCGGCGGGCGCCGTGGTGAACCACAGAGGTTCTTTGGCGAACGAAGCCTGCGCGACAATTCGCGCCAGGGGCTTGCACCCGAGCTGTTCGGCCTTTGCAGCGGACATCACGACAAGCGCCGCCGCTCCGTCATTGATATTCGAAGCATTTGCTGCAGTGACCGTTCCATCCTTGAGAAACGCCGGCTTCAACCCGGGAATCTTGGCGAAGTCTGTCTTGAACACGTCCTCATCATCGACGACGAAAGAGACGTCGCCCTTCCGCCCCTTGATCTCCACTCCAATGATCTCCTGCTTGAATCTTCCGGCCTTCTGGGCTTCCTGTGCGCGGGTGTAGCTAAGGACGGCGTATTCATCCTGCATTGCACGAGTGATCCCCATCTCCTGCGCGCACCTTTCCGCGGCATTGCCCATGGGAACGTTGTCATACACGTCGACCAGTCCGTCGCGCATGATGGCATCCTGGACCTCGCCATTACCCACCCGGTAGCCCTCCCGCGCCTTGGCGAGGAGGTAGGGCGCGTTCGACATGCTCTCCATCCCGCCGGCTACGACAACCTCCGCGTCTCCCAGAATCACGGCCTGGGCCGCCAGCATGACGGATTTCAACCCAGACCCGCACACTTTATTGATCGTCATGCACTCGACAGAGGGGGGAAGTCCGGCGAAGATCGATGCCTGTCGGGCCGGTGCCTGACCCACACCCGCCTGGAGGACGTTTCCCATAATGACCTCATCGACGTCTTCGCCCTTAATGCCCGCACGGCGCACGGCCTCTTTGATAACGATCGCACCGAGACGCGGCGCCGGGATGGAGCTGAGCGTCCCGCGGAAACTGCCGACCGGTGTTCTGCATGCACTGACAATCACTGCTTCGTTGAGCGCCATGCCAATTCACCCTTCAGAAAATTCTACGAACGACGACCTGTGGACTCACTCCCTTTCGTACGCGTTGCACAGCTATTGTCTTTGTTTGTTGAACGTGTCTCCGTAAAGTTTATCGGCACACTCAGGACAGATTCCGTGGGTCAATGTCGGGGCACCAGAATCGATCAGATACTTCTCGATCGGCAGCCATTGGCCATCTTCTGTCCGGAACTTCTTGCAATTCGCGCAAAGGGGAAGCATCTGTTCCAATTCTTGAATGTGTCTCTCCTCAGCCTGCTCGTTCTTTATGATCTTCATGAAACCGAAGATAAGAAACGAGATACCGACAGCGTCCGCGCTATTGCCAATGACATCAATAATCGACTCGAAGGAACCGATGGGCATGCCAACATATTCAGACAGCCGAATACTTGGATGCTCGACCAGCATATCACACATGTGGCTCACAACGAGAAGCACAATCGCCGGAAGGAGGGGTCTCAATGAATAGAAACGCAGCTTCTCCCTCCAGAGCAAGTAGAATGTGCTCATGAGAAGAATTGCGGAAATCGAGTCTATAATGAATGTTGCGTACATCGTTGTGCTTCCTCTTTATAGCTTATGTCGTCGCGAGGGGAAAAGAGACGAGGCTTCCAACACCCGACCAACGAACGGCGGCTCGCGCCAAAGATCACGAGAGGAAGTTTCACGATATGATAGTAGGGCTTTTCTCTCAGATCATCAAGAACGAGCTCAGAATGACAGGTCAATGAAACGACCTGGCGTTCCAGGCCTCTCACTCTTTATACTATTTTTATACCAGATGCCCTCTTTGTTTACACTTCCTTGATTGTATCCCCTTTTTTCCCGAACATTATCACCGATTCCATCTCACCAAAGGTGGGAAGACCTATGGGAGTTGGGGCGCTTTTCGTTGTTCTGGCTATTCTCCTCTACTTTCTGCACACCGCGATATTCCATCGACGCATGCGGAAGAAGTGAGAAAGGGGTACCAGCGCTCACAGAGCGCAGCCCCGCGAGGAACGGCGTCGAAAACTGTCTCATTCGAAGTCCCGCAGACACTTTCTCCAGTTATCAGGGCTATTGTCTCCGATGAAGAAGATATCACTCGATCTTGGTCCAACCGGCAAAAACCTTCCCATGAAGAAAGTGAGGGTGGTGGTGATAACCACCGTCATGCTTTCGTTCATCTCGTATTGGAGGGCGTCTGCGATAGTTCTCTCGGACCTCGCTTCGAGCGCCTACTATGCTCTCGGCATCGCAGTGAAGGCGGTGGGGCCCTCCGCCCCCTGGTTCATTCTCTTTGTCATGGTGTTCGCCTATGGCATCCGCGCTGTGTACATCGAATCGTCCAGCATGTTTGTCCGGGGAGGGGTCTACCGCGTTGTCCACGAGGCGCTGGGCGAAACGGCGGCAAAGTTCTCAGTTTCAGCGTTGCTTTTTGATTACCTCATCACCGCTCCGATCAGCGCTGTAGCGGCCGGCCAGTACATCTCCGGCCTTGTGAACTCCTTGCTCCCCTATGTCCGCCCTGGCCTTACAATTCCCACCGGGCTCAGCTCGACGCTGATCGCGGTCGTTATCGAACTGTACTTCTGGCGGAAGAATATTATCGGCATTGAAGAGTCAAGCGAGAAAGCTCTCAGGATCTTCCAGGTGACCGCGGTCCTTGCGGTCGTCCTTTTCGTCTGGTCGATCGTGACGATTGTCGTTCGGGGCGCTTCTCTTCCCCCGTTCACCGTCGCTCTCTCCGATGATGCGCTTGGTCTCCTGAAGGGAATCGATTGGCTGAAGACGGTCGGTGCGGTGGGCATCCTGGTGGGGATGGGACATTCGATTCTTGCCGTCAGCGGCGAGGAAACACTTGCGCAGGTGTACAGGGAGATCGAAGCGCCGAAGCTCCCCAACCTCCTCAAGACAGGGATGATCATATTCCTGTTTGCCCTCTTCTTCACGGGATTCAATTCCTTGTTTGCCAGCATGATCGTACCGCAGCGTGAATTGATCGGTGAATACAACGACAACGCCCTGAGCGGGCTCGCGATGCATCTGGTGGGCAGTCGCGCGTTTCTGCTCGGACTCCAGGCTTTCGTCGTGGTTGTCGGCTTTCTCATCCTTGCGGGAGCAGTCAACACTGCGCTGATCGGCGCGAACAGCGTTCTCAACAGGGTTGCAGAAGACGGGGTGCTGCACAATTGGTTCCGCAGACCGCACGAGAAATACGGAACCTCCTATCGAATTCTTCACACGCTCGCGATTCTCCAGCTCTTCATCATCATCGTCTCACGCGGGGACGTCTTCCTTTTGGGCGAGGCCTATGCCTTTGGTGTGGTCTGGAGCTTTGTGATGAAGGCGTATTCGATGATTATCCTCCGTTACAAGATGAAGAACGGCCGTGAATGGCGGGTCCCGTTCAACGTCACCATCGGCAAAGTCGAGATTCCCATCGGACTTGGCTCGGTATTCACTGTACTCTTCCTTCTGGGCATCGTGAATCTCTTCACGAAACCGTATGCCACGGTGGGGGGCATCAGTTTCACCATCGTTCTCTACATTGCATTCGGGTTCTCCGAACGCGCGAACAAGAGGCGGGCGGCTGCGCAGAGCCACGAGCTGGAGCGATTCAATGTGAACGGCCAGGACCTCCTTACCGTCGAGGCGATCGGCTGCAGGCATCAGCTCAGGAAGTTGGTTGCCGCCAGCGCCCCCAACCGTCTCTATCAGCTCCAGAAATGCCTTAAGGAAAACGATCCGGAGACGACGGACATCATTGTCATGCATGCAAAGGTCCTCGCTGACAAGGAGAGGGCTACCGTCGAGAATTCCATCAGCAAGGAACAGGCCGAACTCTTCAGTGAGGTGATAAAGCTTGCTGAACGGGAAGGCAAGACGGTCCTGCCCATCGTCGTTCCGACGAACAACGCCCTCTACGCTGTTGCTCAGACCGCTGCCCAGTTGGGGGTGGACGAAGTCTTCCTCGGGGGATCCGGGCGATACCCGGCGGACTATCTCATCGAACAATTTGCCATTTACTGGGGGATGGTCCAGGCAGACGGAGAGAAGAAACTCACCGTGAGAACACTTGACGCGAAGCGTGAAGTGAGGCAGGAATTGTAGTCGAAATCGCTTGGGGCTGTTTCACGGCGACAGGATCGCCATGGGAACATCTCTACGCATGATTCGGATTGACGAGAACGGACCCCCCCCCGCATTCAACAAGAGCGCTTCTTTACCGGCCACCCTGCTGCGAAGTGCCCTCGGCGTGACTCTCCGCCGGACCTGTCCGCCATCTTTTTGGCGGACCTGTCCGCCATCTTTTTGGCGGACCTGTCCGCCGTCTTTTTGGCGGACCTGTCCGCCGTCTTTTTGGCGGACCTGTCCGCCGTCTTTTTGGCGGACCTGTCCGCCGTCT
>Ga0182010_10000225_pt1 | contig 32319 bp, 30 predicted proteins | sample 611E1MmetaG_FD_120488 | JGI IMG/M metagenome (GOLD analysis project Ga0182010, IMG submission 120488) | Permafrost microbial communities from Stordalen Mire, Sweden - 611E1M metaG | ecosystem: Environmental > Terrestrial > Soil > Wetlands > Permafrost | place: Sweden: Stordalen | collected... | reverse complement strand
GTCAACGGCACGGTCAACGATCTGGCCATGATGGGCGCCCAGCCGCTCGCGCTCTCCCTGGCCTACGTCATCGAGGAAGGCCTGCCGATCGAGGACCTGCGCCGGGTCACCGAGTCGGTCGCTCGTGCGGCAATTCGAGCGGGCGTTCGAATCGTCACCGGCGACACGAAGGTAGTTGGCCGGGGAGCGGCGGACGGGCTCTTCGTCAACACGGCCGGCATCGGGCTGGTTGCGTCAGGGGTGACGGTGGGGGCGGACCGCGCGGCCGCCGGCGATGCGGTCATCCTCTCCGGCCCGATCGGGCTGCACGGCATCGCCATCATGAGCGTTCGCGAGGGCCTCGACTTCGAGGTGGAGATCGCGTCGGATACCCAGCCACTCAACGAGCTGGTAGCTGCGATTGTGGCAACGTGCCCGGATGTGCGAGTGCTTCGGGACCCAACGCGCGGCGGCCTGGCCTCGGCTCTGAACGAGATCGCCGCAGCCTCCGGCGTTGGCATCGAGCTGCGGGAGGAGACGATCCCGATCCCCGGGCCCGTGCGGGCCGCCTGCGAGATGCTCGGCCTGGATCCGCTCCACGTTGCCAACGAGGGCAAGCTCGTGGCGATCGTGCCCGCCGCGTCTGCCCAAGCCGTCCTGGCGGCCATGCGCGCCGTCCCTGAGGGAGCGGAGGCGGTCGAGATCGGCCGCGTCGTGGCGCATCACCCGGCGATGGTCACGATGCGTACGATCGTGGGCTCGCAGCGGATCGTGGATATGCTGGTTGGGGAGCAGCTGCCCCGCATCTGCTAGCTCGGAGGCCATCCTCGGTTGCCCGGTAGGGTCCATCGCCCCGATCGGTCTCAAGAGTGGAGAGGCCTGAGTCGAGCGGAGCCGACGGAGCGCAGTGGGTCCGAGAGCCGCTCAGCCTACAATCGCGCCATGAGCGCTGCTGATCGCACAGTTGTCGGGAGGGCAGCCGGCGGGGCCGTCGCTGGACGAGTCTTCCAACGGGTCATCGACGGGGATCTCCCCGTGGCGGTGCGCGCCGAGGGCTGCACCATCTGGGACGCCGACGGGCGCGCCTATCTCGACGCCGCGGGCGGTGCGATCGTGGTCAACGTGGGCCACGGCCGGCAGTCGATCGTGGACGCGATGGAGCGCCAGGCCCGGGCCTTCACGTACGTCCACGGCACGACCTTCACCACCGAGCCGCTCGAGACGTATGCGCGGGCGGTGGGCCGCTATCTGCCCGTCGTCGATCCGGCCATCTATCCGGTCAGCGGCGGCTCTGAGGCGATCGAGAGCTGCCTGAAGCTTGTGCGGTCGTACCACCTCGCTCGCCGCGAGCCGGACCGGACTGTGGTCTTCGCCCGTTGGGGGAGCTACCACGGCAACTCGATCGGTGCCCTGGACCTTTCCGGTCGAGAGCCGCTGCGCAGGCCCTATGAGCCGTGGCTCGGCCGCTTCAACCACGTCAGCGCCGCGTATCCGTACCGGGCCGGAGAGCCTGCCGCGCATGCTCTGGGCGATACCGGCGCTCTCGTCGCAGAGCTGGAGGCGGCCATCGCGGAAGCGGGACCTGGGAGGGTGGCGGCGTTCGTGGCCGAGCCCATCGTGGGCGCTACCCTGGGCGCGGTGGTGCCGCCGGACGGATACTGGCCCGCGATCGCGGAGGTCTGCCGGCGCCACGGCACCCTGCTCGTCGCCGACGAGGTGATGACCGGGTTCGGGCGGACGGGGCGGTGGTTCGGGCTCGATCACTGGGGCGTCCGGGCCGACATCATGGCCGCGGCTAAGGGCGTCGGCGGCGGCTACTTCCCGCTTGGTCTGGCAGTGGCCAGCGGGGACGTCTACGACACGATCACGGCCGGCGGAGGCTTCGTCCACGGGTTCACCTACAGCCACTCCCCGGTGGGCGCGGCCGTGGCGGGGGAAGTCCTGCGCATCCTCGAAACGGAGAACCTCGTGGAGGCGAGTGCCGTCAAGGGCGAGCGGCTGCTGAGCCTGTTGACCGATCGTATGGGCGGCCATCCGAACGTCGGCGAGATCCGGGGTCGGGGGCTCCTCGTCGGCGTGGAGCTCGTTGCCGACCGGGCCACGAGGCGGTCCTTCGCGCGGTCGGCGCGATTTATCGAGGCCGTCATGGGCCACGCGCGCGCGGCCGGCCTGTTGTTATATCACGGTACGGGCAACGCCGACGGCACGAACGGCGACACCGTCCTGCTGGGGCCGCCGTTCGTGGTTTCCGACGGGGAGCTGCTTCAGATCGCCGATACCCTCGCGCTGGCCGTTGAACGCGCGGCGGCCGAGGTTTCGGGACCGCAGGGCTAGCTCGACGGTTGGCGTTCCTTCGCTGCCTGACGCCCAGACCACCGGGCCCGAGCTGGCGCAAAGGCCCACAACGGGATCGACCGGGCGTCCTCCCCAATCCGTCACTTGACCGATCCCCCGAGCAACAGCCGTCGCTTTCCAGCCGTCGCTGCCGCGGGCTCCGGCACGCCCAATATGCGCCCCCGCAGCGCTCCGCCGGTGCCTTGTGGCACCGGTCCTACGCTGTCCGGCGCAGTCGAGGATTGCCCATGTTGGGGATGGAACATGTAGGGTCGAACCCGTAGGGTTCGCGCATGGTCCCAGCCAACCACGAGCGAGGCGTGCCCTTTGGCGCACCGCGGAGAAGCGGAGGGCTTCCGATGCTCGCGGCAATGGGCGCCAGGGTGGCCCCGGTCGCTGCTACCGCCCTCGTGATACTCATGACCCTGCTCGCGATCGGAGACGCACTTGAGCCTGGCAGCGGTTCGATCGTGGCGGTCCTGGCACTGGGTCTCACCGCGGTAACAGCGATGCTTCTGGTTGGGCTGCGCGGCCTCCACGCTGTTGAAGCCTACGCCGCCGCAGCTCTCGATCGTGCCGCCGCCTCCGAAGCTACCCAACGCGCGAGTGCCGATGAACTGGCCACCATGGAGCGCCAGTTCGCCGGGGTCCAGCGCGTCCAGAGCGAGCTCGCCCAGGCCTCCAAGCTTGGGGCGGTCGGCGATCTTGCCGCGGCCGTGGCCCATGAAGTCAACAACCCTCTGACCGGGATTCTCGGCTTCTCGGAGCTACTCCTCGCCGAGCTGCCGGTGGACGACAGCCGCCACGAGGAGGTGGCCGTGATCCGCGAGGAGGCGGTCCGAGCCCGCTCCATCGTGAAGGCGCTGGTCGAGTTCGCCAGACCACGCCCCCCGCAGCGCATCCGCACGAACCTGAACGACCTCGCCCAATCGACCCTGGAGTTGGTCCGACCCCGTGCATCGGAGGCGGAGGTCAACATCGCCGCCGACTACGGCGATGTTCCCCCTCTCGAGATCGACCCCGATGCCTTCAGACAGGTCCTGCTGAACGTCTTCAACAACGCCATCGATGCCATGCCGAACGGCGGCGAGCTCCGGATCGCGACGATCGTCCAGCCTTATCGAGTCGGAGTAGCCGTGGCGGATGTCGGGATCGGCATGGACGACAAGACGCGCGCCCGCATCTTCGTGCCGTTCTTCTCCACGAGGGCCGGCAACGGCGGAGCGACCGGGCTCGGCTTGTCGGTCAGCCTGCAGATCGTCGAGGGCCATGGGGGTACGATCGAGGTTCAGAGCGCGCCCGGTCGGGGTTCGGTATTCACCGTTTGGCTGCCCCTGTCGTGGCCGGCTTTCACGGGCGCGTTCCCGGTTCCGGGAGTGGACCCGTCGCAATCGGTTCCGTCGAGCGACCCGGAGGCGAACGCCGGTTCTACTGGGCAATCGGCGGTGGTATCGTCCAGCTCCTCACCGAGCACCGCAACCGCCGGTGCCGGCGGATCACGGAGTGAGGTCGCCGCATGACCTGGGATCTGCGGCCGTACCGTTCGGGCAACGCCCGTCCGCGCGTGCTGTGCGTCGATGACGAGCCGGTCATCCTGCAAATACTTCACCGCCTGCTCGAGGTCCAGGGCTTCGAGCCGGTTGTGTGCAGCGACCCGCTCGCCGCCGTCGCGGACTTCAGTGAGGGCGCCTTCGACGTCGTCATTACGGACCTCGACATGCCGCATATGGATGGCCTCGCCCTGATGCGCGCCCTCCGAGCGATCCAGCCGGAGCTGCCGGTGGTCGTCGTGACCGGCCATGGCACTGTCGACACGGCCATCCAGGCGCTGCGCGAGGGTGCGACCGGCATGCTCGTCAAGCCCTTCACCGGCGGTGAGCTTCTGGCGGAGGTCAAACGGGCCCTGTCCTCGGCTCAGATACGCTACGAGGCTCTGCAGTATCGATACTTGAGCCCGGTGCTGGATTCGATCGCGCTGACGCTCTCGACGGCAATCGAGGCCCGCAACCTCGAGACGGGCGAGCACTGCCGCCAGCTCGGCGTCCTGGCAGAGCGGATGGCGGCGGTGCTAGGCCTCGACGAGCACCAGCAGATGACCATCCGCATCGGCGGCTATCTGCACGACATCGGCAAGATCGGTATCGCCGACGCGATCCTGCTCAAGCCGGGGCGCCTTACCGAGTCGGAGATGGCGGAGATGCGCCGCCACAGCGAGATAGGCGCCGCGATCCTCGAGGTCCACGAGGCTATGGCGGACATCGCTCAGATCGTCCGCCACCACCACGAACGCTGGGATGGACGCGGCTATCCGGACGCCCTCGTTGGCGGTGCTATACCACTGGGTGGTCGCATCATCGCCGTCGCTGACGCCTTCAACGCCATGACCAGCGACCGCATCTATCGATCGGCTCTGCCGGTCGACCGAGCCTGGGCCGAGTTGCGTGCCAACTCCGGCAGCCAGTTCGATCCGGAGATAGTCGCGGTCTTCGAACAGGTCGTCGACGATCAGGGCGACCTTCGGCTGCTCGATCCCACGCTGGAGCTGACGCTCGGCAGCGAAGTCCACGTCCTTCCGGCCGCGGCCGAGGAGCTGCACGCCAGGCTCGCTGTGCTGCCCGCGCTGGAACCGATGGACGTCGCCGTCAAGACGGAGGCGGAGGAGTACCGCGTCGTCGGCGATGGCGGGGAGGGCGAGGCGATCGCGTCTGGCTAAATCTGCGAGAAAGCCGTGGCGCAGGACGGCAAGCCTACGCCTCCTTCGGGTACTCGCCGGGTCGCCTGAGGCTCGGTGCGCCGGCGGTTGCAGGGGCCGTGCCCGCAGTCGTCCGAACGTGCGTCAGAAGGTACGGGCGCATCTGTGGCGCGTCACGATGTAGAGCCCGAGCAGCACGATCAACAACGGCCCGATGAGCCGATCGGTGGGGAAGTTGAGGTTCGATGCTGCCACATCGCTGCCACCCCACAGTGCCAGCAGCCCGCCGATGCCGAGCGCCCATCCCCAGCGGCGACCGGCCGACGACCGGACCAACGCTATAGCCATAACGCCAAGGCCCAGGAAAAGGGTTCCCCAGCCGGACCCGTGGATAACGCCCATGCTGCTGAGCAGGTCCGATAGGGCCAGAGCCGAGATGAAGACGCCGGCGTAGAGGGCCAGGTCGCTCCGGTCTCGCATGCCGAAGAGGACGAGGATGACGCCGACGATCAGGAAGAAGGCCGACGCGCCGAACTGGGCCTCTTTGAAGAGCTGGCCTGCGGCCAGGAAGAGTCCGAGGACGATCAGGAAGACGCCGATGAGCGGCACGCCGGGCCGACTCCCGGGCCAGCTTCCATCGAAGCTCCAGCTGTCGACGCGAACGGCCTTGGGCGGATCTTCTCTGCGCATACCGGGAGAGTAGCAGCCTGGATGCACGCCTGCGAAACGGAACCGCTCTGGCGCCGCAGAACTCGAGCCTGAGCCCCTAAGACGTCAGGCTCGCGTCAACGCTGAGCTCGACGTTCCCCTTCAATGCCCGGGAGATCGGGCAGCCGTCCTTGGCTTGCTCGGCCAGGGCCCGGAAGCGCGCTTCGTCCAGGCCGGGCACCTGGCCGCGGACCGTAAGCCTGCTGGACACGACGGTCAATTTGCCGTCGATGCGTTCGGCCGTCACTTCGGCCGAGACGTCGAGGCTCTTGGGCGGCGAGCCCGCTTTGGCGAGGTCGCTCGAGAAGGCCATCGAGAAGCAGCTGGCATGAGCGGCCGCAAGCAGCTCCTCCGGGCTGGTTCTGCCGTTGGCCTGCTCCGTCCGGGAAGCCCAGGTCACCGGCAGACCGGCGAAGGCGCCGCTCGTGGTGGCGTCGACGCGACCGGACCCTGTGGCGAGGTCCCCATTCCAATTCACCGTAGCGCGACGAACTGCGGCCATGGCGTGACTCCTTCTCATTGCTCGGCTAGTCGGGTCGATGTTCGCACGCCCGTGAAGTTCCGGCTTACGGCGATCTCCGCAGGCCTGGCCGCGGGACGCCGGAGGTTCAGGAGCTGGCAGACTTGCGGGCGGCGCCGCGAGGCGCGCGCGGTGCCGGTGCGCGGCGGACGGGAGCGGCGAACGCCACTTCCCGAAAGAGAGCGCGGTGAGCCATGCCTGCGGGCGGCACGAGCGCGTCGGCGACGCCAAACGCCAGGTACGAGGCGAGGGCCGCCGAGAACGCCGGTACGAAACCGGGCGCTTCTATCGGGTCGAAGCCGGGCTCCCAGGCCAAACCGAGGATTCGCACCGACTTTGAGGCGCGGTCGATGCGCGGCTCGATTCGACCCACCATTCGGTCGCCGAATAGGATTGGCAGGACGTAGTAGCCCCAGCGGCGCTTTGCGGCAGGCGTGTAGACCTCCCATCGATAGTCGAAGCCGTAGAGCGGCTCTAGCGCGTCGCGGTCCCACATCAGCGGGTCGAGCGGTGCGAGGAAGCTGACACCGGCGGGACCGTCGCCGGGGCGAGAGATGGCGCCCGCCGCCTCGGCTGCGATCTCCCGTTCCGCCTGGGCCAGCAGCGGTAGCTCGTCCGCCACGACGAAGCGGCCGCCGCGCATGCCCTCGACGCCAAGGGCCACGATCTCGCCGCGATCCACGAGCTCGGCTCGAAGCTCCGCCCGCAGCGCGGCCGGCCCGATGCCGAGCCACAGTTCGCCGCTCCCGGCCGCGCCGAGCAACCCGTGGGCGCGGAAGCGGGACAGGAGCTTGTGGCGGCGCTGCTCGCGTTCCGGGACTCGGATTGCCAGGAGGTCGGAGGGGAACAGGCGCTCGACCAGGTCGTAGTAGCGGCGGTTGCCCTCACGGCGCGCCAGCCCCAGGCGACCGGAAACGGATAGGGCTTCGAGGACGGCCCGGACCGCCGACGTAGGCCCCCACCACCAGGCAATCGTCGCGGTGCGCTCGAAGTCGGCCGAGCTCCTTGGACCCTCGGCCGCGATCGTGGCCAGCAGCTTCTCCGCCAGAGCAGCTTGCTCGCCCAGCAGCCCGCTGGCCCAGCCCGCGCCCATGGTCGTCCAGGCGATTCGGTAGTAGGGCAGCTCGCGCGTGGGCAGCAGGTTGAGCGACTTGTTGTACGCCTCGAAGAGCTGGCGCCGGCCGTACAGGAGCTGGTCGGTCAGCTCGCGTCGGTAGCCGGCGATCCGGGCGGCCAGAACCAGGTCGTGGTTGCGCCCGGCGACTTCGAGGGGGTCGAACTGCAGCGATCCTAGGCGGTCCACCACGGCCAGAACACTCTCGGGCGACGCGGACAGCGCGCGCGGCGGCGCGAGCAGGTGGCGGATGGCGAGGAACCGGCGCGCCACGGGGACGCTGATCTGGTGGGGCATAGCGAGATTGTCGTGTATGCGGCGGTTTGCGGTCGGCCGGCATTCGGTCGGCCGGAAGATTGCCCGACCGCCGGTCTCAGCTCGTGGCTCGGCCGACGGAGCGCAGCAGGACGAGCGAGCGCGGCCCGAGGACGAGCGTCCCTCCCGTGGCCAGCGGTGCACTGTCGGCGGCATCGGTCCCTCCGGCCGAGGTGTCCAGCTCGCACTCCCAGGTCCGATGGGAGCCTAAGTCCGGCACGATGAACTCCAGGGGCTCCCACCAGCCGTTGAGTACGAGCAGCAGGTCGTCGTCGAGAACCGGCCGGCCGTGGTCGTCGCGGTCGGCGTCACGGGTGCCGTCCAGGTACGCCACGACGCTGCGCGTCCAGTCGGCGCCCCAATCCGAGTCGGTCATGGCGAACCCGGCCGGGGTGAACCATTCGATGTCGTCGCTGCGAGCGCCGCTGGCGAAACGGCGGCGTCGCAGCACCGGATGGCGGCGTCGCGTGGCCACGAGCGCGCGTGCGAAGGCGACCAGATCCTCGTCCACAGCCCCCCAATCGAACCAGGAGATCTCGTTGTCCTGGCAGTAGGCATTGTTGTTGCCCCGCTGAGTTCGGCCGATCTCGTCGCCGCCTAGAATCATCGGCACACCCAGGCTCAGAAGCAATGTGGCCAGGAGCGCCCGCGACTGCCGTGCTCGCAGGTCGATCACCGCAGGGTCGTCTGATGGGCCCTCGGCCCCGCAATTCCACGATCGATTGTCATCGGTGCCGTCATCGTTCGACTCGCCGTTCGCCTCGTTGTGCTTCCCGTCGTACGAAACCAGATCGCGCAGTGTAAAGCCGTCGTGGCAGGTGACGAAGTTGACCGACGCGTTGGGCCGGCGCCGCGACGGGCCGTACAGATCGGAGGAGCCGGTCAGGCGCGTCGCCAGATCCGGAAGCGTGCCCGCCACACCGCGCCAGAAGTCGCGGACTGTATCGCGGTACCTGCCGTTCCACTCGCTCCACTGCGCCGGGAAGAGGCCCAGGTCGTAGCTGTCGGACTGGCCCATGTCCCAGGGCTCGGCGATCAGCTTCACGCGCGACACGACCGGATCCTGCGAGACCAGGTCGAAGAAGGCCGACACTCTGTCGAACCCGCCGTGCTCCCGCGCCAGAGCAACCGCGAGATCGAACCGGAAGCCGTCCACGTGCATCTCGGTGACCCAGTAGCGCAGCGAATCCATGATGAGCCGCAGGCACGTCGGATCGTCGGGGTTGAGGGAGTTGCCGGTGCCCGTCGTGTCGTAGTAGTAGCGCGCATCGCTTGCGACGAGCCGGTAGTAGGCCGGGTTGTCGAACCCGCGGAAGGAAAGGGTCGGGCCCAGATGATTGCCCTCGGCGGTGTGGTTGAAGACGACGTCGAGGATCACTTCGAGCCCGGCGGCGTGGAGCGACTTGACCATGCGCTTGAACTCGGCGACCTGACCGCCGGGTCGCCCGGCTCGGACCTCGGCGGAGTAGGCCGCGTGCGGGGCGAAGAAGCCGAGAGTGTTGTAGCCCCAGTAGTTGTCCAGGCCTCTGGCCCGCAGGAACGCGTCGTCGAGGTGCTGATGGATCGGCAGCAGCTCCACCGCCGTGACGCCCAGGCCGGTCAGGTGATCGAGCGCCGCCGGGGAGGCCAGTCCGGCGAACGTGCCGCGCAGCTCCGGCGGCACGCCGGGATGGCGCTGGGTGAAGCCCTTGACGTGCATCTCGTAGACGATCGTGTCGGAGTAGGGGATCGCCGGCGGGGCATCCGCGCCCCAGTCGAAGTTGCCCCCCACCACCAGTCCGCGCGGCACGTGCGGCGCAGAGTCCAGGCTGCTGAGTGTGTCCGGGGTGCCCGGCACGTAGCCCAGTACGTCATCGCCCCAGTCGAAGTTGCCCACGATCGCCCGCGCGTAGGGATCGAGGAGCAGCTTGTTGGGGTTGCAGCGGAGGCCCTGGCCCGGATCATACGGTCCCGATACGCGGTATCCGTAGCGCTGACCCGGCTCGACACCGGGCACGAAGCCGTGCCAGACGCCGGCGTCCTGCTCCTGCAGGGGGATCTGCCGCTCCGTGCCCTCGGCATCGAAGAGGCACAGCGCGATGCCGTCGGCGACCCCGGAGGCTACCGCGAAGTTGGTGCCGTCCGGGCCCGGTTCGGCCCCCAGAGGGATGGGCCGGCCCGGCCAGAGTTCCATCTTCCGCTGCCCCTTCTGTGACCGAGCGGCCGCTCGGGCGTCAGCGTGCCACACGTTCGCCGCGCGGTCCAGATTCGGCCCGTCAGTACCAGCCGTTGGCCGACCAGAAGTTGTACGCGGCGCAGGCCGATCCATATCGGCTGTTGATGTACCAGAGGCCCCACTTCACCTGCGTCAGGGGGCTGGTGCGCCAGTTCGATCCGAAGGCGGCCATCTTGGAGCCCGGGTACGCCTGGGGAATGCCATAGGCGCCGGTCGGGCTGCCGGCGCGCGGGTTCCACTTCGATTCGGCCGTCCAGATGGCGTTGACGCAGTCGTAGCCCCTGGCGCCGACACGGTTCTTGACGTACGTCCGGGCATTCCAAACGGTGTCCCTGGGCGTCGGGGCGGGCGTCGGCTTTGCCGTGGGAGTGGGCTCGGGCGTGGGTGTGGCCGGCGGCCGGGTTGGCCCCGGAATGTAGACGTTCTCGGTTGACGCGGGCCACCACGTCGGATCTGCGAACCAGAAGCCAGTGGGCGATGCCGCGGCGACCGCTCCTGCGGAGCTCGACGTGGCCGGCGTTGCCGACGTCGCCGGATCTGCCAGCGTTCGCGGCGCGAGCACGATCGCGGCATCGATCAGGAAGATGCAGGCGGCCGCCAGAATGAGGACTGCCGGGGGGGAGAGTCGCTTCAAATGGTTCCTCAGGTATTGCGTCGGCTCCGGCCTGACCGGAGCCGACGGGCCCAACCTTGACGGGTTTGGCTGGGTGGGCGGGAGCGGCCGTGACGGGTGAAGTGGCCCTCTGCAGGCCGCTCCTTTGAGAGGCCGGGGACCGTGGCGGCGGGACCCGCACGTGTCCGGGATTCAAGGGTTGGCGCGCCGCCGATGATGTGTGGAGGTGCGCGACCGCCGGAGGCCCGCAGAATAGCATGGTTGGAGCGGGCCGAAGACGGAGCGCCGGGTTGGCGGCGCTCGGGTTGAGGCGGGTTTGGCGCCTGGGTTTGACGCGGTGCGCGGTAATCCCGATAATAGGACTCGGAATTAGCACAATCCACGGCGGCGGTCCGGCGTCCCCCTCCGCTCGGACCGCCGACCCGTTCAAGGAGCGCGATGGCCACCAGCCCCGAGATCGTCTCCAGTGAGTACAAATACGGCTTCCACGACGACGTCGACTATCTGGAGGAGACGAAGGCCGGCCTGACTCGCCAGACGGTCGAAGAGATCAGTCGGTTCAAGGGCGAGCCTCAGTGGATGCTCGACTTCCGCCTGCGAGCCTACGCGCACTACCTGGCACGGCCGATGCCGACCTGGGGCGGCGACCTTGGGCAGATCGATCTCGACAAGATCGTCTACTACCGCAAGCCGTCCGAGGGTGAAGAGAAGTCCTGGGACGACGTCCCGGACAAGATCAAGAAGACCTTCGAGCGCCTGGGCATCCCTGAGGCCGAGCGCAAGTTCCTGGCAGGCGTCGGCGCGCAATACGACTCCGAGGTCGTCTACCACAGCGTCCGTGAGGAGCTGTCCAAGATCGGTGTCGTCTTCATGGGCACCGACCAGGGTCTGAAGGAGTATCCGGAGCTCTTCAGGAAGTACTTCGCCACCGTCGTCCCGCCCGAGGACAACAAGTTCGCGGCCCTGAACAGCGCGGTCTGGTCGGGCGGCTCGTTCGTGTACGTGCCGAAGGGCGTCGAGGTCCCGCTGCCGCTCCAGGCCTACTTCCGCATCAACGCCGAGAACACCGGTCAGTTCGAGCGGACGCTGATCATCGTGGACGAGGGCGCCAAGGTCCACTACATAGAGGGCTGTACTGCGCCCATCTACACCACCGACGCCCTTCACGCCGCGGTCGTGGAGGTTATCGCCCTGCCGGGCTCGAAGGTCCGCTACACCACGATCCAGAACTGGTCGAACGACGTCTACAACCTCGTGACCAAGCGGGCTCACGCTCATGCCCACGCTACGGTCGAGTGGATAGACGCGAATACCGGGTCCCGCTTGACGATGAAGTATCCGAGTATCTGGCTGCGTGGCGAGGGCGCCACGGCCGAGGTCATCTCCGTCGCGGTCGCCGGCCGCGGGCAGCACCAGGACACCGGCGCCAAGGCGATCCACCTCGCCCCGAACACGCGCAGCCGGATCATCAGCAAGTCGATCTCGAAGGACGGCGGCCGGACGACCTACCGCGGCCAGCTCAAGGTCGTGCCCGGGGCCACGGGCGTCGTGGCGAGCGTCCGCTGCGACGCGCTTCTTCTCGACGAGGGCAGCCGCTCCGACACCTACCCCTACATCGACATCCAGGAAGACGACACGACGATGACGCATGAGGCCACCGTCGGCAAGATCAGCCAGGACCAGGTCTTCTACCTGATGAGCCGCGGCCTGACCGAGAACGAGGCCACCAACCTGGTCGTCCAGGGCTTCCTCGAGGTCTTCACCAAGGAACTCCCGATGGAGTATGCGATCGAGTTCAACCGCCTGGTCAAGCTGGAGATGGAGGGCGCGCTCGGATGACCGCCTCGGAGCGTGGCGACGCAAACGTCGCGGAATCGAAAGCGGCGGCGCGGGAGCGGCCGAAATCGCAGGGGCCGTCGGACCTGACACTGAGCTTCATCGACGAAGCCACGGTGCGGGGCACCGCCGGGGCAGCGGCCGATCCGGACTGGCTGCTCGCCGACCGGTTGGTTGGGCTTCGCGCCTTCGGGACGCTCCCGATCGAGACCAATCCGCTCTACACGACGTACGTCGATCTGCGAAATGCGCGACTTGCGGACGTGCGGCCCTGCACGGGCCCGGCCGCGGTCGTGACGGGAGCGGCCAGGACGAAGCTGCTCCCCGATGGAGCGGCCGCATACGCTGAGATCGGCGAGGATCGAGTGTCCGCGCTCGTGCTGTCGGCCGAGGCCCGCGCCGCGGGTGTGATTCTGGAGACGCTCGCCGACCTGCAGGCCCGAGACCCGGGGCTGTTCCGGCAGCTGCTGGACGGCGGCTGCGCCCTGCCCGAGAACGACAAGCTCGCCCAGATGACGCGGGCGCTGTGGTCTCAGGGGCTGCTGCTCCATGTCCCGAACGGCGTTCGTCTGGAGCGGCCGGTCGTCCTGCGCTGGAAGGTAGGGGCGCCCGGAAAGGCTCTCTTCTCCCGAACGGTCATCTCCCTGGGCGAGGACGCTGAGGTCTCGGTCGTCGAGGAACAGGTTGCGTCGGGTAGCGCCGAGCGGTCTGACGCCTCAGAGGCCCAGGCCTTCTTCGCCGGCACGACCGAGGCCGTCGTCGGCGCGGGCTCCAGCCTATCGTTCGCCGGCCTGCAGAACCTTTCGCTGCGACAGATCGCCTTCCAGCATCGCTCGGCGGTGCTCGGGCGAGGAGCCACGGTTCGCTGGGCGCTGGCCCAGCTGGGCTGCCGCGTCGTCCGCAGTCGCATCGACAACCGGCTCGACGGCGACGGTTCGACGGTCGAGCAGGCGGAGATCGTCTTCGGTTCCGCCGACCAGCTCTTCGACCTGACTTCGTACACGCGCCACGTCGGTCGCGACACGACCGGCAACCTGCTCTCGAAGGGCGCTCTGGCCGACCGTTCGCGGGCCTACATGAAGGGCCTCGCCACGATCGACAGGTCGGCTCGAGGCACTGACAGCTACCTCGGTGAGTTCAGCATGCTGCTTTCGAAGCAGGCGCGGTCCGTGGCGATCCCGAGCCTGGAGATCGATCAGCCCGACTGCCGGCGCGTCGCCCACGCCAGCTCCGTGGGCCCGATCGACGAGACGCAGCTCTTCTACCTGGAGAGCCGCGGCCTCGATCCCGAGGAGGCCCGCAGGGCCATCGTTCTGGGCTACCTCGAGCCGGTCGTTGCCCGCGTGCCGCTCGAATCCGCCCGGGAGCTGCTGCGCGGCCTGCTCGAAGCGAAGTGGGACGCCCGGAGCGTTTCTCACCCAGCAGCCGCCGCGGTGGCTTAGGCGTGCGATGACGGGGCCGGCAGGCAGTTCCCGTCGGGTCGACCTCTGCGCGGCGGATGACGTTCCGCCCGGCACGATGAAGCTCTGCGAGGTGGAGGACGAAACGGTCCTTGTGGTGAACCTCGACGGCATCTTCCACGCCACTCAGGGCATCTGCTCGCACGAGTACTTCGAGCTCGATCGCGGCGTGCTCACAGGCGACTCGATCCTGTGCACGCTCCATCTGTCGCGCTTCTCGCTCCTCGATGGCGAGGTCATCGACCCGCCGGCCGAGCTGCCGCTCGCGGTCTACCCGGTGGCGATCGAGGGCGAGCGACTCCTGATCGAGATACCGGCCGGCCCGCTCGAGGTCAACCGCTAACGAGGCAGGGGCCGCCCCAGGCCGAGTTGCTCGGCACGGGCCAGTATGGCCGAAGCGAAGACAACGTCCGCGAGACCGACGCCCAGGTGAGTTACGAGGATGCGGCCAGCTCCGCTCGGTGATGTATCGGGCTCGGGCGATGGGCCGCTCAGGAGCAACTCGCCGATCGTGGCGTCCGGATCGGGGTAGCCGGTGAACACGGGGCCCGCTCGGGTGGCCAGGAACTGGTCGCGCTCGTCGACGACGAAGAACGCCTCGCGAGCCAGGGCGGCCGGGGCCTGCATGTCGTAGTCGACGGCGACGAACAAGACTCCGCGGCCGAGCCAGGCCGGATCGAGCGCCTGACGGTTCGGGCCGAAGGAGATCGTCGATATGACGACGTCCGCCGACTCGACCGCCTCCCGCACGCTCGAGACCGCCCTGGCCGAACCGATTCCCTCGGTCCCGGAGGCCTCGCCCGCAAGCGCCGACGCGCGTGTCGCGTCGATGTCGGTGAGCCGCACCTGGGTGCCGGGCAGGACGTAGCCGATCACCGGTAGGTGGCTACGAGCTTGCGCCCCTGCCCCCAGCACGGCCACTCGCATCGGACGCCTGTCCTGTCTCGTGATCTCCGGCAGGAAGTGGCGGATTACCGTGCCGCTGATCGCTGCGGTTCGCGCGGCCGTGATCGCCGCCCCATCCATGACAGCCAGCGGCTCACCCGTTACCGGATCGCTCAGCAGGATTACGGCGTGGTAGGCCGGCAAACCCATGGCCGGATTGGCCGGGAATCCGGTGATCCACTTGGCGCCGATCAGGTCCTCCGAACCGTCCGCCGCTTCGCCCCGCAGCAGCGCCGGCATGGCGTGAGCCAGCGATCCAGGCTGTCGCGGATGAACCCCAATCTTCGGCGGCAGGTCGGCGTCACGGCCGAGGGCTCGCATCGTCCGCTCAGCCAGCGCCAGTCGCTCCCGGATTGGCGGCATGGCTGCCGATACTTCGGCCGCGGAGATGTGTCGGAGGGGTTTCATGGCTCTGGACTCGGCGAACGTTGAGGCAGACGGCCCGTTCTGACGGTCGGCAGACTCTCCGCGGATTGCATCTGTGCGAACGAGCGAGCGCCGACCGCTGCGCGTGCCCGGAGTGTAGCGGTACGATGACGCCCCCTGCGCTCCCGTAACGGACGGCGAGCAGACTTGAAGGAGAGGCTTTGCAGCGAGTACGAGGACTCATCGCGGCGATCCTCGTCGGAGTTCCGCTCGGGCTCTTCCTGCTGATAACGCTTCACGCTACCCGCGAGGTCTCGGTTCTGATCGGGTCCTGTGTAGGCGTTGCCGTGTTCGCGGTCGTGGCCACCGGGCCCGACCCCCGCGATGAGGCCGCGGATGCGGCGTGGCAGGAAGCGGCCCACGATTTGCCACCGGTTTCGGACCGGGTGATCCTCGAGCGGGTGCAGGCGACGATGCCCGGACCGGGCAGGCCACGACCGCCTGGCGCCCATCCGCGGGCCCACGGCGAGGGCGTCCGGCACAGGCGTGCTGGAAATCAGGGAGTGGAGCCGAAATGAGTCCAGTCGATCGAGCCAGCCTCGGGGCGCGCCTGAGCGCGGAAGGTCTCCAGGCATCGGCCTGGTCGAACCTGCCCGGGGAGCGATTCGAGGGGCGTGCCCACGACTTTGACAAGGTGGTGGTCGCAGTCGAGGGCTCGATCACGTTTGGCCTCGTCGAATACGGCGTCGGCTTCATGCTGACCCCTGGCGAGGGCCTCGATCTGCCGGCCAACATCCAGCACGATGCCGCAGTCGGCCCAAAGGGCGTCACCTGTCTGGAGGCACATCTGCCCGCCGGATCTCTCGGCCGCAAGGCCAAGGGCCGCGGCTACAGCCGGTAGTCGACCGGCGGGGGTGCCGCTGCGCTGTCTGTGGCTCCCGCGGGTAGCTTGCCCGCCGGACGGTCGGGCTCGTTCCGGTGTCGATTCCGGGGGAATGGGCTAGGCTGCACGCGTGGCGCGTCGGGGCGTCCAAGACAAACGATCCGGGGGCACAGGAGAAATGGGCGCTTTCGAACGGATCGACGCGACGGACGCTCGGATCATCGAGCTTCTCCAGCGGGACGGGCGCGAGTCCTATGCCGAGGTTGGGCTTGCCGTGGGCATGAGCGGACCGTCGGCCCACGAGCGAGTCAAGAAGCTAGAGGCTCGCGGCGTCATCCATGGCTACTCGGCTCTGGTGGATCCAACGCTTCTCGGCTACAGCGTGCTGGCGTTCATCTTCATCAAGCAGGTTCCCGGGACGATTGCCACCGATATGACCGGCGATTTCGTGGACATCGACGAGATCGAGGAGTGCCACCATCTCGCCGGTGAGGCCGACTACCTGCTGAAGGTCAGGGCGACGGATACGCGACACCTCGAGAGCGTCCTGCACGCGATCCAGCAGGTCCCGCACGTTTTCACGACCGAAACACAGGTCGTCTTCTCGAGCGCGTTCGAACGGCGGCCGCTCCACCTGGCGCGCGAGCCGGAGCCGGTGCCGAACTCATCGGGATCGTGACCGACACCCAGCCGCAGGCTCAAGGCTCAGGCGGCGCCGATCCCGCGACTAGCGCCAGCCGCAAAGGCAACGACGTACCCGAGCCCCGGGTCACGACGATGTTCGACTCCATCGCGCCGGTCTACGACCGGATGAACACGCTCATGACGGCCGGCTTCGATGGCCGGTGGCGGCGCGCCGCAGTCAGAGCCGCCCGGCTCTCGCCGGGCGGAACGGCATTGGACGTGGCCTGCGGTACGGGCAAGCTCACGGGGGCGCTGGCGAGGGCGGTCGGATCGGACGGCCTCGCGGTAGGGGTTGACCTGTCGCAGGCGATGCTAGACGAAGCCCGTCGAGTCTTCGGGGAGTTGCCCTGGGTCGAGTTCCGGCTCGGCAACGCCCTGGACCTGCCTTTCGCCGATGGGTCGTTCGACGCCGCGACGATCGCCTTCGGAATGCGCAATCTCGCCAGCTTTGAGGCGGGGTTCCGGGAGATGGCCAGAGTGGTCAGGAGTGGAGGACGGGTTGTGTGCCTGGAGCTGTCGGTGCCGCGTCCGCGGTTCATGGGTCGCGTCTACACGGCCGTCTTTCGCGTCACGGCGCCGGTGATGGGGGCGACACTCAGACGCCGCGCCGCTTACTCATACCTGCCCCACTCGCTGGACGGGTTCCCTCCGGCCGAGGAGATCGCGGCCACGATGCGGCGCGTGGGCCTGAAGGACGTATCGTTCAAACGACTTGGCCTGGGCGTAGTGGCGCTGCACGTCGGGACAGCGGCTTAGCTCCGGCAACGACCGCCATCCGACGCGTTCTGGCCGTCGCGGCTGCTAGGTAACCTTCCTGTCGGCGGCGTCCCGGATCGCCTGCGCGCTCTCGGAATTGCGTCGGGCCGCTTCGGCAGATACCTCAGCCTCGCGGATCCGGCCGTCCACATAGGCGCCGTGCAGATCGAGAAGCCTGGCGATCGTGGCCTCGTCGATCGGTATGCCATCGGCTGCCATATCCCTGGCGAGGAGCGACGCCTCGACCGAGTCGACCGGGCCGCCCGGGGTTTCGATCGACTCGAATGGATGATCGGCCAGGAAGAACCAGGTCAGCAGGCCGCCGATGACCAGACCGAGAAGGCCGAAGAAGAAGTAGTACGGCATGTGGGGCCCCCAGGTGGGCGGTCTTGATCGTAACCCGATGTGGCGGCGCGGGGTTGCGGTCAGGTGAGTTGCCTGAGACCATGACCCAGCGTCCCGGTCAGTATACGGACGCCGGCCCGGTCGGCACCTTGCGCTTGTGCCGCGTGCCGCCGACGATTACAGCCGTACGGTTTGAGCCTTTCGGGGGGCGGGGATTGCGGCGAGCCACAACTGCGCCACCGGGTATGTGAAACCTGTTGGTTATGAAGCCGCCGGATGCCGATGATCTATTGACAGCCGAGCGAAAGCCATCGAGACTCGATAGATGGCCATGCTCGCAAGTCGGCTTCTCCGCGTCGCTCTTGTCGTCCTCCTGCTCGGAACCGTGCTCGTACAGGTACTCCTGCCCGTGTTCGCGTCCGACGAAGGGAGGATCTTCCCCGAAGTCGCCTACCTCGTCGTCCCATACTCGGTGGCCGCCATCCTCTTCATCGGATGCGGTCAGGTGGCGCTGCTCGCCGTCTGGCGGCTGCTGTCCATGGTCAACGGCGGGGTCATCTTCACCCGCCGCGCGCTGCGCTGGGTCGACGTCATCACGGCCTGCGCGGCGGTCGCCACGGTTCTGACCGCAGGCGTCCTGATCCACATGCTCGACTTCGTCCCCGGCGGCGGCGGACCAACGTTCTACTACCTGGCCGCCTGCGTCGCCGGCGGGCTGGCGTTCGTGCTCCTCATGGTCGTCATGCGAGGCCTGCTCGAGTCGGCTGTCGCCGACCGCACCGAGCTCGACGAGGTGATCTGATGGCCGTGATCGTCGAGCTCGACGTCATGCTCGCCCGGCGCAAGATGTCCGTGGGCGACTTCGCCGACGCCGTCGGCATCACCCCGGCGAACGTCGCCGTTTTGAAGAACGGGCGCGCCCGAGCCATCCGGTTCACCACCCTGGACTCGATCTGCCGGGTGCTCGATTGCCAGCCCGGTGACATCCTCCGGTGGACCGCCGACCCGCCCGCCTAGCGGGCCCCCGGAGGGAGCGCCTCCCTGTATCGTTCTGGTAGCTTTCTCGCCAGGCACCCAGTCACTGGGACATATTCACAGGTAATGCATGATCGACTTCACGCCCAACCCGGTCGCCCTCGCCTTCGGCCCGCTCGAGATCCGGTGGTACGGAATCGGCTATGTAGCCGCCATCCTTGCCGGCACCTGGCTGGCCTTCCGCCTGGCCCGCGAACGCGGCGAGCGGACCGACATGATCGTCGACAGCCTCATCGTGATTGCCATCGCCGCTCTGATCGGCGGGCGGGCGTACCACGTCATCGATCAGTGGGCCTACTACAAGGACCACCTGTCACAGATCGTGCTGCCGCCCTACAGCGGCCTGGGCATCTACGGTGGGCTGTTCACCGGCACGCTTGCGGTGATCTGGTTGACCCGCCACTACCACCTCTCCTTCTGGCGGTGGGGCGACATCATCGCGCCGTGCATCCTCATAGCTCAGGCCGTTGGCCGCTGGGGCAACTTCATGAACCAGGAGCTCTACGGCCCTCCGACGAATCTCCCCTGGGGCATAGCGATTCAGTGCCAGTACCGCGTCGCGGAGTACGCCTGCCCGGCCCAGGGCGGGACGACCCCGGTTGATGCCCACTTCATTCCGCTCTTCTTCTACGAGTCTGTGCTGAGTCTCATTGGCATCGGCGCGATGATCTTCCTGTGGCGCCGCCTTACCGCTCGCCATCGCCTTCTCATCGCCGGTGACGTGGGCTTGCTTTACTTCGTCTGGTACGGCATGGAGCGGAGCATCCTGGAAACCCTCCGCAGCGGCTGGAACTGGACCTTCTTCGGCCTTGCCACGGCGCAGCTCCTGGGCCTGGGCGCCGCCGCGGTCGCGGTCGTGGCCATCCTGATTCGACACTGGTGGGTGCGGCGCCACCCTGAAGACGCTGCCGGTGCTGCGCCCGAGGCGTCGTCGCCTCCAGCAGAACCCGCCGATCCTCTGCCGGCAAGCTAGCCACCCTCAGACGCCTCATCGGTCCAACAGCCGGCGAGGTTACCACCGCTTGCCGGGCCTGCTTCGAGGCCCCCTACGGGCTCTTGGCGATTGCTCGTCTCCAGTACGAGACAGGATTCGCCGAGCGGGAAGCACCCCGTCGCCAAGCCGTGGGCGAGGCGCGCCGGCCCTCGCCAACTCACTGCACGGGGCGAGCCCGCGCTGGTCCAGGCCGCTAGTCCGCCCTGGAAGGGCTGCCCAGGTCGGGTCGAATGAATCCATCGCATCGGACCTCCTCCAGAGCACACGCTAGAGGAGGCCGATTGCCGGCGGCTTATCTGCGCCTTATCTGGCTCGTGCTCCCTCAGCGGATTGACCGCGGTACCGGCCTCGGCGGGGTTTCCAGCGACCGAAACGAAGCCGGCCACCCTGACGGGCAGGACTCGTCGGATAGGGGTCATCCTGCCCGTTCGGTGTTTGCAGTTTGCGCGACGGCCTTCCTGCTCCGTACAATTCCCCCGTCCCCGAATACAGACACAACTCAAGACAGAAATGCGTCCCGCCGGTCCTGCTGCCGCAAGCCCCAAGTGGCTTCCGCTGCGCGACGCGGGTCATGACCCTGGGGACAGCGAGGAGACGACGGTGACTACGATCGGCGCCAGGGTTGAAGGGCAACCGCAGAGTCTGCCTGCGGCGCATCCCATCGTTCGCTGGGTGAACGAGGTTGCGGCCCTGACGACACCTGACGCCGTCTACTGGTGCGACGGCTCCGAGGCGGAGAACCGCCGCCTTTGTCAGCTGCTCGTGGACGCCGGAACCTTCATCCGCTTGAATCCCGATCTCCGACCGAATAGCTTCCTCGCGCGCTCGGACCCGTCCGACGTCGCTCGCGTCGAGGATCGGACCTTCATCTGCTCCGAGATGGAGGAGGACGCCGGTCCCACCAACAACTGGCGCGATCCCCGAGAGATGCGGGCGACGCTAACAGGTCTATTCAGGGGCTCCATGCGAGGACGAACGATGTACGTCATCCCGTTCTCGATGGGCCCTGTCGGGTCTCCGATCGGACGGCTCGGGATCGAGCTCACGGACTCGCCCTATGTCGTGGTCAACATGAGGATCATGACTCGCATGGGCGAGACCGCCCTGGCCGAGATCGTGCGGACCGGCGACTTCGTGCCCGCAATTCACTCCGTAGGCGCGCCACTCGAACCCGGACAGAAAGACGTCCCGTGGCCATGCGATCCGGAAATGAAGTACATCGTCCATTATCCCGAGACGAGGGAGATCTGGTCGTACGGCTCGGGCTACGGCGGCAACGCCCTGCTCGGCAAGAAGTGCTACGCCCTCCGCATCGCCTCGGTCATCGCCCGCGCCGAGGGCTGGCTGGCCGAGCACATGCTGATCATCAAGGTCACCGCGCCCGACGGCCGCGTGAAGCACATGGCGGGCGCCTTCCCGTCGGCGTGCGGCAAGACCAACCTGGCCATGCTCGAACCGACCATTCCGGGCTGGAAGGTCGAGACGATCGGCGACGACATCTGCTGGATGAGGTTCGGGGCGGACGGGCATCTCTATGCCATCAACCCGGAGGCGGGTTTCTTCGGCGTGGCGCCCGGGACGAGCATGTCCACGAACGCGAACGCCATCCGGACGCTCTACGCGAACTGCATCTACACGAACTGCGCGCTGACAGACGACGGCGACGTGTGGTGGGAAGGCCTGACCGTGGAGCCGCCCGCCCATCTGATCGACTGGACGGGCCGCGACTGGGCTCCGGGCTCCGAGCGGCCAGCGGCCCACGCCAACGCCCGATTCACCGCTCCGGCGGCCCAGGACCCGGCCATCGCCTCGAACTGGGAGGATCCAGCCGGCGTCCCGATCGACGCGATCATGTTCGGCGGTCGCCGGACCGCGACCGTGCCCCTCGTTCGCGAGGGTTTCGACTGGGAGCACGGTGTCTTCCTGGGCTCGATCATGAGCTCCGAGATGACGGCGGCAGCGTTCGGAACCATTGGCAAGCTGCGCTTCGACCCGTTTGCGATGCTGCCGTTCTGCGGCTACAACATGGCCGACTATTGGGGCCACTGGCTGGACATCGGCCAGAAGGCCGGCGCCCAGCTGCCGCGCATCTACCTGGTCAACTGGTTCCGCAGGGACGCCAGCGGCCGCTTCATGTGGCCCGGCTTCGGCGAGAACAGCCGCGTCATCGAATGGATCTTCGGCCGGTGCTCGGGCGAGAACGACGCCGTCGAGACGCCGATCGGATTCCTGCCGGCGCCCGGCGCGATCGACACGAGGAGCCTGAACGTCACAGCGGCGGACCTGTCGGCGCTGCTTTCCGTGGACCCCGCGGCCTGGGCTCAGGAAGCGGGCGCGATCGAGGAGCACTACGCTAGGTTCGGCTCGAAGCTGCCGGATGCGCTGGCCGCCCAGCTGAAGCGGTTGAAGAAGGCGATCGCCGCCGTCTGACGGACGGCCGATCCCGCATCCAACTCGAGGGTGGGAGACCGGCGTCGTCGCTTTCATCGTCTGTGCCGCCTCGTAGCACCTACCGGTTCCGGGGGCCTGGTGCCCACGCCGGTCTTTCGTCCCGGTTACGATCGCCGGTGTCAGCCGGCTAGCTGCCAGTGCCGGCCCGAGGCAGCGATAGAAGTCGCGCCGGCTCCCTCCGCCGGCGTCCCGCAAGAGGGAGGTCCACGATGCCAGTCTGTCGTCGCAAAGTAACGGTCATCGGAGCCGGCAACGTTGGCGCAACGGCGGCCCAGCGGATAGCCGAGGCCGGCGTCGCCGACGTCTATTTGATCGACGTCGTGGACGGGCTGCCTCAAGGCAAGGCGCTCGACCTCTCGGAGGCGGCGCCGCTCCAGCACCACGATCAGATGATCTACGGCACCACAGACTATGCCGACACCACGGAATCGGACGTCATCGTCGTCACGGCCGGCATGACCCGCCAGCCCGGACAAACCCGAGACGACCTGCTCGTGAAGAACGCCGGCATCGTCCGGGACGTGGTCGGCAGGGCCGTCCACTACTCGCCCGAAGCGATCCTCATCATCGTCACGAACCCGCTCGATGCGATGGTCCACGTCGCTATCGAAGCAAGTGGCTTTCCGCGCGAACGCGTCATTGGCATGGCCGGCGTCCTGGACAGCTCGCGATTCCGGGCCTTCATCGCCCAGGACCTGGGCGTCTCCTCCTCAGACGTGTCGGCTTTCGTGCTGGGCGGGCACGGCGACACGATGGTCCCGGTGCCGCGCTTCTCGACCGTCGCCGGGATTCCGCTGCCCGAACTGATGAGGCCCGAACGAATAGAGGAACTGGTCACGCGCACCCGCAACGGTGGCGCCGAAGTGGTCGCCCTGCTGAAGTCCGGCAGCGCCTTCTACGCGCCCGCGTCCTCGGTGCTGCACATGGTGGATTCGATCCTCAACGACCGAAAGCGCGTCCTCGCGTGCGCGGTCCTGCTCTGCGGCGAGTACAAGCTCGACGGCCTCGTCGTGGGCGTGCCGGTCATCCTGGGCGCCGCGGGCGTCGAGCGGATCATCGAGGTCGCCCTGACCCCCGACGAGCAAAGGGCGCTCCAGGCCTCCGCGGGATCCGTCAAGGGCCTGGTCGATACGCTACAGAGGGCGCCTGTCTGATCGGTAGGAGCGGCCGTCCGGGCCGCGCCTCCCGATCCCCATCGGATTGCTTCGGCAATAGGAAAGCCCCGGCGGTCCCGTCCTGCCGGGGCTTTCCTGGACCAGTCCGGAATTGAGCGCCGGTCCCGGCCCCCCGGGATTCCGGGACCGACGCCATTTCGCCCGTCCGATCCCCCTCGGGGCGGCGGTTGCCGCACATCGGGCGACCTCCCCCCAATGATTCGGAGATTGTCTGGAGTTCACCAGGCGTCCTCCGATGTACGTATGAAGCCACGTGCGGACGGCCGATCTGAGCGGCCAGCCGACAGCCGTCGTGTCGGCCAGCCGACATCTCCCCGCACCGCCCGACTCCCGGGCGCCGGTACCGGTAAACTCGGGCCGTGTTCGCCGTCATCCGTCTCGACTTCGATCCCTCGACGTCCGTCTTCGGTCTGTCCGTACGCCTGGAGACGCTGGTTCTCGTCGGCGTCATATTCCTCGTGCTGCTGCTCGCGGCCCTGATCGCGGGCAGGTCGAACGCCGCCGTGGCGCCCGTGGAGGGTGCCGACGATGCAGCCGGATCGCGGCTGCGGCGAGATGACCTGATCCTGATCGCCTTCGGCGCCGTGCCGGGCGCCGTCGTCGGCGGACGACTCGGCTACGTGCTCCTGCACCTCGACTACTACTCGGCCAACCAGCGGGCCATCACCGATCCAGGACAGGGCGGACTGGGCTTGACGCTGGCAGTCGTGCTGGGAACTCTGACGGCCGTTGCCGTGGCTCGACTGCTGGCCGCGCCCGTCGGCCGATGGCTAAGTGTGGCCAGCATCCCCGTCCTGCTCGGGCTTGGCCTGGGCAAGCTGGCCATGGTGCTGGGCGGGGCAGGGCAGGGCGGCTACTCCGACGCCTCGTGGGCTACCGCCTACGTCCAGCCCGGCCCATGGGAAAGCCTGAACCCGAGCTATCCGGCGGTGCCGTCGCAGGTTATCGAAGGCGCCCTGGTGCTTACCGTTGCGGTGGTCGTACTGGCCGTACCGTTCTTGCTGCGACTCCGAATCAGGCGCTGGCGGCGGCTTGGCCGGCCCGGCCTGGCGCCGCGGCGAGACTGGGCCGTCCTGACTGGCGGTCGTCGCTACCTGACCGTGCTGGGCCTATGGGCAATCGTCAGGTTCGCTGCCGCCTTCACTTGGCGCGATGCCCGCGTCCTGGGCCCGTTCGGGGCCGAGCAGCTCGTTCTGGTGCCCGTGGCCGTAGTTGCCCTCTGTGGGCCGCTGGCGGTCGCGGCGATCCGCGGCGCGCGGCGTGCTCTGGTCGGACGGCGCGCAGTCCGCCGGGCGGCACGAGGGGAGAAGGCCGCCGAAGCACGAGGGGAGAAGGCCGCCGAGACGCCTGCGGCTGAGACGGTCGCTGCTGAGGCCGCGACCGACCGGGCCTCCTGACCGATCGCCCCCCTGGTCGCCCGATACCACGGTCGCGCGGTGGGCCCGGGACGGTCGCGGGCCGGCCCACCTCCGCCCTTCGGAGTATGCTCGACGGGCTTCCTGGATGGTCGAAAGACGGCAGCGAGCCGCCTCGCCCAGGCCAGTATCGGGAGGGACCATGTCGCCGTCGCGCCCGGAATCGGACCCCGTGCGCGGGTCCGGGCGGCCCCCGGCGGCGTCTAAGCTGGCCGCGTCTAAGCTGGCCGCGTCGAAGGTCTGGTTCGCTCCCGACCGACCGGTTGTATCTCCCCAGATCAAGGCGACGCCGTCAGGGCAGGTGGGGCCTGTCTCGCCAACACAGGCAACTCGGCCGGCCGGGCAACGATCGTCCAGGCCCGCGTCGATCCCAGGCCGCTCTGCCGGCGTGAAGAACGTCCGGGGCCAGCGGTCCGCGCCACGGGCGCCAGATCCGCCACGGACGCCGCCCGTCGTAGTCCGGCAGATACGGAGCGGCGTGGTCGAGAGCCGCCACCGCGGCGCCATCGTCGAGGTGGGGATCGAAGGTTCGGTCCGCCGAGTCCTGGGCGACCCGGACACCGTCGTCAACCTGCGCTCAGCGGTCAAGCCGTTCGGGCTCGCGGCCTTCGTCGAAGCTGGCGGAGTGGAGGAGTTCGATCTGTCGAGCGTCGAGCTGGCCATCATGGCCGGCTCGCATTCCGGTGAGGACCTGCACGTCCGAACCCTGCAGGCCATCTTCCGTCGGGCGGGCGTGTCGCAGCAGTTCCTGGGCTGCGGCTCGGAGGGCGCACCCCTGGACGCTCTGACTGCGGCTCGGCTCGCTCGCGACGGCGAGAAACCCGGGCCCCTGCGCCACATGTGCTCCGGTCAGCACGCCTCGATGCTGTTGTTGTGCCGGATGAACGACTGGCCGCTCGAGGAGTACTGGCTGCGGGACCACCCGGTACAACGCTTGTACGAGGCTACGGTGGCACGCGCCTTCGACACGACGCCCGAGATGCTCGTGCTCTCGACCGACGCCTGCGGCGTTCCAACTTACGCTTTCCCGCTGCACGAGGTGGCCCGCGCCTTCGCCATGCTGGCGGATCCATCCGCTGTTCCCATCGCCGAGGCTCGCTCCAGCCTGGCGCCCGCGCTGCTTCGCATCCGCGACGCGATGATGGCCAACCCCGACATGGTGGCCGGGAGTCGCGACAGGCTCGACACGTCGGTGATGAAGGCCGCTCCTGGTCGTATCGTGGCCAAGGGGGGCGCAGAGGGATTGCGCGGTTTCGCGCTGCTGGCGCGCGACGGCGGCCCCACTGCCTCCGGGATCGCCCTCAAGATCGAGGATGGCGGAGGCTTCGATCGGGCTGTCGTGGCCGCGTCCGTAGAGACGCTCCGGCAGGTTCGCGCCCTCGACCCGGCGGCGCTGCGGGCCCTGGGTCGCTACTACCGGCCCGTGGCCCTCGACCCGCGTGGCAATCGCGCGGGTGAGGCGATCGCTGAGTTCGAGCTCGCGCCCGTCGGGGAACTGCTGTAGGTCCGGCTGATCGCCGGCGGACGGCGCCCCGCGCTGCGGTGCTGGGCGGTGGCGCTCGGGGGCCCTACAACAGAACCTGGGCCTGAGCCGGCAGTCCCTTGCCCGTACACTTAGGGCATGAGCGAGGTACGCGTTCGAATCGCGCCGAGCCCGACAGGGCCGCTGCACCTGGGAACCGCGCGCACGGCGCTGTTCAACTTCCTCTTTGCGCGCCACACGGGCGGGACCTTCATCTTCCGTCTCGAGGACACCGACCAGGCACGCTCTACAGAGGCTTACGAGCTCGACATCCTCGAAGGCCTCCACTGGCTGGGGATCCGGTGGGACGAGGGACCGGGCATCGGCGACGAGCCGGAGCGCGGCTCATACGGTCCTTATCGCCAGATGCAGCGCCTGGAGCGCTACGAAGAGGCCGCCACCAGGCTGCTTGCGCAGGACCAGGCCTACTACTGCTACTGCACACCGGGCGAGCTCGAGGCCGAGCGAAGGCGCCAGGAGGCCGCACGCGAGACGGTCCGATACAGCGGCCGCTGCGCTCATCTCACGCCGGCGGAGCGAGGCGCCTTCGAGGCCGAGGGGCGCAGGCCGGTGGTGCGCTTCCGCATTCCGCCGAATCGGACGATCGCCTTCGACGACATCGTTCGGGGGCACGTTGAGATCGATACTGCGGCTCTGGGCGGCGACCTCGTCATCCTTAGGTCGGACGGCACGCCCCTGTACCACTTCACGGTGGCCGTCGACGACGCCGCCATGGCGATCAGCCACGTGATCCGCGGCGAGGACCACCTCTCCAACACCCCCAAGCACATCCTCCTGTTCGAGGCGATGGGCGCGCCGATCCCGCAATTCGCACACCTGCCGCTCATCCTCAATCCGGACCGGACCAAGATGAGCAAGCGCAAGAGCCAGACCGCCGTGGCCGACTATCGGGCTCAGGGGTTCATTCCGGAGGCCTTCGTCAACTACCTGGCGCTGCTCGGCTGGTCGACCGGCACGGAGGAGGAGGTTCTCTCGCAGGCCGAGCTGATAGAGCGGTTCGACCTGTCGACGGTCAACAGCGCCGGTGCAGTTTTCGACCGCGAGCGGCTTGTCTGGCTCAACGGGCAGTGGATCCGCCGCCTGTCGCCGGATGACCTGATGGATCGGTTGAGGCCGTTTCTGCAGGCCGACCTGGACGCGGGCCGCATCGACTGGCTGCCCTCGGACGAGGAGATCAGAGCGCTCCTCTACGTCGTTCAGGAGCGCCTGCCTACGCTCGCGGCCGTGGGCGATCTCATTCGCTTCCTGTTCGTGAAGAACCTGGACCCGGACGTGGCGGCGATGGTACCCAAGCGCTGGGACGCGGCGACGACCGCGGCCGCCCTTTCCGCCGCCCGCCGGACGATCGCCGACGTCGGGCGGGTGTGCTGGGAGGCAGACGAGATCGAGCCGCCACTCCGGAGTCTCGTCGAGGATCGCCGCTGGCAGGCCGGCGATCTGTTCATGGCCATCCGCGTCGCCGTCACCGGCCGGACAGCCTCACCGCCGCTCTTCGACACGATGGTGGCGCTTGGCTACGAGCGGACGCTGGCCCGGCTGGATCGGGCAATCGAGAAGCTCGAAGCGCAGGCAGCCGCGGCCCCGTAGGAGGGAACCCCGGGATGGCTCGAACGATTCTGGTGGTCGACGACGAGCGCACGCTGCGCGAGACGCTGGCCGAGAGCCTGGAGCAGGAGGGCTTCGCGGTAGTCCAGGCCGCCGACGGGCGGGAGGCGGTCGATGCCTTCCGGCGCCATCACCCCGACCTGATCCTGCTGGATCTGATGCTGCCCGAGATCGGCGGGACCGAGGTCTGCCGGATCATTCGGGCCGAGTCGGGTGTGCCGATCCTGATGCTCACCGCAAAGAGCGCCGAGGTGGACAAGGTCGTGGGGCTGGAGCTCGGCGCCGACGACTACGTCACCAAGCCGTTCAGCTTTCGAGAGCTGCTGGCCCGAATCAGGGCGCTGCTGCGCCGGTCGGAGACGCAGGCTCAGGCGGCCGAGCCGGAGACCGTCGATCTCGGCCAGGTCAGGGTGGACCTGGCCGGACGCCGGCTGCTGCGGGGCGGTGAGGTCCTCCCGGTCAAGCCGAAAGCCTTCGAGCTGCTTCTCTTCCTCATCCGAAACGCCGGTCACGTCTTCACCCGCGACCAGCTTCTCGAGCACGTCTGGGGCTACGACTACGCCGGGGAGACGCGCACCGTGGATGTCCACGTTCATTGGCTGCGGGCCCAGATAGAGGCCGACCCTGCCAACCCGACGTTTCTGGAAACCGTCCGCGGCGTCGGCTACGTCCTGAGGCGTCCCCAGGCCGACTGACGAGGACGGGCCTGACCCTAGATCCCGAAGAGATGCAGGATTGCCCCAATCGGCCCGGACAACACCTGGAGTGCCAGGTAGGCGCACCCGGCGATGACGGCCGCGCACGGGATGGTGAGAATCCAGGCCGTGGCAATGCTCCGGGCTACGGTCCAGCGAACTGCGTTGAAGCTGTGGCTGGTTCCGACACCCATGATGGCGCTGGAGATCACATGGGTCGTGGAGACCGGCATTCCGAGCTGAGCCGCACCCATGATGATCGTGGCCGCCGTAGTCTCGGCCGCGAAGCCCTGGACCGGGTCGAGCCTGACCACTCGCTGGCCCATCGTCTTCATGATCCGCCAGCCCCCGGCCGCCGTGCCAAACGACATCGCCGTCGCCGCAATGAGGATGACCCAGGTTGGCACCGTCTTGCTGGAGATTGCGTGGGCGTTGAAGAGGGCCAGAGTCATGATCCCCATCGTCTTCTGAGCGTCGTTCGTGCCGTGGCTCAGGGCCATGTAGGTCGCCGAGAGAATCTGGAGTCGCCTAAAGCGATCGTTGAGCAAGCGCGGGTTGGCATGCACGAAGACGTTCAGCAGGACGATCATCAGACCCAGCGCGATGAGGAGCCCCAGAACGGGTGAGCTGATCAGCGGGACCATAACCTTCGCCGCGAAGTTTCCCCACTGGACTGCGTTCGGCCCCGAGGAAGCAATCGCGCCGCCGATCAGCCCGCCGACCAGGGCATGACTGCTCGAGCTCGGGATCGCCAGTGCCCAGGTGATCAGGTTCCACGAAATGGCCCCCAGGAGCGCCGCCGCTAGGACCATGGCACCGTTGCTCAGGATCATCTGATCCTGGACCACGCCCGAACCGATCGTGGTTGCGACCGCCGTGCCGAACACCAGGGCTCCGACGAAATTGGCCGTTGCCGAGAGAAGGATCGCGTGCTCGGGCTTGAGGGCCCGCGTCGACACGCTCGTGGCGATTGCGTTGGCTGTGTCGTGGAAGCCGTTGATGTAGTCGAACGACACGGCCAGCGCAAAGATCCCGATCAGGGCCAGGATGGTGCTTTGAGACAAGCCGACACGCCCTCGAGATGCGAGTGAAGTCGCGGCGGGGCCCCCGCCAGTGAGAGGCTATCAGGTCGAGAAAGGCCGTGCCCCGCTCTTGAGGATGTGGCTACGGATTGAGATCCTCGACCTCGCCCGTCGCCAGGAAGACGACGTCCTCGGCGATGTTCGTGACCCGGTCGCCGATGCGCTCGAGGTAGTGAGCGGCGAACAGGATCCGCGTGCCCGGATCCACCTTGGAAGGATCGGTCCGCATCTCCGCCAGCACATCGTCGAAGAGCTGGTGGTAGAGCCGGTCGATCTCGTCGTCGCGAGCCGCGACTTCGCGAGCCCGCGCCTCGTCTATGTCGACCAGGGCCATGACCACGTCGCGGACCTGACGGGCGGCCAGCACCGCCATCGGCGTCAGCTCGTCGTATGTGACCATGCTTGTCACGCCGGCGAGCTTCCGAGCCTGCTTCGCCACCGAGCCGGCGTGGTCTCCGATGCGTTCGAGCTCATACGTCACCCGATCCAGCGCCAGCAGGAAGCGCAGGTCTCGAGCCACCGGTGACTGAGTCGCGATCGTCATCGCCACGACGCCCGTCACGGCTCGTTGAACCTCGTTTACGCGGCCGTCGGAGGCGATGACTTTCTGGGCTAGCTCTGCGTCACGGCACATGATCGCTTCGTGGGCGGCCAGGATCTGCTCCTCCACATAGGAGCCCATCCGCAGGACGCCTTCCTTGACGTCGCGCATCTCCATGTCGAGGCTCTCACGGACACGCACGGCGTGTCGGTCCGCCTCGGACTCGAGGCTTTCGCGGATGCGGTCGGCGTGTCGGTCCGCCTCCGTTTCGACCGCCACGTCAATGTCGATGGCTGGCCTGGCGGCGACGTCGGATTCGACGTGTGGGACGCCGGCCGTTTCGTCCGCGGACTGCATGGTCGACTCCTCGTTCTGCTTGGCGCTCATCCGAACCGTCCGGAGATGTAGTCCTCGGTCAGGCGCTCATTCGGCCGGGTGAAGATGCGCCCGGTGGGCCCGACCTCGACCAGGTATCCGGCCCTGTCTTCGGCCATCGTGAAGAAGGCCGTGACGTCGCTCACCCGGGCGGCCTGCTGCATGTTGTGGGTGACGATGACGATGGTGTAGGCCTCGCGAAGCTCGCGCATCAACTCCTCGATCCTCAGAGTCGACACCGGGTCGAGGGCCGACGCCGGCTCGTCCATCAGGATGACCTCGGGATCGGTCGCCAGAACGCGGGCGATGCAGAGGCGTTGCTGCTGGCCGCCCGAAAGCGCCAGACCGGACTTGCGACGGAGGTCGTCCTTGACCTCGTCCCACAGAGCTGCCCGCTTGAGGCTGGTCTCGACCAGACTGTCGAGCGCCCGCCTGTCGTTCTGCCCGCGGCGGCGCGGGCCGTAGGCGACGTTCTCGTAGATGGACATCGGGAACGGGTTGGGGCGCTGGAAGACCATGCCGACACGGCGTCGCAGCTCCACGACGCTTACATCCGGGTCCATGACGTTCTCGCCGTCGAGGCAGACCTGGCCCTGGACGCTGGCGCCCGGGATCAGGTCGTTCATCCGGTTGAAGCAGCGCAGGAACGTCGACTTGCCGCTGCCGGACGGGCCGATCAACGCCAGGATCGAGCAGGCCTGGACGGTAAGCGAGACGTCGCGTACGGCGACCTTCTCGCCGTAGAGGATGGACACGTGCTCGGTCGCGATCTTGATCTGCTCGGGTCGAGCGGCGAACTCATCGGCCGCGCCGGGCGCAGCCACCTCGACGCGCCGGAGCACGGGCTCAGGGTGGATGGCGGTTGTGGGCATCTCGTCTCCGGTGCTCATGCGGCGGTCAGCCGTCGGGTCAGGACGCGGCCGATCAGGCGCGCCCCGAGGTTGAAGATCAGTACCATCGATATGAGGATGGCGGAGGAGCCATCGACGATCTGATCGCGGAAGATTCCGAGGCCCTCTGAGTTCAGCTTGTAGATGTACACCGAGAGTGTCGTGGCGGGTCGCAGCGGGCTCCATGGAGAGGACGGATCGGCCAGGTTCAGGTTACCGAAGTCATAATGGGGTGGCGTCCCGATCCCGGACGTGAAGAGCAGCACGGCGGCTTCGCCAAAGACCCGGCCCGCGGTGAGGATAACGCCGGTGACAAGGCCGGGGATCGCCAGAGGCAGGACGACGTGCTGGATGGTCTGCCACTTGGTGGCGCCCAGGGCGAGGCTCGCGCTGCGTTCCTCCTGGGGCACCGCCCGGAGCGCCTGTTCGGACAGCCGGGTCATGAGCGGCAAGTTGAAGAGAGTGAGAGCTAGCGCGCCGCCCAGGGCCGTGAAACCCCAATGAAAGTCGTCGACAAACAGGATCAGGCCGAAGAGCCCGACTACGATCGACGGCACCGAGCTGATGGCTTCCTCGGCGAACCTGATTGCGCTCGTGATGGCGTTCTCGCCGGCATATTCCGACATGTAGATGCCGCCGAGGATGCCTATCGGGATGGCGATCAGCATCGTCAGGACGAGCATGTAGATTGAGTTCCAGAGGACCGGCAGGATGCCGCCCAGAGCACTGTCGCTCGGGTCGCTCAGCACGAAG
>Ga0182010_10000224_pt1 | contig 32371 bp, 23 predicted proteins | sample 611E1MmetaG_FD_120488 | JGI IMG/M metagenome (GOLD analysis project Ga0182010, IMG submission 120488) | Permafrost microbial communities from Stordalen Mire, Sweden - 611E1M metaG | ecosystem: Environmental > Terrestrial > Soil > Wetlands > Permafrost | place: Sweden: Stordalen | collected... | reverse complement strand
TGGACCGTCGCCTGGCAACGGACCCACCGCGACCGTAGCACCGTGGTCAAGGCACGGCCGCAGGCTCCCTCGGACCGAACTTGGTGCGGCTGCCAGGGCACCGGCCTCACGCGCCCGAGGGAGAGTCGCCCATCGAGCCGCTGGCGAAGAGAGGCCCCGACCGAACGGCCGAGGCCTCTGAGTCCGCTGTGTCGGCGCAGTTCCGAAGAGCGACGGAGCGCCGCAGATTGCGAGTCGCGCGCCCGAGCTAGGCGCCCGTTACGTTGGTGGGAGCGGTGATCTTGTTGGCCGGGTCGTTGACGTTGGTGATATCGAACTGGATCTCGTAGGCGACGCTGTTGTCGGCCGCCTTGCCCAGGATCGACATGCTCACCGGGTAGCCGCCGTTCTGGGCGACCCAGATATCGGCAGACCAGGTGGCGCCTTCGACGCCTGACGCCGATCCGAACTCGGCCAGAGCCGCGGCCGATGCCTGATAGTGATCGGCCTGGACGCCGTTCTTGTTCTCCGACCCCACCTTGGTGAAGCCGCTGTCAGTCGACTCGCCGACGAAGCTCGAGAACATGGTGGCCGGCGAGAACGAGTCGGCCATGCTGGTCCCGGTGGCTGCGGTCTTGAGGAAGCTGCCGGTGCCGCTCATGTCGAGATAGTCGAAGCCGCCGATCTCGATGATGTGGAAGCCGGCCATGGTGATGTCGGCGCCCTTGTCGGGCGTGACCTCGATCGTGCCGCTGATCGTCACCGGGGCGTTGCCCGAAGCGGACGAGCCGCCCAGCTCGGAGAGCATCGAGCCGAACTCGCCGCCGGCGAGGGTCATCTTGAACTTGTAGCTGCTGATCGAGGAGAGGGCGCTCGCCGCTCCGCTGAGGCCGGAGCCGCCGTTGTCGGCGGAGGTAGCTCCCGGCACGGTCGTGGGCGTGGTTCCGCCGTTGTTGCCGGTGTTGGCCGGCACGGTCGTGGGCGTGGTTCCGCCGTTGTTGCCGGTGTTGGCCGGCGTCATCGTAGCGACGGGGTTGGCGCTGCCGGTGCTGCCGACGCCCGACGACTTGTTGTTGTTGGTGAACAGGTACGCTCCTCCGGCGATTGCGGCGATGAGAATCAGGCCGGCGAGGATCATCGCGGGGCTGATCGAACTCTTCGCCGGGGGAGCCATTACCGGGGCGTTCATCGAGTAGTTGGGCATCCCACCCTGGGCCGGCGGGGCTCCCCATGCCGGGGGCGGAGGGGGCGGCGTGGCGGCCTGATATTGCGTGGCGGCCTGATACGGCGGCGCCGCCGGCGGCACGGACACGGCGGCGGGAACCGCCATAGCCGGTAGCGTAGTCCCGCACGTCGGGCAGAACTGCTGCTCCGCGGCGGTCCGCGGCGTCCCGCAGTTGGCGCAGAAGCCCAATCCAGTGGCCATCTGATCTCCCTCCTACTGTCGCGTAGAACTGCCGGAAGATCCGCCTGGGCTCCCACAGAAGATCGGCGATCTGCCGAGCCGGACCCAATCGGACGCGGTCATTCTAGTCCCCGAATGCCAGTTGTTAACCGCTCGCGCGGGCTTCTTTGGGACCGCCGCCGCTTGCGGTTTGTAGGGACCGCTCGGGTCCCGCGTTGCGGTCTGGCGGACGAGTGCTGCGCAGGTCCCGACACCCCGCGGTGGCTACGTGTAGGACGTCGCCCAGCCGACTCCTCCGGTGCAGGGCGTTTCGAACAACAGCGACGCCGCCGTCGACGTCGGTGATGACCTGGATCTGACCTTCCTCTATCCGGTGGGGACCGGGTCTCGATGAACGGGGGCGCGAAGCGACTGGGGCGAGTGGCGGAGGGCGGCCAATCCGGCTCGAACGGCGAGCCCGACCCCACCGAAGTCGCGGTCATGTTCACGCGCATCACCTCGCTCGACCAGGACCGCATCGTACGGATCCTCCTTCTCGCGGAGCATCGCCGACGCGAGGCAGCAGGGCGCGAATCGCGGGTGCCGGCGGCCGACTAGAGCGCAGCCGCACCGCGGGCGTAGCCGGGACATGGCGGCCAGCGCCGCAGATCGCCGGCCGGACAGGCGCCGCGGCTCTAGTCCGGATCGAGGGGTACGTTGAACTGCAGGAGAGCGGCTCCCTGCCCGGTCATCCGGATCTCGCTCAGGGCGCAGTTCCGGACGGCGGGAAACAGCCGCCGGTAGTCGCCGAGCGGCGCCCCGATGAGGCTGCACAACGCCAGCCGGATCATCGTGTTGTGCGCCACGATGAGGACCCGGCCCTCGGGGTGAACCTCGGCGATGTCGTGCAGGCAGGCTGAGAAGCGCCCGACGGCCGCGACCGGATCCTCTCCTCCCGGAAGGTGGTGAGCGACGGGGTCGACGCGGAATGCGGCGAATGCCTCGGGAAACAGCTCTCGCATCTCCCCCGAGGTCCGTCCCTCCCCATCGCCGAAGTCCAGCTCCCGGAGCCGGCCATCGACCTGCAGTCGCACGCCCGCCGAATCGGCACACGGCGTCGCGGTGCCGAGAGCCCGGCTCAGCGGGGATGACCAGACCGCGGCGAGTCCGGCCGAAGAAGCCCACCTCGCGAGTCGAGCCGCCTGGGCAAGCCCGGGCGGGGATAGCTCCACCTCCGAGACGCCCGCGTACCTGTTCTCGGCGTACCAGGTCGTCTCTCCGTGCCGAACAAGGACGATGTCTGTCATCGTCCCGCCCGTCCCCGAGCGTGCGCCGCGAGGGCGGCGCCCAGCCAGCCGCGAGCCTCGAGCTCGTCGACCAGGCGAACGTACGCGGCGCCGAAGCGCTCGGCCGACCCATCGCGTGGGTCGATCGTCAGTCGGACGCGCACCATCTCGGCGGCGACGTCGGCCGCATCTCGACCCGGGCTGGCAGCCAGAACGGCCATCCCGAGCGCGGGCTCAGAGTTATCGGGAAGGGCGACCGGACGCCCGAGGATGTCGGCGCGGAGCTGGCACCAGTACTCGTTCCTCGCGGCCCCGCCGGTGAGAAGCAGGTCGCCGTCGATCGGGGCGCCCAGGAGGTCGAGATAGTCGTAGCAGAGCCGCTCGACGTAGCCGACGCCCTGCAGAACGGCCGCGAACCGGTCCGCCTCCGAGCCGTCGCCCCCGAGCGCGAATCCCTGCGCCCCCGGCGCGACGAACGGGAACCGCTCGCCCGCCGACACGAGCGGGTACGCGAGCGTCCCGGCAGGTTCGTGGGCGGATGCGGCGCGACTCAGCTCGTCCAGGTCGCGGCGGGCGAAGTCCCGGGAGACGAGGCCGGCACCGGTGCTCGACGCACCGCCTGGGAGCCAGTCCCCGTTCGGCGCCCTGTGCGAGTAGACGACGCCGAGCGGGTCGTGGATGAGATCGCGGGTGACTCCCTTGACAACGAGCGTCGTCCCGAGGACCGAGTTCCATCGCCCGGGACGCAGCGCGCCGGCACCAAGCTGCGCCGCGCAGCCGTCGGTCATGCCGGCGATCACGGGCGTGCCCGTTGGGATCCCCGTGGCAGCCGCGGCGACACGGCTTACCGCTCCGATGACCGTCCCCGACCGGACCAGTTCTGGGAGCAGATCGGCCGGCACGTCGAGCGCGTCCATGACATCGTCGGGCCACCGCTCCTCGATGAGATGCGCACCGGTCTTCAGTGCGCTGCTGAGGTCGGCTGGCACCTCATGTCCCACGAGGCGCCGACTGACGAAGTCGGACTGGTGCGCTAGCCTCGCGCCGCGCGGTATCTGCGGAGACGCCTCCAGCAGCCAGAGGAGCTTCGGCAGAGCCCACGACGGCTGCATCCGGCAGTATCCCAGCTCGGCCCAGACCCTCTCGCCCGCGGCGTTGATCCGATCCACGTATTCGGCCGCACGGGTGTCGTCGTACATGAGCCCCGGGGTCAGGGGCGACCCCTCTCGATCGACCAGGGCGATCGTTCCCGATGTCGCGTCGACCGCCACGCCCCGAACGGACCCGGTGGGCACCGTCTGCATCGCCTCGGACGACGCTGCGGCGATCGCCCGCCACCACGCCTCCGGGTCCTGCTCGTGCCGGGCTCCCGACCTATGGCCGGTCAGCGGCTGCGTGCCGGCCCCGACGACCTCGCCGCTCGCCGTGACGGCCACTGCGCGCGCACTCTGAGTGCCGAGGTCGAGGCCCAGCCAGACCCCCGGTTCGCGTTCGACCGGGGCGCGGCGAGTAGTCACCAGCGGCCGCTGCCTGTCTTCACCCGGGCAGCGTGACGCCCAGCTCGTCGAGCGAGTCGAGCAGGTCCTGCGGGTCCCGGTACACGCGGAACGCCCCGGCCTGGGTCAGCTCGTCCTCGCCGTATCCGCCGCTCAGGAGACCCACGCTGAGCATCCCGGCTCGGCGCGCCGCGAGCAGGTCCCAGACCGCGTCTCCAACCACGTAACAGTCCTCGATCCGCACGCCCATCCTCTGCTGACATGCCAGGAAGAGGTCCGGCTCGGGCTTGGCGCGCAGGACGTCGCCGCGATCGATGACGACCACGTCGCCAGGGACGCCGAGCGCTTCGAGGGAGGCGTCGATCTCCGGATGCATCCCGGACGTGGCCACGCCGAACGGTACGCCGCCCTCGTAGAGCCCCCGAAGAAGGACCAGCGCCCCGGGCAGGGGCCGCCGCTCGGGAAGCAACGCGAGATACAGCTCGCCGTGCCGCCGCTGCAGCCGCTCCTGCTCCCCCGCCGAGAGCGGCCGGCCGATCTCTCGGGAGAGCGCCCGGGTGAAGAGCCCTCCGCTCATCCCGATGCGACGGTGAATTCGCCAGCCGTCGACGGCAAGGCCGGCTTCTGAGAGCGCTTGCTGCCAGGCCACTACGTGGGCGTAGACGGTGTCTACCAGGGTGCCGTCGAGATCGAAGATGAAGGCGCGCATGGCCACCATTCTGTCATGGCGCCGCGTTCCCCGGCTGACTGAGCCGAAACGCCCCATCGGCGCCCAAACGGAGGTTGCGCACCGGCGATCGCGCCCGTGGTGCTAGATTGCGAGCATGTCCTCCATCGCTCTGGTCACGATCGTCTCGAGCTTCCTCGCGTCGGCAGTCGAGTTCGTCGAAGCCGTCACCATCGTTCTCGCGGTCGGCGTGACGCGTCAGTGGCGATCCACCCTGATCGGCGTGCTCGCGGCCCTCGTGGCCCTGACGCTTCTGGTGGTCGTCTTCGGCACGGCGATCGTTCTCTTCGTCCCAATTGACGTCGTGCGCCTGGTCGTCGGCGGGTTCCTTCTCATCTACGGTCTGCAGTGGCTGACAAAGGCCGTAATGCGAGCGGGGGGGGCCCGGGCGAAACACGACGAGGCGGCCATCTACGAGCGCGAGATCGCGGCCCTCCGGGCCGAGCCGCCGATTCCGGCAACCGGCATGGACTGGATCAGCTTCACGGTGGCCGCCAAGGGCGTGCTCCTCGAGGGTCTCGAGGTCGCTTTCATCGTGGTCACGTTCGGGGCCTCGGCCGGGATGCTGGCGCCCGCCGCGCTCGGGGCGGCAGTCGCAGGAGCGCTCGTCCTGGGGGTCGCGGTTCTCGTCCACCGGCCCTTGGCTGCCGTGCCGGAGAACGGGCTCAAGTTCGCCGTCGGGGTGATGCTGACGGGCTTTGGAACCTTCTGGGCGGGCGAGGGGGTGGGGATCGACTGGCCGGCCGGGGACGCGACGATCCTCGCGCTCCTGGCGGGCTACGTCGTCCTTGCCCTCCTCGGCGTCTACATCGTCCGAGAGCGCCTCACCCACCGACGGCTCCGCATGGCTGTCGCGGGTCCTGAGAACTGAGATGCGCTACGTGCGGGCCTTCTTCGGCTTCTGGTACGACTTCCTGGTCGGCGATCGCCCGGAGCTGTTCCTGGGCCCGATCGCCGCGCTGTTCCTGGCGTGGCTCATGGTTCGAGCGAACCTGCCCGCTCCGACGACCGGCGCCCTGCTCTTCGTCCTCGTCACGGCCGTCGGCGGCCTGAGCATCGCCTGGGCGATTCGGGACTGACACCGGCGCCATAGCGTCGGCGCCTGCTGCGGCGGCCGGCTCGCGGCTCCGTGCCGGCCGCGGGCCAACCCCGCGCGCCCTACGGCTCCTCGAGGACGACCCGCCTCGACTCGGACGGAGTGGCGAACTGGGCCAGCAGAACCCCGATGAGCACGACGGCCGCGCCGACGCCGCGAATCGGCGAGAAGACCTCGTTGAGGAACGTGATGCCCAGGAAGATCACCACGATCGGCTCGACCGTGGCCATCAGCGATGCCTGGGCGGCGCCGATTCTCGCGGCCGAAGCGTAGAAGGCCTGGATGGCGATCGCGGCCGCGAAGATGCCGATGCCCGCCAGGCCGGGCCACGCGGCCGTGGGAACGTCGGAAGGCAGAACGGGAGTCCCGGTGACGAGCGCGACGACGATGGTGGCCATCCAGGTCCCGGTCATCATCACCGCGCCGGCAACCGCGGGTGGAACCTCGGCGCCGTTCCCGCGAGATCTCATGTCGGCGGTCTGCCCGGGCCGCTCTCCGGCCATCCACGCCGTCAGCACGATGTACACGGCATAGGCCACCGGCGAGAGAAGCGCCAGCACGATTCCGCCCTGGTCCGTGCTGGCGTTGACGCCGCCGACCGTCAGGACTGTACCGAGGAGAACTATGGCAAGCGAGCCCCAGGCGAGCCGGCCCTGGAACCTGTAGCCGAGGCGAAGCGAAAGAACCGCCACCAGGGCCGGATAGACGCTCATCAGCAGGGCCACGAGCGAGATGTCGATCTTCTCGATGGCCGCGTAGTAGACGCTGGCGTTGACGATGAAGAAGGCTCCGGTCAGGAGCAGGCGAGCGACGGTCCGGCGGCCCAGGTCGCGGAGGGCGGCGCGGGCCCGAGGCTGGAACGCGAGCCAGGCCCAGCTGACTGCCGTCGCGAACATGAAGCGCCACATGAGCATGGCGATCCAGCCCACTCCGGCCGGGAAGACCCAGGCCTTGAAGAAGAGCGGCCCTGTCCCATAGGCGGCCCCCGCCAGGGCGCCAAGCCCGATGCCAACGACGCGACGGCGGTCCATCCCCGAAGGCTATCAGGAGTCGGCTCGAGCGCCGCGCCATGGCAGCCGCCTGGGATTGCGCCGCCGCGGCCGACTCGATGGGGGAGGCTGCCACGGCCGAGGACCCGCCGCGACATGGCAGCCGCCGCGGCCGACTCGATGGGGGAGGCTGCCACGGCCGAGGACCCGCCGCGACATGGCAGCCGCCTGGGATTGCGCCGCCGCTACTTCCTGACCTTGCCGGTGTTCTCCTTGACCCGGAATTCGACGATCCGGCGGATCAGATCCGTGGGCAGCGGCTGGCCGAGAGGAAACCGAACCGAGCCCTTCCCGCCCTTGTAGGGCTTGAGCTCTTCCTTGAACGCCTCGATCCCGCTCCCCGTCGGATAGAACCCCACGTGCTTGTCGAAGCCTCCGAAGTACACCAGGTGTCCGTTCAGGACGAAGGTGGGAATCCGGTAGCTGATCGCCTCCGTGGCGCCTGGCGCAGACGTCTTGATGAGTGCCCGCAGCTCCTCCAGCACCTTCCGAGTCTCCGGAGGGAATCCTGCGATGTACTCGTCGATGGAGCTGGCGGCCGATCCATTAGCCATCTTGCACACCTGCCGGCCGGTTCTCCGCTGCTCGGCGCCGCAAACCGGAGCGACACGATAAGGCCGCCGAGTGGCCCTGAACTGACGGCCTCCAGTCTAGGACACGCGACTGGAGGCCCTCACGGGCCGGCCTAGCGGTCCGTCCTGCGGGCGTGCAAGAATCGGCCATGCTCGGAACGAGAGCCACGACCGAAGCTCGCCGCCGCCACAAGGCCCTGGCCGCCGCCTGCATAGCCGTCCTGACGGTCGTCGCCGGCTGCGGCACCTCGGCCCCCGGTAGCTCGACTTCCATGAGTCCGACGCCGGAGGCCGCACCGCCCAGCCACAGCTTGCCGGCTGCGACGATCGCGACGGCCACTCCCACGCTCAGCCCCTTGCCGAGCCTCGAGATCGCCACGCCGCCCGCCACTCAGCCGCCGCTGGCCGGCAGCTTCCCCATCGTCAACAGCTGCGATCCGGCCTCGGTCCCGGGCGCAATCCCGGTTGCGGCGCCGGCGAGCCCCAGAGCCAGCTCTTTCACCCTGTACGTGCCGATCCTGATGTACCACCGGATCGTGCCCAGAGCCGAGGCCGGCAACTCCCTGGCCGGGCTGGTCGTGGCGCCGGAGACGTTCGACGCCCAGCTCACCGCTCTTGTACGAGCCGGCTGGCACACGATCACGACGGCGAGGCTCGCGGACGACCTGCAGGCACACATAACGCCCCCGGCCAAAACCGTCGCGATCACCATCGACGATGGCTGGGACGACGGCTACAACTACGCCTTCCCGATCCTGCAGAGCCACGGCTACGTGGCTACGTTCTTCGTCGTCGCCGGCCGGATCGACAAGCCGGACTTCCTATCGTCCGGCCAGCTAGGAAAGCTCCTCGCCGCAGGCGATGAGATCGGCGACCACACCATGGACCATCTCAGCTTGACCGCGCAGGGAGCCGACGGACTCAAGTACCAGATAGACGCGGGCGCCTCTCGGATCGCTCAGGTCACCGGCCGCTGGCCGGAGTCTCTTGCCTATCCCTCCGGCCGAGAGAACAGCCGGGTCGTCGCCGCCGTGGCCGCCTGCCAGGAGCTTCGGATCGCGGTGCTCGATGGCCATCTAACGGTCCAGGCGCCTGGGGCGACGCAGGAGGCCGGAGCCAACCCGGCGCCTCCCCCAACGGTGAACATCCAGGGTCAGGAGTCGTGGGCCGAACGCTTCCTGGCCCCGAGAGTCCGGGTCGCGCCGGGCACATCGCCCGCCGCCCTGCTGGGCTTGCTCGGATATCGCTGAATAGGCCACGACGCCGACGCGCCGGTCAGGCGAAGTCCCGACCGTCCGGATGCGACCAGTCGGACCGCGACCAAATCTACCGTAGCCGTTCGCCCAGTATCGCCTTCCAGGAATCGCACCGGGGCGGAGCCCGGGCGATCGCCGGCGGCCGGCCGCGACCTGTCTACCGCTCTACGGCGGGGGACGCCGGCGTAGGCCGCGACTGGGCGGCCGACTCGTCGTGGACGTACAGGCCGCCTCGGAGCCAGGACGCCCAGGCGGCAACGAGCGCCATCGCGCCCGCGGCGAAGAACACTATGGCGAGTCCCCCCTGAAGCGGCGACGCGATCAGCTGGGGGAAGAACTCCTTGCTGGTGAGGATCGCGACCTGGGACGCCGGCAGGGCGTGGAGAACCCCGGCGGGCAGCAGCGACGCCATGGGGTTGTACCCGAGCAAGGCGGCGAACAGGCTGGCGACCGGCGGCAGGTGCGAGATCTGCGACGCGTCCGCGACCGGAACCCCATGAGCCGTGAGCCCGCCGTAGAGGGCGCTCGGGAGAGAGGCCGACAGACCGGCGATCATGAGCGTGAAGAACACGCCGATCGACACCACCGTGGCCGAGTTCTGGAACGTGGCTCGCATGCCGGCGGCCGCGCCTCGCTGGCGCGCGGGAACGCTGTTCATGATGCCGGCCATGTTGGGCGAGAAGAACAGGCCGCCGCCGATGCCGCTCACCAGCAGCAGACCGCCGAACTGCCAGTACTGGAAGTCCACCGGCAGCAGGATGAGGCCGAAGAAGGAGACGGCGGCGATTAGCATGCCCCCGGTGGCAAACGGCCGGGCCCCGAACCGGTCCGACAGTATTCCGGACAACGGCCCAAAAACGAGCGAGCCCAGTGTGAGCGGCAGCATGTAGATGCCAGCCCACAGCGGCGTATCGGCGAAGGAATAGCCGTGCAGAGGTAGCCACACGCCCTGCAGCCAGATCACGAGCATGAATGACAGCCCGCCACGCCCGAGCGCGGACAGGAACCCGGCCAGGTTGCCCGCGCCGAAGGCGCGAATTCGGAAGAGGGCAAGATCGAAGAGCGGCTCCGCGACCCGGCGTTCGACCCACACGAACAGCCCCAGCAGCACCACGCCGCCGGCGATCATGGAGAGGACGAAGGGGTTGGTCCAGCCCATCGTCTCGCCGCCGTAGGGCTGGATGCCGTAGGTGATCCCGATCAGGAGCGCCGTGAGCCCGATCCCGAATGTCAGGTTGCCGGGCCAGTCGATCTTCGAGTGCGTGACCGTTCCGAGTTCCTCGAGGCGCATGTACGCCCAGATCGTGCCGAGCAGCCCAAAGGGGACGCTGACGAAGAAGACGAGGCGCCAGTTGATCGCCGCCAGGACGCCGCCCACCACGAGCCCGACGAACTGGCCGGCGAGGAAGGAGATGCCGTTGACGCCAAAGGCCAGGCCCCGCTGCTGGGGCGGGAAGGCATCGGTCAGGATGGCTTGCGAGTTCGCGAACAGAAACGCACCGCCGACCCCCTGCACGAGGCGCATGAAGATGATCCATATCGCCCCGGCCGGTCCGGTGAACGGGGTCAGGGCCAGAAGCAGCGATCCGACAGTGAAGATGACGAAGCCCGCGTTGTACATTCGGACCCGCCCGAACATGTCGCCGAGGCGCCCGAACGCCACCACGAGCACTGCCGTGACCAGCAGGTAGCCCATCATGATCCAGAGCAGATAGCTCGTACTGCCGGGGTCGAGCGGGTTCAGCTGGATGCCTGTGAAGATCGCGGGCAGGGAGATGATGACGATCGAACCGTCGATCGCCGACATCAGGACGCCGAGCGTGGTGTTCGACAGCGCGACCCATTTGTAGTTGGGGTCGTGCTTCCGGGAGCGGCGCCCGCCGTTGGTCTCCGCAGGTCTTGCGTCAGGCGCGAGGGCCGTCGCGGCGACCCCGTCAGGCTGGTTCTGGGTCATGCACCTTGTTCCTGTGCTGGGCGATGGACGGTGTTCGGCGATGGCGGTCGCGGAGGGCGGCCTGCGGCGGGCTTCGCGCCCGCGAGGAATCGATTCGGCTGCCCGAACGGACAGGACCGATCGGGCGACGCGGCGCAGAGGCGGCCGCCACGCAGAGGCGCTGGCCCTGCCGCCTGGACGCTCCTTCAGTTAAGTCTATGCATCATCGCTCGGACATGCCGCCGGCCGCATCCCCAGGCCACACTGGCACGCGGCGACGCGCGGCGATGCGGCGGCCCGAGCCTCTAGCTGCAGGTCCAGGTCTCGGTGCCGTTCACGGACTTGTCCATCATCTGATCCTGCAGCTTCTGGAAGGTCGCCGTGCCCGAGCCGTCGGCGTTGATCGTGACGGACAGGACGCTCGCGTCCACCTGATCGAACTCCTCGCCGTTGGCGCCGTCGAACTCAACCGAGTTGTCGTAGGCGGAGGCGTCGGCGTAGGTGCCGGGACCCTTGTAGCCGTCGACGTTCCAGTTGAGCTTGAAGTCGCTGGAGTTCGGCTGCGGAATGCTCCAGGTGCCCGAAAAGCCGGTCTGGGCCAGGGTCGCGCAGGGCGGCAGGGCGGTCAGGGGCTGAGTGAAGTCCACCGTCTTCTTGACGGCTCCGGTCACCGTTAGGGTCGCCTTGAACTGATGCGTGCCGCCGCCCGCCGCGGGGGCGGAAGTCGGGCTCGCGGCCTGACTCGTGGGGACGGCCGCGTTCGTCGCGTTCGCGGCCGTGGCGGTGGAGCCGGTGGCCGTGCTCGAGGAGCCGCACGCCGAGACCGCGACGATGCAGCAGGCGAGGGACAGAGCGACGACTGCGCGCGTGCTGAGATGCATTTCGACCCCCTTGTGGTGCGGAGACCGCCGGAGAGTCCGGCGTGTCCTGCCGTTCCGGAGAATGGCCGAATGCTAACAGGGTAAATGGTTGCGGCGAGCAACGACGGAGCGCGGGCGACGGCTACAATGGCCGCTGCCCCCGAGCGCCTCGCCCGATCGGGAATCGGCGACGCGATTGCGACGCCGAGCAGTCCGGAAGGAGGTGCCAGCGTGCAGACAATCCCGGAGGATCTCGCCTACCTCGTACGCACGAATGTGCCCGCGCACGTGTCGCTGGCCGAGGCGGATGGATCGATCGTGACCCACGTCATGTGGGTCGACTACGACGGCGAGTACATCCTGACGAGCTCGCCGACCCAGTCATACAAGAGCCGCGCCTTGCGCCAACGCCCGAACATCGCGGTCTCCATGCTTGATCCGGCGGACCCGTGGCGCCGTCTCTCGATTACTGGACGCGTCACCGAGATCCGCGAAGACGTGGGGCTCGCCTTCATCAACAAGCTCTCGCAGCGATACGTCGGAGCGCCCTATCCGCGCACCGCTCCGCGCGAGATCTTCGTAATCACCCCGGACAAGGTCCGTGCATTCACGGGACGAGGCTGAGCCAACACTGCTCGGGCTCGGTGGACTCAGGCCTCGCGGCCGCGGCTTGACACAGGAGCGACGTATGAACGACGTTCGACTTGGGGCCCTCTGCTGGAACCAGTACACCGACTGGCCGTCGCTGCTGGAGGCCGGCAAACGTGCGGACCGGCTCGGCTACGACACCCTGTGGACGTGGGACCACGTCTATCCGATCGTCGGCTCGGACGACGGCCCGATGCTCGAGGCGTGGCTCACGATCACGGCGTGGGCAATGGCGACCGAGCGGGTCCGGATCGGGCTCATGGTTGGGGCCAACACGTTCCGCGAGCCGTCGCTCGTGGCGAAGATGGCAACGACGCTCGACCACATCAGCGACGGGCGGGCCATCCTCGGTATCGGCGCGGCCTGGTTCGAAACCGAGCACGTCGCGTTCGGCTTCCCCTTCGGGAGCGGGTTCCCCGAGCGGCTGCGGTGGCTCGGCGAGGCGCTGCCGGTGATGCGCGGCATGCTCCACGGCGAGGGGCCCACGGCGCGCGGCGAGAGGTACCACGCCCGCCAGGTCCGGAACGACCCACCGCCTATCCAGCCCGCGCTGCCGATCCTCGTCGGCGGCGACGGGGAGAAGGTGACCCTCAAGCTCGTCGCGAAGTACGCGGACGCGTGCAACATCGGCGGCGGCATCGCCAATGTCCGGAAGAAGGAGGCGGTGCTCCGGGACCATTGCGCGGCCGTCGGGCGCGACGAGCGCGAGATCGAACGCACGACCGGGATCGGCACGGTGGTGATACGCGATTCCCGAGAGGAGGCGCGGCGCGTCTTCCGTTCCATCTTCGAGCGGAACGGCAAGGCCACTCTCTGGCAGGACCAGCCGGTCGGCACGCCCCAGGATGTGGCCGAGCGTCTGGCTCCCTACCTGGAGATCGGCTACCGGCACCTCGTGGCCGGGTTCCCCTCCCCGTACGACGAGGAATCGATGACGCGACTCGTGACCGAGGTCAAGCCAGCCCTCGAGCGCCGCTAACGCCCCGGCCCGGCCCGGCCCGGCCCGGCCCGGCGGCAGAGACTACAGGCCGGTCGCCACGTCGCTCGCGGCAGGGGCGTTGATCGTGACCGGCTGGTCGAAGTTGCTCAGCGTCATCGTGAAGTTGAGGCTGCCGACCGTCGACGAGGCGACCGCGATCTGGACCTGCGCCAGTTCGTAGTTGTCGGTGTAGATCCAGACTCCGGCCGTGGCCGTGTCGATCTGCGTCGTCAGCAGCGAGGGTCCGATGGTGACCGTGCGGTCGGACTTGGCCGCGGCTTCGGCTGCGGCGAGGTCGCTGTTCAGCTTGGCGAGGGGCAGGGTGAGGTTGATGTGATACGCGGGCCTGCCGCCGATCTGGTCGATGCCGGCGAGCTGCGGCGTGACACCATTGGTTTCCAGCTGCTGGCGCAGGCTCGCCACCATGTCGGCCATGCCCACAAGAGAGGACCCGCCCGCGGTGGGGATCGCCACCGGAACGCCCAGCTCGCCTGAGATCGTGCCCAGCTTCACCTTGCGGTACTTGGTCCCGAGAGCGGGCAGCTTCAGATACAGCATCGAGTCTTTGATGATGAGGTCGCCCGACGTCGCGGCGACGCCGATTGCGGGCATCGCCGGCACATTGATGGGCATGTGAAACGCCAGGTTGACGGCGTCCACATCGCCTTCGATGGCGATGCCATCCAGCGATACATCGCTCGTGAGCTTCTTGAAGGCCGGGTCGCCCGTGGCCTGCAGGAAGGAGGCCTTGATCGTTCCGCCCAGTGCGATCTTCAGATGGAACGACTTCCAGGCCGGCCCTTCCGCGATGCCCCTGGCGAATAGCTCGTCGGGATCGGGCGGCGTGGGCGTTGCGGGCGCGACGGTCGGGATGGCCACGGTCGCGACGCTGACAGCCGGCGTCGTGGCGGGTGCGGTCGTGGCGGCACTGCTGCTGCAGCCACCGACGACCAGGGAAAGCCCGGCCAGCACGGCCAGGACCGGCTTGCAGATGCGCACCATTTCAGCGCTCTCCTACCCAGGCAGTCCTTGTTCGACTCAAGAGCTCGTGCCGCTAACAATACAGGCGGTGCGCGTTCTGGGGGCTGGTCAGGAGAACGCTTGGAGCGGCTCTGAGTGACTACCCACTCGATAGACGGCGCGCCATGGACGGCGCGCCACGATGGCTGCCCGGTGTGGAAATGGCCGGCGCAGGGTGCCACCATCCTCGCCCGAAGCGTTCCTCTCGCTCCGGAGTGACCTGTTGGAACTACCAGACAGCACACGATCGCTTCAGGGCTCCTTAGCTGATAGCCTGCCCGCCGTGAAGCCCGTCGTTGCCCGCGCAGCAATCGTCTCGGAATCCGCCAATGGGGTCCCGGGCGCATGACCGAGTTCGCGGATGGTCGCCACTCGCCCGGGTCGTCGCCGGCGAGACCCGTCTTACGTGCTGCGGGCGCCGGGGTCGCCGCCGGGGCCGTGGGGATCGCCGCGAGCGAGTTGCTGGCCGGCGTCGTTCCCGGAGCCCCGTCGCTGATCATCGCGGTCGGGAGTTTCGTCATCGCCAAGCAGCCCCCCGGCGCGAAGGACCTGGTCGCCACGCTGTTCGGCACCAGCGACAAGCTCGCCCTGAACGTCGCCGTGGTGATAGTGGCCCTGCTCGTTGCGGCGGTCGCCGGGGTAGTCGGCCGCCGCAGCTTCGGCAACGCATCGCGACTCTTCGCCGGGTTCGGGTTGGCGGCCTTCGCCGCCGCGGCCCTGCAGCCGCTGAATTCGACTGTGCTGGCCGCTGTGAACGCGGCCCTCGCCACCGGGGCGAGCATTGGGGCGCTCCGGATCCTCCTTGCGGATGCCGGGTTCCTGGCGCCGGTGCGCCTCGGCCGAACCGGCCGGGACGAGGACGACGGCTCGGTAGCTCCCTCTGGCGGGATGCCGAACGCCTCGATGCCGGGCTGGAGCCGACGGCGCTTCCTTCTCCGAGCCGGCGCGTTCCTGGTCGGCGCCGTGGCCGCGGGGGCGCTGGGTCGCCTGCTCATCGCCCGCGGGCACCCGTCGGGCGTCCCCGTATCGGCCAGCTTGCCAGCCCCGGCCGCGCCGGCGCAGCCCCTGGTCGCCGACGAGTCGTTGGCCGCCACCGGGATCACTCCGATCGTCATCCCCAACGATGCCTTCTACCAGATCGACACCGAGCTGCTGTCGCCGCAGGTGGACGCTTCCACCTGGCAGCTCCGGGTGACCGGCATGGTGGACCATCCCCTGACGTTCAACTACTCCGAGTTGCTGGCAATGCCGCTCTTCGAGCAGTACGTAACGCTGGCCTGTGTCAGCAACGAAGTCGGTGGGGGCCTCGTCGGCAACACACTTTGGACCGGGGTCCACCTCAAGGAGGTCCTTGCCCAGGCGGGCGTCCAATCGGGCGCAACCCAGATCGTGGGGCGCTCGGTCGACGGGTTCACGGTCGGCTTTCCAACGGCCTGGGCGCTCGATCCGTCCAGGGAGCCGATGATCGCGGTGGGCATGAACCGCTTGCCGCTGCCGGCGGAGCACGGGTATCCGGCGCGCCTGATCGTCCCCGGCCTGTACGGGTATGTGTCTGCCACGAAATGGCTTTCCGAGATCGAACTGACCACCCGAGAAGCCTTCGACGCGTACTGGGTCGCCCTGGGCTGGGCGAAGGACGGCCCGATCTTGACCGCGTCGCGGATCGACCATCCTTCGGACGGCACGACCCTGGCGGCCGGAGAGGTCGATATCGATGGGCTCGCCTGGGCTCCCGACCGAGGGGTCGCCAGCGTCGAGGTCAGCATCGACAACGGCCCCTGGCAGACGACCATGCTCAGCCGCGCCATCTCCAGGGCGACGTGGGTGCAGTGGTGGCTGCGCTGGCAGGCGAAGCCGGGCCAGCACACGATTCAGGTCCGCGCGACAGACGGGACCGGGGCCGTGCAGACCCAAACCCCCGGCGGTCCCGAGCCGGCTGGCGCGACGGGATACCATCAGGTTCAGGTCTCGGTGTCCTGAAATGCTTCACAGCGCAGGTTCGCCCGCGCAACTCTGGGCGAACGGGGGCTGCCTGGCGCGAGCCAAAGAAGACGGACTGCAATTCCGGTGGGCTGGTCTCTTGCCCGCAAACGGCGTACTGTGCGGATGGCTACGGTGACCGGCCGGTGACGTCGGGATGCCGGACGAGCGCGGTCGCGGGGTGAGAGCGATGACAGATCGTTCGAGGTCAGACGCCGATCGACATCGCGACCCGCGTGCGCTCCGGCACCGCACGTCCAGAGGCGGACCGCCGCCCGAGTCGAAGGACCTGACGATAACCGACGAGACGGCCGTCCCGATCCTCTCCGATCCGTTCACGGCGCACTTCCGCGACCTCATGGAAGAGTTGCCCGTGGCCGCATTCGTGAAGGACCTCGACGGCCGCTACGTGTACGCCAATCCGTACCTTCTCGCCACCCTCGGCAGCCAGATGGGTCCCGATTGGCATGGCAAGACCGACGCCGATATGTGGCCTCATGTGACCGCGGCGATGATGCGCGCGCACGACAAGGCCACCCTCCACGGGGCCGGCCCGCAGGTCTTCTCGCGCGTGATGCCGCTCGAGGATGGGATCCACACTGTCTTGCTCGTCGAGTTCCCCCTGCCAGGCGTCGACCCGGCCATCGGAGTGTGTGGAATCGGCGTCGACGTCACCGAGCAATCGAATACCGAGGGGGAGCGCGATCGCCTCGCCGCAGGCATCGCGCAGGTGGCCGAGTCGATCATCATCACGGACCGGGAGGCGAGGATCACGTATGTCAATCGCGCCTTCGAGCGAGCGACCGGCTACACCCGCGACGAGGTCATCGGCCAGAACCCGCGCCTGCTCAAGAGCGGCGTCCAGACGCCCTGGTTCTACGATGCGATGTGGGCCGCGATCACGAACGGTCTGCCCTGGGCAGGCGACCTCGTCAATCGGCGCAAGGACGGCACGCTATTCACCGAGGAAGCGGTCATCTCGCCGGTCCGCGACTCCACCGGCGCGATCACGAGCTACGTGGCCGTCCAGCGGGACGTGACGACGGAACGGGAGCTGGAGGAGCGTTCGGCCCAGCTTCGCCGTGAGCGCGCTCTCATCGCGCAGACGATCCGCGGCCTGCGCACAGGCGAAACGCCGGAGGCAACGGCTCAGGAGATCTGCCGCCAGATCGTGAGATTCGCCGGCGTCATGTCCGCAGGTCTCTTCCTCTTCGGGATCGATGGACATGCGCGGCCGGTCGGCTTCGTCGTCCAGGATCAACCCGACCCGCCGCTCCGACAGCTCCCATTGGAGCGTAGTAAGCAGCTTTGGCAGCGGGCCATCGACGGCCCGTGGATCGAGGCGTGGGTGAACCGGCCGGCGAACCCGTACAACCAGATCTCGAGCCACCTCGGGATTCACTCGGTTGGCTGTGCGCCGGTGAGATACGACGGGCGGGTCATCGGACTTCTGCTCGCGTCCGCCCGGGAAGGCGTCGAGGAGGTCGGCATCCGTGAGTCACTGCCGGCCCTGGCCGAGTTCGCCGACCTGGCCGGGGCGCTCATTGGCCGCGACGTGGCCGAGCGGACCGAGCTTGGGCGGGGCCGCGACCATATTGCTGACGTCATCGCCCGCCGAGCCTTCGGGCCGGTCTTCCAGCCGATCGTCGAGCTTGCGAGCAACCGCATCGTGGGTTACGAAGCGCTCACGCGCTTCACCGACGGCGCCAATCCGGAGCTGGTGTTCGCGGAGGGGAGCGCGGTCGGTCTCGGGGCCGAGATCGAGACCGCCACGCTCGAGGCTGCCCTGGGGGCCGCCGAGGCCCTTCCGCAATCGGCGTGGCTCAACCTGAATGCGTCGCCCGAGTTCATCCTCGCGGTAGAGCCGCTTCACAAGCTCCTCGCCGCAAGCCGCCGACACGTCGTGCTCGAGGTGACCGAACACGCGGCCATCGCCGACTACCCGGCGTTCCGCACGGCCATGGCCGCGCTCGGACCGGATGTGGAGTTCGCCGTCGATGACACGGGCACCGGCTTCGCCAGCCTGCGCCATATCGTCGAGTTGCGCCCGGCATTCGTGAAGCTCGATCGATCGCTCATCGCCGGTCTCGAGTCCGACGAGGCGCGCCAGGCGATGGTCGTTGGCCTGTGTCACTTCGCTCACGTGACCGGCTGCCGGCTCATTGTCGAGGGCATCGAGACCGAAAGTGAGCTCACCGTCCTGCGCGCCCTTGCCATCGAGCTGGGCCAGGGCTACCTGCTGGGTCGCCCTCTGCCGGTCGACGAGTCCGGTGGACCGGGCTCTGCCCGCACGGGGGCCGCCTCTCGTGAGCGTCCTGCGCCTGCGAGCGCCCGAACGCCGCTCTCACACGCGGCGTCGCCAGGTACACCAGCACGACGCAGGCGAGGACGATTGTGACCCTCACCGCCCGTATCGAGGACGGGAGCTCGGGGTAAGTAGACGCCTCCGAAGTTGCCGGAACAGGCAGGGGAAGGATCAGGCACTAGAGGAATGGACATTTGGCCGATCATTCTCTTCTGGCTGTGTCTTTCGCTGGTTTCGGGGGTGATCGGCGCGGTCATTTGCGGCGCGATCGCGCCGAGTCGAGGCCACAGTGCCGGCACCTGGGCCATCATCGGTTTCTTCGCCGGCGCCGGACTGGGACCCATCGGCATCGGCATCGCTTTCATCGCGCTGCTTGCCCAGCCGAACCGCAAGCGACAGATGCCGTACTGTCCGCGCTGCGCACAACCCCTGCCCTATCCCGTGCCCGCCTGTCCGCGGTGCGGCCTGAGTTTCGTGCCGTCATACCCAGCCTATCCGTCGGCGCCTACGGACTCTTTGGACCCGCCGGCCTCTTGAGAATCGACGCGGAACAGGCCACCGGGACTGGGCAGCGGCTCGAGAGGGCGACCGGAGGCGATCGATCAGGCTCCGGCGCCTCTGTTCCCGCCGATCCGTGGGGAATCGAGCGTCGCGCGGACTGCCTCCAGCAGGGCCTTCACGCTGAATGGCTTGGCCAGGAAGCGGGCTCCAGCGGGAAGGGTGGGTCCACCCACCCCACCGGCAAGATAGCCCGAGATGAAGAGCGCACGGGGTGGTTTCGCGCTGCCCGCCAGCTCCGCCGCGAAGGCCACGCCCGACAGCCCCGGCATCGTTACGTCCGAGAGGAGCAGGTCGACGCTGCCCTCGTTGGCCGACCACAGCTCACGCGCTGCGGCGGCGTTTGCGGCGACGAGGACACGGTATCCCCGGTCGGTCAGGACTCGCGCCGCCAGCCTGCGGATGGCATCCTCGTCCTCCACGAGAAGCACCGTCTCGGAGCCGTGGACGGGCGGCTCGACTGCGGCGACCGTGGCTTCTTCGGCGGCTCCTGAGGCAGGAAATAGGAGCAAGAAGCGGGTGCCGCGACCGGGCTCGGACTCGACCGAGATGTCGCCGGATGCGCCGCGGACGATCCCGTAGACGATCGACAGGCCGAGCCCGGTCCCCTGACCGGTCTCCTTGGTGGTGAAGAAGGGCTCGAAGATGCGGTCCCTGATCTCCGGGGGGATCCCCACGCCCGTGTCGCTCACGGCCACGAAGGTCAGGTCCTGCTCCCCGCTCGGGAGCGGAGCCCAGAGTTCCGGCTCCAGATCGGATGGGCTCGATGGAACACCCGGCCCAGCGGGGCGCCGTCCCGTCTCGATCGTCAGAGAGCCGCCGCCCGGCATGGCGTCCCGCGCGTTCACGCATAGATTCACGATTGCCTGCTCGAGCTGGCTCGGGTCGATCAGGATAGTGCCCGCCTCCGGCCGGAGAACCGCCGACAGCTGGATCGTCGCGCCGAGCAGGCGCCTCATCATTGGGACCGTCTCTCTGATGCACATGTTCACGTCCACGACGCGAGCGTTGGCCCGGGTTGGCTGGCTGAACGTGAGCAGCTGCCGTGTCAGCCCGGAGGCCCGGTCGGCGGCCCGAACGATCTCCTCGATGTCGGCGGTCAACTCGGCATTGCCAGGATCGGCGGCGCCGGCCAGCTCCGCATAGCCGTGGATGGCCTGAAGCAGATTGTTGAAATCGTGGGCGATGGCCCCGGACAGCTCGCCGAGCGTCTCCATCTTCTGGGCCTGACGGAGCTGGCCGGCGCGGACCCGGAGCTCCTCGATGAGCAGGGCTACTTTCAGCGCGCCGCTTAGCCGTATTCGCAAGGCCTCATAGGTGAACGCCTCTATCGGCCCCATCTCGAAAATGGCGTAGCCCAGTGGATCGTCCTTGAAGAAGAGGGGCTCCACGACCATGGCGTAGGCGCGGTCGACCGGCAGCAGCCCGTCCGGTATCGAAGTCTCCTCGACCGCAGCGTCGCGGAGACGCTCGAGGGTTGCCGAATCTCGTACCGGATCGTGGGCGAAGACCACACGCGCACCGGCGTGCGAGACTTCGTCATCCACCACGAGATAGGCGCTGGGAACGCCGAGTCTTGGCAGGCAATCGCGGATCGCCTGGCCGAGCGACTCGAGATCGAATGCCGCGCTCAGTATCTCGGTCGCCTGTGAGAGGGCTCGCGTGCGGCGCTCGATCATCAAGCGATGCTGGGCCTGGGAATCCCCGACGGCCTCCCCGACCAGGATCCGCGCCTCCTGCAGCAGATCCTCGGCCCGCGAGCTCATGACCGGATCCGATGCCAGGCAGGGCAACAGTTCGCGGTTCAGTGCAGACAGGGCCGGCTGCCAGGGGTTGCCCGTCGCGCCGGAGCGCATTGTCTCCTTGAGCAGCGCGTTGACGCGATCGGCAAAGCCGGCGGGAGCGCCGCGCACCTCGGCGATGAAGGCGTCGAGCAGGCTTTCTTCCCATCCTTCCGGAATACCGTCCAGCAGGCCGCGTATCGGCTCCCGCATCGCCTCCAGGATCTGGGGGCGGCGGAGCCGCAGCGCCTCGTCCACCGTGAGTTCGGTTCCGGAACTGGTCAGCGGGGACCTCGGGTTGCGCGGCATGGAGACGCGGCGTCCGTCCGGGTAGCAGCCACAGCTGCGCCGGACGACGAGCTCGGTAGGCAGCACGAGGACGTCTTCCACCTGCTCGCCGCGGAGACGCTGGAGGAGGACCTCGACGGCGAGCCGGCCCTGCTGCCGGAGCGGCTGTCGGATCGTGGTGAGGGGCGGCGAAGAGTAGCGGGCCTCGGTGATATCGTCGAATCCGATGATGGCTACGTCCCGTGGCACACGCATGTCGCGGACGCGCAGTGCGTCGATTGCCCCGAGCGCCATCTGGTCGTTGGCGGCGACGATCGCGTCGAAGGTCGCACCCCGCTCGTCGAGCAGGACGCGCACGGCATCTACCCCGCTCTCGTATTGGTAGTCTCCGGTCGCGATGAGCGAATCGGGCGGCAGAAGCCCGTACTCGGTCAAGGCCTCCCGGTACGTCCGCAGGCGATCCTGCGCTTCTTTGTTCCCCTCCGGCCCACCAACGAACGCGATTCGCCGGAACTGGTGGTCCTGCACCAGGTGTCGGATCCCCTCTCGCAGGCTCTGTTCGCCGTCAACGAGGATGCCGGTCATCCCGTCGAGTTCGACGGCGACACTGCTCATCGGCCGTGGACGGTAGCGCTCGCAATAGTGGGCGAGGTCATCGGGGCCCAGGTGGTTGGTGAGAGTCCCGGCCAGGAGCACGAGACCATCGATGCCGTCGGAACGGGCGAGGTCGTAGACAACGTTGTGCCGCTCGCCTGAGCGTAGCGGCGCGCGCAGCATGCAGCCGGCAAGAAAGACCAGATTGGCGCCGCCGGCGCGCGCGGCCTCCACCATGCCCCCGACGACGGCGCTCTGGTACTCGCCTTCCAACCAGTCCGTCAGGACGCCCAACGTCGGGGCGTGAGTCAACGGCTGCGACGCGCGCGGCGCCATCACCTCGCCGGGCCCTCAACCGGCGGTTCCTGGCGCGGTAGTTGGCGGACCTTCTCTTCCGAGACTGGTGGCTCGATGACGACCATGCGTCCAGCTTATAGCCAGGGGCCGTTGTGGAACATCTGTTGAGACGCTCCACACGACTGCGCGATGCGGCGTGCCAGCGACGCTACCACGGGGACCGGTGCGTTGCCTCCCAGGGACCCCGGCGCGCCTGAGTACTTGACGTATAGAACGTCTGTTCTAGTATTAGCACCCCATGACCGCCCCTCCACCGAACGTCCAGGCCGCTCTGGCATCCCTCCGGGAACGCTGGGGTGGAGCAGCTCCGCGCCCGGGTGGCGAGGTCGTGGGGGCCCTGGCGGTAGCGCCGCGGCCGAGTCCGGCCGAGGATGCGGAAGACCTGCCGGGCATACCGAACAGTTCGCCGGCGGCATCGGATCGGGCGATACCAACCGGCTTTGCGGCCCTGGACGCCATCCTGGGCCTGGGCGGGTTGCCGCGCGCGGCAACCACAGCCCTGCACGGCGAAGGGACCAGCGGCAAGACCACCCTCGCGTTGCAGGCCATGGCCCAGGCCCAGGCCGCCGGCGGCATCGTGGCGTATCTGGATCTGGCCAGATGTCTTGATCCGGTCGAGGCAGTGGCTCGTGGCGTCGGGCTCGAATGGCTGGTCGTCCTGACGCCCGACTCGATCGAGCAGGCACTGGCGATGGCGGCGATGCTCCTCCAGGACCGGACCGTCGACCTGCTGCTGCTGGATCTGCCTGCCCGGCCTCTGGAGGGAGCCGGGATTTCGGCAGCCACCATGGCGGAGCGGTTCGGCCGATTGGCCGCACTGGCGCGGCGAGCCGGCGTTCAGCTCGTCGTTTTGGAGCCGCCGAGCCTGCCATCGGCCCTGGCGAGCGCCCTCGCCCAGGTTGCCGCGCTCAGGCTGGAGCTGAGCCGTCGAGCGTGGATACGACTGGGTCGAGACGTGGTCGGTCAGCGGATCGAGGTCCGGGTGGTCCGGGATCGTTTCGGGCCTCCGGGCCGGGCGGCGGAGCTGCGAATCTTGTACGCGGAGGGCGGGCTGCGCGACGCTTGCCTGGTGAGGAGCGAGCTTCTGCGAGAAAGCGCTCCCGGGACGGGACGGTTAAGCGCGATGACGGGAGTCGCTCCGCCCGGCAGATCGCGGCCGAGCGCTCCATACCCGGCCCGGCCGTCGCCACCCCTCCATCTCACTGCCATCCCGGTTTTCAACGATGCGACTCCTCCATCTCCACTGGCCCCACCTTCTTCTTCGTCTGGCCCGCAGCAGAGCTTCCGAGCCATTTATGGCGGCGCCGATCGTTCTGGGCGGCAGACCGTGGACGGACGGATCGGTCCTGGACGCGAATCGGCGGGCGCTCGAACTGGGAGTTCGCGTCGGGATGCCACTCGGGGCGGCTCATAGGCTCGCTCCCGAGGCACTCTTCCTCGACCCGGACCTGGTAGCGGATGCCGCGGCCCTGAAGGCGGCGCTCGATCGATTGGCCGGCTTCAGCCCGGGCGTGGCCGCAGAGACAGACCCGACGGGGCCCGGCTTTGGGCGGGTCGAGGTCCAGCTCGACGGCCTGGAGCGGCTGTGGGGAGCGGAGCCTCTGATGGTCGGCCGGATTACCGAGGCCCTGGGGGCGATCCTGCCCGGACCGCCGTCCGCAGGGATCGCCGGAACTCGTTTCGCGGCCGCTGCAGCCGCCTCTCTGGCGGGCAAGGCGAGTGGCGCCGTCGCCCTCCGCATCGTCGAGTCAGGCGACGAGGCGGCCTTTCTGGCGTCGCTCGCCGCAGCCATGCTGAGCCGCGACCCGGAGGTGCGGGCCAGACTGGACCGGTTCGGCCTGCGAATCATCGGTCAGGTCGCGGAGTTGCCACGCTCCGCGCTCGTGGCTCGGTTCGGACCGGCGGGCGAGATACTGCATGGCCGTGCCCGCGGCGAGGAAACCGATCCATTCCGGCCATACCGGGCCCCGGAGCGAATGGCGATGGGTCTGCCGATCGACCCGCCCGTGGCGGACGTAGAGGGGCTGCGCTTCATCCTGCATCGGCTGACCAGCGCCTTTGGCGACCAGCTCGAAGCTCGGGGCGCGGCGACGGCCCGGGCCCGCCTGACCCTCGAACTGGATCGCTCGTTCTCGGTGGGTGATGTGCCGCCCTCGATGACAATCGACCAACCCCTGCCCGAACCCACGTCGGAAGGCCTGGCCATCGAGCGACTGCTTATAGCCCGCCTCGAAACGGCCCCGCCCAGAGCGCCAGTGGCACGACTCAATCTGGAACTGGGCGACGTGGCGCCGGCTGCAGGCACGCAGCTGGCGCTATTTACGCCCCAGACCGGGCGAACTGGCCGGCTCGGCTGGCAGCTGGCCAGGCTCGGGCTTCGCTTCGGCGAGGACCGGGTCGGCGCGATGGAGCTGGTCGATCCGGAAGCGGCCCTGCCCGAAGCGCGTTGGACGTGGCGTCGTGGATCGGGCTCGGCCGCCGCTCTCAAGGGTCGTCGGGGGTCTGCGCCATGACGCGGCTGCTGCACGAACACCCCGCTATCGATGTCGATCTCGGTTCGGACGGGGAGCCGGTGGCCTTCCGATGGAACGGCCGGCGCGAGCGGATCGAGGTCTGCAATCGATGGCGCGTCGAGGAGAGCTGGTGGAGTCGGCCGATTGCACGCGACTACTTCAAGGTCGCTGGCAGGAACTGGCTTGCCCTTCTCTACCTCGACCGGGCCGATGGCACCTGGCATCTAGAGCGCCTCTACGACTGACCGAAGCCGAGGGTCCCGTGGCTTACGCCGAGCTCCACTGCCACACCAACTTCTCATTCCTCGACGGTGCCTCCGAGCCGGACGAACTGGTGGCGCGCGCTGTCGAGCTGGGGCTGTCCGGGCTGGCGGTCACGGACCACGGCGGCCTGTACGGCGTTGTCCGCTTCGCGACAGCGGCCCGGGAGGCCGGGCTTCGACCTGTCATCGGGGTGGAGATAGAACTGGCCGACGCGGCCGTGCCAGATCCGGCGGGCGTCGTGATCCCGGTCGGGAGGCCGCGTCGCAGGGTCGGCGGAGCGGCGAGCGGCCGCTCGCCCGCGGGATCGGCGGCTGGAGCGGCGCCACTCCCCGATGCGCGGCGCGGAGAGGGACTGCCGGCTCGGCCGCGCCCGGACCGCACCCGGCTTCCCGACTACCGCAGCTCGGTGAAGGAGGATCTGCGTGGCGTCGGAGAGGGGCAGCGCGGGCCCCACCTGGTCCTGCTGGCGCGGAACGCGGCGGGCTATCGCAGCCTCTGCCGGCTCGTCAGCCGGGCGAATCTCGCCGGAACGAAGTCGATGCCGCGCTTCAGCCATGCGCTGCTGGCCGAGAACACGGACGGGCTGGTGGCTCTCTCCGGGTGCCGCGAGGGCGAGATCGCCCGACGCCTGAGATTCGGAGACCGGGAAGGGGCGCGGGCGGCGGCGGAGCGCTACGCCCGGCTATTCGCCGGACAGCACGCCCAAAGCGACTCGGTTGCCTCCGCCACGTTCTTCCTGGAGTTGCAGCACCACTTGCTGCCCGACGACGACTGGCTCGTGGCCGAGACCGCCCGCCTCGCCGAAGAACTCAGCCTGCCTGTCGTGGTCGGCAACGATGTCCACTACGCCTACAGCGAAGGCCGCGAGATGCAGGACGTCCTGAGCGCGATCCGCCACGGCCGCTCGCTCGGCGAGTTGCGCGACCTCCGGCGCCCGGACGGAGAGTCGTTCCTGAAGGCGGCCGACGAGCTGATGGCATTGCCGCCCGGGAATTCGGACGCGGACGCTCATACCGCGGCTGCTTGGGCGCAGGGAATCGGCAACGCCGGTGAGCTGGCCGCCAGCTGCTCAGTCGATCTTGGGTTCGAACGCTATCGCTTTCCGGGCTTTCCGATCCCGAAGGGTCACACGCCCTTCTCGTATCTGGAAGAGCTATGCCACGAGGGCGCCCGCCGCAGATACCACCCGATCTCGTCGACGGTCCTGAGCCAGCTTGCGCACGAGCTGGACGTCATCGAACGGACCGGTCTGGCCGAGTTCTTCCTGATCTGCTGGGACATCATGCGGTTCTCCCGCGAACGCGGGATACCGGCCCAGGGTCGAGGCAGCGCGGCCAATTCGATCGTGGCCTACGTGCTCGGGATCACGCGCGTCGACCCGATCCGCCACCACTTGCTCTTCGAGCGGTTCATCAACGAGGGTCGAGCGAGCTATCCCGACATCGACATCGACTTCTCCTCCGCCCGGCGGGAGGAGGTCATCCAGTATGTCTACAGCCGCTATGGCCCCGAACACACAGGAATGGTTTGCAACCTGGTCACGTATCGGGCCCGATCGGCGGTGCGGGAGGTCGGGTACGCGCTGGGCTTTCCGCGGCCGCTGGTCGATCGGGTCGCAAAGGCGCTAGAAACCTACGACTCGGTCATGGTTCGCCGCGACCTCGAGGCCGACGGCGGCTTCGGCGGGTTCTTCGCCGATACCGTGGATCGGGAGGCTGCCGCGGCGGGTGCATCGAACAAGCGCGGCCTGACCGATCGAACCGGGCGGCTGAACCATCCGCGTCACTGGGCTGCGGACGACAAGGGCGGTCCTGGCGACTCCCCGGCCAGCGCGATCCGGCTCGCCGGCCGACCAGGCCGAGGCTCGGGACTACATTCGAATCCGGCTCAGAGCCGGCCCCAAACGCTCCGCGGCTCCACCGTTGGCATGTCGGAGTGGGAACGCTGGCTGGCGTTCTGCGCCCGTATCGACGGTTTCCCGCGGCATCTCTCGATCCACTCCGGAGGCATGCTCGTGACCGCAGCGCCGCTGATCGACATCGCGCCGTTGGAGCGGGCCACGATGGCGGACCGCGTCGTCGTGCAGTTCGACAAGCGGGATGTCGAGACGCTCAAGCTGATCAAGCTCGACCTGCTCGGACTCGGCATGCTCGCGGCAATTGACGAAACGCTCGGGCTCATCGAGAGCGATTGCGCCGCCCGGGTCGATCTCGATCGGCTGCCCGAGGACGTGCCCGAGGTTTTCGAGATGCTCGGTGCCGCCGACACAGTCGGCGTCTTCCAGGTCGAGAGCCGGGCCCAGATGCAGACTCTTCCGAAGTCGAAGCCGGCGGACCTGGACGATCTGGTGGTTGAGGTCGCGATCATCCGGCCGGGCCCCATCCAGGGCAACGCGGTCCATCCCTACCTGCGCCGCCGTCAGGGTCTGGAGCCGGTGTCGTACCTCCATCCCAGCCTCGAGCCGGTGCTGCGCGAGACCCTCGGCGTGATCCTGTACCAGGAGCAGGTAATGCAGATCGCGATCTCAGTCGCAGGCTTCAGCGCGGGTGAGTCGGACGGGTTCCGCCGGGCGATGGGCACGTGGCGGTCGAACAAGGAGATGGAGAAGCTGCACGCCCGTTTCGTCGACGGCTGCCGGGCTGCCAACGGGCTCACGGATGAGCAGGCCGAGGAGCTGTTCCGGCAGGTCGCCGCCTTCGCCTCGTTCGGCTTCGCCAAGAGCCATGCCGCGGCCTTCGCCCGTACGGCATATGAGTCGGCCTTCCTCAAGCTCTTCTACCCGGCCCAATTCACGGTCGGGCTGATCAACGCCCAGCCGATGGGCTTCTACCCGGTGGAGGTGCTCATCAACGACGCCAAGCGCCACGGCGTCGCGGTCCTGCAGGTGGACGTCAACGCGTCGAGTTACAAGACGACGACTGAGTGGGTGGGGCGCGACGGCGAGCCGGGATACGAAGAGGCGCGGCACGGGCAGCGACCGCCGGTCCGCTCGTCCGGTTGCATCGTGCCCTCGGCCGAGTCGCGGGCGCGCTGGACGCCCGAGTCGGCGACCGGCTTCGGCATACGCCTTGGCCTGGCGCTGGTGAAGGGGATCGGTGACGAGCACGCCGAGCGTCTGGACGCCGAGCTGGCCCGCGGCCCTTACGCGACGCTCACGGAGGTCGTGACCCGCACGGAGCTGCCCGAGGAAGTGATCGAAAGGCTGATTCGGGCCGGGGCGCTCGATTCTCTGGGTCGGCCGCGGCGCGAGCTGCTGTGGCAGCTGCGCGAGGTCATGGGTGCGACGCGGGATCGAACGGGCAGAGCCGCGGGGCAGCCGATGGACCTACGCCTGCCTCCCACGCCCGCCCCGGAACTTCCCCCGCTGACCGAGCGGGAACGGCTCGGCGACTCGTACGCGGTGCTATCGCTCGACGCCCGCCGGCAAGTGGTCTCGATCTTCCGACCCGCCCTCGAGAGGCTCGGTGCCGCTACCAATGCCTCGCTGGCGGATCGCGGACCGGGCCCAGTCCGCCTCGGCGGCCTGGTCGTCACCCGCCAGCACCCCATGACGGCCCGAGGCACGGTCTTCCTGGCCCTCGAGGACGAGACGGGCATGGTCAACGTCACTCTCTGGCCCGATGCGTGGGCGCGGCTTCGGGGAGTGGTTCGACGCCACGCGTTGCTCTACGTGGAAGGCACGCTGCAGCGCGAGGCGGCCGTCGTGAACGTGATCGCGAGCGACATCAAACCACTCCCCGCGGTGGCGGAGTCGGTCGGCGGCCCGAGTCACCCTGAGGGCGTGCGCGCGCTCGGATACAGCGGCATGCACCGCGGCTGAGCGCCGGACGATTCCTCACCACACCGACCTGAGCGACCCTATCGCGGAGCGCGGCACCGCTAGGCGCCGCCGTCCGCGAGCGTCAGGCGCGGGACCGCGGTCCCGGAATACGGCACGAGCTGCTTCCCGGTCAGGACGAACGTCGCGTACCCGACCTCGTCCGAGCTCGGCACGCCGCCGGGTGCCGCGGCGTTGCAGAACGCGTCCCTCAACCCTGCCTGCTCACCCGTCTGCCAGTACGTCATCTCGCACTTGACGAGGGCGTCGGCGCCGTCGGTGGCGTGCTGGTCCCAGCGGGCCGCGAAGACTAGCCACCAGACGTTGCCCGGGTTCATCTCCCGGTCGAGCCAGCCGCTGGTCGCGTATGGAACGAGCGCCGAGCCGTCCCAGCCGTAGCCGTGCAGGAGATCGAGGAAACCCGTGCTCCCGGCAAGCCCGCTCGCGATCGAGTCCTCGAAGTCCTGGTCTTCGTCGTAGATCCGCTGCCGTGTCGAGACGATCCGGAAGATGTTGTAGTAGGCCTCTTCGGACGTGTGAGTGGGCCTGACCATCGATTCGATGAGGTAGTTCCCGACCGCTCCGGCGAGCGTGGAGTTGATGTCAGTCGCCCAGCCGAAATAGGCGCGGGCATGGATAGCCTCTCGCAGGTCCGGCGAAGCGTCGGTCGAGCACGCGGAGATGTAGACCAGGCTCCTGCCGAAGCTCGCCCCGTGCGAGCCGAGCCAGCGCCAGAAGGCCGGCGTGATCGCGAGGAAGATCTCGCCCATCGTTGGGTCGTCGGAGCGTTCGACCGCGAACAGCGAAAGGGTCTTCGGCTTCTCCGCCGTTCCGCCTTCGAACGTCGCCAGGTCCGGGTAGGTCCCGGAGACCTCAGCCAGCGCAGCCGCGAGCTTCCCCTCAGCGCCGGCGACGTCGTCGGTGGGGCCGAGATCCACTCCCGTCGACAGGTCGCCGTTCGACGCCCCGTGCGTGTTGAAGATGACGAGGCCAGGCGCCGAGGACGACTTGCCGCCGAGCAGCTCGATGATCTTCGAGAGGCTCGCGTTGGCGTCGAACGCCGTCGCGACATCGTAGCCGACCCCCCTGAGGTTGGCGGCCTCGGTGTTCCAGTTGAACCCGCCAGGCGGCTTGATCAGGCCGGTTTCGACGCCGAACCACGCAAGCGTCTTGTTCGGCAGCAGCATGGTCCAGTTGCGGCCCACGTACTTCCGGCTGGCGAACGGCACGATGAACACGGCCCGCTTGTTCGCCGGATCGTCCGTGCCCTGGCCCGGCCGCGCGGGATCGAGACGCACGCGAGGATCGCTCGCGATCGGTCCGACGGTGAGCGCCGTCGCGTCGCTCGGCTCCGCGGTCCATCCCGTGAGCGCGACGTCGATGGCCGGCCCGTCCTCGTACTCAATGTGCAGCCCGTCCTGGAGCTTCGTTACCGAGTCGATCCTCGGCGACGGCGATCCGACGGCGAGGCCGGCGTCCGCGGCGGTCCGTCCCGCGCTGGTGAGCCGGATGGCGCCACTCGAGGCCACCGGCACGACATCCACGTTCGGGTCGCCGGAATCGATCATCGCCTGGGCTACGCCGACAGCCTCATCGAGCGCCTGGTCCGGCGTGGCACCTGCGTCGGGGTCGGCGGCGTCGGCGGCGAAGACGGCCATCGTCTTCGGGACGACCGAGAGCGACCCGCGCTTCCAGGTGGAGGTGCCCGTTCCGGTTCCGAAGACGAGGAAGGGCATCGCTACGGTGTTGTCGGCGAGGTTCAGCTCGAACGTGGCGTCCGGCCTGAAGTCCTCGGCCGTGAACTTCAACGAGAGGTGGCCCTCTTCGTAGTTCCATGTCCCGTGATAAGCGAGTTCCTCGGTTGAGCTCGCCAGATACAGCGCCGCGCGACCGTTGGGCTCGAACATGAGCGCGATCCGCGCGTCGCTCGCCACCTTCGTGCCGGACGAGTCTTCCGCCAGGAAGTAGACGGCTTGCTCGATGTCCGACGGAACGGGCAGCGGCTGCGAGCCCTGCTCGCGGGCAGTCGACTGGGCCTGGGCGCTCGAGGTCGGCGCTCCGGTCCCGCCCGATCCTCCAGGCGTCGTTGCCCCGGGCTGGCCGCTCCCCCCAGGCCCCCCGCAGGCTGTGACGATGATCGAGAGGCCGGCGGCGAGCAGCGCCGCTCTTCGGACGACCCGCGAGACCATGTCCCACCTCCGCGGCGTCTGCCGCCGAACGTTTCGGACGATGCCGGGGGCGTGCCCGCCGACGCCCGGCGCTGCCTCGATTATGCGGCCGGCGACTGGGTTCGTGCGCGTCCCCAACCGATTGGGCTGCGATTGCCGGCGCAGCCCGGTGGGGACCTGCGCGCACTCCTGGCGGCGGGGCGCCCGCATATCTGCCGGTGATCCCCGGTCGATCGCTGAGGTCCACGATAGGGGCCGCCCGCCACCACGAGAGGGCGCCGCGTGGCGGCGCCGCGGCCAGCCGGGGACCGCGCTATTCTGCTCGGCGCCGGGGTGCCGTGCGCACGATCAGCGCATGTTGTCGCCGCCATCTCCAGGGGCCAGATCACAGGCGCCCTCGCTGTGCGTCTACAGGGCGGCAGGTCGGCGTTGAAACCAAAGGCAAGTAGCCACTTGAGCTGGGGGCCGAGCAGTGAGTGCCATCGCGTCTCAACACCACGGTCCGCGACTCGGACGGCTCAGAGGCCTACTAGTCGATCTCGCGGCAGCCGCCCTTGTCGCCGGTTGCTCGGTGGCGGGGGCCTCGCCGTCGCCGACGACAGAGGTGCTGGCCACTGCTTCTCCGGGCGCATCGATGCACACGACGGCCGCCCCGATTCCGAACCCAACTCCGACGCCACTCCCTAGCCTCGGCGCCACTCCCACCGGTGAGTGGACTGGCATCCGGTGGATCTCCGCCGGCCCGGTCTTCCCGCAGACCCCGACAGCTGGCACGGCCAAGGGCTCGTTTGCCACGGTCAGCGTCTACGGCTGGAGTCGCGGCTATGTCGGCTTCCGTACGGCTATTGACCAGATCCCATCTACGAGCGTGACCATGGTCTCCACATTCTCGGCCGATGGCCTGCACTGGACCACGGGCCGGCCGATGGATGTGGCGGGCCTGGAGTCCTGGGTGGACATCACTCAGGTCGTCGAGGGCCCGTCCGGACTACTGGCCGTTGGCCGCTACCCAGGTGCTGCCTGTGGAGGGCCATCGACGATCGACGCTCTGTGGACCTCGACCGATGGACTGACCTGGAGTCTCGTCCGGCCCTCGGCCGACTTCGCGTCAGCGCGCGTCTTCTGGGTCGACGGTGGCTCGAACGGCTTCATTGCCTCGGGCATCCTAAAGGATGCAACGACCCAGGCCGTGTGGCTGTCCGGAGACGGCCGGTCCTGGACAACGGTTCCCCTGACCAGCCCTGCTTTCGGCAAGTTCGCCCTGGACGGAGCGAGCAGCTTTGCGGGCGGCTACGTCATCTCGGGCGCTGTGCTCAAGGACTCCGAGTGCGGCCAGACTTGGGTCGCGCCGTCCCTTTGGTGGTCGCCGGACGGCAGGAGCTGGACGCGCAGCGAGTTGGCTGGCGCCGCCACCTCCAATGACGCCTACATCGACACGACCAAGGTGAGCGACCATGCCCT
>Ga0182010_10000223_pt1 | contig 32398 bp, 31 predicted proteins | sample 611E1MmetaG_FD_120488 | JGI IMG/M metagenome (GOLD analysis project Ga0182010, IMG submission 120488) | Permafrost microbial communities from Stordalen Mire, Sweden - 611E1M metaG | ecosystem: Environmental > Terrestrial > Soil > Wetlands > Permafrost | place: Sweden: Stordalen | collected... | reverse complement strand
TTTCCCATCCACAATGACATCCTCTAATTCTTTGATTTGTTGTTTGCTAAAAACTCGCTTCAGATAGTCCTATTTTACCACATTTTGCGGTCGGAGTCCTGTTTCATAGTGTGATGTCTATAGCGTCGTTCAACGCCTTTTGCAATGGCCGATAGTCGGCGCCCGGCCAGCACTTTTCTACGATGAGCCGCGTCGGACTGCCCCAGTTGGCGAAAATGATCTCGACAACGGCGTCGTTCATGGGCCAACCGTTTTCGCGCGCCACGATGCGACAGCATTCAAATCCCGTTGGGAACGAATCAATAAGCGTTCCATCAACGTCATTAATCAAGACCATGTACCGTTTTTTCATTTCCACTTCCTTTTTGTTCGAACCGGTGATTACTTTTACTTAAAGGTCCGGTCGAACCTTTAAGTAAAATATTGTTTAGGCTTTCGATATTTTTGTTTCCATGCATCTTACCCTCCCCGCCACCAAAAGACAAATGCATGTGCGTGTTTTTTTCTTTGTCATCCCCGAGCGACGTCGGGGGATCCAATCCATATCGGGCGAACGTTCGACCAAGCGATGATTGGACTCCCTTCTTCAAGGGAATGACGCTCAATCCCGGCACTTTTATCATTTAATTGATAGCAACTTACTACAATCTTTTCCGCGATAGCGGATAAGATTGTAGTGGACAAAAAACGATCCATGTTGGATCGTTTTACTAAAAGCTGACAGCAATAAGGTCAAAAGCTATTCATCCTCGTGTTCATCTTCCACATTCTCCAGCTCGCCCCAACTGCGGCCGACGCGCACATCGACCTTGACCGGAACGCGAAGCTTAATTGCGTCGGTCATTTTTTCTTTGAGGAGTTTCGCGATCTCGTTTCCCAGCCCGCGCTTAACTTCGAAAACTAATTCATCGTGAACTTGCAAAAGCATTTTTACGTCGGCATCCTTTTGCAAACCCCAGCGCTCGGCGACGAGCTTGTGCAGTTCGATCATGGCGAGCTTTATTGCGTCAGCGTTGGTGCCTTGAATAGGCGCGTTTACGGCCATGCGTTCGCCGGCGGCGCGGAGGTAGGGGATCTGCGATTTTAATTCCGGCAAATAGCGACGGCGGCCGTACAGCGTTTCAATGTAGCCTTGGGAATAAGCAAGCGCTTTGGTGTTCTCCAAATATTCGCCGACCTTGGCAAATGTTAAAAAATATTTATCGATAAAGGCGCGCGCCTCGTCGCGGCTGATGCCGGCGCTCTCGGAAAGCGCGTTCGCGCCTATTCCGTAGGCCACGCCAAAATTGATCGCTTTGGCCGCTGAACGCTGGGTCTTAGTCACTTTGTCGATCGGAATTCCCCACACTTCGCTCGCGGTGCGCGTATGAATGTCTTGCCCCTGCTTGAACGCTTCGCAAAGCGCCGGGTCTTCGGAAAGGTGGGCGAGAATTCGCAATTCAATCTGGGAGTAATCAGCCACTACCAGCTCGCGGCCGGGCGGCGCAATAAATGCCTTGCGTATCTCGCGTCCCAATTCTGTTTTGATAGGAATATTTTGCAAATTTGGGTCTGATGACGATAGACGTCCGGTCGCCGTTAGCGTCTGATTAAAAGACGTATGAACGCGCCCCGTATCCTTCCTGATTAATAGTGGAATGGCATCGATATAAGTATTTAGCAATTTCGCCAACTCTCGATGCTCTAAAATTAACGGCACGATCGGGTGCGCATCTTTAAATTTTTCCAATTCGCCTGCTGAGGTAGAATAACGACTCCCGCTTTCTGTTTTCTTTACCCTCGTGCCCCCTTGGATATTCAACTTTGTAAAAAGCACTTCTGATAGCTGTTGCGGAGAATTAACATTTACTTCGGCCCCGGCAAATTCTTTAATTTTAATCACTAGTTCATTTAGGCGAGGCGTGAGTTTCAAGCTTAATTTTTTTAAAAAGTTCGCGTCCACCTCCGCCCCATGCCGCTCCATCGCAGCCAACACCGGCGCGAGCGGCAATTCAAACTTGTCGAGGATATGCGCGAGGTTCTCTTTTTTGAGCGACGCCTCAAGTTTTGGCGCGAGCTCCCAAACTGCTTTGGCTTCAGCAGCACAACGATCGACCGGCCCCTCACCCCTACCCTCTCCCCACTCCGCTTCGGCTCCGTGGGGCGAGGGGGATAATAAACTAGCCTGCACTTTCGTGGTCGGAAGTTCGCGCGCCAGCTCACTAAAAGCCAGCGCCTCAATGTCGTGGCTGCGCGTGCCCGGATTCAAAACGTACGAGGCAAGCATCGTATCGAAGACAATGCCGCGCACCCCCATGCCCAGCGTGCCGAATATTTCAATATCCGCTTTGGCGTTATGACAAATCTTTTTCGTCTCATCGGACGCCAGCCAGCTTTCCAATTTTTGCAAATTCTTTTTGCTCGCCGGCACGACATATACCGCATCGGTCCAAGCGAGCGTGATCGTATCTAGTTTTCCATCCAAAAAATGCCCGGTGTAATATGTTCTTATCGCGACTTTTTCTTGTTCTTTGAGGGCTTTGGTAAGCGCAACCATTTCCGCTTCAGACGCGATCAAAGCGTATTGCTTCTTTTCCCCCCTCTTAAGGTAAGAGGGGGTAGGGGGAGTTATGAGCGCCGCTTTTTTATTAGAACCGTCTTGTTTTGCAAATACGCCGCTTTGAGATTCCTCGCTCCCGCTCGGAATGACGAAAGGGGCGTTCGGTATGACGGACGCCGCTCTCGGAAACGCCTCAACAACCCGTGGCAGCAAACTTTTAAAATCCAATTCCGCGAGCGCCGCAATAAGCGCCAAGTGGTCCGGTTCGACCAAGCGCGATGCTTCCAGTTCAAAATCAACCGGCACATCGGAAACCAGCGCGACCAACTCTTTCGCCTTGAGCGCGTCTTTTTTGAATTCGATCAAATTGGCTTTTTGCTTTTTCGGGATTGTCTCCGCTTCAAGCGCGCCTGCTTCGATCTGTTTGTACAAATTTTCGAGCGTGCCAAATTCGGTCAGCAATTTCGCCGCGCCCACCTCGCCGATCCCGCGCACGCCGGGAATGTTGTCCGATGGATCGCCGCGCAAAGCCTTATAATCGATCATCTGCTCCGGCGTCAAACCAAAACGCGCAACGACCGCCGCCGGATCGTACATTAACGTGTCTTTTATTCCTTTCCCCGGCGTCAGGACCGAAGTGTTCTCGTCGATCAATTGAAACGTATCTTTGTCGCCGGTCAAAATAACGCGCTGCAAATTCTTTTTCGTTTTCGTTTTCGCGCACAGCGTGGCGATGATATCATCGGCCTCGAACCCGGATATCGAAAGCGTTGGAATTTTTAAAACCTTAAGCAATTCCTCGACAATGGGAATTTGCATGTAAAGATCGTCGGGCTTTTTCTCGCGCTGAGCTTTGTACGCCTCGAATGCTTTGTGTCGGAAGGTCGGCTCTTTGCGATCAAAGGCCACGGCCACGTATTCCGGATGCGTGTCCTTGATCGCCCTTAACAATATGGAAACAAAACCGTAGACCGCATTCACCACCCGACCGTCTTTGGTCTGCAGGGGCGGCACGGCATGAAAGGCGCGGTGGATGAGCGCCAGCGCGTCGACAATGAGGAAAACCTCGTTTTTTTGCTCTTTGTTGGGCATGGTTTAAGCTTACATTATGAACGCGACATTGTCATACTCTTACGAATTTACGAATCTTTTACGAAATTACGAATATGCGCCGATGGAGACAGACCCCTTATCAAATGGAAAAGGGGTCTGTCCCCGTTCTTATATTCGTAAAATTCGTAACCGATTCGTATATTCGTAAGGGGCCTTGAAATAATTCGCAAAACATATTACATTAAGCTCCCTATGGTATTCATGACCGCCATCGCCATTGCCGCGCTCGCGTGGGTTGCCGCTCTCGGCCTTCTGCTCGTCGGCCTATATAAGGAAGTCTTGCCCGCCGAAGAGGGGAGCATGATCTTTTATTTGATCCTCCAGGCCGTGGTGCCGACGGCAGTTTTTTGGTTAATGATGCACCGATAACCTTCGGGTAAACACAAACCGCTAATAACTAAATTCCAAGGAAAGTTTTAAAAACCAATAATTTAATTTTCAAAAAATGTCAAGGGGGGGCGCCGTTTTTTCGCTTTTTACGATAAAAAAACGCACCGCCCGGCGAGGGAAGTGCGAAAGAGCGAAAAATAGCGTGCTTGGCGAACGATACGATCCCGCACGGACGGAAAGCGGTAGATGAAGGAGGCCAAAACCGCTCTCCTGGACCCATGGCCGACCCGACCCCACCAAACAGGCCGCGCCCTGACAAGTCCGACCATTCGCCAAGCACGTCCACAACTTATTCCTTTCCTTATATAAGGTCAAGAGAAAAACAAAATAGCCGATGTCGTAGGTTAAACCTACGACATTAAAAATCGTTGCGATATCAAAAAACCCTCCGCATAATGCGGAAGGTTTTTGGAGGCCTGGGTGGGAATCGAACCCGCGATGAGGGTTTTGCAGACCCTTGTCTTGCCACTTGACTACCAGGCCGCAACTCTTTGCGTCAAGCGGTATTATTGTATCGATTATTTACAAAACTTCAATAGTAAGACGACGAAGGCCGAAGTTAATGGCTTGGGCGCGGTCGGGCATCCAAATGTCGGCGCGGTCGTCGAAGCGCGGGTTCATGCGGTCGGCGACGATGAAAACCTTGTCGCCGAACATATCCGGAATGCGCACGCGCGTGCCAAACTTGAGCCAATTGGCGGCAATAATGCCGTCGTGCACCGTCGTGCCGTTCGCTGTGATAAACGGCGTGGCGTCGGTCTGATCCGGGGTCGAAGAATACGCCGTCACAATGCGCGTCGTGGTATAGCGCGCGTCGGCCGGGTCGGCCGGGGTCAGTTCGTTAACCGCGATCGAACAAATTCCGCCTTTTTGAGCAGTCATGACCGAGCCGGCAAAGGCCGGATCAACGGTCGCGTCGGCCGCGAGCACGGAATGAGGATTTGCGAGAACAGAGCCAAGGAGCAAAATATACGCAATTTTTTGGCTGTATTTATTCATAAATAAAATCGCCGAAATTAATTGGCGACGCCCTTTTATACCATATTTCGACTTTTCTGTCAATGGTCGGTCGGGCGATGTTGAACGACCGACCTTGTCTCGATGCTAATATACGAATTGATACGAATCTGACTAATGACGTTACGAATTCGCATTGTATTCGTTATATTCGTATCAATTAGCATATTCGAATCGAGACGGCTGCCATAAGGCAGCCCAAACCTATTCAAAACCCCCAAAGAATGATAGAAAAGGAGTACCAGGATATATGGATCGACGACTATTTTTCTCGCAAAAACCCGTTGAACGCAAAAGGGGGCGCGCCAAGCGGATCGTAACCGGCATTTTGGCCGTCTTTTTCCTTTTAGTCGGCATCTTCGCGGTCATCGGCACCGTCTTTTTCGCCACCACGCTTAAAGACCTCCCGGACCCCGACCACTTGATCACGCGCAGGGTCGATCAATCGACGCAAATTTATGACCGCACCGGCACGCATTTGCTTTATGAATTCCACAACGACCAAAACCGGACGGTGATCCCGCTTTCCGATGTCTCAAAGTACGCCCAAGAAGCGACCATTGCCGTCGAGGATAAATATTTCTATCAGCACAAGGGCTACCGGATCACCAGCATGATCCGAGCCGTTCTCGCCAATATTATTAAGGGCGGCAAATCGCAAGGCGGCTCGACGATTACCCAACAGCTGGTCAAGAACGCCATTCTGACCAACGAAAAATCCTACACGCGCAAGATTAAAGAACTTATTCTTGCTTCCGAAATTGAACGCCGTTTCAGCAAGGATGATATTTTAAAAATGTATTTCAATGAAATTCCATACGGATCCACTTCGTACGGAATTCAAGCGGCGTCGCAAGCATTCTTCGGCAAGGACGCGAAAGATCTTGATCTCGCCGAGTCGGCGCTTCTTGCGGCCATTCCGCAAAGTACCACCTACTATTCGCCGTACGGCGCGCACACCGACGCGCTTTTGAATCGCTGGAAGCTGATCCTCGATCTCATGGCTCAGCAAAATTACATTACCAAGGATCAAGCCGAGGCGACTAAAAAGATCGATATTTTGAAACGCATCTCGCCCAAACGCGAATCAATCAGCGCGCCGCATTTTGTCTTCTATATTAAAGACCAGCTGGCCGCCGCTTATGGCGATGACGCCGTCAACTCCGGCGGGCTTAAAGTAATTACGACGCTTGATTGGGACAAGCAGCAAGCCGCGGAAAAAGCCGTCGCCGACAACATTGCCGGCGTCGAGAAGAACGGCGGTTCAAACGCGGCGATCGTCTCAATCGATCCCAAGACCGGACAGGTGCTTGCCATGGTCGGCTCGCGCGATTATTTCGACGTCAAAGATGAAGGCGCGATCAACATGGCAACCTGGCCGCGCCAGCCGGGTTCGTCCTTCAAACCGCTCGTTTACTTAACCGCATTTGAGAAAGGCTACACCCCCAACACCGTGCTCTACGACGTGAACACCGATTTTCCGACGCCGCAAGGAACTTATTCGCCGCACAATTTCAACCTCAAAGAATACGGCCCCATTACCATGCGCCAAGCGCTCGACGGCTCGCTCAACACGCCGGCCGTGAAAACCTTGTACCTCGCGGGGATCGACCGCGTGCTCGACAACGCCGACGCCTTCGGCTACACCACGCTTAAGGACCGCTCGCGCTTCGGGTTGTCGCTTGTCTTGGGCGCCGGCGAAGTCTCGCTATTGGAGCACGCCGCCACTTATGCGATCTATGCGACCGAAGGAATAAAATATCCAACCGCTTCCATTCTCAAAGTGACGGACGCCAAAGGAAATGTTCTGCAAGAATGGCAGCCGTCCTCCGGCGTGCGCGTGGCCGATGCTGAAATGGTCCGCAACCTGACCGATGTGCTTCAGGACAACAATTCGCGCGCCTTTATTTTTGGCGCAAAAAACAATTTAACCCTGCCCGACCGGCAAGTCGCGGCCAAAACCGGCACGACCAACGACTCTAAAGACGGCTGGACCATGGGCTACACGCCGTCGATTGCCGCCGGCGTTTGGATCGGCAACACCCGGGACACGGCGATGAAAACCTCGGCTTCGGCTTCGGCTATATGGAACCAATACATGCGCGCCGCAACCAAAAACCAGCCGGTCGAAACCTTTACGCCGCCGCAGCCGATCACGACCGGCAAGCCGGTTTTGGACGGTGGTGTTTCTGGCGGAACCAAGGTGACGATCGACGCCGTAACCGGAAAACTCGCCACCGATTTTACGCCAGTCGCCGACCGCATTGACCGCACCTACAACGAACTGCACGATATTCTTTATTACGTGAACAAGGACGACCCGCGCGGCCCGCCGCCGACCGACCCGTCGGCCGATCCGATGTTTGCTCCATGGGAAGCGGCCGTGCAACGCTGGGCTACCAAAAATAACATCGTCGCCCAGCACGCGCCCACCGAATACGACGACGCGCACGTGCCGGGCAACCAACCGACCGTGAGCTGGGCAAGTCCAACCGACGGTTCGACGCTTTCATCGCGCAACCTTGTCTTGCAAGTAAATGCTTCGGCGCCGCGCCCCATTACGCGCATTGATTACGCGATCGACGGCGTGTCGCTCGGATCGTCATCAAGCGCCCCGGGCTTTACCCTAAACGCCGCCGTACCTGATGCCGTCAGCCGCGGTTTCCACGCGCTCACCGCGACCGCCTACGACGACCTCGGCGACAACACGACCGCAACCATAAATATTAATTTGAATTATTAATATGGCATTTTCCGAAAGACCGCAACAAGACCCTCAGGCAATGTATGTTAAAAAGCTGGCCGCCACCGAGCACGATTATCTTTTCGGCAATTCGCGCGAATCAAACGCGGCCGCTTTGAGTCTGGCTGACCTTAAAAAAGAACGCGCGCTTTATTCATCTGGTAATACCGAGCCGATCGAGGAATTTTACGAGGCCGGCGAGAACCACCGGATACTAACCGATCGTTACGCCGGGCTGGAACTGCACGTCGCCCACGCGGCGCAAGCAATGGGCAAAACCGCTGCAACGCTCGGCGACAATGAATATGCGGCCATCTGTGCATCATACGGGAGTCTTGATCAAATAGCAGAATCGGAAAAATTCACGATCGAGGGCTATGTTGCGGCCGGTTCCAAGCGCTGGGAGCGGGAAAAAATATCCAACAATAATGAAGCGACCTTGCTCGGACTTAATGTCGAATATCGAAAAGCCTTGCGCACCATCGACAAGAAAGTGCGCATTGATACTCTTGCGGCGATCATCTCAAAGATGCGCTTAACGATCGACAGTCTGCCGGTGGATGGAAAAAAACGCGAATGGGAACTGATCTGCATCGTTAATGAGTGGTCGCTCGAAACGGGGCACGCCAACGCCATGAACGCGATGCACGCCGACCCGCGCACCGACACCAAAGACAAGATTGACGTGGTTATCTATGCCGGCCACGAGGCGCGCGGCTTACAAATTTTTACAGTGGGTGAACTCGAGACCGATGAATCCAAGGCCGGCGCCGATGCGCGCAAAGCCGCCAAAACCCATTCCTCGATCGGCCGCGGTATGGTGAGTCGCGAGGCGCTCGATCGAATATACGACGGCAAGGCCAAGCGTAAGGAAAAAGAAACGATCACCGGCGAACTCGCCGTGACTTTACCGGAAAAACTTCAGCCGCTCGTCGCTTTATTCTACAAAGACAGACCCCCTGTTAGCGCCACGGGAAAGCGCGCGATTTTGCGCGATCTGCCAAAAGTGCTGAGCGTCGGGTTGCTCCTCAAGCTCGGCGCATTGACTCCCGATGACGCAAGAGACGTCGCTAAAATCCTCGCTGCAAAAAACGCGGCGACCGAGGCGATCAGGCGCGAAGCCGAAGTGGGGACGATTGATTCGGTGACCGATCTTGAAAAACCGGAAACGATCCAGGCAATCCGCACTTCGATAAAAAAATAGGGACGCCCGTAGGCGCCCCGCGAAAGGAAACGTGTCAGCCTAAACAACTCGACGCGTTCTTTTGTAATTGTCGACGAACTGTTCGGCGAGAATCATCTCTTTCTCACGCATCCGCGGCATGCGAACCAGAACGACCCTGATCGATTTCGCATTGCCGGGAAGGACGACTTTCATCTCTGTAAGACTGACACGCTCAACGCTTCCGCCGCGCGCTTTAACCGATTCCATGACCGCAACCGCCATCGCTTCCATGGAGCGGCGACGCACGTCGAGCGAAGCCAACGGATCGCGTTTGATGTCGGACGGTGATCTCGTGTTCATTGCTACGCTCCTTTGTTACAAGAACCCCCACGCTTCACCCAACAATGTTTATTACCGCACTATCCTTTCTGCGTCAAGACCGGGACAGATGACCGGGCCAACTGCTGATTCAGCCAAATGAAAAAAGCCCCGCTTGCGGCAGGGCTGTAGTTCGATCGTTGCGCGCGCCGTTGGCGCGCTCAGTTGTTTTCTCCGAGGAGTCCAAGCGCCGACTTCCTCCAAGCGGGATATTTGTCGAGCTTTGGGCTTGCCACAATCGCGCGAAACGTTTCTTTGCTTATGGCGCTTTTGCTAGTGAGCGAAAAACGGTCGGCGATCGTTGAAAGCACTCCCCGCACCGCCTTGAATCGCACGGCGTCGTCGGTGATTGATTCAGCGGCTCCCAGCGCTTTCAGATAGTCGTCTGCCTCATTCGTTGCAAGCGCAATGTGCTCGTAGGCGATCCGGCGAGCGGGCGGCTCCAGTTGCTTGGCCGTTTCCCTCGCGAGGAAAAGGTCGTCCGAGTCGCGGGTGAACATGTAAATATCCATGTACGCTCGCACTTTGTCGATCGAGGTCAGTCGGTCGGCCGAACTGCGCGCCGCGAACAGATCACGGGGTTCATGAGAAGCGGACGCAATGGCGAGAAGCGCTTTGCACCGTATTGGCGGATGAGCGAACTCCAAAAAGTTAATCGCCGTCTGCGCACGAACAAACAAATGCTTCGCCGCCAAAATGGCGATATAGTCGGAGGCCACGAAATCGCGGATCAGGTCGTCATCGATCTCGCGCACAAGCCCGAAGACGACCCCCTCATCATTATCAAGCGTCGCGAGTTCCGGCAAAAGTGCCCGAAAGGCGGCAAGGCGCAAACCCGGTGACCATCGTCTTCCGGTAGTCTCAATATGAAGCGCCGGCGCGCTCGCCCCATTGCCTTCGGCTAGTTCGCGCAACCAAGCGATCGTCTCTTCAGTATTGGCGTGGATTGCCGCAAGGTCGCGCGGCGAGATGTCGTTTTCCACTTGTTGAGACGAAAGCGAGGCGACGCTCTTCCACGCCGCGATCAATTCTTCAGAAGTTCTCATTGTCGATCTCCTTTGTCACGAGAACGGTCATCTTTTCCTTAACATGTTTTCTTACCGCTTTTTCGCCCGCGCGTCAAGGGGCGACGGATCAAAAAACCCCGCCCGTCGGCGAGGTTGACTATTAATCCATTGTTGCGCTCTCGAGCAATGACTCGGCATTCCATCAGTTGGACGATGCGCTCTTGGCCGACGGGGGGGTCTGTTCAAGTATGAAGAACAACTTGCAAATCAGACATCCTCTTATGTGCAAAGCCGCGAACAGGTTGGCTTTGGCTAAACACCCCGTATTCATGCTTTCAGGCTTCACGTTGATCTGATTCGCAAGCAACGCGACAAAAACGCAGGAACCTAAACGGTCAACAAACTTCTTTACGTCTTCGTCGGTCCACACACGAGAGCCGAGCGCCACCCGAAAACTCTCGAGCGTCTCGCTCTGTTCCGGCGAAGGTTCGTGCGTTTCGACAAGGCGCTGCAACGCCTCAATGGCGGTCTCGAAGCTGGGGCTGTCAACGGGGTCTTCTCTCAAAACTTCTTCAAGTGTAATGAGCGGCATTTTCCCTCCTCGGTTTGATCGGTCAAATTGACCAATGTCGGATATTATCACTTTGGCGCATTGCGGTCCATGCCGGAACCGGCGAGCAACATGGACAAACAACGCGCGGCATGCTAATTGTGGACTAGGAGGAAAAATGGAAAATGCCATCAAGGTTGACACGGTGATCGATCCGCAAAAACTAAGCCGACTGTTCACGGAAGCCAGGTGCGCGGGCATCGTGAAGCTCATCGTCTTCGCGAACGAACACAAGTCGTTCAAATTCTCTTCAATGAACATCCCCGACCCCGAAGACCTGATCTATGGCGTGACCGATGCCGTGATGAAAGGTTTTGGCGTTGAAAAGAGTTTTGTCACACGCGCGCAAGCGGCCAAGATGTTTTTCGGGGACGCCGATCCGAAAAACAGACCCGTGCCCATGTCCGGATTGGAGATCGGTCCGTTCTGGGCCGCCGACGGCCGCCGCATCGAGGCCACGCCGCTCCAATGGCTCGACATGCTCTACCGCGTCAAGGACAACATCGCGCCCGCCGCGCTCAGGATGGTCGACAGCTTCTGCAATACCATCGTCGAGGCGGAAACGACCGCCGCGCCGCTCGACATCACCGAACTCTAATTCCGTCTCGGAGTTACCCGCGTCGTCCTGCTAAGGCAGGACGATTTTTTATTAAAAAATTTGTTTCAAGATGAACGCCGCCCTTTCTTCGGGGGGGAGAACCGGCACGACGATCGGCTTGTATCCAAAACGGATATAGGCCTTGATGATCTCGTCATGGATCTGTTTGGCCAGACGCTCATCTTCGATTCTGGTTTCGTCTTTAACGTATGAGCCCAGCGGCTCGAGCAAAAATACTTTTTCGTATCGACCCGCCGCGTTTTTTAAAAGCTCATCCGGCGCCGGAATTTTGCCGATCATGCAGTAAGCGTAGCCATCGACAATGCTCCGGTCTAAAAAATTTATCGGCGCGTCTGCCGCGGCCTCGTTTTGAAGCTGCTTTTCCGCGACCGCCGCTTGAAATCTTGCTAAATTTTTCCAAGGCAAGACGTCGCTGCCGCGGATCGTTTCTTCCTCGATGATCATGCGCGCCGCTTCCGGCACAATGGCGTAGCCTTTCTCCGCAAGCAATTCCAAGACCGTGGTTTTGCCCACCCCCGGCCCGCCGGTGATGACATAATATTTCATGAAGCCATTATAACATTTTCAAAAAAAGACCCCGCGAGAGCGAGGTCAAGGTTGTTGCCGCGCACCGCGAAGCTCAGAGCTTCAGCGATGAGCGAAGTGGTGGAGGCGCCGGGTACTGCCCCCGGGTCCAACGGCCGATTGAAAAGAACACAACATGCTTTTCCCCGATTATGGTTCAGGGCGACCTTTCCGAGATTTTATGCTCTCGGACGGCAGATCACAGTTTTTCTCGACGCGGGTTAGTGGTGAAGCTTCCCGCGCCATAGTCGTCTTTTTAACGTCCGACCCGCTTTCCAACGACGAGTTGGCGGCGGACGCCCCGTGTTAACGAGGAATTGTTTTAAGCCGCGTTTAAGGGCTGCCCATTTTTAACGAAGCCATGGGCGTCTTCGGCATGCGTTCCGTTCTCCCGTTTCCGCTGTCGAAACTGTTTCGCCCCCATATTGTTACTATGAGTCGGATCCTTCTGGCGCAGGCATTTCGCCTCGATAGAAGATGTCGTCGTTGACATCGTCGATGTCGCTTGTGCCATCGATGTCGTCGTCCACACCGTCGTCTGGGAAAATCACACGCACCTCGCAGGCCACGCGGTGCGGTATCTTGTTGGGTCGCGCCGACGCGTTTCGTATTGCCTCGCGGCAAAATTCGCATTTTTTAAGATGCGCGCGTAACCGTTTTACCAGCCGTTTTCCGAGCCTGATCGGTTCGGTCAGTCTGATGAGTTGACCGACACTGACATGTATTAATGCTGCGACCTGTTCCTCGGTGAGGTGTCTATGTTGTGAAGCCACGATAACTCCTTTCGTGAACCGGGCAAATGCGCACCGCGCATTTTTGACCCTTCTTCAACCGACCGCTTGGTACACTTATGCTCGGCCGAGCATAAGTGTACCAACGATCTTTTAAAGAAGGGTGGGGTCAAGAGTTTTTCCGACCCCTGTATCGGTTCGACGAAAATGTGATGCGTTTGGATGTGTCCAATCCGGATAAGGACACATCCATGATCGCGTTGATTGGTTGGGTTTCCCCATTCGGTTCCGCAGCCACAAGAACCTATTTACCAATTGCGATCTTCCATACCGCCGTATTTCAGGCCTCTGGAGGAGGTGTAACGCACACCACCCGTGGGCTTGGATCGAGCATGTATTCCTCCGGATGAATACATACCCGCACGAACCGCGTGCAGGATTGGCACGCCGGGTTCTTGTCCCCGGGCCCTTCTTCAAAAAACTTTTTGCAAGTTTTCTGGAGAAGGGGGAGGTTGAGGCCTAATTTCCCCCGCGTAGGGTTTTTGGAGTCCTCAACCTCCGATTTCGGCGAGCGGACCCGTTTTGCGCGCGCCGTTGGCGGTCACCGATATGTGGGGAATATCGCATGCCGCTCGTCGTTCTCGTCCGGCTCCCCGTCATCATCGACGTCGCCTTCGCCATCCTGTTCAATGCCCGAAGCGCGACATTCGTGCCACATCCAGCCGAACGATTCCGCATTCTCCGCCCAATACTCGGTGCCGGGGTCGCGTTTTTGTTCTTCGCCCACGAACTCACACGCCTCGAGCACCGTCGCGAATTCGCGTACCGGCTCAAGAACAACGCGACACACTCGCACCACGCCGTTTTCGTCCTGAGTGATCGTGAGATTGTTATTCGCCATGGCGTCCTCCTTGAAAGAACCGGGCGAAAACGCAACCGCGTTTTCTTGACCCTTCTTCAGCCGACCGCTTGGGTCATTATTTCTCGATCGAGAAATAATGACTTATCGATCTTCTAAAGAAGGGCGGGGATGATGTCGATCATCCCCGAAAGTCCTTTCGGTGACTTTGCCGCGCTCAACTCCGCTTCGACGGAAGAGCGATTAAAGATGCGCATCCCGGAACCGGTGGTAGTCGGTTGTCGGGGACGAAGCGTGTTTGTGCCGGCGCTACCAACGCCGACACCCGGGTTCAACCCCGCACGCTTCATCTTTGCGATCGTCTGCCCCGGTAACTGGTCTGCATAGCGGTGCAAACTTGGGGGTCTTACAACGCATCGCGGGTGATGAAACGCGTCCTCACCCAAACTCCCCCCGCTGCCCGCCAAACTAGACGGAAGAGCGGGGGAAGTTTGGTTGGCCATTTCTAGCCGCCAACCCCAGCCGGATCATCTGTTACGGCTTCAAGAGCCGCCGCCCAGTCCTTGCCGCCGTCGGGCAGGAGTTTTGCGTGAGCGATGAGCACGGCCGCGCCGTTCACCTTGAAGGTCGGGCGCTCTTTACCGTCCCAGTACGCGGAACCGATCCAATCGAGCGCCGCGCTCATCGGATGATTGTGGTGGTTCGCATCGGTCACGACCGCAATGCGCTTCACGCCAACCCGCGCCGCAAGCAGCGCCACCACGAAGCCGATCGGTATTTGATGCCCGAGAAATTTGAGTCCCTCGGGGCCGAGCGTTTGCGGCTCGGCCGGCATCATGAGGTCAGAGAGCACCGCGTCGAACGGCGCGCCTTTTTGCAAAAGGATCTGCGCCGCCGTGTACGAATCAACAAGCGTGAGCTCGTGATCCGCAAGGCTTTGGCGCGCCGCCTCCAAATGCCGGAGGCTGTCATCAACGACAAGGATGCGCATTAGCGCGTCTCCTTTCCAAGAGACACACCTTTGAACAACTCGCCCGACGCCAGGTCCTTGAGCATCTGTTCCGCGGTGGGGATGCCCGGGAGCCATCCCACCACCTGGTAGACGCGGAACCTGTCCGCAAAATCCGGCGCCGTACGCAAACCCTCGGCCGCGCCCATGTGCGGGTTGGTGATGAACTGGATCACCAGCTTGCCCGCCTTGAGAAGGGCGAGCAGATCCGCGGGGTTCTGGGCGATGACGAGGTCGGCTGCCTCAGGCTCAACGATCTCGTTGTCTTTGAGGATCAGCCCTAGCGCCATGGCGATGGGGTTGGACGGGTACGACGACTCTATCTTGATCGCTATTTTCATTTTTTCCTTTCAATGATCTTGGGCAAATGCGCACCCGCGCATTTTTGACCCTTCTTCAAAAAACTTTTTCAAATTTTCTGGAGAAGGGCGGGATGATGTCGATCATCCCCGAAAGTCCTTTCGGTGACTTTGCCGCGCTCGACCGAGCTGAGCTCGGGAGACTTAAGGTGCTATCCGGTTCGCCGGTGGTAGTCGGCTTACCGGAGCGGTATGTGATCTGACGCTACCGGCGCTGGGGAATATTTCCCCAGAATCACACACTTCGCCTTGCGCTTGTCCGCCCTATCCCCGCACTATTTGTACGGGGCTGGTCTTAAGACAAGTCGAGGTTGATGAAACGCGTCATCACCCGGTTCGTGCCTTTTTGCGGCTATGAACCCTGGGGCTTTGACCGACCAGCGATATCGTTGAATCCAGCCCTTAAGGGACACAGGATTGATATCCGCCCAGGTCGGTTCTAACATTGCCGCCCGCGCAACGCCGTTTGCTTTCCGGTGAATTTTACGATGCTCTGGGTCGGGTCTTGTGCTCGCGGAACCCGTCGGCGTCGTTATTTTGGTTTGTGTGTTTGACACTCCCCAGCGAGGACTTTCATCGAACCCCGCGCGAAATTTTTGCCGCGCCAAACCGGTTAACGGTTATGGCCCCCATTTGTTGGGGCAACGGCTTTGGTACACCTCGGTATGAGGCTTCCCAAAAAGGATCGGCTCGACCCTTACAACCTTGGTGCATGGGTGGCTGTTTTCAAACGCGTAGGCCCACCACAAACCAATCGCAAGACCGACCAAGACTACCAATGCGACTGCTATGACCGCCTTAATGGTTTCCATTTTGTAACTCCTTTTAAAGACCCGGGCGAAAACGCAACCGCGTTTTCTTGACCCTTCTTCAACCGACCGCTTGGGACAGTTTTTCTCGATCGAGAAAAACTGACTTATCGATCTTCTGAAGAAGGGCGAGGATGACAGCGATCATCCTCGAAAGTCCTTTCGGTGACTTTGCCGCGCTCGACCGAGCTAAGCTCGGGAGCGATTAAGAATGCGTATCCGGTTTACCGATGGTAGTCGGCTTCCCCGGGACGGCGTGTGATGTGCTGGCGCTACCAGCGCACTTCGCAGCTGGGGAATTTTTCCCCATGATCACACTCTTCGTCTTGCGAATCTGCTGCCCCGCACACATCGTCACCACCTCCATAGGTGGTGGTGTTTGGCGGGGTCTTACCACACGATTCGGGGTTGATGAAACGCGTCATCACCCGGTCCATGCCCTTGCGGGATCAGGACCCTGAAAAAATATTTTAAAGAACGGATCTTTGCGTGGGTTTCGGTCTTTTATGCCGCACGCTCCCTCTTAATTTTTATCGCGCGGTCAGACGAGGGTGTCCGCGCTTGGCTTACCCAACTAGGTCGGGCGCTTAGGAGGCTTGCGCTTGTTTCCGCGCCAAACCTCGGCGGCCCAGAGCCTGCCTCCCCATACCCCATCGCGGGGTACAAAGAGAACGCGCTCTTCCGGTTGGACATGGCCAACCAAGAAACCCTTCAGTTGGTACGCAACCCCGTCAGGCCCGGCAACATGCGCGCCATCTTGGGTGATAACACCCTCGACCATGCGCTGTAGCCATGCCCGTCTAGAGGCGGTGCCGTAAACCGTATGGCTTCCGAATATCTTCTCCAACGGCTTCTCCTTGTTCTGGTTTGGAACGAAAACGCAACATGCGTTTTCTTGTCCCTGCTTCAAACAACGATGATCGCCGTCTGAAGCAGAGAGCGGAAAGGTCGCTTTCCGCCAAAAGTCCTTTTCGGGTTCTGTTGCCAGGCCGCTTCCGTCGGCCCCGGGGTTTCTCTCCCGTCTCATGCGCCCAGCGCTTGGCGGATGCCGCGCACCTCATGGAGGTGCATGGTCACCCGCAAGTCAACGGGTCGGATGGTCGCTTTGCGCTCCAGCTCGGCAAAGGTGAGGCCTTTGCCATGCGGGAGGCAGCGCGCCTTCGCGACCGCGTCGCTTGCGAACTGTTCGTTCGCCGGGAACCGCGCCCAGCCAAGCTGGAGCCGGTGTCCGCAGACGCTGCAACGCACGATCGTCTCCGGTCGATGAATGAACATCCTGTTTTTTCTCCGTTTGTTGTTGTAACGATTTCCTCTCCCATGAAATCTCGGGCGTGTTGGCGGGGGTGTGAACACGGCCGCGAGATCTCGTGGGAGCGGGGGCAGTATTTTTCCCCGTCCCAATCGGCCACTCCTTTGGTCGTCTGGGACAGAGGGCAGAGAAGCGTTTCCTCTGCCTTGGGTTCCCGCGTACGGGATTCTGTTGCCAAGCCGCCCAACGCGGCTCCGGGTTTTCTCTCCCGAGTACGCTGCAGTACGCGCCCGTCCGCGAGACGGTACCAGCTCACGAGCTGGCCGTTCACGAACAGCTGACGTATCAGCTTCATGGTGACCTCCAATTTGTTGAATGTTGTTGAGGTTGAATCGCCCCTTCGTCCTTTCTTGAGGATCCGATCGGTTTTAACGGCGGGAGGGTATGCCGCTGATCGGAAACTCGAGAAAGGACGAGGCGCCTTGTCAACCATTCCCGACCTGACCACCTCTCCCCCATGTGGCCAGTTCTGGGATGGTTGCAATTTCTTTCAACCGTTCGATTGACAGTTGTCAGTGTCGAACGCAGCAATATAGCACGTATTTAAAATTTTGTCAAGCCCCCCCTTGTCAAAATTTAATATATCAACGAAATTTAGCTAAAAAATAGCCTAACAACACGGACATTTTGTAAGATAATAAAAGTACAAAAAAATAAAAAAACGCGCCCCTGCGGCGGTCTTGAAATTCTCTTCTATCGCACCCTTGACAAAAAAACCATTTTATGATATTATCCTTTCAGCATTCAAAAAGGAGGATTGGACAATGTTGGGCTAACGCTCACGATGATTGCCATTTGGCCGGTCTGGAGATGTTCAGAACGACCCGAAACGGCCGACTTATGTTGGCCAAAACCCGAAACCCGTTTGGAAACAACCCCTAGGGCTAGTACCTTGAACAAGACACGATCGCTGTTTCTCGATTCCCCAAACAAGAACGTAAGTGGTAGTAGTTGGTCCCGAATGAAAAGCAAGAGGCATCTTCGCTTCTCCGATGACGAATCATCGGGACTAGGCATCGGCTCGCGCCAACACAGCGCCAGCCGCTCAGGACATGAAAGGACCACGAACGTTCTCCACACCAACGCCTAACAAAGGAGGTCGCCATGTGTGGCTAGTTTGGGGAAAGCACGCGCACTCTGCGGAGTAGCGCGTGTTTTCCTATACGGGGGTAAAATCTTTTTTCGCTTCGCGCAACGCAATCTTAAATAAAACGCGGATCACATCGGTGATGTGTTTGTTTTCGATGATCACCGTTTGCATTTTTCCTTCAAAGGTCACGAAAGCGACCTTGTTGCCGTAAAGTGTTATGTCCGATTTAAAGTGTTCGAATTCTTTAGGCAATTCATAGATGTCCGCGTTCGGGCGCTTCGAGGGCAGCGGGGTGGTATAGAGCGCATTAAGTTTTGAGTTGGTTTTTATTAGATTTTTTTTGACCGGCGCCAGATCCTCGCTGTTTAATACTTTTACCAGCGCATCGCGGTCGGTTATTTCATAGATCGTTTCCGGGTTTTCGGTGCTCAATTCATAGAGGTAGGCGCGCAGACCTTCTTTGCCCTCAAGCACTTTTACCGACGGACGTTCGCCGCCCGTGCGCATGGCGAGCTCCGGCAAGGCCGACTCCAGATCCTTAACCTGTTCGCCCATTTCCGTTTCGCGGCGCTTGGCGTAAGCCAAAAGTTTTTCCGGCCGCTCGGCCGAATAAAAACGCTTCTTGCCGACCAGCGTGCTGCTCATTATTCCACGCTCGGTCAATGACTCGATCGCCACATAGATCGCCTGCCGCGAGAGCTGGGCGCGTTTTGTGAGATCAATGACCGTGCTGGGCCCGAGCGACAGCGCCGTTAAATATGTCTTTATTTCGCTGTCCAAAAAACCGAGCGATTTAAGGATGGGGGATATGTCTTTCATAGGCATTTATTGTAGCACAACTTAAAAACCCCGCGCAGGCGAGGTTTTTTAAGATTGCTTCATTCCCGGGCAAGCTCGGGTTCGCAATGACGGTGGAAATTATTGTTTTATCGGCATCACGATATAAAGATAACCGGCCGCCGGGTCGTCGGGGCGGATCAAAACCGCGGAGTTGCCGTCGGTTAAACCAATCGAAATTTTTTCATGTGTGATCGCGTTCAAGCCGTCCAACAAATATCGATAATTCAACGTTACCAGCGCGTCGGCGCCCTTAACAATGCAGGGAACATCCACGGTCTGCTCGCCGGTTTGCGCGTCGCGACCGATCACGGTGATCAGGTTATTGGCTTTGTTCACCCGGAGCTGAACATCGTTCAGGCCGTTGCGGCTGAAGAGGCCGGCCGAGCGGGCGGCTCTAGCGAGCGCGAGGCGGTCGATCAAAACTTCGCACTCGGTTTTTTCGGGGATGATCTGTTTATAGTCCGGATAACGTCCTTCAATCACGCGCGAGGCGATACTGGTGTTTCCGGAAGAAAAACCAACCTGATTTTCGCCGATCGAAATTTCCAGCGTGTCCTCGCCGTCTTCCAGTAAACCAAGAATGCGAAGCAGTTCATGCGCCGCCTTGGCCGGCACAATCACGTCTCCGGCCGCGCTCGTGCCTTGGGCGGCGAGCTGGCGCTCCGAAAGGCGATAGCTGTCAGTCGCGGCCAAAGACAGGGTTCCGGCTCCATTCCATGAGAAAAGCACGCCCGAAATTTCCGGCCGTGTTTCCGATGGCGAAGCGGAAAATACCACTTGCTGTAAACCATTTCTTAATGCCTCGGCATTCACGGAAATCGTCGTAATTGCGGTTACCGCCGGGATCAAAGGAAATTCCGTCGCGGCAATTCCGCGAATTTGCGTTTTTACATTCTTGCACGAAATTGATAACGCGCCATTAACAACCATACATTCAACATGATCGTTCGGCAGTAAGATGACAAAATCCGCAAATAATTTTGCCGGTACGGTGAAATCCCCATCCTCTTCCACCTTGCCGCGCAAAATTGAGGTAACGGCAAGTTCTAAATTAGTTGTTTGTAGTTTGATCGTCTTGTTCTCAATTTTCACCAAGACGTGCGAGAGGATCGGAAGGGTCACGGACTTATTTGCCAAATGGCCAACAATGGACAATCCTCGCGCCAGGTTCTCTTGTGTACATATATATTTCATAGTGGTCGTAGTAGGGGGTGTGGATTGAGTGAATGCGACTTAATAAAGAGAAATTTAAAGTGGAAGAATTGTTAAAACAAGTGGATGGTGTGGGGAAGAAAACAAATTCATTAGAATGCTATGAGGATAAAAAGCGGAAAAGTGGTCTGGTTATCAACGGTTCGCCCCGCGCTTATCCCCACGCCATCCCCAGTTCATCAAGCGGATTGTGAATAAATTTTTTCTTTTAACACCTCAATGTCTTGTTTTAGTTTAAGATCCTCGTCCTTGTTGCGGTTTACCTTATCAAAGGCGTGCATAGCCGTGGTGTGGTCGCGTCCGCCGACCTCCACCCCGATCGCCGGATACGAAACCTTTAACTCTTGGCGCAGAAGGAACATGGCCACTTGGCGCGGATGGGCCAGGCGTTTTTCGCGCGACTCGCCCAAAAGCTCGACCATGGGCACGTCGAAATATTCCGCCACGATCGCCAAAACCTGTTTCGGCGTCGTCGAGCGCTTGCCGGCCGACGACGAAAAAGACTGGAGAATTTGCTTGACGAAGTCCACGGTGGGAACAATGTTGCGGAGCTGGCAATTGGCCATTATTTTCACGAGCGCGCCTTCAAGCTCGCGGATGTTCGAAGTAACGGTGGTAGCCACGGCGGTCAAAATTTCGCGGTCAATTGGGAAATTTTTTTCCTTGCACTTGGCTTCCAAAATAGCAATGCGCGTTTCAAAGTCCGGCTGGCCAATGTCCGAAGTAAGTCCCCACTCAAGGCGCGAAAGCAGGCGTTCTTCGGCCAAAATAGCCTTGGGCGGCCGGTCGGAGGTCAAAACAATCTGCTTGTTCGATTGATGCAAATGATTAAAGGTGTTGAAAAACTCTTCCTGTGTTTCTTTTTTGCCGGCGATGAACTGGATGTCGTCGATCATGAGGAGATCGACATTGCGGTATTGGTCGCGAAAATCTTTGGCGCGGCCGCCGCGAACCGATTGGATAAAGTCGTTGGTAAAACGCTCGCAAGTGCAATAAAGAACGCGCGTTTGCGGCAGGTGGGCGATAATCGCGTTTCCCACCGCTTGCATCAGGTGTGTTTTGCCAAGACCGACGCCGCCATAAAGGAAAAGCGGGTTATAAATTTCGCCCGGACGGTCAACGACGGCTTTGGCCGCGGCGCTCGCCATCTCGTTTTGCTTGCCGACGACGAAAGAGGCAAAGGTGTATTTGGGATTCATGCCAAAAGCATTGGTCGGGTCGGCGGCAAAAGCGGTTTTTGAGGCCGGGGCGGCGGCGGAAAAACGGCCGGTTGGCTGGTTGGCATCGAGAATCGGCGCGATCGCCATGGGTCGGGCGTCAATTTGATAAAGGATATTTTTTACGGTTCCGGAGGACGCGTGCGAAAGAGCTTTTAAAATAGCGGCGTGATATTTTTTTTCAAACCATGTTTTGGTAAAAGTATTGGGAACGGCGATCGTGGCGGCGCCCTCGTCAAGGGAGAGAAGCCCTGTTTGTTTGAACCATGTGGTGAAATTAGGCTTGGAAAGAGTCAGTTCCAATTCTCCGAGAGCCGCTTGCCAAACTTCCTGGTAGTTCATATTGATATGTAAAAGCGTAAGACGTTCATAGTACATTTATCCACAGGGACAAGCAAGCCTTTTCAACTGTGGAAAATGTTGATAAGGTGTGTGTGAAATGTGCATATAATCAATTAACCTAAAAAAACTATGCCACAACGAACCTATACACCAAAAAAGCGCCGACATGCGAAAGTTCACGGTTTTTTGGCGCACATGGCAACGAAGGGTGGACGCAAGACCCTCTCCCGCCGCCGCGCCAAGGGACGAAAAAAGCTCACGGTTTCGCATAAATAAGCCAAAATATGCTTCCCAGGAAGCATCGACTCACTGCCGATAATGATGTTACGCGCGTCCTTAGAAAAGGGCGCGCTGTCTTTACCAACCTGCTCACAGTTAAAGCGCTGGCCAACGAGGGGGAGGGGGTTAGAACCGCTGTTATTGTCAGTACCAAGGTTCATAAGCGTGCTGTTAAGCGAAATTTGATAAAAAGGCGGGTCAGAGAGCTTTTGCGCACCTTTATCCCCAACATTTCAGCCAATGTGGACATGTTAGTAATGGCTCAACCCGAATCCGTCGGTCGCTCGCAGGGCGATTTGGGCAGCGCACTGGAATATTGTTTGAAGAAGTTGGGGCTTTTGTCGTAGGTGAGACCTACGACAGTGGAAAGACCGGCTGGGGCCGGTTTTTTGTATTGACAAAAAAGTCAAAATCGGGTTCTATGGCACCAGACATTGAATGTGAGATGTCATTAGAAAACGTTCATTTACAGAAAGGACCGAGAGCCATGGCGAAACTTTCACCCAAACGAGAATCCGTGCCCTTGCTGGCTGGACTGATCCTCTTGGCGCGCGGCAAGGTGCGCGACAGCTATCTGCTTCCCGACGGCGAACACATTCTGCAAGTGGCCACCGACGGCCAACTCCGGCTCGGTGCAGAATCTTGCACCGAGCCCTTTTATTTTGCGGTTTTGGATGCTAGGTTGGTTTTAATGAATATCGTATTTATTTACCCTCTCCTTAATCAAGGAGAGGGTAGGGTGAGGTCGGCGTCGGATTAGACATTTCCCCCCGAGGCGGATCAGCCTCGGGCTGACGTCATTCGACGTTCGATATTAAGCGATGGCAGAATATGAAAAAATTGATTTTAAAAATAATTCGTCTTTATCAAAAGACCCTCTCTCCCGATCACGGCTTTGGCAGGATTTTTAATCGCACCGTCGGTTGCCGTTTTTATCCAAGCTGTTCGCAATATGTGTATGAAGCCGTGGAGAAGCGCGGCGTTATCAAAGGTTTATTTTTAGGCGTATGGCGAATTTTGCGCTGCAATCCGTGGAGCAAGGGCGGGTATGATCCGGTTAAATAATTTTTTTTAAAAAATTATTTAACCTCGAGTACTTGAGGGGTGAAGATGGGGGTTGACGAAACCATCATTTTTTTGTAGTAATAAGATAACACAAGCAAATGTTTGTGGAACCTCGTCGCGTGGGTTATCGCGGCGCGTACATTTGGAGGGAATCATGGCCGACACACCGATGGGTCCGGAACGCACGGCAGAGATCGCTATCACACTCCTCATGCAAAGCATGTTTGAAAGAGGGGTGCCGCTTACGACTGAAAGCTGCAGAGAGTTTGTCGGGGAACTTAAGGAGCTCGGAATTCCGCTGCCGGAAGCGTTGCAGTTCGCCGACATGTTTCTTGGCAGGATGATCAAGGAAATGTTTAGACGGGCGCAAACGATTTTTGACGGCTCGAATGAACCACCACCACCACCGACACCACTGGCGGACGAACAGACGGGCGGCAGTAGCGGCCCGCCCGCGCAACCGCCCGGCGACGACGAAATTCCGTTTTAGGACGGGCCGACCGATTTGAATCCACCGTACCCACGACCGCGACGACGAAGTCGCGTGAGGGTACGGTGTTTTTTTACACAAAGGCTCGACCGGGCGTTTAAGTAAAATTGTCGTTCCCGCGAAGGCGGGAATCCAATCTCGCATGATCGGCCGCCCAATACAGATTGGATCCCGGCTCGCGGGCCGGGATGACAGAAAAAACGACCCCCGAGGGGATTGAATTATATTTCAAAATCTTTGATCGGACTTTTGGCGCCGCGGACGAGCGTTACTTCGGATTTTGCAACATCGAATCTTTTTGCGAGCAAGTCGCGCACGGCGAGGTTGGCTTTGTTCTCCAATGGTGGCGCGGTCACGTAGGCATGCAGGTCGCCGCCCGCCTCGACGATCTCGTCGCGGTTCGCGCGCGGATGAACGTGGACGCGGATGGTCATGGTTTGAGTGCGGGGAAAAGATAGACCGCGAGCCAAACGATGAACGCGAAGAGATAATGGACGATCAAAAGTTCGTACCAAACGGTTTTGCCGCGGCGTTGGCCGAACAGACCCTGACCGACAATGGGGAAAATAGCGCCGCCGACCAAAATATAAAAGAATGACGCATAAACAAGCAGGTTTCCCAGGCGATACGGTTCAACCAGCGATTTGACGACAATGAGCTCATATAGCGCGCCGAAAAAAGCGGCCATAAGCAAGTGGACGAAGAGGCCGAGCCAAAACACCTCGCCGCGGGTGAGGCGTTTTCCCCAAAACGTTTTCACGTCGATCAGAAGCGGAATGTTCTTTGGCGCCTTTTTTCCAAATTCAGAAAAAATCCCGGGAATGGCGGTAATGACCCCGGCGGTAAGTGATAGAAAAATCGCGCTTATTACCGGCATAGAATATCGTCATTGCGAGGAGGTCGAAGCCGACGAAGCAATCTCGTGAATATGGCAACCACGGTGATATTTTGCGGGGATTGCCGCGCTCGTCTGCGGACTCGCTCGCAATGACAGTTATTTATTTTAACACCTTTTCCTTAATGAACGCGACTGTCTTGCGGTTGCGCAAAACCGAGCGGACGCGGTCGGCGTATTCGTCGGAGCGGATTTGTTCCTGCGCGACGGCGTCGTCGGCGTTTACGGTAAGTTCGCGCGCCACTTCGTCGGCGACTTCGGCGTCAGTTACGTCAATGGAATTTTCCGCGGCAATGGCGCGGATCGTGAGCGCGGCCTTGATCCGGTCAATGGCCTGCGGCGCAAAATCGAGCTTTATTTGGTTCTCGGACTTTCCGGCTTTTTCCAAATAATCCTTCCACTCAATGCCGCGCTGGCTCACTCCGTCCTTGAGCTCGAAGATCATGCGGCCGATCTCCTCGTTCGCCAAGAGGTCGGGGATGTCGCCGAATTTTGAAGTACGGACGATTTGTTCGATCGCGGCAATTTCTTGGCGCTGGTCTTCCTTGTGCTGGAGTTCGTGCAAAAGATTTTCGCGGATCAACCTATCAAGATCGGCAACGGACTTCTGTCCAAGGCCCTTGGCGAATTCGTCGTTGTACTCGGGAAGCTTACGGTCATAAACCTCTTTCACGTTCACCGTGAACTCGATCGGTTTGCCCGCAACATTTTTTTGATAATGTTCTTTGGGGAAGGTGAGGGTGAAGGTTTTGTTGTCGCCCTTTTTCAATCCCAAAAGCATGTCGGTAAAGCCGGGGATGTAGTGCTCTTCGGCCATGTGCACATGATGCCCCTTGGCTTGGCCGCCCTCGAGCGCGACGCCGTCCAACTTCATGTCCATGTCGATCACGACCTTGTGCTCTTTGCCGGCCGCCGCGTCGGTTATAACCTCGGAGGCGCGCATGTTGCGCAGGTCTTTGATGGCGCGTTCAACGTCATCCTCCGGCAGTTTGATTTCTTTCTTATCAACCTTGATCGTCGCAAGGTCGCACAGCGTAACTTCGGGAAGCAAGGTAACGGTCGCGGTATAGATGAACGGATTTCCCGGCGCCATCTTTTTAACGTCGATCGCCGGCGAGCCGATGGACATGACCTTTTCCTGAACCACGGCTTTGCCGTAAGTGCCGCGCACCGCTTCTTCGGCCGCCGCCTCCATCATTACCGCCTCGCCGAATTTTTTAGTGACAACGTCGAGCGGCGCTTTGCCCGGGCGGAAACCTTCGATCGGTTTTTCCGTGGAAAGCCGTACGGCCGCTTTTTCAAGAAACGGCTTCATTTCATCGACCGAAAGCTCGATCGTGAGCTCAAGTTCCGACTTAGGAAGTTTTTTGGTGGTGATATTCATAGGTCGGTAAAATATATCGTAAAACCGAAAAATGGTCAATAATATTGACAAAATCGACTTTTGGGATTATGGTACCAATCTCCTTCGCTATTTCCAAACCAATCAGCGATTAGGAAGGGAGAGGTTAACAATGCCGAACAAGAACGAATCGTTAGGTGCCATTGCAACCCTTATTAGTAAGCACATGCCGCCGAGACATGCTTCCGAAAAGAGGGGGTTTGCTTTTTCCAACCCAAGCTCCTTCGCCGATCCTTTTGGGCTTGCGTTCTACCTTCAGTCACACGCCTTTCTCTCCGCATCTTGTCCCGTCTCAATAGGCGTCTCGGTTGGGCCAGCGGCATTCGGGCACTATGTTGCCGTGGCCGACTCTGTTACAGAGGGAGCCAACGAGATTGTATTTTTCGAAACGGCGGACGGATGGGCGATGACTGTCCGTTGCGGCGAGGTGGCGCCGAGTTGGCTAACTTCCCTTATCGAGGATGCAAAAAGAATGCTTCCGATAAGCGAAAGCATGTGTATGTGGGAGTGGCACATAGGCGATAACATTGAGCGAATGCGCGCGGTCGCACTAGAGGCCATAGACCAGACAATAGTTTGCCTGCGCGGAAGATTATCGGAGGCGGTGACACAGTAGGGATTGTTGGATAGGAAACAATATCAATCGACGGCTGTGGGCGCTAACCCTCAGCCGTTTTTCTTTACAATGATTTTTTGCACTTGCGCTTGTTTTGGCTCGTAATATAATAGTCTTAACAACTTATTGGGCTCGCAACCATAACTGCTGTACGCGCCTTGAGCGGAAATTTCCGCCCAAGGCGTTTTGTTTAAAACTTTCGTTAAAAATACGCTTCGTGATCGTTCGTCGCCTTTCACGACAGAGCTGTCCGCTATCGCGGACAAGATTGTAGCAATAACCATTCAACAAAATTATAAATATGCATCCGAGAACAAGAGCAAAATACGGAGCAATATCGAAGCTTGTCCTAAAATTGATCGCCGCCGGCTCCATAACAACTTTGACTGGATTGAGTTATGACCCCGCCAAAACCTACCGGACGATGGGCGGCTTGGCTGATTACGGGGAAGACCAAATTAGGAGATGTTTAATCTACTTGCGCCTGCAAGGATATGTAAAATATTCCGCCAAAGACATGAAAGCGCCCTTGATAATCACCAAGAAAGGGCTTAAAAGATTGAATGCGCAGACAATGAAAGAAAAAATAATCGGAAGCGTCCAAAAGCGCTGGGATCATCTTTGGCGCATGGTTGTTTTTGATATACCGGAAAAGAAAAAGAATAATCGAGACCAATTCAGAGAAAAGCTTCGCGAATTGGGATTTTTTCCGTTTCAAAAAAGCATGTATATAACCCCGTTCGCTTGCGAGAAGATTATTTGGGACATAGCGCGCCAATATCACATAACGCAATATGTGCTGGTGAGCGTTACGCCAAACTTAGGTTGGCGAGAGTTATACGCCATCCGGTGGTTCAGCAATGATATAAAGATGTGATTTTTCGCCACTACAATCTTATCCGCGATAGCGGACGAGATTGCAGTGGGTTGTTTGAGCAACGGATCAAACAGGTTTTCATTAAACAAAAAAGACCCTCGCAAAAAACGAAGGTCTTTTGAGTTTTTTATCGAACCAACAGCGCGACGATGAGGAGGGCGACGATGTTGATGATTTTGATCATCGGGTTGATCGCGGGGCCGGCGGTGTCTTTGTATGGATCGCCGACGGTATCGCCCGTGACGGCGGCTTGATGGGCGAACGAGCCTTTGCCGCCGTAGTTTCCCGCTTCAATATATTTCTTGGCGTTGTCCCAAGCGGCGCCGCCGGTGGTCATCGAGATGGCGACGAAGACGCCGGTGACAATCGAGCCGATGAGCAAGCCGCCCAGCGCTTCGGCGCCGAAGATGAGGCCGATCGCAATGGGCACGACGACCGGGATGAGCGCGGGGACGACCATTTGCTCGAGCGCGCCGCGCGTGACCACGTCAACACAGCGGGCGTAATCCGGCTTTGATGTTCCTTCCATGATGCCGGGAATCTCCTTAAACTGGCGGCGCACTTCTTCGACAACGCGGCCGGCGGTTTTGCCAACGGCTTCCATGGCGCGCGAAGCGAACAAGTAGGGGAGCAGGCCGCCGATGAAAAGCCCGATGATGACGCGCGCGTTCGTGAGGTCGAAGGTGATCATTTTCCCGCGGCTGACGAACTCTTGCGTGAACGAGGCGAAGAGGACGAGGGAAGCAAGCGCGGCCGAGCCAATGGCATAGCCCTTGGTGACGGCTTTGGTCGTGTTCCCCACCGCGTCCAATGGGTCGGTCACGGCGCGCACTTCTTCGGGCATGCCGGACATTTCGGCAATGCCGCCGGCGTTGTCGGTGATCGGACCAAAGGCGTCGATCGCAACAACGATGCCGGTCATCGAAAGCATTGACATGGCGGCGACCGCAATGCCGAAGAGTCCGCCCAACCAGTTGGCGAAAAGAATGGCGGCGACGATCACGACGATCGGCCAGGCGGTGGATTTCATAGAAACGGCGAGGCCGGCAATGATGTTGGTGCCGTGCCCGGTGGTCGAGGCCTTGGCAATGTCGCGCACCGGCGGATATTTTGTCGAAGTGTAGTAATCGGTGATGACGACGATCGCGCCCGTCACCGCGAGGCCGACGACCGCGCACCAAAAGAGCGAGAGCGGGTTATCGATAATGCCGTCCATGTAGCGCGGAATAACGACCCAGAAGGCCATGAGCGCAAGCAAGCCAGCCGCGGCGAGTCCTTTGTAAAGCGCGCCCATGATGTTTTTCTTGGCGCCCAAGCGGAAAGCGAGCGAGCCCAAGATTGAAGCGATGATCGCGACGCCGCCCAAAACCAGCGGCAAGGTGATCGCGCGTTCATCGCCCGCAAATTTAAGCGAGGCGAGAAGCATGGCGGCGATCGTTGTTACGGCGTAGGTTTCAAAAAGGTCCGCGGCCATGCCGGCGCAGTCGCCCACGTTGTCGCCCACGTTGTCGGCGATGACGGCCGGGTTCCGCGGATCGTCTTCGGGAATTCCTTTTTCAACTTTTCCAACCAAGTCGGCGCCCACGTCAGCGGCTTTCGTAAAAATTCCGCCGCCTAGGCGGGCAAAGACCGAAATCAGCGAACCGCCAAAACCCAAGCCGACTAAAGCGGTCAAGTCGTGCGTCAAAGCATAATAGCCGGCCACGCCAATAATGCCAAAGCCAACAACCAACATTCCCGTCACGGTTCCGCCGCGCACCGCGGTCTCCAGCGCTTTGGCCAAACCCGAGCGGGCGGATTCGGCTGTGCGCACGTTGGCTTTAACGGAAACAAGCATTCCAACATAGCCAGCGAGGCCCGAAAGCAACGCGCCGATCACGAAACCGACAGCAATTTTCCAACCAAGAACAAGCCAGAGAATTATCGCGAGCGCCAAACCAATGATCCCGACAGTGCGGGATTGGCGACCCAAATAAGCCTTGGCCCCCTCTTCGATCGCAAGGGCGATGCCCTTGGCCTTGCCCTCCGGCACGGGGATTTTAAGAACCAGCTTAATAAGAACGGCGCCGTAGGCGACAGCGAGAACGCCCGCCGCTAACGCGAAGATGACACTGGGTGTCATAGAAAGTCGTATTTATTATGAATAAAAGAAAAAAGACGACATGTCTTTGCTCACCATCCATGTTAGGCCTAAACCCGCTTCGAGGTCAACGTGATCATTGACGGAAACGGGTTTTAATGGTATATTTTTCAGTACGAAACGCAATATTCAAAGGCTCGATTAATTCATTTAATTAAGCTAAAATATCTCCACCAAGGTCCAAAATTTCTTCATTAAGCTTTTGGTCATGGCCGTGCGCGGGGCGATGACCGCGAAAAGGCTCCTAAAGGGATTTTTTTTGATGTTGGGTGTCGCGATCTTTTGGATCGGACGCCATTTTATTTTGCCGGTTTTGATTCGCCTCTACCGCCTCATGGTTCGCGTGCGGCGCGCTTTGCGTCCGGCTGAACGGCGTTTTATTTTGATCGCCACGCACCGCGGCATTTTGCACGGCGCCGTCATTGCCGTTGCTTTGACCACGGTCGGCGGCAACCTTTACGCGCAAACCCAAGCGACCGCCTCCTCCGGCGAGCAGTCGGTGCTATACAAATACATTACCGGCGATGACAGCACGGTCGTCGAATCCGGTCCGCCGTCGGCAAATGATGAGCAGTATGCGGCCGATGCGGTCAATGCAAATACCGACAATGCGTCTGCCGGCGACGGAACCGACCAGCCGCTGGATCAGGGGTCGGACACAATGACCGAGCTGGGCGCGCTTATGCCCCAGGCAATCCCTGGAAGCGGCACCATCGCCCACCGCACGCAGATCGAGCAGTACATCGTGCAATCGGGCGATACGCTTTCGGACATCGCCAACAAATTTGGAATTTCGATCGCCACCATTCTTTGGGAGAACAAGCTCACGGTTCACGATTTTATCCAGCCCGGGCAAACGCTTTCCATTCTTCCCACCTCGGGCATTACTTATAAAGTAAAATCCGGCGACACGATCGCCAAAATCGCGGCTGCGAACGGCGTTGATCCGAACGATATCAAGAGTTGGAATAATATTACCGACGAGACGGTCATTGCCTTGGGACAATCGCTCGTCATCCCCGGCGGTAAAATTGCGCCGCCGCCAGCGCCCAAACCAAAGCCCAAAGCGATCGCCTCGCCGCTCCAAGTGTTTACCAAACCGCCCGACGCGTCGGACGATGGCGGCGCGACCGACATGGTCTGGCCGACAACGTCGCATATTGTCACCCAGCCTTATGGTATTTGGAGCCGCGTTGATCACGGCATTCACACCGGCCTCGACCTTGGCGCGCCAAAAGGAACGCCGATCTTTGCGGCCGACGACGGCATTGTCACGCATTCCGGTTGCGGAAAATCATGCGCCACCGGCTATGGGTATTATGTCGATATTGATCACGGCGATGGGATCACCACGCGCTACGGCCACACCTCGGCGCGGTTCGTGACTGTTGGAGAGCAGGTTCACCGCGGCGAAACCATCGCGCTCATTGGTTCGACCGGCCATTCGACCGGCCCGCACCTGCATTTCGAAGTGCGCGTGAATGGGCATTACACAAACCCACTACCTTATATACGATAGGGTTAAGAACCAAGAACCAAGAACCAATTTCCAAATAAGAATCAAGAACCAATTTTAATAAATAGGATTGCTACTAAATGCGCGATTCTATTTTTTTAATTATCGCAGATAATATTCTGCCAAGTTCGACCGCCTCACCGCATAATCGACGCCGCTCATTTTCCATTCCCGCATCATTTCCGACATCGATTAGTTTAAGCCAGAACAAACTCTCTTTTGCCTCTTTTCTAGATATTCGAAATCGAAAAAGGATATCTTTTTTTCCAAGACTATCATTTGCTTCCAAATAATTTGCACCAATCGAGCCTGACGACCGAATCAGTTGTTTGCCGTCTTCAATTGATGCGATGCTATGCGGAAGAATACGTAACAACACTCGGATATCCTTAGCAAACAGGGCGCATCTTTCATGTAATGGATATGGTTTAATTGATTCCATATTTTGGAATTAATATTTAGAATTTAAATTTTTTTGGAAATTGGTTCTTGGTTCTTGGTTTTTTGATGCGTTCAATGCACCCCCTCCACCCTCGGCCTGTATTGGAGCGCTTCCGCCAAATGTTTTTCTTCGATCGTTTCGGCGTTTTCAAGATCGGCGATCGTGCGCGAGACCTTTAAGATGCGATGATATGAGCGCGCCGAAAGGCGGAAACGATCGACGGCCGTGGCAATAAGCGCGCTCGCGGCGTCGGTGAGCGGGCAATATTTTTCAAGAAGCCGCGCGCTAAGCTCGGAGTTGGTGACGAGCTTGCTTCCCGCAAAGCGTTTTGCTTGGCGCTCGCGCGCGTTCATCACTCGTTCGCGCACCGTCGCCGAATTCTCGTCCGACGCGGCGCGCGTCAACTCGGAAAAATTTTGGCGCGGCACCTCGGCGGCCAGGTCGATCCGGTCGATAAGGGGCCCTGATAATTTTTTTCGGTACAGCTCAAGGCGCACCGGCGAACAAACGCAAGAAATTTGCGGATCGCCCGCGTAGCCGCACGGGCATGGATTTTTTGCCGCGACGAGCAAAAATTTCGCCGGGTAGGTGTTGGTGCCGGCGGCGCGGCTCACGGTAATCGTTCCATCCTCAAGCGGTTCGCGCAAATGTTCAAGCACCGAGCGAGGGAACTCGGGAAACTCGTCCATAAACAGAATGCCGCGGTGCGCCAGCGAAATTTCGCCCGGCCGCGCGCTCGCGCCGCCGCCGACCA
>Ga0182010_10000221_pt1 | contig 32513 bp, 23 predicted proteins | sample 611E1MmetaG_FD_120488 | JGI IMG/M metagenome (GOLD analysis project Ga0182010, IMG submission 120488) | Permafrost microbial communities from Stordalen Mire, Sweden - 611E1M metaG | ecosystem: Environmental > Terrestrial > Soil > Wetlands > Permafrost | place: Sweden: Stordalen | collected... | reverse complement strand
CACCCGCCGCAAACTGCCCTTCGGTATTGCCCAGCAGGGGAAATCTTTCCGTAACGAGATCACCACCGGCAACTTCATTTTCCGCAGCCGCGAGTTCGAACAGATGGAAATGGAATATTTCGTCAAGCCGGGCACCGATGAAAAGTGGTTTGAATACTGGCTGGAAACTCGCCTCAACTGGTATGTGAAACACGGCATCAAACGCGAGCATTTGTCTATTCTCGAACATGAGAAAGCCAAGCTGGCGCATTATGCCAAGCGCGTTTGCGATATAACATTCTTGTATCCTATGGGCTGGGACGAAGTGGAAGGCCTAGCCTCCCGCACTGATTTTGACCTGACCCAGCACGCCAATGCCAGCGGCAAGGTGCTGGATTATTATGACGACGAGACCAAAGAGCATTATGTGCCTTATGTCATCGAACCTGCCGTCGGCGTCGACCGTGCCCTGCTCGCTTTCATGTGCGATGCCTACGCCGAAGAACCGGACAAAGACGAGACCAGGATCATCATGCGTTTCCATCCGTCCCTGGCGCCGGTCAAAGCGGCGATCCTGCCCTTGAGTAAAAAAGAGAACCTGTCCAATTTTGCCCGCGATATCTATAAAAACCTGCGCACTTCTCTGGCTACCCAGTACGACGACACGCAATCCATCGGCCGCCGCTACCGCCGTCAGGATGAGATCGGTACGCCTTATTGCGTCACGGTCGACTTCCAGTCGCTGGAAGACAACCGCGTCACCGTTCGCGAGCGCGATTCGATGGCCCAGATCCGTATCCCGATCGCGGAATTAAAAAAGTCGCTATTAGCCAAGATGGACGGCGAAAATTTCCTGACCCTGCCCCCCGGCGGCGAAGTCGTGCAGGCCAAAGGCAAAGAAGCCTAATGTTAGTCCTTTCGCCCCTCGTGGGAGAGAGTTAGAGAGAGGTGGGCGTTGTTGGCAAATAATTAAAATAATCTGGGATATCGGAGACCATAATTGAAAATCATCCATTTCGCTGACCTCCACCTGGGTGTGGAAAGCTACGGTCACATCGATGCCGCCACCGGCCTCTCCACCCGTCAGAGCGACATTTTAGCCTCGCTCGACCGGCTGATCGATTATGCCCTCAATAACGACATCGACCTGGTGCTTTTTTCCGGCGACGCCTACAAAAGCCGCGAACCCAGCCAGACCCAGCAAAGAGAATTCGCCAAACGGATAAACCGGATCTCCGGCAGCGGCGTGCCCATATTTCTGCTTATCGGCAACCACGACCTGCCCAATGCCGTCGGCCGAGCCACCAGCACAGAAATCTTCGATACGCTGGCCATTAAAAATGTCCACGTCGCCAACAAACCGGACATTTACAAAATCCCGACTAAACACGGCATCGTCCAGATCGTCTCTCTGCCCTGGCTGCGGCGCAGCGCTTTACTCAGCAAAGAAGACACCAAGAACCTCAACTTCGAGCAGCTTAACCAGGCCATGCAGGAATCGCTGACCAACATCATCAATACCCTCGCCACAAGGCTTGACCCCGGCCTGCCGGCAATACTCTCCGCCCACATCTGGGTCGTCGGCGCGGCGCTCGGCACGGAAAAAATGATGACCATCGGCCAGGAGCACACACTTTTACTCAGTAATATCGCCAATCCGGCTTTCGATTATATTGCCCTCGGGCATATCCATAAACGCCAGGTCTTGCAGAATGATCCGCCCGTGGTGTATTCCGGCAGCCTGGAAAAACTCGATTTCGGGGACGAAGAGGACGACAAGGGCTTCTATATCATCGATATAGAAACTGATGCTGCAGGTAAAAAGAAAACATCTTTTGCATTCTGCCCGACGAACGGCCGCCGCTTCCTGACCATCGTGGTTAATCTCACTGCGCAGGACACCGACCCCACCGCCGTCGTTCAGAACGCCATTATGGAACAAAAAGACAAGGTCAAAGACGCCGTCGTCCGGCTGCAGCTCAATCTGACAGCGGAGATCGAAGGCTTCCTCAAAGACAGTGAAATCAAGAACGCCCTCAAAGAAGCCTACTTCTTCACGATCGCCCGTGATATCAAACGCGAATCACGCCCGCGCCTGGGGAAATTTACCGTCGCGGAAATCACTCCCGCCGAGGCCCTCAAAATCTACCTCGAACAGAAAAAGATCTCCCCCGAACGGCTCAAAGAACTCCTCGAATACGGCCAACGCCTCATCGAAGACAGCAACAAAGGCTAGAGCATCACCGTCTTATTCCCAATCACATCCCTCTCATGGAGGAACGAACGGGAAATTTCGAGAGAGCAAAAAATTCCCCCTTATTTTCCCGTCCTGGCTGAAACAAAATTCTATTATTAATGTGCACCAGCTAAGATAGGCTGTTTGATTCTATTCGTTTCGTATAGTTTTAAAATTTTAAATTTCTTGTTTTTAAAGATCTGAGGCTAAAAACGGGACTCTATTTTCCGTAACGCAAAATATTTGAAGCCGATTCGTTTCGGGACAAATTTTTTCGTTGCCGGTTCAGGATACACCATAAAAATAACCCTGTAAATACCCGATACAGGGATATTTTAAACCAAATGGAACAATAACTGAAGTGGAATTTGTCACAAAATATTAGCGATCAATAGCGGAAACGGACTGAGGTGAATCCTGAGGCTGTGTGTGATCTTCTGGATTGTCGGGTCAAGCCCGACAATGACAAAAAACAAAAATAGATTCCAACGGACATTTTCGGACAAACTCGAATTAAGGGAGGGTACAGGGGAGCTGCATCGTCCGGCAATTCTCAGGTTACGGATACATTATCCCTGAGTATTTGTTCCGGCGCCAAAATATCTGGTCCGGATCACCGCCTGCCTGACACCAGGTATCTGGCACGCTTGGCGGTAAGCAGTTCGTATAAATGGACAGCCCAGAACCGGGCAAGAATCGCATTCTTTCATAGGTTGCTCCTAATTGTGATAATAACATGCGGTACCGGTTTGTCAATCAACTTTTCCTACAGCATCTTCTCGTAGCAGTAACTTATTCTGCCTGGAAGGAACGATACATTCCCCCGGCGTTGATAGCCCAATGAATCATAAAGACCGACCGAAACCGGGTTATTGGTAAACGCATCCAACCGGATCGAACTATATTTGGTTTCCAGTGCATAATGCATAGCAAAACGCATTAACTTTTTACCAACGCCCTGCCCTTGAAAAACCGGATTGACACAAAGGCGGTGCACCGCTAACACTTTACCATCCTTGTCGCGCCAATCTATGCTTTCATATTCAGGAGACTGCGTTTCATTCAATACAACTATTCCCGCAATGGTTTCGTCAATCCTGGCGGCATACAAAGTTCTATGATCGATGTCTGCCAGGAATATCTCTCTTGTCGGATAATAATCCCCCCATTGATCGATGCCTTCATTATGCATTTTTTCAATTGCAGCTTTGATCAATGACATGATCGCGTCTATTTCTTGCGGGAGAGCTTTATTGATGTTCATTATTTCACTACTTTTGAATCCGAATCTTTGTTATTTCTATTCTTCATGAGATCCAGTGAATAATAGTTGATCGTACTTACAGTATTATTCTTATCTTGACATATTTTAACATTAATATATTTACTCATGCACCAGCAGACATCTCCACAATTACCTTATCTATTTTGATTAAACAGAATGCTGAAAAATGTATCGCGTAGTTATAAGTGTCGCTTGCCATACATCGTCATCTTTGCCGGATATTATCTTAATCCCGTCACCTTCTTTATCACAATAAAATAACTATAATGCGTCATCTTCCCATTGACCCCGAATTAAACATGTTAACTTAGTCTCTGAAAATGTAACTGATTTTTCGTGAGATCAAATATATGAATCTACCCGGTATCTCCATCCCGGTGAAAGCTTGTCCCATACTTGATTGGTATCGGGATCCACACTCTACTGTCTTTGCGAGGACATAAAAGGACGAAGCAATCCCAGGCCAAACGAAGCCTTTCATCATTGTGTTTTTGATATATATTCAGCCAATGGAATTGTAAATATAGCTCCTGGATTTGATTTACAACTAGATCCTTCACTACGCTCAGGATGACATTGCGATGTCAGATTGCCGCGACCTTTAATGGCGGTTCAGGAAAGGTCTCGCAAAGACAATAAGGAATAAAGGCCTCCCCTCTCTGAGATTGCTTCAGGTATGTACCATAAATTCGCAATGACGTTTCGGGTGAGGTTCTTTCTTGATTATTGATTATTGCCGCAGGTTGATTATTGCCGAAGGTTCCCCTACCTTCGCTATCACCGCACCAGTGGACATGGAGCCCTGCTTTGTTTAGTATTATGTTGTATGTTATAATTTATTCGAACTTGAAAGACGATATTGTATAACACAGGAGTTTTGATTTGGACAAAGTCAAAAAACAGGAAGTCATCACCACCTTCGAGCAGAAGAAGGGAGATACCGGTTCACCCGAGGTTCAGGTAGCTCTTCTGACACAACGGATTACTGAACTTACAGTACATGCGGCCGCCCATAAACACGATTTTGATACCCGGCGCGGTCTTGTCCGTTTGGTAGTACAGAGAAGAAGATTATTATTGTATCTGAGCAAGAAAGATGCCGACCGCTACAATAAATTAATCAAGACGCTCGGATTGCGCAAATAGCGCACTCCTATTAGGAGGAAGCTGTGATAGAACCCCAATCTTTTCAATGTGAGGTCGGTGGCAGGACACTCATTATCCAAACCGGCAAATTAGCCAACCAGGCAACCAGCGCCGTGACCGTGCAATACGGCGGAACCGAAGTGCTGGTGACATTATGTGTAGCCCCCGCGCCCAGAGAAGGCACGGATTTTCTACCTTTAACGATTGACTACGAAGAGCGATTATACGCTGCCGGTAAAATCCCCGGTGGTTTTATCCGCCGCGAAGGCCGCCCGAGTCAGGAAGCTACATTGGCCTCCCGCTTGACCGACCGTCCGATTAGACCGTTGTTACCCAAGGCATGGCGCAGAGAGATTCAGATCATCATTACCGTACTGTCCGCCGATCAGGAAAACGACCCCGACCTGCTGGCCATCATCGGCGCTTCAACCGTATTGATGATGTCTTCCGTACCTTACGAAGGCCCGGTAGGCGCAGTGCGCGTCGGGATGATCAATAATGAACTGATTCTTAACCCCACCTTAGCCCAATTAGAAAATAGCGACTTGGATCTGACCGTCGTCAGTACAAAAGACACTATCGCCATGGTGGAAGCCGGCGCGAAAGAAGTAACGGAAGCTACTGTATTGAAAGCCTGTGAATTTGCTCATAATGCCAACCAGATGATCAACAAATTACAGGATGAAATACGCGCGGCTCTGGGAAAAACCAAGGAACCGACGCCAGTACACGAAGTCGATGCGGAAATTGTCGAAGCCGTGCATCATCATACCGAGCATAAATTAAGACCGGCGCTTTTTCACGCCGATAAACCCACCCGCCAGATCGCGATGGATGCCTTACAGAAAGAAATCGTCGACGACCTTGGCGAAAAATTCCCTAAGGCTGAAGTAGTGGAAGCTTTTGACAAAGAAGTCAGAAAGATGCTGCGGAACAGCGTTCTGGAACACGGCAAACGCGTTAGCGGACGCAGTGTCAACGAACTGCGGCCGATCTCCTGCGATGTCGGGCTTCTGCCGCGCACCCATGGTACCGGGTTATTCAACCGCGGGCTGACGCAGGTATTATGTATCACCACCCTAGGTTCATTAAGGCAGGAGCAACAGCTCGACGGTTTAGGAATCGAAGACAAGAAACGCTTTATGCATCACTATAATATGCCGCCTTTCGCGACCGGCGAAGTCAAACGCACCGGAAATCCGGGACGGCGGGAAATCGGACACGGGGCATTGGCAGAACGGGCAGTAATGCCGATGATCCCGAAATCGGAAGAATTCCCGTATACCATCCGGCTTGTTTCCGAAGTACTAAGCTCCAACGGCAGCACGTCAATGGCCAGCACCTGTGCTGCGACACTAGCCCTGATGGATGCCGGTATCCCGATGAAAAAGCCTGTCGCGGGTATCTCTGTCGGTTTAATCAGCGGTGAAGGTAAATACGTTTTGCTGACCGATATTGAAGGCATCGAAGATAATTACGGCGACATGGACTTCAAAGTGGCGGGAACCAAAGACGGTATTACCGCCATTCAGATGGATACAAAATTGAAGGGTTTGCCGTTCTCGATCTTCCCGGAAATCCTGGAAAATGCGCGTGTCACCAAGTTGAAGATTCTGGATGTGATGATGGCGACGCTCGCCGCCCCGCGCGCGGAAGTCAGCCGTTACGCCCCGCGCATGTACAAGATGAAGATCGATGTCGAGAAGATCGGCGCGGTCATCGGCAGCGGCGGCAAGACCATCCGTGCTATTACAGAACAGACCAAGGCCACCATTGACATCGAAGACGACGGCACGGTCATTATCGGCTCGTCCGATGAAGCATCCGCCAAACGCGCGATTGAAATCGTCGAAGGTTTGACCAAAGAAATCGAAGTCGGCACCGTATATACCGGCAAAGTAACCCGGCTGCTTCCTTTCGGCGCATTTGTGGAAATACTACCCGGTAAAGAAGGCATGATCCACATCAGCGAACTGGCCGACCACAGGGTGGCCCAGATCGAGGATGAAGTTAAAGTCGGTGACGAGATCACCGCTAAAGTTATCCGTAATGAAGACGGCAAGATCGCCCTTTCCCGCAAGGCTATTTTTGAAACCACTCCCAGACCGCAGAGCGATGAAAGAAGAGAAGCCCCACGGCGTTTTGACCGTCCTCCGCGCCGGGATTATCCCCCGCGCCCTTCGGCTCCCAGAAACCCTAATCAGTAGGAGTAAAGGCGGATAAAATGAAACCGATTACCGTGGTTGTTCATGGCGCAATGGGTAAAATGGGCAAAACGGTAATTAATGCTGTTTGCCAGGAACCGGAGACCCGCTGTGTCGGCGCTGTCGATATCGAAGTTGTCGGCGACCGTCTCCAGTTACCTGACGACTCCGGGGAAGTGCCCCTGTCCTCCGACCTTGAAAGCATTCTCGCGGATGAAAAACCCGATGTAATGGTAGATTTTACCGTTGCCCAAGCCTCTTTACCGGCCATTCGTATTGCGGCCAAACGCAAAGTCAACATGGTCATCGGCACTACAGGTTTTACTATTGCTGATGTCGATGAGATCAAAAAACTCGCCGAAACTCATGATGTCGGTATTATTATGTCATCCAATTTCACCATCGGCGCCGTCATTATGATACACCTGGCCAGGATCGCTGCTAAATATTTTGACAACGCCGAAATAATTGAATTACACCACAATATGAAAATAGACGCGCCATCCGGCACCGCCCTGACTACCGCAAAAGCAATGGTTGCCGCCAAAGGTAAACCCTTCAGCCGTCCGCCGGTGGAAAAAGGCGAACCTCAGCGCAGTCGTGGACTGCTGGATGATGGCATTGCCATTCACAGCGTCCGCCTGCCCGGTCTGATGGCGCACCAGGAAGTCATCTTCGGCGCTGCCGGGCAAACACTGACCATTCGTCACGACAGCATCGACCGCGAATGTTACATGCCGGGCGTGATAATAGCTATTAAAGCTGTCGGCAGCCGGCATGGACTGACTAACGGGCTTGCTCCTATCCTCGGTCTGGAAGGATAAACAGCATGAAACTTTACAATGTGGCCGTCGTTGGTGCCGCTGGTATTGTCGGACAGGAATTTATCAAAATTCTTGACGAACATAATTTCCCGGTGAACACGATCAAGCTTTTTACCTCGGACCATCTTCCAGCCGACAGAAAACTTTTCGTGAAACACCACGAAACCGCAGTGCAGGAAATAGCCGCGAATTCTTTCCACGGAATAGACATCGCCTTTTTCTCATCCGGGCCGGAAGTGAGCCGTTATTATGCACCGCTGGCGGCACAATCCGGCGCCACGGTGATCGATACCAGCAGCGCTTTCCGCACGAATAAGGAAGTCCCGATGGTCGTGACGGAAGTTAACCTGGAAGAAGCAAAATTGCACAAGGGCATTATCTCCACTCCTAACTGCTCCACAATTCAATTAGCAGTAATTTTATATCCGTTGCACAAGCTAAATCCCATCAAACGGATTATCGTCGATACCTATCAATCAGTTTCCGGGAAGGATTCACCGGCGGTCGAGGAATTAACTAATCAGACGAAACAGGTACTTGATGGGCAAACCGCCGTCACAAAAGTATTTACGCACCAAATCGCGTTTAACCTGCTGCCCGAAGCAGATGTTTTTCTTGATAGCGGCGAAACACGGGAAGAACGGAAAATACTGGAAGAAACCCGCAGGATCATGCGCGCGCCGGAAATGGCAATTTCCGCCACCTGCGTCTGGGTACCGGTATTTATCGGCCACAGCCAGGCGGTGCACGTGGAATTCACCCATACCATTTCGCCGGAAGAAGCGCGCCAGATACTTTCAAATTCTCCCGGAGTCAGGGTGCTGGATGACACTACGGTCAGCCTCTACCCGCAGCCCTGGGCCGTTGCCGGGACCAATGATTGCTATGTCGGAAGGTTACGCCAGGATACCTCGCATAAAAACGGCTTGGCAATGTGGACGGTAGCTGATAATATTAGAAAAGGCGCGGCATTAAATGCGGTACAAATCGCGGAAGAAATGATGAAAAGGGAATGGTTTCTTCCCAAAGGTTAGGACATGAAAGAACTCGGCAGACTGATCACGGCAATGGTTACACCTTTTGATAAAAAAGGGGAAGTGGATTACGACCAGGCAAAGAAACTGGCTTTAGCGTTAATAAAATCCGGTAGCGAAGGGCTGGTTCTGGCCGGCACCACCGGAGAGTCTCCCACCCTGCTGCATAAGGAAGAAGAAATACCATTGTTTCAAGAAGTGAAGAAAGCCGTCGGCAATAAAGGCTCGATCATCGCCAACACCGGCAGCAACAGCACCGCCGAGGCGGTGGAATCAACACAAGACGCCGAGAAGATCGGTGTGGATGCCTGTTTACTGGTAGTGCCTTATTACAATAAACCGACACAAGAAGGACTCTATCAACATTTCAAGACGATTGCAGAAAGCACGAAATTGCCCTGCATCCTTTATAATCTGCCCATCCGCACGATCACTAACATGAGCGCGGAGACGACGATCAGGCTGAGCAAAATCCCGAACATCATCGGTATTAAAGAAGGCAGCGGCGATTTAATCCAGGTTGCTAAAATTATCCAGGGCGCTAAAAAAGGTTTTCTTGTCTGGAGCGGTGACGACGGTGACACACTGCCGATGCTATCTATCGGCGGTCACGGCGTGATCAGTGTAGCCTCCCACCTGGCCGGTAAACAGATGCACGACATGATCTACAGCTTTGTGAATGGCGATACCAGGAAAGCAGCAGAAATACACATGCAACTTTTACCGCTGTTCACTTCATTGTTCCTGGTTTCCAATCCGCAGCCGGTAAAATATGCCTTGAATAAAATCGGATTTAATGTCGGCGAACCGCGTCTGCCGTTAGTGGAACCGGATGCGGTAACCGCCGCTCTCATTGATGAAGCCCTGAAGAAATCCAAGATAGATTTACCGGCGAAGTAAGAACAAAATTATTACGCTTAAAATTTAAGAGGCTGCTTTCAAAAGCAGCTCCTTTTGTTACGCTTATTTTGGCGAACGAAAGAATCTGGATAAAAGTCCTGTTAATTTTGGAATTTTCATTTTGTATTTGTTTAGTGTTTCGATAACCTATTCTAAACTACCGGTAAAATATCTCCGATTCTTTCCACTTTTCCATTCTTTTTTAAATACGGGTGAATTGCGCCGCCAAACGCCTCAATCTTGCCGTCGGGGAAAACTTTAATCGCCGTGCCGGATACAATACCGCAGCCGATCGTGCCGTCTTTTTCCAGCGCCATTAATGCCTGTAATTCTTCCCAACCATCTGCTTCACCGTGGGTGTCGCAGATCACCGGCGCGATGCCCAGGCAGGGGAAAATTTCCGCAGTGGCATCGTCATCAGGGTCGCGCCAGCGGATCCACTCTTTGGCCAGCATGATACTCCCGGCAGACACCCCGAAAAACGGCTTGCCCTGTTTATAAAGCCCGACCAGATAATCGGCGATGTTCTTCTCCTGCACCACCTGCATCCCATGTTCCACATCGCCGCCGCTGATATATACGATATCCGATGTTTCCAGAATCTCCCTGGCCTTTTTGACATCCGCTTTGGCCGGAGCAAGTACGGCATGTCTAATCTTGCCCGCACCCGCACCTTTCAACATCGCCGCCATCATCAGATAAAAAGCCTTGTTTTCATCACTGGCCGCGCCGACATAGGCGATAGTGGGATGTTCTTTACCGCTTTCCTTTAGCACCGCCTGCAACAGTGGATTAAAAGTTTGGGCATTGCGGGGTCTCCCTCCCGCTAACAGATAAACAGGTTGTAAACCGCTCATTTTTGCTTAACCTCAATTATCTTTGTGTATTAAGAGGATTTTCTTCCAGATAATCCTCTATTTTTAAGGGGAATAGTGTTTTGGAGATCCGGTATTTGCCGGAGACTTCCGGGGCAATTATTCTCTCATGCAGTATTGTGATATTCGCGGCACTGCCGTAGAGTCCTTTTAATATTGCCACCGCCGTTTCCCCCAGCTTTTGTTTATCCTGTTCCCGGCTGGCGATGTGCAACTCGTAACTGTCCGGTTTGGTCTGCTCCAGTTTGTATTCATCGATGCCATCCAGAACGCTTAAATTATTATCCAGTTCGCGGGAGGATACCAGTTTGCCCGAGCAGGTTAAGGTCACATTGGCAAACCGCCCCTCGGTGGCAGATACAATCATCCCGATATCTCTACCGCAGCCACATTTATCCGTTTCGTCCAGCCGCACAAGATCGCCCACATCGAAGCGCACCAGGTGATACCACTCATTATGAAAGGGAGTGACCAGTATGCGGCCCAGCAAAGGACCGCCGTGTTCTTTTTTCAACGGCTGAAAATCCACCCGGCAGAATTCGGTATTCTGATGGAATTTGCCATCTTCACACTGCATAAAGACATACCCGGTCTCGGTGGTACCGTAAGAACTGGCGGTCGGGCAATTAAACACCCGCCGGATCTGCCGGTAATGGAAATTGGTCGGGTTTTCGTAGGTTAAAACAATCAATCCGGGCTGGAATACCTTTTGTTTGCTTTCATCAATATAACGGCATAATTTTGCCAATAACGACGGATTCGCTTCCAGAATCACAGGCTGGAAAATCGCCAGTTCGCGGATCATTCTGTCCATGTGCTGATTTGTCCACGTGGAATAGCTCGTCCTTTCACTCATATACAGGAATCTGGCCAAGCGACGCTCCGCCAGCGGCAGGTCGACGGTGTCAGATGCAATGCCGACATTCAACGGATTGACCAGAATGGCCTCGGGATGGCTGCCGGTTGCCAGGCGAGCGGCATGCGCATTCAGCTTCCAAGAAGCTTTTTCCGAAACATCCCACCACTTCTGATTCCAGATATTAGTGACTTTGTCATCCGTCGTGCCACTGGTATTCACAAACGAGATTGCGCCGCTTTCCAACCCGTTTTGAATGTTTTTACCGGGCGGCAGTAGTCCCTCAGGAAAAAACTGGCGGATATCTTTCTTGGTTAAAGCCGGCATAACCTGGTAGCGCGCATCCAGAGGATAATTCTTGCCGGGGTCAAATACCCGCCATGAGCGGTATGCCGGAATTACATCGAGGGCGGTTTCCAGCATTTCCTGCGAATGCTGATAATAATCTGGCGGAAATTTCCAATTATGAGTCATCTACACTGCCCATTCTTGTTATTTTATTCGCTTCACAGCTGTCCGGTAAAGCCGGAAAAACCGGCAAACGCAGTTAAGCTAGCATATCACGCAGGCACAACCGGATGCAACAGGAAAATGGGAGTTGTCATTTCAAGGGGTGAGTCTTATTATATAATAGTGGGTTATTGATGTCATGAATATGTAAACCCTGCTCAAAGCTAAGGATGGTAGATGGACACAATTAATCTGTTTTTTGACCCGAAAAGTGTGGTTTTATTTGGAGCCACCGACCGGCCCGGCACCGTGGGCCAGGTCACTCTGAAAAATCTGCTCTCATCGCAAGATTCGCGTAATATATATATAGTACACCCTAAACACGAACAGTTGATGGATACCAAATGTTATCCCAAACTGTCCGCCCTGCCGGAAGTTCCGGAACTGGCTATTATTGCGACCGGAGCTGAATCAGTTGCCTCGATCGTGGAAGAATGCGGCATAATGGGCATCAAAGCCGTACTGATTATCTCATCCGGATTTAAAGAAGCCGGGGAAAAAGGCCAGGACCGCGAAACACAGATCATGGAATATGCCAGAAAGTACGGCATGCGCATTATGGGGCCGAACTGCCTCGGGGCAATCCGTCCCGGCACCGGACTGAATGCGACCTTCGCCCGCAAGGGCACAAAACCGGGGAAAATCGCTTTCCTGTCCCAGAGCGGCGCGCTCGGCACCTCCGTCCTGGACTGGGCGGTCAGCAGAGATATTGGATTCAGCGCTTTCGTTTCATTAGGATCGATGCTGGATATTGATTTCGGTGACTTGATCGACTTCTTCGGCGTCGACCCGCAAACCAAGAGCATTATTATTTATCTTGAATCCCTTGGTAATACCCTGGAAAATGCGCGGAAATTCATGAGCGCGGTCCGGGGTTTTGCCCGTAATAAGCCGATTATCGTGATAAAGGCCGGTAAATTCCAGGAAAGCCGGGAAGCTGCCAAATCCCACACCGGCGCCATGGTTGGGGATGATGCTTATTACAATGCTGTGTTCGACCGGGCCGGCGTAGTACGCGTTGAGCAAATCGGCGACCTGTTTGATTGCGCCTCCATTCTAGATACCGCAGTTTTACCCAAAGGGCAAAATCTGGCGATCATCACTAATGCCGGCGGACCGGCAGTCCTGACTACCGATGCACTCATCGGCAGAGGCGGCAAACTGGCCACCCTGAGTCAACAAACCATGGACGAACTGAATCAGGTCTTGCCCACTTACTGGAGCAAATCCAACCCGATCGATATCCTGGGAGATGCCAGCGTCGAGCGTTATGTCAGCGCCATCGATATAGTAATAAAGGACCCGGCGGTACATGGCATTGTAATTATTTACACGCCGCAGGGTGTTGCTACTTCTGTAGATCTGGCAAAAGCAATCTCTAAAACCGCCAAGAAGAGCACCAAACCGATTCTGACTGCCATGATGGGTAGTAAAGAAGTCGAAAAAGCCCGTCAGGTATTCTATGATAATAAAGTCCCCACCTATGAGTTCCCTGAAGAAGCAATTAAAACCTACATGTACATGTACCACTACGCGCGGAACCTGGAAAATCTCTACGAAACACCGGAAGATGTGCCGCTGGATATGGGCACACCCAAGAATCATCTCAAATTGCTTATCCGCAATGCTGTCCGCGCCGGGAAACTGACTTTAAGTGAAGACGACTCCAAGAAATTCCTTAATACTTACCGCATCAATGTTACTCTCCCCCATTTTGCCTCGGACGCCAATGCGGCGGCCAGTTCGGCATCGGGTCTGGGCTATCCGGTCGTGATGAAAATACAGTCCCCGGATATCTCGCATAAATCAGATGTCGGCGGTGTAGCGCTCAACTTGAAGTCCCCGGAAGAAGTGCGCAAAGCATTTACCGAAATGGTTACCACCATCAAAGAGCAATTCCCCGAAGCCCGGATCGAAGGTGTGACCATCCAGCAGATGATCACCACGTACGATTATGAATTGATTATCGGCAGTAAAAAGGACCCGACATTGGGCCCGGTTATTATTTTCGGACAGGGCGGCACCGAGACCGAGTATTTTAAAGATGTTGCCGTTGGCCTGCCCCCGCTTAACCAGAGACTGGCCCGGATGTTGATCTCGAAAACCAATATATATGAAATGCTCTCCAAAGGCTTCCGCAAGAAACCGGCGGTTAACCTCAGATTGCTCGATGAAACACTGATCCGGCTTTCCAACATGATCGTCGATTTTCCCGAGATCAAGGAACTGGATATCAACCCGCTGGTGGTCAGCGGAGACCGAGTTATCGCATTGGACGCGCGCATTATCATCGATGAGAAAGCCGTGAAAAATGACACAGGCGAGTTTTCGCACCTGATCATTTCGCCTTATCCCACGCGCTATGTACAACAATGGACTTGCCGAGACGGGCGGTCGATCTTACTCCGACCCATCAGACCGGAAGATGAACCGCTGGAACACGAACTGATCGCCGGGCTCTCCCCAGAATCATCCCGCTTCCGCTTCTTCTATATCATCAAGGACATCTCTCACGATATGCTCAGCCGTTTCTGCAATATCGATTACGGGCGTGAAATCGCGATCATTGCCGAAGCGAATACAAATGGCAAGCGCAGGAATGTCGGCGTCGGCAGACTGGTCTTCCAGCCAGGCACCCTGAACGGCGAGTTCGCGACCCTGGTTACCGACGATTTTCAGGATATCGGCCTCGGCCATAAACTCACCGATATGCTGATCGGGATTGCCATGGAAAAAGGGTTGAAGAGCATGTACGGCGTCATTCTGAAAGATAACGCCAAGATGGTCGGTCTGGCCCGCAGTCTCGGCTTTGCCATCGAATCAGTAGACGCCGATGAATGTAAAGCCACCATCGAATTCTAGGTGCTCTAAAAAAACCGATTTGATATAATATTGAAAAATTATAGCCTCTTTCCATATGGAAGAGGCTATAATTGTAATTAGTATAAAAATAAAATGCCAGCAGGCAGGCTAATAGAGTGTTTTCAGCAAACGGAGGCGCACAAATGACCATTGAAAAAAGACCGATTATCGCCATCACCATCGGTGACCCGGCCGGTATCGGGCCGGAGGTAGTCGTCAAAGCGCTGACTGACCAGTCAATTTATCGTATGTGCAGGCCGCTGGTCATCGGTGAAAGTAATACTCTTAAAGCGGCCACAAAACTCGTTAAAAATCATTTTATTATGAATCCGGTGGCACAGGCCGCTGATGCCGCCGGTAAATCCGGCAGAATCGATGTTCTGGATATGCATATCCCGGAGTGGGACAAAGTCAAGATCGGGCAGGTCTCAGCAGAGTGCGGAAAAGCCTCGATGTTATACCTGGAAACGGCTCTGCAATTGGCCTTGAACAAAGAAATCACCGCCATGGTCAATGCCCCCATCAACAAAGAAGCTACAATGCTGGCAGGTTATACAGGGCTGGGGCACCTCGAATACCTGGCGCAGGTCACTAAAACAAAAACATACGCCACTATGCTCGCTACAGGCAATCTACGGTGTGTTCACCTTACCACCCATTATTCGCTGCGGGATGCCTGCGACAAGGTGAAAAAGGATTTTATCCTGGAGCGACTCAAACTGACCGATGCCTCTTTCCGACAATGGGGCTTCGGCCAACCAATCATCGGCGTGGCGGCGCTCAATCCCCACGGCGGTGAAAACGGGATGTTCGGCCGCGAAGAAATCGACGAAATCGCGCCGGCCGTGCAAGCAGCCATCGGCCTAGGCATCGATGCCCGAGGGCCGTTCCCCGCCGATTCTATATTTAACCGCGCGATTAACGGTGAATTCGACGCAGTGCTGGTGATGTACCACGATCAGGGGCATATTCCAGTCAAGGTGTACGGCTTTGCAAAGAGTGTCAGCGTCGCGTTAGGCTTGCCTTTCCTGCGAACTTCTGTCGACCACGGCACTGCATTCGATATCGCCGGTAAAGGCATTGCCAACGCGGAAAGTATCGCCGAAGCAATTAAAACCGCGGTCTGGTTAAGCCAGGGCAAAGGCCTGAGCGGGAAAGGATGAAACAGCCTGACATTATCTCTCCGGGAGGGATTTGCTCGTTAATAATTACCCATATTTTCTTTTTGATATAATATCAATATTGAACCCGTAACCGGCAACTTAAAATTCAGGAATATGAACTCACTATTCAACCAAAGGAGCAACATGAAAGGACAGAAAAAGCAAACAACACCCGGTGCGGAAATGCCGGAAATCGGCAAAATTTCACCGGAAATATTTACCGAAGTGATCTTTCCCCGCCTGGGAGCGAAGAGCAAAGATATTATTGTCGGGCCTCAGCACGGCGTGGATGTCGGCATCGTGCAGATCGGCGATAAAGCCGTTTCTTTTACTACCGACCCGGTGTTCATCGTGCCGCAATACGGCTGGGAACGCGCAGCCTGGTTTGCTATTCACATTATATTGTCCGATTCCGTGACCAGCGGCCTGAAACCGAAATACCTCTCCATCGATTTGAACCTCCCTATGGACATGACGAAAGAACAGCTGCTCATTATGTGGGATACTATTCACAAAGAGTGCGAAAGATTGGGCGTCACTGTGATCACCGGACACACCGCCCGCTACGAAAACTGTAATTATCCAATGGTCGGCGGAGCAACAATTATCGGCGTGGGTGAACTGGACGAATATGTCACGCCGCGCCTGGCCAAAGCCGGCGATAAGATCATTATCAGCAAAGGCCCGGCAATCGAAGCCTCCGGTATTTTCGCTACAATGTTCCCTGCTTTGTTGGAGAAAAAGTTCGGCAAGACCTTCAGTAAAAAAGCGCAAAAACTGTTCTACAAAATGTCTGTAGTGGAAGACGCCATGACCGCTGTTAAAGTCGGCGTCCGGGAAAACGGGATTACGTCCATGCATGATGCCACCGAATGCGGCATCTGGGGCGGCCTGTACGAAGTAGCGCAGGCAGCCGGTCTCGGCGTACGCATAGTCAAAGAAGACATCGTCGTCGAGGAATGCGTGCCGGAGATCTGCGACTATTTCGGTATCGATTCTTATGCTTCGATCAGCGAAGGTACCCTCATCGCATCCTGCCGTCCGCAGAAAGCCGAAGCGGTGGTCAAAGCCCTGGCAAAGAAAAGCATTAAATCCTCCGTCGTCGGGGAATTGGTTGAAGCGAAGAATGGCATGATTCTCGTCGAGAACGGCAAAGAAAAGAAGCTCAAGCACCCCATTGTCGATCCCTTCTGGCGTGCTTTCTATGACGCGGTCGGGAAAACGACAGTCTAGTGGCATAAAGACTCTTCCTTGTCCCTTCAGGGGAGAAGCTTGGATGAGGGTATCTTTTAAGCCCCCTCCAAGAGAAGGCCTGCAAGAGGGATCTTGTGACTCCGGATACCGATTTTCGTTGTAAAGGTCGTTATAAAGATCAATTACCGATGAAATCAATCATCCGGTAGTTATTAAACAGCAATATTACCGTTAAAATAACAAAAATTACCAAGATACCTATAAATAATATCCTGTAATTATTCGAATTTGTAATTTCTGATAAATGGGCTCTTTGTTCCTCAGTGTATTTCTCGCCCCTAACGCGTTCAAGAATTGCCGGGTTACGGATTATCACCGCAAAAATAATATAGCTGAGCAGAAAATACAGCATCGATATTCCTATGCCGGCAAACACAACCAGTGAAATAGCTATGATCGCCCAAAACACGATAGCAGGAATAATAATTACAAATTTTCTCAAGTTTTATTTCTCGATATTGCCGTTAGTCTTATTAGTGAAACAATATCCAAATTATTAGATTTTGTCAATCTTAAAACATAACTCCGATCTCCGCTGCTATTGCGTTTTGCTATAATATTCTTACTTTCCATATAAATCAGGTGACAAATTGAAAGCCCAGGTTCTTAATAAAATTGCTCCGGTCGAAGAAAAACCTCTTCAGCGCGTCGATGTACCGGTTCCGCAACCCAAAGACGGCGAAATACTGGTCAAGGTCGCCGTTTGCGGTGTCTGCCATACCGAACTGGACGAGATCGAGGGCAGACTTCTTACTAAACTGCCGGTTATACCCGGGCACCAGATCGTGGGTACCGTTACCGCTTCCGGCAAGGGCTCCCGCAGATTCAAAACCGGTGATAGAGTCGGTATCGCCTGGATTCACTCCGCATGCGGCAAATGCCATTTCTGTCTGGAAGGCAAAGAAAACCTCTGTGCGGATTTTATTGGCACCGGCTGCCAGGCCGACGGCGGTTATGCCGAATACACCGTAATAAATGAAAAATTTGCCTATCCGATTCCCCAGATTTTCACCGATGCCCAGTCCGCACCGCTGCTGTGCGCCGGGGCTATCGGTTACCGCGACCTGCGGCTTTCCGGTATAAAAAAAGGACAAACCCTCGGACTGTTCGGTTTCGGCGCTTCTGCCCACATTGTGATCCAATTGGCCAAATACCAGGGCTGCAAGGTTTTTGTTTTCACCCGCGGCACGGAACACCGCCGCTTCGCTCAATCACTGGGCGCCGATTGGACCGGGACCTCTGAAGACGTGCCCCCGCAGAAAGTAGACTGCGCCATTGACTTTACGCCGGCTGGAGAGACCATTCCTCTGGCGCTTAATGCCCTGGAAAAGGGCGGCAGGCTGGTCATTGCTGTTATTCGCAAGAACACAATAATCCCACCGATGGATTATTCCCGTTTTTTATGGGATGAGAAAGAGATAAAAAGCGTCGCCAATATTACCCGCAAGGACGCAGAAGAATTTCTCCCGCTGGCCGCGAAGATCCCCATTATCTCCGAAGTACAGGAATTTGATTTAAGTCAGGCTAACGAAGCGCTGCTGTTACTGAAACAGGGCAACATCCGGGCCGCGGCAGTTTTAAGAATTTCTTAAGAGCATTGTCTTGCTTTTCCCCTTCCGGTCGCAACCCGAAAAACCCATTTCATTTCTAATCCTCTGCATTGCTATTCATATATTTACAAGGATTTCGATATTATGATTTTACAGGGCATAGTACTTTTGTCTGATTTGTTTTATTCACCCTCGAACAACTTGACAAATACATGTGCCGGTAATAAACTTACCATACCAAAATGCGTGTATAATTTAATTAATGAATACACTAATGAATATGGTACACCCTCATTTCAGGATTCCGGAGCGCGGTTTATATTAATATCACCAGGGTTAGTAACTGGAAAATATTGCGAAAATAGACGGCTCAGGGTCCTTTCAAGGAGGAGAAAATGACGAAACCCGCCAGATCCAGCACAAAATCGGCCGAGACACCAGGCAAGACGGGGCAAAGCATGCCTGATAATTGCGCCGCTGAACTCACGCAAGTAGAGATCGCATTAAAAACAGCGCAAGAAAATTATTTTTCGCTAATTGAAAAAAACGCCGACGGCATTGTCATTCTTTATTCGCACGTCATTGAATTTTGCAACCGGAAAATGTTCAGGATGTTGGGATATTCTGAGGATGAGATCCTCGGTAAACAATTCCTGGAAATAGTTACTCCGGATGGCCAGCGGGTATTAAAAGAAAACTACGATATGAAACTTGTCGACGGAGAGCCCAACGCACTGGAAATAGAACTCATAGCCGCTGGCGGTAAGAAAATTCCCGTGGAAACCAGGGCGCAGAATATCGTTTTCAAAGGCAAAACGGCCACCATGGTAGTTGTCCGTGATGTTACCGAACGTAAGAATGCAGAAGCTGAATTAAAGCTGTCAGAAGAAAGATATAAAACTCTGTTTGAATCAGCGGCCAACGGGATATTAATAGCCGATATCGAAACCCAGCAACAAAAATACGCCAATCCGGCCATTTGTAAAATGCTGGGCTATACACGGGATGAATTAATAAACATGAATATCACCGAGATTCATCCTAAAAATATGTCTGACCAAGTCAAAGCAGAGTTTACCGCTCAAGCAAAAGGGGAAAAGTTCATGATAACCCTCCCCTGTTTGAAGAAAGACGGTACAGTGATTTACGCAGATATCAGCGCAACCAAAGCCGTTATCGACGGCAGAGCCTGCAACATCGGTTTCTTTACTGACGCCACCGAACGGACGCGGGCGGAAGACGCATTGAAACTTTCGGAACAAAACTTCCGCAGTTCCATGGACAGTTCGTCAATCGGGATCCGTATCTCCGATAATCGTGATAACACCCGTTATGTAAACCAATCATTCATGGATATATTCGGCTATAAAAACATGGATGAAATAAAAGCAAGCCCCCCGCCGGAACATTACGCTCCAGAAGATCATGCTGCCTGGGTCGAGAGGCATGAAAAACTGTTGCGCGGCGAACCAATGCCCAAACAGGTGGACATCGATATCATCCGCAAAGACGGTATGGTTAGACACCTGGATGTTTCCATGAAGCAGGTTTTCTGGGACGGCAAGCAGCAAAACCAAACCCTGTATAACGATATCACCGAGCGTAAACTGGCCGAAGAAGCGCAGCATGAGAGCGAAGCGAAATACCGGTTAATCGTAGAAAACAGCATCGATATTATCTTTACGCTCAATGCTGACGGGAATTTCATCTACGTCTCGCCCTCCGCAAAAAAAATCCTCGGCTATAATCCCGAGGACCTCGTCGGCCGTCTTTTTCAATCGATCGTCCATCCGGATGATGTGAAAAACGTCCAAGCCGCCGTCCGGCATAATATCGTGGATGGACACCAGACTCCCGGCGGCACCGAATATCGCGTCCGTCATGCTTCAGGCGAATGGCGCTGGCATAACGGCACCGGTAATTCTGTGCTCAATGCTAACGGCAAGTTCCTCTACTTCCTCGGCATCGGCAGGGACATCACCGAAATGAAACGGCTGGAACAGGAAACAAAACAAGCAAATGCGCAGCTGACCTCGATCGTGAAACGACTCGAAGAACAACAGAGGCAAAGCGCCATCCTGACCGAAATGCGGGATATGCTGCAGGCTTGCTCAAAGATGGAAGAAACCGCCCCCATCATCATGGGTTTTATGAAAAAGTTGTTCCCGACATCACAAGGCGCATTGTTCCTGCTAAGTAATTCCCGCTCCGACCTGGAATCAGTCGTGACCTGGGGCAATTTCCCGGCCAGCCCTGAGAATAATGTCTTCCCGCCGGACGCCTGCTGGGGATTAAGACGCGGACGGGCGCATGTCGTGGAGGATCCTAAAATCGGGCCGATTTGCCCGCACCTGATTAACACCCCTCCGGCGCCTTATGTCTGTTTACCGTTAATGGCCAAAGGCGACATTCTGGGTCTACTCCACCTCAAGAATGCCTTCAGCACCAACGGTTCGGGAATTCAGGAAATCGCCGATCTGCGGCAAATGGCTACAACTTTATCTGAATACCTCTCGCTCTCCATCGCCAATGTGAAACTGAGCGAAAGCCTCTCCCGGCAATCGATTCAAGACCCCCAGACCGGGTTATACAACCGGCGTTTTATGGAAGAATCACTGCTGCGTGAAATTACCCGCGCCGTGCGGAAAAACACCCCCATCGGCATTATCATGGGCGACCTCGACCATTTCAAGAAATTCAATGATGTTTACGGTCATGCTGCGGGCGACAAAATTATCAGCCAGATCGGCAAACTCTTCAACGATAAGTTCCGCGGTTCGGATATCGCCTGCCGTTACGGCGGCGAAGAATTCCTGATCATTCTCCCCGAAACCTCACTGACCGATACGATCAAACGCGCCGATAGTTTACGCGAGGAGATCAAGAAGATGGAGATGGTTTTCCAGGGACAGATCCTCGGCACCATTACCATGTCCATGGGCGTCGCCGCCTATCCGGATAACGGCACCAGAATGGACGAACTGCTGCGCGTGGCAGATACCGCTCTCTATAAAGCCAAACAGGAAGGCCGCGATCGCGTTGTCTCCAGCTGATCGTGCGTCTAAAACAGGACTGTTTCTCTCTCCTTAATAGCGAGGGATTAGGGAGAGTGAAAATTTCTACTATTATCTTACCCATGTAACGAGTTTGGCGTTTCGGATTTATTTGTATATTGGTTATTGATATTTGTTTATTTTCTCTTAGCTGAACCGTGCTAAAATACTTATTAATCTCTTTCCCTGTGCCAAAGGAGGACGATGCCATGAAGATATGTCGCACGGAAGAATTGCGGCGGATGGATAAGCAAGCCACCGATGAATACGGTCTGTCCCCGGAAATCCTGATGGAAAATGCCGGCGGCGCAGTTTATGAAGTCATCCGGCAGGAATTCGGCATCGCAGGTAAAAATTTTGCCATTCTCTGCGGATCCGGTAATAACGGCGGTGACGGCTTTGTCATTGCCAGAAAACTCCATTCCGCCGGCGGCTCAGTGAACGTCTTTCTGCTGGCGGCCAGGGAAATATATCATGCTGCTGCAAAAAAGAACCTGGAAATCCTTGACCGCTTTCCCATCCCCGTTAAAGTTATCACTTCTGCCCGGCAGATCAAAAGCGATTTAGCCGCGGTTGATGCTGTGATCGATGCTTTACTCGGCACCGGCCTGGACCGTGACGTCGAAGGGTTATTCAGTCAGGTGATCAAGGCTGTAAATGCCTGCGGGAAAAAGGTCTTCGCAGTGGATATACCATCAGGTATCAACGGCGATAACGGACGGGAAATGGGCGCCGCCATTCAAGCAGATGCCACCATAACCTTCGGGCTCCCCAAGCTGGGCAACCTGCTCTATCCCGGTTACAGCCGCGGCGGCAAGTTGTTCGTATCGCACATCTCTTTCCCGGGCCCGCTTTTTGAATCTACAGAATTAAAAGTTGAGATAGCCGAACCGCTGCGTCTGCCGGAAAGGCAGGCTGATTCCAATAAAATGGATTACGGTCCGGTGCTGGTCATCGCCGGAGCAGCTAATTACTACTGGGCGCCGCACGCTTCTGCCTATTCGTTTCTGAAATCCGGCGGCGGTTACGTCTATCTGGCTTGTCCGAAAACTCTGGCGCCATCGGTCGCCAGGAAAAGCTGGGAACTTGTCATCCAGCCGCAACAGGAAACAGCCTCCGGCAGTATTGCGCTGGCCAACAAAGACACTCTTCTGAAGCTGACGGAAAGAATGAAAATGGTCATCCTTGGTCCGGGATTGTCACTGGACAAAGAGACGCAGGAACTGGTCAGGATATTGGTAAAAGAGATTCAAAAACCTTTATTGATCGACGGCGACGGACTCACGGCAATCGCTGCCGATACCGGGATTATCTGGAAAAGGCAAGCCCCAACCGTTTTAACACCGCATATGGGTGAAATGTCACGGTTGACCGCCATGACTAAAGATGATATCGAAAAAGACAAGGTAAGCGTACTGCAAGCTACCTGCCAGATGATGAGGGCATATATCGTACTAAAAGGTCCGCATTCGTTGATCGGCTGCCCGGACGGACGGATTTTCATTAATAATTCAGGTGACACCGAAGGTAAGGCCGGTATGGCCACCGCCGGCAGCGGCGATGTTTTAAACGGCGCCATCGCGGCGATGTTCTGTCTGGGATTAAATATTGAAGACGCAGTGCGCGCCGGGGTGTTTATTCACGGGCTTTCCGGTGATCTGGCGGCTAAAAAGATCGGCCCCGACGGAATGACAGCAGAAGACATCCTGAACACATTACCGCGGGCGGTAAGGTACTACCGCGAGAATCCGGACAGGATTACTGCAAATTATAACAATACGGTTTATCCGGTTTAGGGTCAAGCTATTTTCTGACCTGGTGCCAGTAAGTGCCGTTCCAGTCCCAGATAATCTCTTTGCAGATCGGGCAACTTACTTTGATGGTGTCATCAACCAGTTTTTCGCTGCCCATGACCAGTTTTAGACAATTAGGGCAATAAATTTTTCTAGTAGTTACTTTCATCAATAATTCCTTCAGTGTTCTCTTCAACTAACCAATAGTTTACTGAATTATATTATCACGATTAAATTCCCCACCACAACTACGAGCGGGCTTGATTTAACCGGAACACTCATTTTAATTCCCGCATCATCCATTCGCGATTGTCTTCTTCGGACTTAATCATTGCGATATCTGAGAAAATCCGATCGGCACTTTGACAAAATATTACAATAAGATATATCGTAAAGATATACTATAAAGATATATCGCTATCAATTGAAATGGAGAGAAAACATGTGGCATAGATTTAGTCCCGGCGGTATGCAGCCGCCTTTTTTTGCCCGCGGCGCGGTTAAATTTGTGATTTTAGAAATGCTGCAGGAAAAACCCCAGCACGGGTATGAAATCATGAAAGGCATCGAATCCCGTGGAGATGGGTTCTATACGCCCAGCCCGGGCGCGATCTACCCTACCCTGCAAATGCTGGAGGAAATGGGGTATGTTGTTTCACATACCGCCGGAAATAAAAAAATTTATGAAATCACCGCCGAAGGCAAGCTATATTTAGCTGAAAACAAAGAAAATATGGAGAATGTCTTTCCGGCTCCCGGCGAGATGCCTTTTGCCAATAAGCTGGAACCTGATGTTCGTGATACGCTGGATGAATTACGTAATTTGGCCGGAACCGTTGTGCGCGGAGGGCGGGCACCGCGCCGCCTTCGTCCCGAACAATATAAAGAAATTCAAAAAGTCTTAAAGCAGGCCCGGATAGATATTGAAGCTGTGATTAAAAAGACGTAGATTTCCTTTTCAGTATATTTTCGCTATACTAATTTCAGTGTTCATGTTCTGTTCATTTTGCTTTAGTATAATTAGCGTTGGTTAGATAAGTTGAGAAGAAAACTTGTGAGGTACATATGAAAATTCCGAAAATTCTCGGTCTGATTATGGCATTAACACTGGTAGGCGTGCTTGCGGCCGGTTGCGCAAAAAAAACGACAACCCCTGTAACAACAACATCGGAAGTGACCGTCGGCAAAGGCACGGTCACCGTTTCCATCACGTCCACCGGTTCGATGGATTACGCGGATTATGAGAATCTTTCTTTCGCCGCCGATGGTAACGTCGGCACGGTCAATGTGAAAGTCGGGGATCTGGTCAAGAAAGGCCAGGTTTTAGCCGCATTAGACCCAACTGCCTGGAACAATTACATACAGAGCTTAACCACTGCGTTACAAAATTCGCAACGCTCCCTGACCACCGCGCAAAGTACGCTGGCATCAAACCAGCGGGCAGTAACCACCGCCCAATTGAATATCACCCAGGGACAGCTTAATATCCAGTCGGACCAGAATAAGCTGGCCTCCGACCAGAATAGTCTTACTAACTTAACGGCCGTGCAAACGGCGCAGAACGCCGTCGATTCGGCTCAGAACAATTTGGAATCAGCACAAGCTGCGCTGCAGGTCGCCCAGGCACAGGGCGATAACGGTTCGGCTTCATTCCTTACCACTTATATTAACCAGCTTAAAGTTGTTTTGGCACAAGCGAACTTAAACCTGAAACAGGTTTTAAACAGCACAGCCACCACTTTAACCACCACAGCTGCTTTGCAGATCACGGCAGCACAGACGCAATTAGCTCTGGATCAGTTGAAAATTACCCAGGACCAGAATACGCTGGTGGGATATCAAGCTGCCGTCGATAACGCTAATCAATCCGTCACCAACTCGCAGCAGGATGTGGCAACCGCACAAACGGCAGTGAACACCGCACAAACCAATCTAAACACCGCCAACGCCGCCAGTACTCAGATCGTTGCACCTTTCGACGGTGCAATTACTACCGTTAACGTCCAGGCCGGGGTCGGCTTGAGCGTTAACTCATCCGGCGCCATTAAAGCCGGCGCCACCGCCATGGTTATCGCTGATACCAGCAAATTCGAAGCTAATATGCTGGTCAATGAAACAGATATTCAGAATATCAGCCTCGGGACGATGGCTACTGTGACGGCCACCGGGCTGCCCGGTGTCACCCTTTCAGCCCGCGTTACCGATATCTCCCCCACGGCCACGGTACAATCCGGCGTTGTGAACTACGCAGTTACCGCTACCATTCTGGGTGTAGCACCAGCAACCGGTACTGGGACAAGGACAGGAGGCGGGGCTGGAAATGGCACCGGACCGGGTACCGGCACGGGAACAACTACCACTACACCTGCGACCGGTCAGACCGATACTACCGCGGCCACAACACCAGCCAGTCAATCAGGGACGACCACTACTACCACCGGTACCCGCAGAACAGGCACCGGAACATTCCCCACAGGCACCCCGGGTGCAGGCGGGACAGGTAGTTTAACACCGGATCAGATTGCCCAACTCCAGCAGGCGCAGGCCGCCAGACAGGCCGCCGCCGCAGCCACAGCTACACAACTCCGCCAGGGCTTGTCTCTGACCGTAAATCTGATTGAAAAACAAGCAGTGAACGTAGTCGTGGTCCCCAACCAGGCGATTAAAGTCGTCAGCGGCAAAAGCTATGTACAGGTTAAGTCCAGCAGCGGCACGCCGACACAGACAGAAGTCACTACAGGCTTAAAGGACTATCAAAATACTCAAATACTTACAGGATTAAACGGCGGAGAAACGATACTCATCACCAAGACCGGTCTCTCTGTCGGCACTACCACTACAACGAGCCGGCCCGGCGGAATTCCGGGCATCGGTGGAGGGGGCATTTTGAGATGATAGCCCCGAATAACATGATTACGCTTGAGAATATCACCAAGTCGTATAAGATGGGCAAACGCGACCTGGTGGTGCTGAAAGGTATCAACCTGCAGGTCAAGAAAGGCGAGCTGGTAGCAATCATGGGTGCCTCCGGTTCCGGTAAAACTACAATGCTGAATATTGTCGGCTGCCTGGATAGACCGAGCACCGGGAAATATTACTTCGAAGATAAAGAGGTCAGCCGTCTGAAAAGCAGCGAACTGGCAGCAATACGCGGAAAGAGTATCGGGTTTATTTTTCAGACATTTAACCTGCTTTCCCGCATTACTGCGCTGGCTAACGTGGAACTGGGGATGACCTATGCCGGCGGGGTTAACCGGAAAGCCGCCATCGAAGCACTCGGCAAGGTTGGACTAGACAAACGTCTGCATCACCGTCCGCTGGAACTTTCCGGCGGCGAACAGCAGCGTGTGGCCATTGCCCGCGCCATTGTCAAAGACCCCGCGCTCTTTTTATGCGACGAACCGACCGGCCAACTGGACAGCAGTTCCGGCGAAGAAGTAATGTCAATTCTCCTTTCGTTACATGCCGAAAGGGGAACTACCTTAATTATTGTCACCCATGATGCCACCGTTGCCCACCGCTGCCAGCGGATCATCCACATCAAGGATGGTCAGATTATCGCGGAGGAAAACTTATGAAGAAACTAGTTGGATTACTGGGGGCGGTCTGGGGAGGAATTTCTACTCATAAACTGCGCAGTCTTTTGACGATGTTGGGCATTGTTATCGGGGTTACCGCCGTTATTATTTTGCTCGCCGTCGGTAAAGGCACCACTGAGTCAGTTGTTTCCCGTATTTCCAGTCTGGGCGCCAATACCCTTTTCATCAGCCCGGGATTCACACAAACATCCGGAGTACGCACGGCCTTCGGCAGCGCAAATACTTTAACTCTGGAAGACGCCAATGCGATTGCCGCCAATGTTGCTAATGTCCAGGCGGTTGCCCCCTCATCCACTACTACCGTACAGGCCATTGCAGGTAACCAGAACATGCGTGCCACCGTCACCGGTGTGACCCCGGATTATGCCACTGTTTACGGTGTAAAAATGGCCGAAGGCGATTTCATCACCGCTGACGATTATAACAGTAATGCCCGCATCGCCGTCATCGGCGCCACTGTTGCCACTACGCTTTTCCCTGATTCAGACCCTCTGGGTCAACAGATCCGGGCCGGTAACTATATTTTAAATGTGACCGGCGTCATGCAATCCAGCGGCCAGTCAATTGCAGGCTCGACGGATAACTCGATCATTACGCCGTTCACCACTTTGCAATTACTGGGCGGACAATCACTGACGAAAAACGGCGACCATGTCGTGAGAACAATCGGCATCATGGAAACAGACGTGAAATATGCTACCCAGGTCACCAATGATATTACTGCGCTGCTACTTGACCGCCACGCCATTACCGATCCAACCAAAGCTGATTTTCAGATTACCTCAGTTGAGGCATTACTAGCCAGCGTAAACTCCATTACCGGCCAATTGACCCTGCTGCTGGGTGCGATCGCCGCTATTTCACTGCTGGTCGGCGGTATCGGTGTGATGAACATCATGCTTGTCTCGGTATTGGAAAGAACCCGCGAAATCGGTATCCGCAAAGCGTTAGGCGCTAAAGAAAGCGATATCTGGAGTCAATTCCTCGTCGAAGCCATTTTCTTGACATTTAGCGGCGGCATTATCGGGGTGATTTTTGGCGTAGGCGGGGCGCTTATTATCAACCGTACAGGGCTTTTTACGACAGTCATTACCAGTTCCTCAATTATTCTGGCAGTTTCCGTGTCCGTGGGAATCGGACTTTTCTTCGGATTTTACCCGGCCTGGAATGCCTCCCGCCTGGAACCAATCAAAGCCCTGCGCACGGAATAATATAATTAAGCAAAAGCCCCGCGGACTGAAATCTGCGGGGCTTTTTTATTACCCGATTTAAATCAGTGTGAAGGAGCCTCCCGATGGAACCGGAATTGATCGCGGATTATCAGGACGAATGTGGAGAAAACCCACTCTGGCACCCCCAAGAAAAGAAGCTGTATTGGGTCGACATCGATAGAGGCCGGATATTCCGTTTCGACCCCGCGACTCGCAAATCCGAAATGTGTTATGAAGATATACCTGTGGGCGGATTCACTATTCAGCAAGACGGCGCGCTGCTCCTTTTCCGCACAAAAGGAGAGGTGGTTCTCTGGCGTAATGGGAAAATTACCAGTGTCATTAAAGAAATTCCGGAGGAACGTAAATTGCGTTTTAATGATGTGATCGCGGACCCGGAAGGCCGTGTCTTCTGCGGCACTTACTCGGATAAAGGTATCCCGGGCAGGCTTTACTGTCTGGATACCGACGGTTCGATACACAAGATTCTCTATAATATCGGCTGTTCCAACGGTATGGGTTTCACGCTCGACCGCAAGCAGATGTATTACACCGATTCGGTTGCAAAAACAATCTACATCTTCGATTACAACCGGGAAACCGGAGCATTAGCCAATCAGCGGGTATTTCTCAAATTATCTGTTGCCGAAGAAGGCGTTCCAGACGGTATGACCGTAGACGCGGCAGGACATATCTGGTCGGCCCGGTGGGACGGCTGGTCGCTGGTCCGATATTCACCGCAAGGCATCGAGGAGCAGCGTATTCGTTTTCCTGCCAGTAAAGTATCGAGCGTTACGTTCGGCGGCGATACTCTCACCGATATGTACGTCACAACGGCAAGCCGCGGCGGCAAGACAAAAAACGGCCCGCGCGCGGGAGCGTTGTTCCGCCTGAGTCCTGGTATCAAGGGAATGCCGGAATTTTATTCGCGCATTTTACTCTGACGCAGCCCCCATTCGTTACGCCCCGAAAGTCAATCGACAGATAATGTGTGTCGATTATTTTGCGTTTAAATTTGGAATTTATTTGGTATTTCGATACCTTCGGGGATTTCGTATTTTCCTTGATTATTGGCTGTTCAGCCGGTTACATATAAAGCAGTCTTACTATTCACTCCCGACTTTTGTTTGACAAACTTAAAAACCGATGATATACTGCATGGTACTCTCGGATTTCTATTAAGAAATCTATTAAGAATTCCTATAGGATGAAATATCGGATAAGAAACGATTATCCGGATATTTACGCCATGTGACTTTATTAAAGATTCCAACATTCCCCGAATAATAAAGGAGATTGAAATGAAAAAAGGAATAATCTGGATTGCACTCACTTGTTTGATCCTGGCATCTCTGATTCTGGCATCTTGCACGACATCGACAACTTCGCAAGTGACTACCACATCCGTTAAACCGGCTGTCACCACCACCTCGACGTCGACGGCTGCACCGGTAACCACGTCCACCACCAAACCGACCGCTACCACCAGCGCCACTACTGCCGGTAACTGGTGGGACTCGCTCGGCAAGCCCCAGTACGGCGGGGAAATCAACATGCGCGTCTCCACCGATCCCCTGTTCTTTGACCCCAACCAGGGCACCGCATCAATGGCCTTATATTGGATATGGATGGAAGGACTGTTCAAACCGGACTGGAAAGTAGACCCGGCGGTACAAAACTTCCAGTTGAGCTACGTATCCGGGGAATATACGAAAGGGAACCTGTTAACGAGCTGGGAGTTTACCGTCCCTGCCACCCTCATCCTCCATTTACGCCAGGGCATTCACTGGCAGGACATCCCGCCGGCCAACGGACGCGAATTTGTCGCCGATGATGTCGTATTTCATTTTAACCGGATGAACGGACTGGGCAGCGGTTATACTGCTCCCAATGCCTATTTTAAAACTGACCTCTGGCTTAATTACCTGACGTCTGTCACCGCCACCGATAAATATACTGTCGCCATGAAATTCTCCGCCGCCAACCCGGAGTTTATCTTACAGAACATGCAGGCTCCCGGTTGCGATTGCACTATCGAGTGTCCTGACGCCGTCAAACAATGGACAGATCTCAGCGACTGGCATCATTCTATCGGCACCGGCCCGTTTATTTTGAAAGATTATATTTCCGGTAGTTCCGCAACCATGGTGAAAAACCCCAATTACTGGGGATACGACGACCGGTATCCTCAGAACAAATTACCATACGCCGACAATATGAATTGCCTGATCATTCCTGACAACTCCACTGCGCTGGCAGGAGTGCGCACCGGTAAAATCGACCTGATGGACTCGCTTTCTTTGCCGGATTCGCAGGCAATGAAAAAAACAAATCCCGAAATAAATCAGATACCCGTCCCGCTGGGCAACGGTTTGACACTAGACCCACGCAATGACAAGGCGCCTTTCAATGACGTCAGAGTGCGGCAGGCATTACAAATGTCGCTCAACCTGCCGGAGCTCGCGCAAACTTATTATGTCGGCAGCGCCGATCCGTCTCCGCTGCCATTGACCTCGAACTACCTCAAAGGGTGGGGATTCCCGTACAGTCAATGGCCGCAATCTCTCAAAGACGAGTACGCCTACAATCCGACCGGGGCGAAACAGTTACTGGCCGCTGCCGGTTTCCCGTCTGGCTTCAAGACTAACTGCGCCGCAGATAACCTCGCGGATCTAGACCTGCTGCAGGTGGTCCAATCCTACTTCGCCAAGGTTGGTGTTGACATGACGATCAACGTTATGACTCACACCGCATTTACCGCGTTTGTTACCAGCGGCCACAAGAACGACGCATTCGCCTACCGCACGACCGGCTCGCTCGGAGTGACGTTCTACCCCATCCGGCAACTGACCAAGTTCTTTACAAATTCATCACAGAACGTATGTGTGGTCAGTGACCCTGCCGTTGACGCTTTCTATAACAATGCGCTGGCCGCCACTTCCACCGATGAAGTTAAAACCATCGTCACCGACGCCAATAAATATGTCGTTCAGCATCATTTTGCCATCAGCCTGCTGCAGCCGACCATTTTCTACATCGGGCAGCCCTGGCTTAAAGGCTTCAACGGGCAATATGGCGCCACCGCCGGCAGCAACGGTCCGTTTTATGCCTACACTTATGAGGCCAGTTTCTGGGTAGACCAGAACCTGAAAAAGTCCATGGGGCATTAAAGTTCATTAATACCGGACAACATATGACAACATTAAGGAGAATAATGAAAAGAGGACTAATCTGGATTATACTCACGTGTTTGATCGTGACCTCTGTGATTTTGGCATCATGCACGACGACGTCGACAACAACAACCACGACGTCTTCTGCGCCGGTTGTCACGACAACCTCGAAAACGACATCTGCATCTGTCACAACCTCCACCACCAAACCAGCCACGACCCCCACTTCGGCTACCGGCAACTGGTGGGACAAGCTAGGCACGCCCCAGTACGGTGGCGAAATCTCACTTCGCACTACCAGCAACATTACGAATTTTGACCCGTATTTCGCTTCACAGCTGGCCAACATTATGGGTGGCTGGATGGAGACACTGTTCGAACCTGATTGGACATTAGACCCGGCCGTATTTGACTATAAACTAACGATCCTGGACCCCAAATTTGTCAAAGGCCGTCTGGCCGAAAGTTGGGAATTTTCCGACCAGAGCACTCTGGTCGTCCACATCCGTCAGGGCATCCACTGGCAGAACATCGCGCCGGTTAACGGCCGCGAGTTGACCGCCACTGACGTGGTGTACCATTATGGACGCCTTTACGGCATCGGCGCCGGTTTTACTAAACCCAGCCCGTATGTGGCCAGTACAACCATGACATCAGTGGCATCCACGGATAAATATACCGTCGTTTTCAAATTCAATGTGGCGAACGCTGCACAAAACCTGATTACCATCCAGGGAGTCAGCTCCACTCAGTGTATTGAAGCATCCGATGTGGTGAATCAATGGGGCGACGCCAATGACTGGCACCATGCCATCGGTACCGGCCCCTTCATTTTGACTGACGTGGTCTCCAGCGGTTCGGCAACAATGGTAAAGAACCCGGCATACTGGGGTTATGACGAGCGTTATCCCCAGAATAAACTCCCCTACGCCGATTCCCTGAAGATTCTGGTAATTCCGGACAATGCAACAGCTTTAGCAGCCGTACGCACCGGTAAAATTGACTT
>Ga0182010_10000219_pt1 | contig 32769 bp, 29 predicted proteins | sample 611E1MmetaG_FD_120488 | JGI IMG/M metagenome (GOLD analysis project Ga0182010, IMG submission 120488) | Permafrost microbial communities from Stordalen Mire, Sweden - 611E1M metaG | ecosystem: Environmental > Terrestrial > Soil > Wetlands > Permafrost | place: Sweden: Stordalen | collected... | reverse complement strand
TGGGCGCCGCCTTGGCCACCCGCTTGGGCGCCGCCTTGGCCACCCGCTTGGGCGCCGCCTTGGCCACCCGCTTGGGCGCCGCCTTGGCCACCCGCTTGGGCGCCGCCTTGGCCACCCGCTTGGCCCCGCCGGGCGCGCCGCCCGGCCTGGAGCCTGTGAAACCCGCCAACACGGCCTGGGCGGCGGCCAGCCTGGCGATCGGCACCCGGAACGGCGAGCAGCTCACGTAGTCGAGCCCCGCCTTGGCGAAGGTGGCAATCGACTCGGGGTCGCCCCCGTGCTCCCCGCAAATGCCGATCTTCAGTCCCGGTTTTGTGGAACGCCCTCGTTCGACGCCCAGCCGAACCAGCTCACCGACACCGTCGGGATCGACGACCTCGAACGGGTTGCGCTCGAGCAGTCCTTCCTCGAGGTAGACCGACATCATCCGGCCCTCGACGTCGTCACGGCTGAAGCCGAACGTCATCTGGGTGAGGTCGTTGGTGCCGAACGAGAAGAAGTCCGCCTCGGTGGCGATCTCGGCGGCCCGGAGGGCGGCCCTCGGCGTCTCGATCATCGTCCCGATCAGCACCTCCAGCGAACCGCCTCCGGCCTTGGCGCCCCTGGATCCCTTCCGCCGCGGGGTGGTGCGGCCCGGTGCGGCCATCATGGCCTCGGCGATGGCCACCTCCACCCACGAGCGGGCCAACGCCAGCTCGGCACGGCTGACGGTGAGCGGAATCATGATCTCGACGATGGGATGGCCGCCCGCGGCCACCCGATCGAGGGCTGCCTCCATCAGCGCCCGCACCTGCATGGCGTAGAGGCCCGGCTTGATCACTCCGAGGCGCACCCCGCGGGTCCCGAGCATGGGGTTGTACTCGTGCCAGGCCTTGGCCGCCTCGTAGAGCTGCTGCTCCTCGTCGGTCAGCCCGACGGTCGCCTCCTTGATCGCCAGCTCCTCCGTGTCGGGAAGGAACTCGTGGAGGGGCGGGTCGAGCAGCCGCACGGTCACGGGCAGCCCGTCCATGGCCTCGAGGATCTCCGCGAAGTCGAAGTGCTGGGCCACCCGCAGGGCCTCGAGGGCGGCCTCTTCCTCCACCGGGTCCGATGCCAGGATCATCTGGCGCACGATGGGCAGGCGGTCGTCGGCAAGGAACATGTGCTCGGTCCGGCACAGGCCGATCCCTTCGGCGCCGTGTGCGCGCGCGTTGGTGGCGTCGGGGCCGTTGTCGGCATTGGCCCGGACCCCGAGCTGCCCGGCGCGGACTTCGTCGGCCCAGTCCAGGATGATCGCGAACTCCGGTGGGGTGGCGCTTTGGGACACCTCGACCTGGCCGACCACCACGGTGCCGCTGGTGCCGTCCACCGAGATCCAGTCGCCTTCGTTGACCACGGTGTCACCCACCGAGAACGACGCAGCCGAGATGCGTAGTGCCTCGGCACCCACGACGGCGGGCTTGCCCCACCCCCGGGCCACCACTGCGGCATGGCTCACCAGCCCGCCCCGGGCGGTGAGGATGCCCTCTGCCGCCAGCATGCCGTGCACGTCCTCCGGCGAGGTCTCACTGCGCACGAGGACCACCCGTTCTCCTCGCTCGGCCGCTGCCTGGGCGTCGTCGGCGGTGAGGTAGACACGGCCCACCGCGGCACCCGGTGACGCTCCGAGGCCCCGGACCAGCACGTCGTGGTCGGAGGCGGCGAACTGGGGGTGGAGGACCTGCTCGAGATGCTCGCCGGTCACCCGCCCCAGCGCCTCTTCCTTGGTCAGCTGAATGGCCTGCTCGTTCACCATGTCGACCGCCATCCGCAGGGCGGCACGCCCGGTCCGCTTGCCCACCCGCGTCTGGAGCATCCACAGTTGGCCCTGGTCGATGGTGAATTCGGTATCGCACATGTCGCGGTAGTGGGCCTCGAGCCGGGCGAAGATGGCCAGGAGCTGGCGGTGGATCTGGGGGAACTTGACCTTGAGCTCGGACAGGGGCTCGGTATTCCGGATGCCGGCCACCACGTCCTCGCCCTGGGCGTTGACCAGGAAGTCGCCGTACTCCCCCACCTCGCCGGTGGCCGGGTCACGGGTGAAGCCGACCCCGGTTCCCGAGTTGTCGTCCCGGTTGCCGAACACCATGGCCTGAACGTTGACGGCCGTTCCCAACTCGTGGGCGATCCGCTCCCTGACCCGGTAGGCAACGGCACGCGGGCCGTTCCATGATGCGAAGACCGCCTCGATGGCGCCACGCAGCTGCTCGCCGGGGTCCTGGGGGAACGGACGGCCGGTGTGGCGCTCCACGATCTGCTGGTAGGCGTCGACCAGGTAGTGCAGGAGCTCGATGGGGATGCCGGCGTCGCTGGTGGTCCCCGCCAGCTCCTTGGCCGCGTCGAGCAGGGCGTCGAACTCCTCGCCGGGGATGCCCAGGACAATGCGGCCGTACATGGCCACGAATCGCCGGTAGGAGTCGTAGGCGAAGCGCTCGTCATGGGTCTGCTCGGCCAGGGCCACCACCGATTGGTCGTTGAGGCCCAGGTTGAGCACGGTGTCCATCATCCCGGGCATCGAGAACTGGGCACCCGAGCGCACCGACACCAGCAACGGATTGCTCGGATCGCCGATGCGCTTACCGATCTTCTTCTCGAGCCGGACCCGCGCCTTGGCGATCTGCTCGGTCAGACCGACCGGCCAGCCATCCTCCATGTAGGCCCTACAGGCGGGGGTAGCGATGGTGAACCCGGGGGGCACCGGCAGCTCGAGGACCGACGTCATCTCGGCCAGGTTGGCACCCTTGCCGCCCAGGAGGTCCTTCATCTCCATGGGTGGCTTGCGGTGCGAGTGGTCGAAGTCGAAGACAAACGGCATCGGGTAGGGTCTCCTGACAGGGTGTGGAGTGGAAGTTCGATCGGCACACGGGCTGGCTGCCGACCCGTCAGCCTACCCGGCAGCGGTCTCGCCCAGGAACGATGCCGGCGCAACCCGGGTTCCGTCCCGGGTGACCGGCATGCACGGCACCATCGTCCCTCTGACCGCCCTCAGAAGCTGGCGGGCAGCATCGTGTTGACGGCACCGGCAAGGCCCCACACGGCGAGGCGGATCCGGTTGCCGGCCGAGCGGACCGGGTCGGGAGCGGCCGGCGCCTGCAGTCCTGCCCGGGTCGGTGGCGGCGCTGGTGTCGACGGCACAGGACCTCCGGCCGTCAAAAGCGACGATGGGTGACCTCGGTGCGGTGGGGGCGGCGACCGCGGCCACCGCGTCCCGAGTTCCTCAGGCCCCGTCCAGCCTGCGGCGCAGCTCTGCCGCCAACCCGTCGACGGGCACCCGGACCTGATCGGTGCTGTCGCGGTCCCGCACGGTCACCGCACGGTCCTCGAGCGAGTCGAAGTCGATGGTCACGCACCACGGGGTGCCGACCTCGTCCTGGCGCCGGTAGCGCTTGCCGATCGACTGGGTCACGTCGTAGTCGCACATGAAGTGGGGTTGGAGCAGGGCCAGCACCTCCCGGGCCGTCGGCTCGAGGGTCTCCTTCTTCGACAGCGGCAACACCCCGACCTGGTAGGGGGCCAGCCGCGGGTGGAGCCGGAGCACGGTGCGGGCCTCGCCCCCGACCTCGTCCTCGGAGTAGGCCGCCAGCAGGAACGCCATCATGGTGCGGGTGGCCCCGGCGGCGGGCTCGATGACGTAGGGCACGTAGCGCTCGCCGGAGGTCTGGTCGAAGTACTCGAGCCGCTCCCCCGACGCCGTTGCGTGGGCCTTGAGGTCGAAGTCGGTCCGGTTGGCGATGCCCTCGAGCTCGTCCCATCCCCACGGGAAGAGGAACTCCACGTCCGCGGTACCCGTCGAGTAGTGGGACAGCTCGTCGGCGTCGTGGTGGCGCAGCCGGAGCTGCGACTCGGGGATGCCCAGCCCGAGATACCAGCGGTACCGCTCGTCCAGCCAGTACTCGAACCAGTGCTGGGCCTCGGCGGGCGGGACGAAGTACTCCATCTCCATCTGCTCGAACTCACGGGTCCGGAAGACGAAGTTCTGCGGGGTGATCTCGTTGCGGAACGACTTGCCCACCTGGGCGATCCCGAAGGGTGGCCTCTTGCGCGTGGTCTGGAGCACGTTGGCGAAGTTGATGAACATCCCCTGGGCGGTCTCCGGCCGGAGGTAGGCCACAGCGCCCTCGTCCTCGATCGGGCCGGCGTGGGTCTTGAACATCAGGTTGAAGGCGCGTGCCTCGGTGAACTGGGTGGAGCCGCAGGCCGGGCAGACCCCGCCGATCTTGTCCTCGCGCCACCGCTGGTGGCAGTTGCGGCAGTCCACCAGTGGGTCGGAGAAGTTGGCCAGGTGGCCAGAGGCCTCCCATACCGCCGGTGGCGAGAGGATGGCGGCATCTAGGCCCACCACGTCGTCCCGCCGCTGGACCATCGCATCCCACCAGGCATTCTTCACATTGCGCAACAGGTTGACGCCCAGCGGTCCGTAGTCGTAGGTCGAGCGGAAGCCGCCGTAGATCTCCGCCGACTGGAAGATGAACCCGCGCCGCTTGCACAGTCCCACCACCTTGTCCATGAGGTCGGAAGGCCCTGTCGGGGCATCCCCACCGGTGGGCACGTCCACGGTGTCTTCCGGCTCAGGCATAGGGGGGAATGGTACCGGCTGGCACCCGGCCCTCCACCCCGACCGCCAGCCGGGCCGTCACCGCATTGGCCAACAGGCGACCGCGGACGGTGAGCACCGCCCTCCCGTCGACGCGTTCGACCAGACCGTCCAGATCCTCGTCGTCGGGAAGGGCGCCGCCGGGCACCCCGGCCGGGGTCCGCAGGCGGAGGGCCAACGCCTCGAACTGGCGCTGCCGGTCGGTCAGGACCTCCTCGCCCGCGGTCGCGGTCCGCCCCTCGTCGATCATCCGCACGTACCGGTCCGGTGTCCGTACGTTCCACCATCGGCGGGCGGCCCGGTGCGAGTGGGCCGCCGATCCGATGCCCCGGTACTCGCCCTGGTCCCAGTAGAGGCGATTGTGCCGGCACCCGTGCCCGGGCCGGGCCCAGTTGGAGATCTCCTCCCACCGGTACCCGGCGCGGCCGAGGATCCGCTCGGTCATCTCGTACCGGTCGGCCTGGGCATCGTCGTCGGGATGCCGCCCAGGGGCCGCGGCCAGGGGGGTACCGGGCTCGACGGTCAGCGCGTACGCGCTGAGGTGGGGAGGGGGCTCGGCCAGGCCGATCACCTCGGTGAGGCTCCGCTCCCAGTCGGCATGGGTCTCTCCTGCACCACCCATGATCAGGTCAACGTTCCAGGAGGCGAACCCCGCGCCGGCCACCGCGGCAGCGGCGTCCAGCGCCTCGCCGGCCCCGTGGCGCCGTCCGAGCCCGGCCAGCACGCGGGGCGTCGTGGACTGCACCCCCAGCGAGACACGGGTGACCCCGCCCGCCCGGTACGCGGCCAGCCGCTCGGGATCGGCGTCCTCCGGATTGCACTCGACGGTCACCTCGGCACCTGCTGCCCGCGGCACGGCATCGAGGATCTCGACCAGCAGGTCGGCCGGGAGGCGCGACGGGGTGCCCCCGCCGAAGAAGACCGACGTGGCCGGCGGGATCCCCTCATCGGCAACGGCCCGACGCAATTCGGTGAGGCACGCCGACACATAGGCGCCCATCAGGTGGTCGCGGTCGGTATGGGTGGCGAAGGCGCAGTAGTCGCACCGGATCCGGCAGAACGGCACGTGGATGTAGACCCCGAACGCAGACGGCGGGATCATCGGGACCCCGGCCCGTCCCCCGCTGCCGCGACCTTGGCGTCCTCCCACCGTCGCAGCGCCTCGGCCCGCTCCTCGGCGTGGTCGACGATGGGCGGCGGATAGTCCGGCCCGCCGGCTTCGGGCACGTAGCGGGCCACGTAGGCGCCCTCGGGGTCGAAGCGCTCGGCCTGCAGGACCGGGTTGAAGATCCGGTGGAACGGTGCGGCGTCCGTGCCGGTGCCCGCCACCCACTGCCAGCCGTGGTTGTTGGAGGCGAGATCCCCGTCGACCAGACGGTCGAGGAACAGGCGGGCCCCGCGCCGCCAGTCGATGTGCAGGTCCTTGACCAAAAAGGACGCCGTCAGCATCCGCACCCGGTTGTGCATCCAGCCTTCCGAACCCAGCTGGCGCATCCCTGCGTCCACCAGGGGGTAGCCGGTCCGCCCGGCGGACCAGGCGGCAAACCGCCGGTGGGCCGCCTCGCCCGTGTCCCACCGCAGGTGGCGTCCGGTCGGCGTGAGCGGTTGCCAGGCCGAGTCGGGATGGTGCCACAGCACGTCCGCGCAGAACTCGCGCCAGGCCAACTCCGACCGGAACACCTCCGAGGAGGCATCGGACCCCACCCGGGCCAGGACCTGGCGCGGGTGGACGGACCCGAAACGCAGGTAGGGCGACAGGCGGGACGTCCCCGGGAGGTCCGGTCGGTCGCGTTCCTCCCCGTAGTGGAGGACCGGGCCGGCCACGAACTCGTCGAGCGCCCGCTGCGCCGCCTCCTCCCCCGGAACTGGGAGCTGTGCCGTCCCCTCGCCCGGGCCCACCTCGTCGACGGCGACATCGGAGTGGCCGGCCGACCACGGCGCGCCGTGCGGCGCCGTTGCGGGGGAAGGCCAACCGTGGGTCCTCCACGCTCTCCGGAACGGGGTGAACACCCGGTAGGGGGATCCGGGCCCGCTCACCACCCTGCCGGGTGGCACCGCATACGGGGAGCCGACCCGGGCCAGAGCGCGACCGGCCTCTGCGAGCGAGGCGGCCGCCGCCGCGTCACGGCGGCGGCCGTAGGGTGCGCAGTCCGCGGTGACGAAGACGGTACGCGCCCCGACCTCGGCGGCGAACTGCGGCACCACGTCGTCGGGCCGGCCCCGGCGGAGTGCCAGGCAGCCGTTGAGGGCCTCGTCGAGAGCGGCCAGCGTTCCGGCCAGAAAGGCGCGGCGGTTGGCACCTCCCGAGGTCAGCAGCGCGTCGTCGACCACGAAGAGCGGGGCCACCCCGGCCCCCGACGACCGCGACTCGTCGACGGCGGCCAGCAGCGCCGGGTGGTCGGCAGTCCGCAGGTCGCGACGGAACCAGACGACGGTGGATGCCGGCGCTGCCCGGGCCACCTCACGACACCTGTCCCGAGCGCACCGAACGGAGGCGGCGGTCCAGGTGGGCTTCCATGGCCTCGGTGGCCAGCGCGGTGACCTCGTCGGTGGTCGACGATCTGGGCTCGGCCAGCACGCCGGACAGACCGCCGCCCAGGGTGCGGCGCAACAGTGAGAGCCCGGCGGGCGACAGCGGGCGGCCGCTCCGGCAGCTCCGGCAGAGCACACCGCCCTCCAACAGGTCGAAGGCCACCAACAGGTCGGGGTCCTCCTCGCCACAGGATACGCAGGCGTCGAGCACCGGAGCCGACCCCTCGACGGCAAGGACCTTGAGGAAGAAGGCCGGCGCCACCATCGGCGAGTTGCGCTCGGACAGCGCACCGATGGCCCCGACCAGCATCTCGTAGAGGCGTGGGTTGGCGTGGCGCTCCTGGCCGATCTGATCGACGACCTCGAGCATCGACATGGCCGGCCCCATCCGGTCGAGGTCCTCGCGGACCGGTCGAAAGGTGTCGATGACCTCCACCTGGTTGATCATGTCCAGGTCGCCGCGGCCCTGCCAACCCAGGAGGGCGACATGGCTGAGGGGCTCGAGACGCGAGCCGAACTTCGACGTGGTGCGCCGCACACCCTTGGCCACCGCACGGACCTTGCCGTTCCGCTCGGTCATCAAGGTGACGATCCGGTCCGCCTCACCGAGCCGGATGGTGCGCAGCACCACCCCGCGATCGCGAAACTGGGTCATTGCGGTTCGTCGGCCTCGTCGACACCCGGCCTCCCGATCGAGCGCCCTGTGGGCCGACCGCGGCTCCGACCGCCGCCCAGCAGACTGTTCGTGCCGATCAGGGCGATGAGCACCGGGGGGATCACCACCAGAGGCAGCACGGGGGTGAACCCGGCAATGGCCAGCAGCACGATGCCGGCGTAGAGCAGCGCGCCGAGCACCACTCCGGTGAGGATCCACACCCCTCCGGCGTCGTCGGGCCGCCGATGAGCGGAGCGGACGCGGCCGCCTCCGCTTCGCCCCATCAGGTCACGCCGCCGTAGCGGCGCTGGCGGTGCTGGAAGTCCCGCACCGCGGCGAACAGATGGGAGCGCCGGAAGTCGGGCCAGAGGACCTCGTCGAAGACCAGCTCGCTGTAGGCCAGCTGCCAGAGGAGGAAGTTGGAGATCCGATGCTCCCCCGACGTGCGGATGACCAGGTCGGGGTCGGGTTGGTCCGGGTAGTAGAGCCGCGACCGGATGGCCTTCTCATCCACCTTGGCAGCGGGTACTCCATCGGCGACCAGCCTGCGGACCGCGTCGACGATCTCGGCCCGCCCCCCGTAGTTGAAGGCCATGGTCAGGGTGCAGCGGCGATTGCGGGCGGTCATCTCGGTCGATTCGTCCATACGCCTGAGGACCCGCTTGGGGACCCGCCAGTCGCGCCGGCCGGCGAAGCGGATGCGGACCCCCTTGTCGTGCAGCTCGTCGCGCCGCCGGGCCAGGAGGCTCTCGTTGAACCCCATCAGATAGCGCACCTCGTCGGCGGGTCGGCGCCAGTTCTCCGTGGAGAACGCGTACATGGTGATCCAGGGGATGCCCAGCTCGAGTGCCCCTTCCACCGCGTCGAGCAGCGCCGCCTCGCCGGCGGCGTGTCCCTCGGTCCGGGGCAGGCCCCGACGGGCGGCCCATCGGCCGTTCCCGTCCATGACGCAGGCGACGTGGACGGGGATCGGGCCGCCGGCCAGATCGGAGACCGACACGGCGGGCGGGCGCGAGCGCTCGTCATCGTCGGCGCCGAAGTCATCCTGTTGCACCCTGCGAACCTATCCTCTCGGCTGACGGACCTGTGCCGGGCCACCGGTGTGGACCCCTCGGCGCAGGCTCCGGGGGCCGGCCGTCCTTGAGCCGGGGCCCCGGGGGCGCTAGACCCTCCCCATGTCACCGCTCGCAGCACTGGCGATCTTCGCCGCCGGTCTTGCTGCCGGGACGGTGAACGTCATCGTCGGATCGGGTTCACTGATCACCTTTCCCACGCTCCTGGCCCTCGGCTACCCACCGGTGCTGGCCAACGTGTCCAACACGGTGGGCCTGGTCCCCGGCAGCACCAGCGCGGTAGTGGCCTACCGCCGGGAGCTGACCGGCCAGCGCAGCCGCCTGCTCACGCTGGGATCTGCCTCGTTGGCCGGCAGCCTGGTCGGGGCCACCCTGCTGCTGGCGTTGCCGCACAGCGTGTTCAAGGCGGCGGTGCCCGCGCTGATCGCCTTGGCCTCCGTCCTGATGGCCCTCCAGCCCCGCATGAGCCGCCGCCTCGAGGCCCGGGGCGCCCGCCGGACGCACGGTGGTGCCCCGCTGCTGGCCGGCATCTTCCTCACCGGCATGTACGGCGGATACTTCGGGGCCGCCCAGGGGGTCATCCTGATCGCCCTCCTCGCCATCTTCATCGACGACGACCTCCAGCGACTCAACGGCACGAAGAACGCCCTGGCCCTCACAGCCAACCTGGTGGCGGGCCTCCTGTTCATCGCCACCACCCACATCTCGTGGCCGGTGGTGGGCCTGATCGCGGCCGGATCGATCATCGGGGGCCAGGTCGGGGGGCACATCGGGCGACGCCTGCCGGCGTCGATCCTCCGTTGGACCATCGTGGTCGTCGGCCTGGGCGTGGCGGTGGGCCTGGCCGTCGAGTGGCACTGACCTGCACCGATGGTCGCCCGGTAGTGTCGGCTGATGGCCGACGAGGTGACGACGACGCTTGCGCTGGTCGCCGCCGCGCTCCCGGGAGGCGGTGAGGCCCGGGAGGGGCAGTCCGAGATGGCCACAGCGGTGGCCCAGTCGATCGCCGGGCGGCGCCACCTGGTCGTCCAGGCCGGCACCGGCACCGGCAAGTCCCTTGCCTACCTGGTTCCGGCGGCGCTCTCCGACCAGCCGATCGTGGTGGCCACGGCGACCAAGGCCCTCCAGGACCAACTGGCCCACAAGGACCTCCCCCTGGTGGCCGATGCCATCGACAGCGGCCTCTCCTTCGCCGTGCTGAAGGGTCGCAGCAACTACCTGTGCCGCCAGCGGGTCTCCGAGATGGGAGGCCGCGGGGATCAACTCACCCTCCAGCCGGGCACCGCCGACCCTCCCGACGCCGACGACACCCTGACCCCGGCCGGAAACGACAGCCCCGCCGACATCGGGACGCTGGGCGAACAGGTCAAGCAGCTGCTCCGATGGGCGGAGCACACCTCCTCGGGCGATCGGGCGGAGCTGGGGTTCGAACCGCACTTCCGGGCCTGGGCGACGGTCTCGACCACGGCCCGCGAGTGCCCCGGGGCGTTCCGGTGCCCTTCAGGGCGCGACTGCTTCGCCGAGGATGCCCGCGCCCGCGCCGCCGAGGCCGACGTGGTGGTGGTCAACACCCACCTGTACGGCGCCCATCTGGCCAGTGGCGGGGCGGTGCTCCCCCCGCACCGGGTCGTCGTCTTCGACGAGGCCCACGAGGTCGAGGATGTCATGACCGACAGCCTGGGCGTGGAGATCGGCCCCGGGCGCTTCCGGGCCCTGGCCGCCGCGGCCCGGCCGCTGCTCGGCGCCGACTCCACCGGTGCCGCCCGGTCCGCCGACGCGGTGGGCGAACTGGCCGAGACCCTGCAACGGGCCCTGGTTCCTCTCGCCGGCCTCCGGATCGCGCGCCACGCCATCAGCGGGCCCGAGGAGGGCACGACGGTCGACGACGGGGCCCGCACCGAGACAGAACCGCCCGGGCTCGACCTCGGGCTCGAACCCTCTGGGGAGCCCCCCGTCGAACGCCCGGACCGGCGACCTCGGGGCGGCGACCCCGAGCTCGCCCAGGTGGTGGCCCTGGCCTCCGGGAGGGTCGGCCGGTTGATCGACGAGCTGCGCCGCGCCGACCGCGAGGCCGGTGACGACCAGTCGGCGGCCCGGCCACGACGGGACCGGGCCCTCCTGGCGGCCGGGCACCTGGCCGCCGACCTCGCCCGGCTGGCAGCCCTGACCGACGACGAGGTGGCCTGGGTGGACGGCGGGGCACGTTCGCCCAGTCTCCGTGTCTCCCCCATCGACGTCGGTCCCCTGCTGTCCGAGCACCTGTGGGACACGGTGACCGGCGTGCTCACCTCCGCCACGGTGCCGATCGGGCTGGCCGAGCGGCTGGGCATGCCCGAGGAGCACACCGACGTGCTCGACGTCGGCAGCCCCTTCGACTACCGGGACCACGCCATGCTGTACGTGGCCCAGGCGCTGCCCGATCGGCGGCGCCCCGAGGCGGAGCCCGCCCTCCACGACGAGCTGGAGGTGCTGATCAACGCGGCCGGCGGCCGCACCCTGGCCCTGTTCACCAGTTGGCGGGCCATGAACGCCGCGGTCAAGGTCCTGCGGGACCGCCTCCCGTTCCCGGTGCTGGCCCAGTCCGACCTGCCCAAGCCGGCCCTCGTCGAGGCCTTCCGCGACAGCGAGGAGACATGCCTCTTCGCCACCATGGGGTTCTGGCAGGGGGTCGACGTCCCGGGCCGCACCCTCACGCTGGTGACCATCGACAGGATCCCCTTCCCCCGACCCGATGATCCGGTCCTTCAGGCGCGGCGGGGCCGCGCCGGATCGAGAGCGTTCTCGGTGGTGGACCTCCCCCGGGCCGGCACCCTCCTGGCCCAGGGCGCAGGGCGCCTGATCCGCTCGACTCAGGACCGCGGTGTCGTGGCAGTGCTCGACAGCCGCCTGGCCACCGCGCGCTATCGCGGCGCGCTCCTGGCGCGGGTGCCACCGATGCGCCGGTCGGTCGACCGCTCCGACGTGGTGGCTTTCCTGCAGTCCATCTCCGCCGACGGCTGAGCGCGGCGGTCCCCCGGTCGGGTGCCACCTGCACGGGCCCGTCGGCATCGACCATCCCATGGTCAACCGCTCCCTCGGGCGGCTGACGTCCCGCTTCCTCTGCGTCTCGCACTTCATCCGCACCGAGGGAGAGGCCCTCAGAATCCCAGCCGGTCGAGGGAGTCCTCGCGCTGCTGCCAACGCTTCTCCACCCGCACGAAGAGCTCGAGATAGGCACCGGGCGGCATCTGCTTGCGCACGGCAGTACCAACCTCCTTGAGGGTCACGCCGCCCTTGCCGATGACGATCCCCTTCTGGGAGTCCCGCTCGACGAGGATCTCGCACCGGACCCGGGGCCACTCCCACTCGGTCACCCGGCAGGCGATGCTGTGGGGGAGCTCGTCCTGGACCCGGTGCAGAAGCTCCTCGCGTACGAGGTCGGCCACCCAGAAGGCCTCGGCCACATCGGTGATCATCCCCTCGGGGTAGTACTGGGGGCCCTCGGGCATGAGCGCCACCACCGCATCGACCAGTGGGCCGACCCCCTCCCCGGTGGACGCCGACACCGGGAAGTACTCGACGGGAACCGGCGGGCCGTGCTCCTCCTCGTCCAGCGCGGCGATCACCTCCGCGACCCTGGTGAGATGGGTGAGGACCCCGTCGCCACCGACCCGGTCGATCTTGTTGACCACGACCAGCAGGGTCGGCTGCCCCGACGCTCCGGCCTCGGCGCCACCCACCTCCTCCTGGTGGGAGGCGGCCCGGGCCATCGCCCGTACCCGCCGGGCCGACTGGGCGAGGACCATGCGGTCGCCCGGCCCCACCGGGCCGGTGGCCTCGACCATGGCCACCACCGCGTCGACGTCGTCCAGGGACGATGTCGCCGATTCGTTCATGCGTTGACCGAGTGCCGTGCGCGGCTTGTGCAGCCCCGGTGTGTCCACGAAGACCACCTGGGCGTCGGAGCGGTTGAGGACACCGCGGACCTGCGAGCGGGTGGTGTTCGGACGCGGCGACGTGATGGTCACCTTGGCGCCGACGATCGAGTTCACCAGGGTGGACTTGCCGACATTGGGCCTGCCCACCACCGCGACGAAGCCCGAGCGGAAGACGGTCACCTGCCGTCACCGGCGGCCGGTTCGGCCATGGGCACGATCCGGACCCGTTCGATCCGGCGGCCGTTGACCCGATCGGCGACCAGCCGCAGGCCGCCCACGGTCACCGACTCGCCGGCGTCGGGGACGTGCCCCAACAGGTCGAACACCAGGCCGCCCACCGTGTCCCACGCACCGGTGGGGAGCTGGGCATCGACCAGTTCGTTGACCTCGTCGACGGGCAGCCGGGCGCTCACCCGCAACTCACCCGAGCCGAGCCTCTCCACCGGCGCCTCCTCGACGTCGAACTCGTCGACGATCTCCCCCACCAGCTCCTCGATCAGGTCCTCGAGCGTGACCAGGCCCGCCGTGCCGCCGTACTCGTTGACCACCACGGCGAGGTGGAACTTCTCGGCCTGCATCACCCGCATCATGTCGGACACCCGCTTGGTCTCCGGAACGAAGTGGGCGACCCGCAGGTGGGAACGCACCGCGTCGCCCCCCTTCCCCATCCGGACCGTGCGGATCATGTCCTTGGTGTAGGCGATCCCCACCACGTCGTCGACGTGTTGCTCGACGGCGGGCAGACGGCTGAACCCCGCCTCGAGGGCCCGCGCCAACACTGCTTCGACCGTCTCTCCGGCGCCGATGGTCACCATGTCCGGACGGGGCACCATCACCTCGCGGACCACCGTGTCGCCGAACTCGATGATCGAGTGGATCAGGGCACGCTCCTCGGTCTCGATGACGTCCCCTTCGAGGGCCACATCGGCCATGGCCAGCAGTTCGGACTCGGTCACGTGCGATCCGAGGTACCCGCCCTTCTGGCCGATGAGGAGGTTGGCCAGGCCGATCAGTGCACCCGACACCATCCTGATCGGCCAAAAGCCGACCAGCGCCGACACCAGGGGTGCGCTGAGCAGTGCTGCCCGTTCCGGGTGGTGCACGGCCCAGTTCTTGGGGACGGCCTCACCGAGGACGAAGATGACCACGATCTCGAACACGGTGGCGGCCAGCACGCCCCACGCCCCGAACCAGCTGGCGGCCAGGACGCCCACCAGCGTGGCCACCACCAGCTGGCAGATCAGCACCAGCAGGAGGAGCGGATTGAGGAACCCCTGCGGGTTCTCGGTGAGGCGCACCAGGACCTTCGCCCCGCGCCGTCCGTCGTCCACCAGGGCCATCGCCTTGGCTCGGCTCATCCGGACCAGGCTGGTCTCGGCCAGGGCCAGCATCGCCGAGGCCGCCAGGAGCACCAGCACGACGACGAGCAGGGCCACGTCACCGGCGCTGACGTTGACGCCGGAGGTTGCCACCAACAAGCCCGCGCCCGGCGTCATGGATCCACGCGGTGGTACCGAGCCAACAGCTGCTGCTCGCGACGCTCCATCCGCTCGGCCTCCTCGTCGGCCACATGGTCCATGCCCAGCAGGTGGAGGATCCCGTGGACCACCAGCAGGGCGATCTCGTCGTCGAAGATCACCCCGTGGTCCACCGCGTTCCGCGCCGCCACCGCCGGGCAGATCACCACGTCCCCGAGGAGGAGGTGATGATCGGTGTCCGCCTCGATCGATGCCGGTCCGGTCCCTCCCTCGTCCGGCGACCGCCCGCCGCGGTCCACCTCGTCCTCGATGGGGAAGGACAGCACGTCGGTGGGGCCGGCCTTGTCGAGGAAGCGCTCGTTCAGCGCGGCGATGGCCGCCTCGTCCACGAAGAGCAGCGAGACCTCCGTGTCGCTTATCACCCCCTCCGCCTCGAGGACGGAGCGTGCCAGAGTGGCCCATCGATCCACGGCGACCGGGTGATCCGACTGCTCGTCGGCGGCGTAGATGTCAAGACTCATGGGGATCTTCGGCGGGACGCTGGCGATCGTAGGCGGCGACGATGTCCGCCACGATGCGGTGGCGGACCACGTCCCGTTGCTTGAGCTGGACGAAGGCCAGATCAGGTACCCCGGTCAGCACCCGCTCGAGACCGATCAGACCCGAGCGCCCGCCGGCGACGTCGATCTGGGTGATGTCCCCGGTGACCACCGCCTTGGAACCGAACCCGATGCGGGTGAGGAACATCTTCATCTGCTCGGGGCTGGTGTTCTGGGCCTCGTCGAGGATGATGAAGCTGTTGTTCAGGGTGCGCCCGCGCATGAAGGCCAGAGGGGCCACCTCGACGGCGCCCCGGTCGATGAGCCGTTGCGCGCCCTCGGGCTCCAAGAGGTCGTGCAGGGCGTCGTAGAGGGGTCGGAGGTAGGGGTCGACCTTGGCCATCAGGTCCCCGGGGAGGAAGCCCAACCGCTCGCCGGCCTCGACGGCAGGCCGGGTCAGGATGATCCGGTTGACCTGTCGCGCCTGGAGGGCCTGGACGGCGAGCGCCACCGCCAGATAGGACTTTCCGGTGCCGGCGGGGCCGATCCCGAAGGTCACGATGTTGGAGGCGATGGCATCCGCGTACTGCTTCTGCCCGCTGGTCTTCGGGCGAACCGCGCGGCCCCGTGAGGATCGCAGCAGCTCCGAGGTGAGGACCTCGGAAGGCCGGACGTCGTCGTGCATCATGTCGATGGTGCGGTGGATCTGGACCGCATCGAGGCCCTGGCCGGACTCGAGGAGGATGATCAGCTCCTCGAAGAGGGCGGCCACCCGTTCTGCACCGTCCCCATCGATGGAGATCTCGTTCCCCCGGACGGCGATACGGGCGCCGTCGAATGCCCCTTCGATCAGCCGCAGCAACTCGTCGCGCTGGCCGAGGAGGCCGGCCATGAGATGGTTGCCGGGAACGAGAATCTTGACCTGGGTGCCTGCCACGTGCGCTCTGGCTCTGACCCTACCAGTGGGTCGGGCGCCGCCGACCCGATCCCGAGCCACCCGGGCCCCAACGAACCGGGGCGGGGCCGACCACGCCCCGACGCAGCGGTGCTCAGCCGGGGGGCCAGTCGAAGGCCCGGCCACCGAGCAGGTGGAGGTGGAGGTGGTCCACGGAGTTCAGCGCATCGGGCCCCACGTTGAGCACCAGGCGGTAGCCGCGGTCCTCGCCGCCGATCCCCTCGTCATCGGCCACCGCTTTCGCGGCCACCAGCATCGCCGCCAGCTCGCCGCCCTCACCGTCACCGACGGTCGAGGCGTTGACGATGTGGCGCCTCGGCACGACGAGGACGTGCACGGGTGCCTGGGGGTTGACGTCCCGGAAGGCCACGGTGAGCCCGTCCGATCGGACGACATCGGCCGGGATGTCACCGGAGACGATGTCGCAGAACAGGCAGTCGGACACCGGCGGTCAGGCTCCTGTCGATGCCGACAACCCGTCGGGGGAGATCCCGGCACGGCCGTTCCCCTTCACCTCGGGATAGAGGTGCTCGAGGCTGCCCGGGGTGATCCGGCTCGCCTCGATGAACCGGTCCACATCCGCCTGCTTGAGGCGGATGACACGGCCGAACTTGTAGGCGACCACATTGCCTTCGTCGATGAATCGGTAGAGGCTCCGCAAGGTGATGCCGAGGCGCTCGGCGGCCTCCTTGGTGCTCAGCCATTCGATCGGCTCGGTCATCGGGCGACGGCCTCCACCCGGCAGGCGACCGCCTCCGGTGCCGGCGCCCCCCGGGACTCTGGTGGGAGCAGGCAGGCCGACACCCCGCCCCTCGCCATCAGACGTTCACGAGGAGACCGAGCTCGTCCAGTCGGGCTCCCATGCTGTCGGGGGTCACGCCGAACAGGCAGGCGATGGCCCGCACATCCTCGGCCCGGATGGTGATCATCCGGCCGTTGAAGTCCTGGCGGTGCACCTGGATCATGCTGAGGAACCGCCGGAGCAGATCCCGCTCGGGCCCGCTCACCGTGTGGAGCTTGGTGAGGTCGATGGCCACCTTGTCGAGGGCGACCCCTGCCTGCACGGTGCGCCGGGCCGTGAGCGGGACCACGTTCTCGGTGGCCCCGGCCGGCCCCCACCGGGTGGCGGCGGCGTCGTCGGGAGGCAGGAGCTGGTCGACGGGCACGTCGTAGAGCTTGGCCAGTCGCTGCAGTCGTGGCACCGAGATGGCCCGTTCGCCTCGTTCGTAGGCTCCGAGCACAGAGGCCTTGAACTCCTGCTCGGACATGGCCTCGACCGCCTGTAGCGAAAGGTGCATCTGCTTGCGCATCGCCCGCAGCCTCGAGCCGACGGCTCGGGCGTAGGCGATGCGGGCTGCCTCTTCCTGCTCATCGTCATCGTCCATGACGTCGATTCTCTTATCAGTCACCGACATGCCCACCTCCGTTGCTCCCACCGATCGCCCCGGAGCTCCGGTCTTGCCAATATGTCCGAGGCCCATGCTCGTGCGATCCGGTCCGGCGGCACCGATTACGATCGTGCAACCCACCGGAACGCCCCTGTCTCTCTGTGTAGTTTCCCTCACGGAGCGTGGTTATGCAAGGGGTCCCACCACTCCGCTCCGGAGAGCGCAGAGCACGGTGCCGGCGGCCACCGCCGCCGTTTCGGCCCGCAGCACGGTCGGCCCCAGGCCGACACCGGCTCCGAAGCGGGCCAACTCGTCGTCGTCCCAGCCGCCTTCGGGTCCGACGGCAAGGACCGGATGGTCCAGCGAAGGCCTCCCCCCGCCGGGTCGGGCCAGCAGTGGTCGGGCGCCCACCAGCGCGGCGATCCCGTCCAGCGGAGTCACCGCGGCGATCTCGGGAAGCCAGGGACGTCGGCACTGGGCCGCCGCCTCCCGGGCCACCCGCCGCAGTCGCTCCACGGCGCGCCCTCCGCGCTCGCCGTCCCACCGGACCACCGATCGGGCCGACCGGATCGGCACGACGCGGTCCACACCGAGTTCGGTGAGCTTCTGGGTGACCCATTCGGGCCGGTCCCCCTTGGTCGGGGCGAAGGCCACCGTGATCTCGGGCCGGAGCCTGGGCTGGGTCACCGGTCGACCGTCCGGCTCCAGCAGCGAGGCCACGTCGATGTCCCGGGACCCCCTCCCCGGAGGGGGCGCTGCCAGACGACAGGGCGCCCACGAGCCGGCCCCGTCGGACGCCACCACCAGCTCGCCCGTGCGCAGCCGCAGGACGTCCAGCAGGTGGTGGGCATCACCCGAGGTGACCACCGGTGCACCCGGATCCTCGACGAAGACCATGGCCGCGGCCTCCAGAAGCAGGGGATGAGGCCCGTCGGGTGGCCCACCCGGACCCGACGCCACGCTCAGCTGAGGGCCGAACGGATCTTCGAGAAGATGCCCTCACCCTGCGGAGCGCTCCCCAGGTCCTCTCCCCTGGCCTCGGCCAGGGTGTGCAGGAGCTCCCGCTGCCCGTCGTCGAGTCCGGTCGGCGTGTCCACCTGCACGTGCACGAAGAGGTCCCCCCGGCCGCGCCCTCTCAGCTTGGGCACACCCAGTCCCTTGAGGTGGATCACTGCCCCGCTCTGCGTCCCGGCGGCGATGGCCAGGTCGCGTTCGTCGTCCAAGGTCTCGAACCCGGCGGTCCCCCCCAGCGCGGCCAATGTCATCGGGATGTGCAGCGCTGCATGGAGATCCACACCGGATCGCTCGAAGACCGCATCCGGATCGACCGACACGTGGACGAACAGCGCCCCGTTGGGCCCGCCCCGGAAACCGGCCGGACCGTGGCCGGCCAACCTCAGGGTCGACCCGTCGTCGACGCCCGCCGGAATGTCGACGGTGAGGGTCCGGTCCTGGCTCCTCCGACCCTCGCCCCGGCAGTCCGGGCACGGATCCTCGATGGCCTGGCCGGTGCCCTGGCAGCGCTGGCACGGCACCGCGGTGATCACCTGGCCGAGGATCGACTGGCGCACCCGGCGGAGCTCACCCGCGCCCTGGCACTCGGGGCAGCGCACGGCCGAGGTCCCCGGTCGGGCGCCCGAGCCCTCGCAGGTGTCGCAGTGGACCGGGGTCTGCACCCCCACCTGTCGCTGGACGCCGAACACCGCCTCCCTGAATGTCAGTCGGACGACCATCTCCGCATCGGGGCCGGGCATGGGACCGGTGCGCCCACCGCGTGCCGCGCCGGCACCGCCCATCCCGTTGAAGAATGCGTCGAAGAGGTCCCCCAGGCCACCGCCGAACGGGTCGCCCGCCGGACCGCCGGCACCCGCACCGGATACCCCTTCGGGGCCGAACCGGTCATAGCGGGCCCGGCGCTCGGGGTCCTTCAGGATCTCGTAGGCCTGGCTGATCTCCTTGAACCGCTCGCCGGACTCGGATCCCTCCTCGCTGGTGTCGGGATGGAACTCGCGGGCCTTCGACCGGTAGGCGCGTTTCAGCTCGTCGTCGGTGGCATGGCGCCCCACGCCGAGCAGCTCGTAGAGATCGGCGGTGGTCATCGGCCGGTCTCGCTCAGGCGCTCGCCCAGCCGGTCGCCGACCACACGGGCCGCGGCCAGGGCAAGCGGATAGTTCATCCGGGTCGGCCCCAGCAGACCGATGGTGCCCGCCCCGACGCCGTCGACGGAGATCGGCATCACCACGATGGCGCAGGAGGCAAGAGGCTCGACCCCGTGCTCGGTGCCGATGGCCACCGAGAGGCCGGTGTCGATGATGTCGCGGAGCAGGGTGACCACCACGAGCTGCTGTTCGAGGATGCTCAGCACCGACCGCACGGTGTCCACCGCATCGAATGCGGCAGCCATACGCGAAGACCCACCGACGAAGAGCTGATCCCCCCCCTCTGCGGAACCGAGTGCCCGCAGCCCCATGATGCCCGCCGAGACAACTGCGTCGGTGTGGGCGTCGCCGCTGGGGGTGGCCGTGGGGAGCACCTGAGCCAGCGGGATACCGAGTACGTGGGCGGCCAAGCGGGCAGCCGCGTCGGACAACCGGTGCTCGTCCACCTCCTCGGCGAACTCGATCGACTGCTTCTGCACCGCTCCATCGGCCAACACCACCACCAGCAGTGCCAGGTGCGGCGCCAACCGGACCAGCTGCACCGATCGGATGGCGGCGGACTCGTGCGACGGACCCACCACCATCGCCGTGCAGTCGGTGAGGTCGGCCAGGAGCCCGGACGTCTTCTCGAGCATCAGCTCGATCTCCCCGTGGGCGTGGTCGAAGAATTGGCGCACTTGCTGACGCCCGACCGGATCGAGCGAAGAGGTGACCCCGAGACGGTCGACGAAGAACCGATAGCCCTTGTCAGTGGGGATGCGACCGGCACTGGTGTGCGGTTGGGTCAGGAACCCGTCGCGTTCCAGCGCCGCCATGTCCGAGCGCACCGTGGCCGAGGACACGCTCACGCCCGGTGCATCGACGACGTGCTGCGATCCGACCGGCTGGGCGGAACCGATGTACTCGGTGACCACCGCGTTGAGAATGGCCGCCTTTCGGGCGTCAAGCTCCCCTGCTCCGGGTGTGGCCTGCTCGGATCGGCTGTCGTCAGTGGTCGGCATGTTCTCTCGCCACGGGATTCGGTCTGTCGGCTGCGGGTGGCTGCCGGAGCCCTGTTCACTTCGTGTTGGCACTCCACTCTAGTGAGTGCTGAGCCAATTCGGGCGGCCACGGGTACCGGCGGGCCCATTCCACGGCGAGGCGGGACGGCCGTGGACCGGTCACCGCGGGGCGCAGCTCAGGCCGGGGCGACGAACATCCGCTGGGTCATCGCCGGCCCGAGGGCGATGGCTGCGTCCCCGACCACCAGGGTCAAGGTCCCATCGGGGGCCCTGGCCTGGATCAGCGCTGTGATCCCGGGGGTGAGTCCGTGGTCGCCGAGGTAGGTGAGCGAGGCCGTGTCGTGCTCGACGCTCTCGGTGATGCGCTCCAGGCGGATCCGGTCCCCGGGCTGGGCATCGGCCAGGCGCCTCTGCTCGGGACCGACCGGCTCGACCCCGGGGATGGGGTTGCCATGGGGGCAGGTGGTCGGATTGTCCAGGAGCACCACCAGGTGTGCCTCTACGTCGTCGGAGATCACGTGCTCCCACCTGCCGGCCTCGACGTGGGCCTTGTCCCAGTCGAGCCCGATGATGTCGACCAGGAGGCGCTCGGCAAGCCGGTGTTTGCGCACCACGCTCGCGGCCAAGATTGCGCCCTTGTCCGTCATGGTGATCTGCCGTGCGCTGCGTACGATCAGATCGTCGGCCTCGAGGCGGTCGAGCATCTCCGACACGGACGGGGCCGCCTTGCCGAGGCGCTCGGCCAGCCGGGCCTGGATGACCGGGATGCCTTCCTCCTCCAGGGCGAAGATCGTTTCGAGGTACTCCTCGACCGGCGGGTGGAAGCGGTCAAGCACGGTGACGATCCTACGACAGCGAGGGCGGATGCGGGCCGTCGGGCAGTACCGTGGACAAGGTGGAAAGCAGCCCCGGACCGGACCCGCTCGAGGACGGGGACGTCCACGAGGTCTCCCCGCAGGCCGGGGACGACCCGGGCGGTGACGTCGGAAGGCCCCACACTGCGGCCGGGGCCGACGCCGGTGACGAGGAGAGCGCCGTCGACTGGGAGCCCTCCAGAGGCAACGACCCGCTCCGGTTCAACAATTGGATGAAGCGCTCCGCCTCCGGTGCGGTGATGACCGGCATCGCCCTGGGCCTCCAACAAGCATTCGATGCACGCAAGGACAAACCGGCCTTCGTCATGGAGGCGCCTGGCGAACCCGACGACCCCGACGCCCCGATCGACCTGAGATTCGACCCCGACAACCCGGCGAACACCGTCGCCATCATCCGGCACCCGGTGTCGGAGCGTCCCCCCGAACGACCGACGCCGGGGTCGTGACGCCGCCGACCCGCGTGCCGGTCAGCCTGCCGGGGGCGGGCCGACCCCGCTGAGCTTCCGGGGCTCGGCTCGGCCCGTACCGCGTCTCATCGACGTCTCGCGTGCGCTGTCGGCGATCATCCGGGCCAGCCCGTCGACCAGGAGGACGAAGCCCACGCCGAACGCCAAGCCGGCCAGTGCATCGGTCGGATAGTGCAGACGGAGGGTGATCACCGACACCGACACCCACAGGGCGTACGCCGATCCGGCGACCACGGCGATCACCCTCCAACGGGTCGGCGTGGCCAGGATGAAGGCGGTGGCCAGCGCGGCAGCACCGACCGTCGAGCCCGACGGATAGGACAGAGCTCCCCCGAAGGTCCTGCCGACCACCGGTTTGACCATCGACTCGGCGAGGAACAGTGCCAAGGGGGGGCCGACGAGGCAGGCCACCGCTCGGGGCCGATCCCGTCGAAAGACGATCCCGCACGCCACGATGGAGCCCACGATGATGATGACCGGATACCGCAGTGGAGTCGAGGCGCGGAAGAACGGACTGTTGGAGGTGCTGATCACGTCCAGGAACCATCCGTCGACGCTCGCCGATGCAGGCCGGTGGGCGAAGTAGGCGCCACCGGCGGCCATGGCCAGCACCAGCAGCGAGCCGACGACCACTTCGACTGCCGCTTGCCGTCGGCGGTCATGCCCGAGGCAGTCCGGCACGGCGTCGGGAGCACCGTCGGCCATCCAGGGGAGGCCCGGCCTCACAGGCTTGTCGGCACCGTCCGCCGCTCTCACCGTCCCAACGCTACCGGCGGACCCACCCGCCCACTGACGAGGCGGCTCAAGCCCGACGGCCGCAATGCCGTTGCCACCGCATAGGAATCCGGGAATCGGCCGACACATGCGTGGGGCGTATCGTGAGTCGGACACGGGCGATGTTCTCGGTGGAGTCGATCCCGAGCAGATGCACATCGCGGGAGGCGCGGACGGGGCGGCCTCCACGGGATCCTTCGCAGAGGAGCGGTCGGTTGAGAAGTCCTGGGCCAGTGCGCCATGGCGGCCGTCCAGAGAGCGCCGGTGGGCGGCAGGCTACGCCCGGCGAGCCTCAGAGGTCCGAATCGCCAGGTCGTAGTTCTCCCGGAGGGCGGGCAGCACCTTCGCAGGGGCATACCTCGCGGCGTACCGGGCGCGGGCAGCGGCGGAGGCGCGCTCGTGCACCGTCGGATCGAGGAGCCCGACCACGGCATCGGCCAGGGCGTCTGGGTCGTCCCGGGACACCACCCGACCGCTCTCGCCATCCGCGACGACCTCGGGCAGAGCGAAGAAATCCGAGACGACCGCCGGCACACCTGAGCCGAGTGCCTCCAACAGCGTCAGCGGCAGCCCATCGAAGCGCGAGGGATAGGCGAACACCTCACAGCTGGGAAGGAAGTCCTCGAGCATCTCCTGGCGCGACAGGTACCCGCGCCACTCGACCCCGGCGGCCTCCAGCTCGCCGGCCGAGAGTCCGGTGGGCCCGCCGGCGACCCACAGGTGCGCATCGGGGCGTCGGCTACGTATGGCGCGCATGGCCTGCACCACCGTGTCGCCGCCCTTGGCCCGGAAATCGACCGCGGCGAAGCCGATGCGCCCGGGCACCGGCGTTGCCACCGGGGCCGACGGCATCCCCCCCGGGAAGCAGGGGACCACACCGAGGTGTTCGGGCGCCACGCCCCGCTCGAGATACCAACGGCCCAGGGCATCGGTGAAGGCGACGACCCGGTCTGCCTGCGCCAGTCCGTGTTCGATGTGCCAGACGCCGAGCATCCGGGCAAGGAGCCGGTCGGCACTGTCGGCTAAGCAGACGCGCGCTCTCCCCCATCCCCGCGCCCACCTGTACAGGTAGGTCAGGGGAGCAGCGTTGCTGACTAGCACCGGCGTCGGGATGCCCGTCCAGCGCACACTGTAGGTGTGGCAGTGCACGAGATCGAACGCGTCGCGGACCTCGAGGAGGCGGAAGGGCTCGCGGAACAGGACACCCGTGCGCCGCACATCGTTCACCGCATGCTCACGAACCACCCGGGCCCAAGCGAGCGTTCGGTCGCGAGTCGACCCACCGGCCTCGAGCGCCCTGCGTCGCCCGTGCTCGTGGAGCTCACCGGATCTGAGGGCGTCGTCATACCGCACATAAGTCACGCCGGGCGGCGGTTGCCGGAGCAGCGCCTCGGTGTAGACCACATCCCCCGTCCATGGGTCGATCCCGGGCAAGGGGCTCATCAAGAGGACCCTGAGCTCTCGTACTGACATGTCGAGAAGCTATCCGATCGACACGCATTCCCACCTCGGCCCCGCGGTGACGTTTGCTACCGTCAGTGCGTGTCCCCACTCGTGACCGTGGTCATCCCGACCCACTTCGGGGGTCGGTTCGTCCGTGAGGCTGTGGAGTCGGTCCGCGGCCAGACACTCGACGATTGGGAGATCAAGGTCGTCTGCGATGGCTGTGACGACGAGATGGCCGATCTCCGGAAGGACCCCCGCATCGAGGTCATTGCCCAGAGGAGGAGCGGGGCGTCCATTGCGCGCAATGTCGGGTACAGCGCGTCGGCAGGCCGATACATCACCTTCCTCGACCACGATGACGTTATGTTCCCCGGAAAGCTGCAGGCGCAGGTGGCGGCCATAGAGGAGGACCCGGGCATCGGCCTCTGCCATACGCAGTTCGAACAGGTGGACGCAGAACGGAACTTCCTGGTCGCCGGACATGGTGCCGACATCCAGTACCGCGATCTGCTCCAGTGCCACTTCTCCCTGCTGATGTCCACCGTGCTCGTGAGTCGGGCGGCGATGGAGTCGGTCGGGGGGTTCGACCCGAAGACGATCGCCGAGGATATCGACTTCGTCCTCAAGGTGTCCCGAGGGTTCCGGCTCGCCTTCGTCCCCACCGTGCTCCTCCAGTACCGTCGCCACACGACGAACATCTCGGGCGATCCGTGGGTCCAGTTCCAGGAGGTCGACTACGTCCTGACCGGCTACCGCCGCTACCTCGAGAGGATCGGAGAGAACGAATCATTGGCGCTCCTCGATCAGGGCAGGTTGAACAATCGGCGCACCAACGCGGAGATCGCCATTCTCCGTGCCCGCAGTGCCGACAGGAACAGCGCTGCCGGCCTCGCCGACATGGCCAAGAACCTCGCCCTGGCGTTCCACCTGAGCCGCCCTGCGGTGAGAGCGAACGCCCAGGAGTTCATCGAGGCTCGCCGGCACTAGCCCCGCCGGTCAGATCACGTCGGCGAATCCGCGCTCCATCTGCTCGAAGATGACCGCCCCGCCAAGGAACACGGCGACCGGCACCACGACGGAGAGGACGATCTCCCAGACGGGTGGGACCGGTTGGCGCACGAACGACCACTGGAACTCCTGGAGCAGCCAGGTGAGCGGGTTCAAGTCGTAGACCACCCGGTACTTGTCGGGCACGTTGGCGATGGAGTAGGCGATCGGACTGGCGTAGAGCAGGAACTGCAGCATGAACGGGATGAAGTAGTTGACGTCGCGGTAGCGCACCGTCAACGCGGACGACACCAGTCCGACGCCGCTGGCCAGCAGGATGATCATCAGCGTCCAGATCGGGGCGAGGAGGACGGCCACACCGGGATTGATTCCGTAGACGACCAGGAGGACGATCAGGAAGACGGTCGAGACCAGAAAGTCCACCAGGCATGAGTAGACGACGGCCAGGGGCACCAGCATCCGGGGAAAGAAGACCTTGGACACCAGGTCCCGGTTGGACACCAGGGAGCCCTGGGCGCGGGTGATGGTCCCGCTGAACAGGTTCCAGGCCAACAGCCCGACGAAGACGAAGACCATGGGCGGCTGGCCCCCGAACGAGAGCTTGGCCACCTTCGAGAAGACCAGGACGAAGACCAGGGCGGTCAGCAACGGCTGCAGGATGACCCAGACCACGCCGAGGGCGGTCTGGCGGTAGCGGAGGGTGACGTCGCGAGCGCCGAAACGGTAGAGGACCTCGCGGGCCTCCCATAGGTCGGAGACCTTGGGCAGCGAGAACCGCCGAGGCGGGGTGATGACGATGGTGGCCATGAATCCTCAGGTCTGCGAGTAGTCGAAGTCGGGGAACACCACGCCGCGGTCGGTGCCGTCCGGGGTGGTCGGATGGGGGTAGGGAGTCACGGGCAGGACCTCGAAGTGACACGCCTGCTCCCAGATGTCGGTGGCGTGCCCGCCGGCATACACGAAGAGGTCGACCGTGTAGGCCCCGGGCTTGAGCCACGGCGTCTTGAGGACGAGCCGGCCGGAGGTGTCGGTGTCCGGGTCGAGCCAGAAGTCCACCACCCGCGAGTCGCACTGGGCGAGGAGCATGCCGTCCTCGTTGTTCACGAAGCACGACACGTGAAAGCGGCTGCCGAAGCCCGGGCTGGCGCCGACGGTGAACTCGACCACGACCTCCTCCCCCGGTTTGGTGATGTCGTTGGCTACCGCCACATCGGTGAGCCGGAGCTCGCCGGTTCCCGGGCGGAAGGCCGCGTCCCGGAGCGTCGGGGCGGCCCGGGCGAAGCTGCGCTTGTACTCCTCCAAGGCCTCTTCGACCGTGCCGTGAAGAACGAGGTGGCCGCTGTCGAGGTAGAGGGCCGAATCGCACAGGTCGGACACCGTCTGGAGCTGGTGGCTGACCAGCAGCACGGTCCTCCCGTCCCGGGCCACCTCGCGCATCTTGCGCAGGCACTTGGCCTGGAAGTCCGAGTCGCCGACGGCCAGCACCTCGTCGACCACCAGGATCTCGCTGTCCAAGTGGGCGGCGACCGCGAAGGCCAGGCGGACGTACATGCCGGTCGAGTAGCGCTTGACCTGGGTGTCGAGGAACTTCTCGGTGCCGGCGAAGTCCACGATGGCATCGAAGCGCTCCCGGATCTCCTTGCGGCGCATGCCCAGCAGGGTCCCGTTCAGATACACGTTCTCCCGTCCGGTGAGCTCCGGGTGGAACCCGGTTCCCACCTCGAGCAGGCTGCCCACCCGACCCCCGAGCTCGATGCGGCCTTTGGTCGGCGCCGTGATCCGGTTGATGATCTTGAGCAGGGTGCTCTTGCCGGCGCCGTTCCGGCCGATGATGCCGACCACCTCTCCCCAGGCAACCTCGAAGCTCACGTCGTGGACGGCGTCGAGGTATTCGACCTTCTTCGTCTTGCCGGGCCTCAGTTTCTTGAGGAGGGCCTCGGCCGCATAGGTGTCCCGATCTTCGCGTCGGAGGATCCGGTACGTCTTCGAAAGGTTGGAGACAGCGATCGATGGGCCCTCGGACATCATGGCCACGTTAGACGCCTCCCGCGCGGGCTCGACAGCATTGGCACCGCTGGAGTCCGGCCGATTCCGGGGCAGTCCCCTCAGTCCTCGAGGCGCACCGATCCCGCGACCCTCCAACCTCCCTGCCGGGTGATGAGCCTGCGGGCATGCCAGACAGCTCCGACGAGCGCTCCTCGCACCGATCGGTGGTTGAACGCAAGGAGCCGATACGTCGGTTCACGCACCATGCCCCACCGTTGGTGCCAATCCTGCCAGACCGTACAGTCGATCCGGTCGACAGCGGGGTCTTCGCAGCACTCCTCGACCAGGTTGGCCATGAGCACGTTCCCGGGCGACAGATGAGCGAGTTGCTCGTCGTGTGCCACCTTGATGAGGACGAGTGAGCCTCCCACCGTCACGCAGATCTGAGAGGCTGCGAGCCGCTCCCCGACGAATAGCGAGCGAACTTGTGCGGTACCCGTGCGACCGAGAAAGGCCCCGAACAGATCGCACCACGCGGGTCGGTGAGAGAGCGACGTCGCCTCGGCACCCTTCCACCCGGAGGCCTCCAACGCCACGAACTGCCCATATGCGGCAGGGAGCTCTGCTGCCGTCGAGACGACGACCTCACTCCCGCCGCATGCTTCGACCCGTCGTCGGGCCTTGCGGATCGAATTGCGCATGTTCACAGGTAGCGCCGGCCACCACTCGTCCACCCCCACGCGGGTGTCCAGGATCCCCGCGCCGCCAGTTGGCTCTTCCTCCACATATGCGCGGCCCGCCGACAGTTCGATCCAGGGCGAACCGGCACGACGGTCCCGGAGATCCCAGACGTCCCATTCGCCTGTGACACCCAGCAGCTCATCGAGGGCGACGGCGGATCGGACGTCGGGACTGGCATCGAGCACGCAGTCCGAGAACGGGTACGTCATGTCGCCGACGCGGACATCCGAAAGTACCCTGATCCCGATTCCGGCTCGCTTCAGCCGGGACCGCAACAGGACCGACACCGCCGCCGGCCGGCCGGACTCAGTCAGCACGCCCCAGGCCAGGTCACCTTCGACCTGTGCGGTCGCAAGCTCCGTCCATTCCGGGGATTGGAAGAAGTACTGCGCGCATCCCCCAAGCTGCTGCCATGCCCGACGGACGCTCTCGAATCCGTCAATCGAAGACCGGTTGGTCGATGGGCGGACCGGGCTCCGGGCCACTCCGTCACCGCTCATCTGGCCATGCTAGGAGTGCGTTCCGGGCGCCGCCCGCGACCCGGATCATTCTTCCGCCAGCCGCTCCCGCCCCCTGAGGCGCTGCAATCGCCTGCCGACGCGGGATCAGAGGCTCAGTCGTCGAGTCGCAATGCGGAGACGAAGGCCTCCTGGGGCACTTCCACACGACCGATGTTCTTCATCTTCTTCTTGCCCTCTTTCTGCTTCTCGAGGAGCTTCCGCTTGCGGGTGATGTCGCCGCCATAGCACTTCGCCAGGACATCCTTCCGCCGCGCCTTGACCGTCTCGCGTGCGAGGACCCGGCCTCCGATCGCCGCCTGGATGGGTACGTCGAACATCTGGCGGGGGATCAGCTCGCGCAGCTTCTCGGTCATGCGCCGCCCGTAGAAGTCGGCCTGCGACCGGTGGACGATGGTGGAGAACGCGTCCACCGGGGTGTGGTTGATGAGAAGGTCGACCTTGACCAGGTCCGAGGTGGTGTACCCCTCGGGCTCGTAGTCGAGGCTGGCATACCCTTTGGTCCGGCTCTTCAGTTGGTCGAAGAAGTTCACCACTACCTCCGCCAGGGGGATGGAGTAGACGAACTCGACCCGTTCGGGTGAGAGGTACTCCATCTTGATCATCTCGGCCCGCCGGCCCTGGCACAGGTCCATCACCGTGCCGGTGTACTCGGCAGGGGTCAGGATGGTGGCCTTCAGGATCGGCTCGTCGACGTGGTCGAGATGGGTCGGCTCGGGGAGCTCGCTCGGATTGTCCACGTCGACCTGCGTGCCGTCGTTCAAGAACGCCCGGTAGGCAACCGAGGGGGCGGTGGCGATCAGGGACAGGTCGAACTCACGCTCGAGGCGTTCCCGGACGATCTCCATGTGCAGCAGCCCGAGGAATCCGCACCGGAACCCGAAACCCAGTGCCCGCGACGACTCGGGCTCGTAGGTGAAGCTGGCATCGTTCAGGCGTAGCTTCTCGAGGGCATCGCGCAGGTCGGGCAGCTCGTCGCCGTCGATCGGGAAGAGGCCGCAGAACACCATCGGTTTGGGATCTCGATAGCCGGCCAGGGCGGTCGAGGCCGGGTGGCTGGCCGTGGTGACCGTCTCGCCGGAGCGAGCGCCCCCGACGTCCTTGATCCCGGCGATGAGATAGCCCACCTCCCCGGGGCCGAGCTCGTCCACCGGCACCGTCACCGGGCTGCGGATGCCGATCTCCTCGATCTCGTGATTGCTCCCGGCCTGCATGAAGCGGAGCTTGTCCGTGCCCACCAGGGTCCCGTCCATCACCCGGATGGAGCTCACCACCCCCCGGTACTGGTCGTATGCCGAATCGAAGATCAATGCCCGCAGCGGCGCATCCGGATCGCCGGTCGGTGCGGGGATCCGCTCGACGATGGCGTCGAGGAGTTCGGGCACGCCCTCCCCTGTCTTCGCCGAGATGTGGAGGATCCCCGAGGCGGCCAGGCCGAGCACCTGCTCGATCTCGGCTGCACACCGCTCCGGATCGGCGGCGGGCAGATCGATCTTGTTGAGGACGGCGACGATCTCGTGGTCGTGCTCGAGCGCCTGATAGCAGTTGGCCAACGTCTGGGCCTGGATGCCCTGGGACGCGTCGACCAGGAGGACCGCCCCCTCGCAGGCGGCCAGGGACCGGCTCACCTCGTACCCGAAATCGACGTGGCCCGGCGTGTCGATGAGGTGGAGGGTGTAGCCCTTCCAGGGCACCCGCACGTTCTGTGCCTTGATGGTGATCCCCCGCTCACGCTCGATGTCCATCGAGTCGAGGTACTGCTCGCGCATGAGCCGGGGATCGACCGCCCCGGTCAGCTCGAGGATCCGGTCCGACAGGGTCGACTTGCCGTGGTCGACATGGCTGATGATCGAGAAGTTGCGGATGCGGTCGACGGGAAGCACGGAGGGACCAGCGTACCTAAGCTGGGGGCATGGGCATTCGGCGCTCGGGAACAGCGAGGCTGGTTCGATCGGCTCGGGGCCGGGTGTGGGTCCGTTGATCGCCGTCACCGTGGTCGGCGTGCTGGTGGCCGTGGTGGTGGCAATCGTCGTCGTCACCATCGCCTTCTGGATCGTGATGGCCCTCCTCATCAAGCGAGGCCGCCGGAAGCGAGCGGGGCGGCTGGCCGCCAACCCCGGTGCCTATCCCCCCGTCGATCCCGGCCAGGACTGGCACGGGACCCAGTCCTGAGCGCGGTGCAGGGCGGTACCGACGGGCCCGCCGGCCCGACCGTTGGGAACAGGGACGGATGGGCTGCTATCCTCGTGGATCTCCGGAGAAGGTCTGTGGCCAGGCTGCCGGAGCAAGATCTCCGGCGTGGCGGTGGCAGCTGCACGGCCCACCGAGCCGACAACCCGACGACGATGAGGACCAGTAGTGGCAAATATCCGCAGTCAGATCAAGCGCAACCGCCAGACGCTCAAGCGCCAGGCCCGCAACAAGTCGGTACGGTCCGAGTTGAGGACGCGCACCAAGCGGGCGATCGCGGCCATCGAGAGCGGCGCGGAGAACAGTGACGAGGCGTTGCGCCTGGCCGTCAAGCGGATCGACAAGGCTGCCGCCAAGGGCGTCATCCACAAGAACCAGGCCGCCAACCGCAAGGCCCGCCTGATGAAGCGCGCCGCCCGGGGCGCCGACGCCTGAGTCGGGGTCCGGCACGGCCGGGCGCCTCACCCAGCTTGATCGACCCGCTCGATCAGATCCGGGCCGTCGTTCCTGACACTGCCCACCCGCTTGTCCACCCGGTGATGCACCAGCGTGCCCGGCGGGGCCGAGACGAGCAGTGATTCCAACTCCGGTCGGTCCTGGTTCTCCGGGTCGAGCCATGCATCGAGGGCGCCGCGCTCGAGGATCACCGGCATCCGGTGATGTACGTCGGCCACATCGACGCCCGCCTCGGTGGTGACGATGGTGCAGGTGAGCAGGGGAGCCTCCTCCCCCGTGTTCGATGCAGGCCCCCACCACTGCTCCCAGAGCCCGGCAAAGGCGATCGGTTCACCGTCGGCGCGCTCGAAGTAGTACGGCAGGCGCTCCTTTCCCGGCCCGGCTTTCCACTCGTAGAACCCGTCGGCCGGCACCGCCAGGTGGCGCGAGGCGAAGGCGGCACGGAACGAAGGCTTGGCGGCCACCGACTCCCCGCGGGCGTTGAACAGGCGGTTGGCGATCGAGGCGTCCTTGGCCCAGGAGGGGACCAGTCCCCACCGGTAACGGCCCAGACGGCGGTGGGGCTCGCCACCGTGCTGATGCGGCGCTCCGTCCGAGAAGGCGGCGATGCCCAGGATGTTCCGGGTGGGGCCCACGTTGAAGCCGGTGACACGGTCGGGGTCGACGTCCGGGCCCAACTCGGCGTCGAAGATCCGGGAGAGCCGCTCGGGCGTCGAGTAGAGGGAGATCCGGCCGCACATGATCGGGCCCAGCCTACGGGCGCCGGGTTCGCAGACAGCCCGCCCACTGTCGCCCGACAGCGCTCACGCCGGCGCGTAGTAGTAGGGCTGGTCGCAGCGGTACCCGTGGGTCGGCCCGCTCACCGGTGGGTCGTCCAGCCGTTTGAACTGGCCGTTCTCGATCTGGGCGATGATGTAGCAGTTGGTGGGGAACTTCTTCGCCGGGTTGGCGGTGCCGGTCAGGTAGCCGCCCGAGAACGAGGTGATGGCCCGCAGTGCCTGGAGGACCGACCCGCGGCTCGGGTTGGCGCCCGCCGCCTGCAGTGCCTGGGAGAACAGCTCGGCCGACAGCCAGCCGTACAGCGTGTAGAGGTCCGCCTTGAACCCCGGAGAGGTCTTCTGCACCCAGGTCAGGAACGTGTTCACCGCAGGAATAGCGGCGGCATCCTCGCCCAGGTAGAGAGCCGTGTTCTCCTCGAGGTAGGACCCGTCGATGGCGGCGGCTCCTCCCGCATTGGGGATCAGCTCCTCGCTGTAGGTGGAGCCGCCCAGCACCAGCACCGGGTGGAAGTCCTGGTCGTTGAGTGCCTTCACCACCGACGCCGCGTAGTTCTGGGGCATCTGCTCGAGGAAGAGGATCTTCACCCCGTCGTTCTTCATGGCGATCACGTTCTGGTCGAAGTTGGTCTGGGTGATGTCGAACGTCGGGTCGTAGACCACCTTGTAACCGAGGTGGTTCATGGCCGCCAGCTCGCCGGCCCACTTGGTCTCCGCCGACGGCTGGTCGGCGACCAGGGCGCCTGCGTGCAGGACGTCACCGGGGTACTTCTTCTGGAAGTAGACGAGGGGCCCGAGCTGCCACCCTCCGGCGGCCGGGGACGGGCTGAAGCTGTTGGACAGGGCCGCAGTGGCGGCGTCGAGGGTGACGGTGACGTTGGGCACCTGCGGATTGGCCGCCAGCACCACGCCTCCGAAGCTGTCCTGCAGCGAGAAGCTCCCGACCATGGCGAAGTCCTTCTGGATGGCGGCCGCCGTCAGCTGCTTGTTGGGCGCTCCGGAATAGCCGTCGTCACCACTGTCGACGATCAGCTTCCGGCCGTCCACCCCGCCCTGCGCGTTGACATAGGCGGCGTACGCCTCGGTCCCCACTGCGGCACCCTTGAAGAGGCCGGCCACCAACGTCGAGACGTTGCCCACCGAGACCGATGTCGGGGTGATGCCGGTGTAGTCCTTGAAGGCCGACGCAGGGATGGCCGAGCTCGGCGTGGACGAGGACGAGG